>Ga0182232_1000116_pt1 | contig 24522 bp, 16 predicted proteins | sample G6R1MG_30_FD_155484 | JGI IMG/M metagenome (GOLD analysis project Ga0182232, IMG submission 155484) | Phyllosphere microbial comminities from miscanthus, Michigan, USA - G6R3_NF_07NOV2016_LD2 MG | ecosystem: Host-associated > Plants > Phyllosphere > Phylloplane/Leaf | place: USA: Michigan... | reverse complement strand
GTTGCATGGGGGCCAGGCCGATGCACGGTTGGCAGCTGTCCGTAAACGCGAGTGACCGGATACGCCTATGTTCGGCGCGACCACATCCGGGCGGCGATCTCGCGCTCCTCGACTCCCAGGACGTCGGCGTAGATCGCGGTGGTGGCGATGTCGGCGTGGCCGAGCCAGCGCTGCAGCAGGTTCAGGGGGATGCCGGATCGCAGGGCGTGGACACCGAAGCCGTGGCGCAGGCCCTTGGGCGAGGCCGCGGTTTCGCCGACCTGTGCGATCGCCATGACGTCCTTCGCGTACCGCCACGCGGTGGTGCGCCCGATCGGCCAAAGCCGTTTGTCGGGGCGACCGTTACCGTGGACCTGTCGAACAGCGACGAGGAAGGCGGGCGGGACCGGCACCTCGCGCACGATCCCGGCGCGCCGCTTCTTCAAGGAGCGGACGGAGACCATGCCGCCTTCGACGTCGAGGTCGCCGTGGGTGAGGTTCAAGGCTTCCGTAATCCGGCACCCTGTCCAGGCCAACATCAGGCACAGGGTCTCAATCTTGGGCTGGCTGGAGGCGGCGGCAGCCACGAAGCGTTCGCGTTCGCCGGCCGTCAGGTATTTGCGCCGGCCGGCCCCGGTGTAGAGCGACAGGGATATGGCCGGGACCCTTCGGGCCATCGTGGAGTGTCCTGGAGCCGGCCACGGCGGCAGGGCTGCGCGCGGCGCTTTGGAACGTATTTGCCAATTCTGTTCCACGCCGCGACCCAGGCGAAATTCGCCACGGGCGAGGGAGGGGATGGGCAAGCTGATAGCTCCGGCCTTGAAGACGAGCAAGTGTAAATTACGAGACATTGCAAAGACGTAAACAGAATTGGCAATTCTGTTCCACGAATCGCCGCAGAATTATGCCCGAATCGCTGTCGGGGAAAAGCCTGGATGCGCAAACTTCGGCGATTCACGACTGACGAAGTGGGCTCTTCCGTGTCGAACCCGGTCTGACGTGTCGGCTGGGCATGCGAACCGGAGGTCGGATGGAGGGCTCCTCCGCCGCGGACGCAAAGTGACCTCGAAGGAACGCGGCGTCCGCTCGTAGAGTCAATCACCTCGATCAAAGAAAGGTTTCGGAAAGACGCCGAGCCACATCCTGGAACGGCAAGAGGACCTTGAGACGAACAGCACGTCGCGAGGCTCTGCCATCCCAGCAGAACATGTGCTGCGGCCGACAAACCCTGTCGCGGGTGTTTCGGGTCCGCCAGATCGATCTTGAATGCTGTGTTTCAGCGCTTGCGGAGGTTTGCGGGCGAACGATGTCGCGTGTGGAGTTCCCAATCATGACCGAGACCAAGCTCGCCGGCCTGCTGCTGTCCGTCCTCGTGGCCGGGTCCGCCCAGTCGGCCGACCTGCCGGCGACGCGCTATGTGCCGACCCTGGCCGTCCCAACGGCCTTCACCTGGACCGGCTTCTACGCCGGCGTGAATGCAGGGGCCGCGTTCTCCGGGTCCGACCTACCGCGCTACAGCGAGGGAACCGGCTTCGTCGGCCTCAACCCGGGGACGCTCAACGGCTTCCAGCGCTCGCGCGAGCAGACCGGGTTCGTCGGCGGTGGCCAACTCGGCTACAACCATCAGGTCGGCCGGATCGTCCTCGGCATCGAGACCGATATTCAGTATGCCCGGCTCGACCGCCGCCGCTCGGGGACGGGCACGTTCCCGAACCTGCCGATCGGCATCACCGACAACGACAGCCTGACCGCGCGCTCGCGCCTCGATTATCTCGGCACCGTCCGCGGCCGGATCGGTGTCCTGCCGAGCGAGCGCCTGATGGTCTACGCCACCGGCGGCCTCGCCTACGGCGACGTCACCACCCGCACAGCCTACACCGACATCGGCACAGGATCGTTCTTCCCCGGCGGCGTCAACGTGATCCCGTATGCCGGGTCCCGCTCCGCGACGCAGGTCGGATACGTCGCCGGCGGCGGCATCGAGTACGCCTTCACCAATCACCTCAGCGCCAAGATCGAGGGCCTCTATGCCGACCTCGGCAGCTCGAGCGTGACGGCCCGTTACACCGGCACCGGCGGGACCGGCCCGACCGACACCTACACGGTGCGCGAGCCCAATCGATTCGGTCTCGTCCGCGCCGGGCTGAACTACCGCTTCACCGGGCTCTGACGCGTCCGCGAACAGCCCGAGCTCATCGCGCCCGGCATCGTGGATCCCCCCGGATCGGCGATGCCGCGCCTCAGCCTGTCCTTCGAACGAGTTTCCTCGATGTTCAACCGTGCCGTGCGCGCACCGTCGATGCTTGCCGCCTTCATCTTCGTGGGGGCGGGAGGGCCAGCCCTCGCCGGCGGGCCGCAGCCCATTCCCGAATGGGTCGAATCCTATGTGCGCGAGGCGATGAGCGCACCGGTCACGCTCGAGAACGCAAAGAAGTATCGCTGGTATCAGCTGCCGCAGAGTCTGCGATCCGACCATCCGCAGCTCTACGACATTGATCTCGCCCCGGTCCTCAAGCAGCTCCGAAACTACGGCGATAGCCTGCGCGAGCCCTTGAAGCGGCTCCTCGACGAGAAGCTCGCCGCCATCCCGACGCTGGAAGAGGCCGGGCCGTATCAGAGGCAATGCTCGTGGATCACGGCGCGTGATGGCGGTGATGGCGTCACTCAGGTGCAGATTGACCTCGAAATTTATTGCCGGACGAAGGCGGTGCCGGTTGCCTACCAGCGTCTCGTTCGCGAGCGTGCCGAGCGGTTCGATCTACGATTGGCCGTCATTCGGAACGTCGACGTCTCCTTTCCCGGTCGTCTGATTGGGACAGACCAGTTCATCCAAAACACCGACATCGGCCGCGCCTTTGCGACGGCCCTCGAAGCCCGGTTGAACGCGGCACAGCCGGCCGTCATCGGCGAACTCGCCCAGGCTTACGGCGACAAAGCCCTGAGGGAGGATCCGCTGCAGAGTGGTGACGAGCAGTGCCATGCGCTTCTTGGCCCTTGGTACCCGAAACCCGATCCCATCCGGGACCTCGCCATGAGCGATCCGCTGCGTGGCGGAACCAGCGGCGAGGAGGCTGCCGGCGGCTTCGCCCTGGCTGTCAGCACGGCCTGTAAGCGCGAGGCGAATGCCTGGGTGATGCGGCAGCAGCCGGCGATTGGGACGGCGATCAAGGCCAACCTCAACGCCGCCGACGTGGCTGACGGTCCGGTCTTGTCGGTGCGGGCCCGATGCGAGACCGCGCTCGGCCGTTGGTTTCGATCCTTCGATGGGTTCAAGCTCGCGTTCACCGGGCCGCTCCGGCAAACTTGCTCGGACGAAGCTGGAAGGCTCGTCGACCGGGCCATCGACGTTCGTGCCAAGGCGGTCGCGGCGAAGCTCGAGGGCGCGCCGCGCACGCTCGATGGTCTGGAGCAGCGGAACTGGTTCGAGCCGTCGTCCAGCGATCTCTCGGCGGTCGCCGACCCGAGGGATCCGGGCCGCGATGGGGTCGTCACCCTGATGACCGATCGTACGATCGCCATGACCCGTCCGTTCCGGGAGGAGGCTCAGGTCAACGCGATCACGGGTCTCGAAAAGGCCTATGCCGACGGCGGCCTCAGCGACATCAGGCTCCGTCTAGCGAGGAACCTCTGTGGTCCCTATCTCGGCAGCGCGACGCGGACGCTGCCGGCCGGTGGCGGAACCGTTCGGAAGGCGATCGAGACCGCGTGTCGCGGTCAGGAAGGGAAGGTCGCGGTCGCACGGGGGATTGCCGCCCAGGCGAAGGCGGACATCGACGCCGTACTCGACAAGGGCACCCTGACCGTCCTCTCCCCGAGGGGCGAGACGGTGACCGTGGATCCGCGCATGGTTGTCACTGCGGCGGCGGCAAACGGCTTCCAGGTCACCTTCCAGCAATCCCGGACGCTACTCTTCGCGAAGCGCTATGCGATCCGCATCACGCCGTTCGGACACGACACGCCCGCGCTCGACGGTGCTCTCGAGCCCGAGACCCGCGCCGATGGCGTTGCGCTCTGGCGGATCGCCCATCTCGACGGACTGCCCGGTGTCGACGGCCCGTTGGCGACGCTCTCGTGTGTTGCCCGGAGCAAGAAGGACGGAGGGGATACCGTTGTCCTCGCGGCCGCCGGTCTCGCTGCGGCCGCTGCCGATGCTCCGTGGACCGCAGGCCTGTTCCTCGGGGCCGCCTTCGCCGAAGCCGCCTCGAGTTCCGCCTGCCGCACCGCAGCGAACGCGTTCACCGGAATGACGCCGTAGCGCCGCCGCGTCGCGGCGCGATCCGGCCAGCCCGACAGGGCAGCGGATTTGCCGGTGCGGCCACCCTCACCCCTCCATGATGCCGTCGAGGAAGCCCTCCGATGTCAGCGACCTCCCTGCAACCCGTCACCTCGCCGGGGCTCGCGCATTATGAGCGCCTCCTCGCACTGACCGGCACCCAGTATCGCTTCGGCGATGGCGCGCGGGGTGTGGGCGTCGTCCTGGGCATGCTCGACACCCGCACCGGCCGCCTACCGATCGGGCTCGTAAACGACCAGCGCATCTATTGGGCCGACATGCTCTACTACGACGCCAATCTGCGTATTCTGGATGTCGTGGACGCGGCACGTTGGAATGCCTTCGTCGACACCTATGCTCGTGGCGGCTGGCTCCTTGGCCTTGTCGGCGGCCTCGGTGGCTTCGCGCTGATGTCGGTCGCCGCGGCTGGCTCGGTCGTGCTCGACATGTTTCGGTTCGCCGTCTTCCCAGCCATGCTGCTCGGGCTCGTCGGGCTGCTGGTCTATGGTATCGTCGGCTACGCCCTGGCCCTGACCGCCCTCCAGTTCCTGCCGTACCTGATCGGCGGCGTCGCGGTCTGGCTCGGCCTGTGCGCCGTCATCGCCTTTGAGCGCCGCGCACGCTGCCATCGGGCCGGGCGCGCCATCGAGGCCATGATCGAACAGCAACTTATGCCGCTGTTCGACTGAGATCGCCTGGAGCGATCCCCCACCTGTTCCTTATCCAAAACCGGAGCGTCCCATGCGTTTTCACGAATGGCTTCTCGTGCCTGCCCTTCTCGCCACCGTGCTCGGCCATGCGCCTGCCCAGGCCGCCGAGCCCTGGCAGAAGCTGATCTATTCGGATCCCCGGCATCCGTCCGTCTACACGCCGGTCGTGACCCCTCTGTGGAAGCAGGAACTCGCCGACCTGCCGTTCTATCAAATCCATGCCGTCCGGGTCGAAGGCGGCGGCGAGACCTACCTCGTCAGCATCGCCTTCGGCGGCGGACTCTGTGAGATGGGAGCCAATGGACGCAACGCCGTCGCGGAGCCTGCGATCTGTCCCGTCCGTGTCGATGTCCTTCAGGACGGCAAGGTGGTGCGGACCGCTCGCGGCAAGGCGTGTTCGGTCTCGCCGCTGCCTGGTGATGTGACAGCTAATCAGGCCGATACCACAGAGGTCCGCTTCGATCCGGCAAAGCGGAGCATCGCCTTTCGCTCCTTGATGAATGGAAAGGCCGTCCGTACGTGCCAGCGGTCTGTGCGCGTGCCTTGACGGCGAGAAGGGGTACGACAGGCGAAAAGGCAGGTATTCAGTCTGGCCGTCGTACCCAATCCTGAGGCAGATTGTTGAGACGGGCGATCTGCAAAGGGGGCGGGCCTCAATGTGGGCGTTCTTGAAACAACGCCTCGCGCGCCGACGGAGCGAGCAATCCGAAATCGCGGATCGCGCTTCCCAGCTGATTCAGTCCCTTGGAGATGCAGGATACTATGAGGCACGCGAACGGGCTCGTGCAGCAGGGCGTCAGGGTGAAACCGTCGAGGCACGCCGATGGTCTAACGTCGCCCGCGAGATCGGCTCTCGCCGGCGGATGAAAACCGGCCTGAATGGGTGGGACCGCATCGGCCTTGATCCCCCGAGAACGATTGAATTGGCACCGGCCGCTGACGTCGGTGAAACGAAGGCCGCCGATCAGCAATCTTTTGGCCCGCATCGAATTCATTGATTCGCGCGGTAGCTCGCCACCATCTGCAGGGTGATATCCTTCGCATAGCAGAGGGGCGCGTATCCGCCCGGCCGTGAGTAGGCACTGCGGCGACCGCAGGATCGTCCGCCACGATCCGACTGGTAGGGGCAGGCGCAGCTGCTGGGATACGCCTTGATCGAAGCGGCGATCAGGATCTTCGCAATGGCCGCTGTGCTCAGCGCTGCAGTGGCTGGGACTGACGGCTTGGCCGGCTCCTCCTCTTGGGCCGGGGGCTCGTTTCGGAGCCGCTTCTGCGCAATCCAGCCCTCGCGCTGCGTTCGCTCGTGCCGAACGTGGACCCAACCATCGGATCGATCAAGGACGACGACGGCTTCGCCAGGGCCGAACCGATCAAGGATCTTGGCTTTTGGATCGGCATCCGCCCTGAGTGGCACCTTGTGGCCGGACACGTAGAGCTTTTGCGGCGGCGATTCGGCGACGGCGACCGGTGCTGCGGGAGCCACCTGCGTTGGCAATGCCGCCAGTTGCTCGACCCGCGGTGGATCGGCCGGCAACGACACGTATTCTATCGGCGGCGAAGCGGTCGGTTTCGGTGGGCTCGACGGTTGCCCAAAAATCAGGGCGATGAGCCCCAGGGGGACGAGCAGCAGCAGGGAGCCTGCTGAGCCAGAAGCGCGTCGCCGTCCCATGATTGCTCTCGTGTGTCGTTCCCGCCAAAGTTGCGGAACTTGACACACCGGTCAAGCTGATGATGGGCCTGATACGCGTTCGATAACTCCGATTTACTGAAGCGCGCTGCCATGACCGGTATTCATACGCCGAACGAGAGCCCATCCGATGTCGGTTTGACGGGGCTTCGCATGGGGAAAAAGATGAATCGCATCGGTTCGACCAACGACGACGCAGCGGTCGAGGCGGTCCGTCTGATTCTGCAGCAGCTCTACCGACTGTCGGATCTCGGCTTCGGCGAGGGTAAGATCGATCGCATTCGGCGAGAGGCGATCTTCTTTCTCTACGAAGGCGGTGATGCTGCGAAATGGGATCGCGCGCGGCCGCACTCCCTGGCTGCTCGCGCTCTGCGTGAGGCGACCAAGACCAAAGGGCTGCTTCCACTCACGGTGCGAAAGGCGGTCACCTACGATCACGCCATCCCGCTGCGTTGTCTGCGCGCGGGTTTGCGAGAGGCTGCGGAGACGAACGAGACGATGGGTTCGTTCCTCGCGCATTTTGTGAAGGGGGTCGTTATCACGCGGGAGGAGAACGAAAAGCTCAATAAGCTGGGCTTGCGCAGCGCGATGCCCGACGGCTGGGATCCGGCTGACGTAATGGCTCGGTATCGCGTCGCGGAGATTGGGTTCGCCCCCGTAGACGAGTGTGCCATGCGTGCGTCTTGATCCTGCCGATCTGGGAACGATGCGGCGATTGAGGATAGCTGATCGATCCCAGATCGGCAGGATCAGTCGCAACCGACGCCTCTGGACGGACCCGGAGGCGACCCCCGCTTCCGCGCGAGCCTTCCTCTACGCCGCAGTTGTCATAATCCTCGTCCGGAGGCTCGGACGAGACACGCAATTTATCGGACGGAATTTTAATTTTCAAAATGCGCCTCTTCCGTGAGTTGCATTTCCGTATAAATTCTTGCTATCTCCGCTTAAATCCGACGACAATACTGTTTTCGACGACGACGCGGTGTTTGAAGCGGTTCCTGCCCGTCTGGCCGTACTTCCAAGTTTCTGTCGTTCGTGTTTTGTAGACGTCTCGATCACGATCAATCGGGGCCCCCCACGAATCAGTCAACATCTCTGCGGTCATGCCCTGCCACATCTCAGAGGCCATGATCCGATTGACGATCGAAGCATCGGCATACTTTGACATCAGGAATTCGTAGCGCCGCCTTCTGGCACGCCGCTTGGCCGCTGCGCGCATACCGAAAACCGCGATCATCAGCACCACGATTCCGCCGAGGATCGATCCACCCCCTCCGGACGGATCGGCCGCAGGGGTTGGCGTGGTCGGGCGCGCCGCTGGTGTACCCAGGACAGGTGTGGGCGCAGTTGCTTCGTTTGCCTGACGGGCTCGCTGCCACATCGCGTCGACTTCGCGTTTCTCGCGCTCTTCGGCTTCCCGTTTGGCTTGCTCTGCGTTCCGATCGAAGGGCTTCGGATCCGACTGGGCAGCCTGAAAGCCAGGGCTCGGCTGTTGCGGCAGGGTAGAAGGTTGGGCAGTGTCTGAAGCGCGACGGGCGAGTTCGGGACCGATGCGTTTCTGGATAGCCCGTACGAGATCCTGCAGATACGGGCCTTGAAAGAAGGCCTCGCCATAGCCGGGATAGTAGGCTTGGTCGTGAGCCGCGATCATCGTGTCGACCTCGTCAGCGCACCGCCGCATGGGCGACGTGAGAGCGGCTCGGAACTGGCCGGGCCTGTTCGTACCCTCGATGCCGGGCTCGTTCAGGGCCTCACGCGCGATGCAATCGGTCGCCTCTCGAACCGAAGGCAGGACGAGCCGCCTTCGGCGCGGATCGTCCTGGACACCTTGCGCAACGGCAGCCTCGAAGCTGCTCAGCAGAACCAGAGCGGTGACGATGCCAACGCGCATCCCCACCTCACGATGCGGCTGACTGGCGGGCGAGTAGGCTCGCCTTCTCGAACCGAGCCCGCGCAGCGGATTCGATACGAGACAAGCCGAGGCGCTGACCGATCATCCTGGCGCGCTCAGCCTCCGAGGCATGGGATGGCAGGGTGCTCGCGATCCCGACCAGTTCCGGCATCGGCGTGTCACCGTGACTGCGGACGGCCGCGTCGGCCGGGCGGTGAGGATAGCTTAAGCGGGGCTCCTCGCCACGTGGCCAAAGAACGGTACGTTCATCGTCCTCGGTTCGGGCAACGGATGCATCGATCTGCGCGGCGATGGCCTCACGGACCAGCGGACCGACCCTCTGAATGTGATGAGCGCGAGCAATGCGCCGAATGAGCAGCTCTTCGTAGATCGGCCCTTCCACGGCGAGGACATGGTCGACCATGGCACTGAGTTCTGATCGGTAGGACGCATCGTAAAATCGGCCCGGTGCGACCGGGCGGCCGAGTTCATTCAGATCCGCGATCCTATAGGCCCGCACGTCGTCCTCAGCTGTCAGCCTCAGGTCCGGTGACGCGACCGTCACGGCCTGATCGGCGTAGAGGCGCTGCGGAATAGCGGCGGTGATCGGGGCCGGATCGTTCGCGGGCTCGCTTGGCATCTCGACGACGGGGGGAGCGACCTCCGGCTCCGACGTCGGCTCGGCGCGGTCCTCCTGCTCGACGACCTCGGGTTCGACAGCGCCGTCGATTAGCGCTGCCGCCGCAGCCTTGGCGCGATCGGCTTCGAGATCCTCGACCAAGCGCTGATCGAGCTTGGCGAGCGCGCCCTGGGCGTCCATCCACCACTCGGTGCTCCACACCCGGCGGATGCGCCACCCGAGATCAGTCAGCACGTGTTCGCGCAGGCGGTCGCGATCCCGGGCGGTAGCCGAGCTGTGGTAGGTCGCGCCATCGCACTCGACGCCGGCGAGGTAGCGGCCGGAGGCGTCGGGGTGGACGATGCCGAGGTCGATCCGGAAGCCGGAGACGCCGATCTGCGTGTGCACGGTCCAGCCTCTTGCCTGGAGCCCCGCCATCACCGCCGCTTCGAACGGTGATTCGACGTCGTCGCCGGTCGGCGCGAAGGCTTCAGCCAGCGCCCGCGCGCCGCGATCGGCGAACTCGAGAAAGTGCTTGAAGTCGCGCACGCCCTGCGCCCGGGTGCGACCGAGATCGATCTGCTCAGGACGCAGCGACGCGAACACAACGAGCTCGCGCCGGGCCCGAGTGATCGCGACGTTCAGGCGGCGATGGCCGCCGTCCCTGTTGAGAGAGGACACCGTGGTGACCGGACGCCCGCTTTGGTCCGGCCCTACGGCGACCGAGAAGATGATGGCGTCGCGCTCGTCGCCCTGCACGTTCTCAAGGTTCTTTACGAACACCGGCTCGTGCCAGCGGTCCTTGTCGAAGAACGGCTCAAGTTCGGGGAATGAGCGCCGCTGCTCATCGAGGAGGTTTTCGATCAGGCGCTGCTGCTCGCCGTTGAAGGTGACGACGCCGAGCGAGCGCCGCCCCTCGGCGAAGCTTGGCTCGCGCAGGCGACGCACGATCTCGGCGACGACGGCACGGGCCTCGGGGCGGTTCACTCGGCCCGATCCCCGCTCGTAGACCCCATCCGGGACGAGGGTGAGCCGGACAGCCCGGTCGTCGGTCACCGGCGACGGGAACGTGACCAGCCGGCCGCCGTAGTAGCGGCTGTTCGAGAAGGCGATCAGGCTCTCGTGGCGGCTGCGATAGTGCCAATCGAGGTTCCGCCGGGGGATGTTGGCGGCGAGGCACTCGTCGAGGATCGACTCCTGATCCGTAACGTCGCTGCCGTCCTCGATGTCGTCGACGCCGCGGTCACCGACGTTGGTCGGCGGCAGCTGCTCGGGATCGCCGACGATGACGACCTGCTTCGCCCGGGCGAGCGCGCCGATGGCGTCCCACGGGGAGATCTGCGAGGCCTCGTCGAAGATGACGATGTCGAACGGCTCCTTGTCGGGCGGAAGGTACTGCGCGATCGAGAGTGGGCTCATCATCACGCAGGGGGTGAGTTTGGTCAGGGCCGTCGGCATCCGTCCGAACAGCTTGCGCAGCGGCATGTGCTGCGTCTTCTTCGTGAGTTCGTGCGAGAGCGTGCCCCATTCCGGATCGGCTCCGAAGGCGGTCGCCCCTGGGATGCCGCCGCCGAGGCGCGAGCGGACGACCTGCTTCGAGAGTTCGGTGACGCGGGCATCGGCGGCGCGGAAGCGCAGGATGGCATCCTCGTGCCGCTCTGGCAGGAAGCTCCGAAGCACCGGGTCGTGGCTGACGACCCGGTCGATCCACCAGCGTGCATAGGCAGTCTCGAAGGCGATCTCGGAGCGGTCGGGGGCAACACGCCCCTCTTCCAGGGCATCGATCAGCGGCGCGAGACCGGTCTGGCGGGCGTTCTGGGCTGCCGCTTGCCAAGCGCACCACCCCTGGGCTCGCCCCGCCAATCCCGAGCCCCAACGCTGGGCGCGTGTGAGGCTCTGTTCGATCCAATCGGCTTCGGCGGCCAAGGGCTCTTCGGGATCGGCGCGACCTGCGAGGAGGCCGAGCGCCTTCATCGCGTCGTTCGCCCTCACACGATCCTGAGCGAAGGCGCTGTAGCTCTGTGCGATGCGGCCGCCCTCGGCGAGGGCGCGGCCTTGGCGCTCGACGAGTTGAACGAGATGATCGCGCAAGCCATCGATCCCGAGGGACAGGGGCCCGAGAATATCGAGCAGCTGCTCGACCTTCTCGGCCCAGGTGATGGCCGAGGCGAACTCGGACGCCGGGCAGTCCGGATTGCTCCACGGCAACCCGAGCCGGGAGAGGATCAACTCCTCCAGACATCCGGCTTTCACGTGCTTGGCGACTTCGATCAGACCCGTGAGATCCGGCCCGAGATCGGCTGGCAGTGGCCCCTCCGCGTAGGGTTGAACCTGGGCGGACACCCTCCTCAGCTTGCCGCCCTTGACCAGGAAGTTCGCCCCCTGTGCGGCGACCCACTCGGCCAGCAGCGCGCTCAGATTCTGATCGAGGATGCCTGGACCGTATTGGCCGGTGAGCCGTCCGAGCAGTTGGGCCTTCGTCGTCTGGAAGCGCTCGCGCGCGGCGACGGCCCGGCGCAGGTCGCCTGCTCCGTCGGCGAGGAAGGCGGCCCCGCAGCGCGCTTCCGACCGCATGAGGTAGTTGCCGAGCACCACCAGGCCGCGCGTGCCCGCATAGGTCGCGAGCAGAGAGGGTAGGCCGATCGCCTCGGCGAAGGTCTGACCGCTGACCCGTAGCGCGCCGAGCGCCTGTTCCACGGCCCGGATCGCCGTGCCCATGTCGTCGCGCCAGACCGGCGACCACTGCGTGGCCTCGATGCCCTGGAGCGGGTGATCCACCAGCGACCCGACGGACGCGAGGACGGGACGAAGCTCTCGGCAGGCCGCGCGCAATTTGGCCAGCGTCGTCTCGTCATGGGCGCGGTGATCGGGCCATGTGAGGACGAGCGGGGTCTCGGCACTGCTGGCGGCGATGACACGACCGAAGGCCTCGTAGGCAGAGAGCCCGTTCTCCCGCCGCCGATGCAGGGCGTTCACGAGGGCGTTGAGTTCCTCGCGCAGGCTCGCGAGCTCGCTCGTCGCCGCATTCCAGGTGCCCTGCGATGGGGTCGAGCGCTCGTGCCAGGCCCGGCGCAACTGTCCGAGCACAGCCGATTTCTGGGCCTTGGTCGAATGGACCTCCAGGCAGTAGTCGCCGAGACCGATGTCCTGCAGGCGGCGCTGCACGACCTCCAGGGCGGCGGTCTTTTGCGAGACGAACAGCACGGTCCGTCCCTGTGCGAGGCATTGGGCGATCATGTTGCCGATCGTCTGGCTCTTGCCGGTACCGGGCGGCCCGAACAGCACGAAGTCCTTGCCGCTGGCGGCCGCGAGGACCGCCGAGAGTTGCGAGGAATCGGCCGAGAGCGGTGCGAAGACGGTCTCCGGCGGGTGCTCTCGATCGAGACGCGCCGGCTCGGGGAACGGTGTGCCGTCGCCGTAGGAATGCTTGGGCGTGTCGATGAGGTGACGCACGACGGGGTTGCGCTTCAGAACCTCCGCCCGGTCGACCAAGTCCTTCCACATCAGGTACTTGGTGAAGGAGAAGGCCGAGAGCACGACCTCCGGCACGACCTCCCAGCCGCGCAACTCCTTCACGTGCTGGCGGACGATCCGGAAGATGCCGTCGACGTCGTACCCGGCCCCGTCCCGGGGAAGGTCCCCCTCCAACTCCGGCATGCGCAGCTTGAAGTCCTCGCGCAGCATCTCGAGCAGGGTCGGATTGATCCGCACCTCGTCGTCGTGGAGGGCAAGCTTGAAGCCGGCCCGCACGCTCGACCGCTTGAGGGTGACCGGGACGAGGAGCAACGGGGCGCGATAGGCGGCCTCGCCCTCTTTCTTGGTCCACGACAGGAAGCCGATGGCGAGGAAGAGGATATTGGCCCCGCCCTCCTCGAAGCCGTTGCGGGCAAGCCGGTAGAGGTCGAGCAGGCGACGGTCGAGATCGGCCTCGGTCGAGGTCGTGTAGATCTCCTTCCGGGCGAGGGCTGCCTCGAGATAGCTGCGGCGGCCGTCGTCGTGGTGGCGTCGGGCGTAGAGATCGGCGTTGCGCTCGTCGGATCCGGTCAGCACGTCCGAGAGCGGCTTCAGCCGAAACTCGGTCCCCGCCGCAAGGCCATCTTCCAACGCTCCGGGGGAGACGCATTCGAGGCTGACGGAACCCTTGCCCAGCTTGAAGTTCAGCAGCTTGTTGCGCAGCGTCAGGTCGAGGAGCTTGCGCTTCCAGCGCTCCACGCGTCCGACCGGGGTCTCGGGGGCCTCGTCGATCGGGGCGCGCGCTTCCTCTTCGAAGCTCGGCGGCGCGGACAGCGTCTGGTTCAGAGGGATCAACGGCGCGGGCGCGAGGTCCGTCGGTTTCCCGCCGCCGAGATCCATTGGACGGATCCCGCGCCGGCGGCAGCGTCGGACATCGATGGCAATCTCAAGCGCCGCCGGTGCTTCGTCCTCGACCTGAACACTCCCACGCGTCGTAGCGACCTTGAACGTCGCCGGTGGATCGGGAGTCAGGAGCGTCGTCTCGACGAAGACGAGATCCTGAAGGTCACGCCGCTTGCGGAGCAGCTGCATGTCATCGACGGTTGCGTTCGCGAAGTCATCGTCCTGCAGCCAGACGCCGACGAAGGCATGGCCGGCCGTGAGCACCAGCACCGGGTTCAGCCCTGCCTGTTCGAGGCAGGCGGCATAGAGCAGGGAGAGATCGAGGCAGGTGCCGACCTGGCGCTCCAGGACGTCGCTCGGACCACGCACCTTCTGACCGGCCTGCTCGAAGCTCGCGGGCGGCAGGACATAGGCGATACGACGATCGGCGATGGCCGCCCAGATCGCCTCGGCGAGTTCCCAGGCACGGACCTTCTTGCCGCTGGTGTAGCCGTTCAAACCAGTTTCGCGGCCGGCTTCGCCGAGCTTCGTGGCAGCATCGCGAAGGACGACGTCCACCGCCGGATCGTTCGGCCGCACAAAGGCAGCGAGCAACTCCGGCGCACTGCGACCGCCGCCCCAGTGAGAGGGGGGAAGCAGGCGAATTTCAGCCACGCTCCGCGCGCGTTCGCCGGTCGCATCCTCCAGGATCGCCGCTAGTTCGAGGCGGCTTGCCTCGGTGAAGCCGGCGAGCAGTGCTGCATCGAGGCGAACATCGACGGTCTCGATGTGATGGTTCGAGCCAGCCGGAATACGATCGATGCGCAGGGTCAGAGGCTGCACCACGGCAGGCCGGCTCTCGATCTGCACCCGCACATCGAGGAGGTCCTCATTGGACGCGTTCGTGATCACGATCTCACGGATCACGGGAATCGCGTTCTCGTAGTAGGCGAGGCTGACATGCTCCGTGGCTGAGCAGTCAACCCGAACAGCGGCCTCAGGGCCGATGCCTGCTGAGGGATCGATGGTTTCACCGTTCACTGTACGATCCACCGGCTCGAGAAGCGCCCGCCCTGTTTGTAGCGGGCAAGTTTAGGACCGACTTCGTCGCAGCTCTCGCCGAACGGGTCCCGCATGAGGCCGAACTCGGCATCGTTGACGTAGCCGGTCACGTAGCAGACGTCCTGGTACTCGCCTTTGATGCGGTTTCGCATCTTGATGCGCGTCGTCGCCAGGGCGGTCTCTAACGGGCGGTCCTTGTAGAGGGCGGTGCCGTAATCGAGGATCCGCGTTTCGGACGACATGAACTCCCAGCGGTCATCGCGCTGGTCCTGATAATGTTGCGCGAGTTTGGGATAGCGTCCCGTGAATCCCACGGGGCGCTCGCCGGTTGCGAAAGCCTGCGCTTCCTCGCCAAGGGCCTGCTCGAAGAAGCGCGCCCGCTCACCGTATTGGACCCGCAGAGCACGCTCCTGGGCGGCGCGTCGAACGCTGTCCTCATTTGCCTTCGCATTCTCGAGCTGCCGTCGCTCTTCCAACTCGCGCTGGCGCTTGAACTGCTCTTCGGCGGTGCGAGTCTTGCCCTGATCGATGTCGCCTTGCGTTTGGGAGACCTCGGTCGGTTCGATCCACAGGGGCAGGTAGCGGTGCCCGATGCCGTCCCGGGTCATGGCGGCGGTGATCGTGGCAAGATCTGCCGATGCGGCGTAGACCGCGCCGCATTCGCCGCGCTTGATCGCGATGAAAGCCCCATCGGCCGAGGTGGGCGTGACAACGAGCTGGCCCGGAAGCTCATCGCCGATCCGGTCAGAAACGCGGGTGAGGATCGCCGCGTGCGCCTCGGCCTTCTCGGGGGCGACCCGGCAGAGCACGCTCGAGGTGTTTGGCACGACGACGACGCCGAACCCTTCGCCCTTGCGCTCGCGTACCAGGGCCTCGACTTCGTTGGCCTTGGCGGCCTCTGCCTGCCGCACGGATGCGAGCGCGACGGCATCGAGGACATCGAGCCGGGCGAACAGGTTGCCGTTCACGGCCTCGACGAGGGTGATCACCCGGTCCACGGGTTCGCGCAGAAGGCGCTCGCGCTCGGCGAAGATCAGATCCTGCTGCGCGAGGCTGTTCGCGCCGCAGCTCGAGAGCGGTAGATCGAGTTTGGCTCCGAGAGCTGCGCTGCGGTCGCGGATCTGCCGGTTCAGGAACACGTCCGACAGGGGCGCATGGTACAGGCACGCGGCTCCCCGCCCGTCCTCGAACACGAGTTCGCCGCGCAGGTTGCGCACGACGGATGGGGCCTTGCCGCTGTCATTATAAAGGATGATCAGGTCGCCGCGTCCGCCCTCCATGAGGAAGCGGCTTTTGGCGGTAATCGCTCGGGCAAGCTTTGCCGCCGCGTCGATGCGGCCGCGCTTTCCGGCATACGCCTCGGTGAGTTCCTTCAAACGGGCATCCGGCGTTTCGGCTGTGATCGTCGTGACCTCGGCGATGAATCCGCTGAGGAACGTCTGCAGATCCTGCGGGATGCCGCCCTTAAGGGTGGCTTCGGCCTCGGTCTGATCACGCTTCAGGCGCTCGACGAGCGCGTTCCGGCTACGCTCGGCCTGATCCCGTTCACGCTGACGCTCGTCCTGCTCGCGGGCGCGGCGTTGGACAGCATCCTGATCGGCCAGCGCGGTCTGCGCCGTGGCGACCGCGTCCGGGGTGATCCAGATCGGCAGGTAGCGGTAGGTGATGCCATCCCGGGCAAGGCCCTTTGCCAGGAGAGCTTGGTCTTTGGCCGTGCCGTAGACGGCTCCGCACTGACCGCGTTTGATCGACAGGAACGCCCCATCTGCGGTCGACGCCACCGTGGTCGTCGCGCCGCGTAGCTCTGCCTTAAGCAAGGCGTCGTAGGGCTGCAGAAGTCCATCATGGAGTGCCTTGTCGCCGGTCGCGATCCGGCAGATCGTGCGGGACCCATTGCCGAATGCAAGGATGGCGAGACCGTTCGAGGTTCCGCGGGCGACCTCGCTCTCGGCCTCGGCGGCCCGGATCCCCTCCGCCTGCCGCGCCGCCTCGATATCGGATTTCAGCACCGTTCCGCCGAGCGCATAGACGCCGGTATCGACGGCGGAGGCGATCATGCCGAACAGCCCTGCCTGCGCGCGCAAGGCACCGCGCTCGAAAGCGAGGAGATCGGCGCTCTGCTGCTGAGCGCTCGAGCACGGAGCCAGGGTCTCTTTGACCGGCGCACCGAGGCTGCGGGCCTTCGCGACCAGTTGCTCCAGGGCGATGCGATCGGCCGGCACGTCCGGTACGACGCAGGCGACGGTCCGTTCGGGATCGAAGACGAGATTGCCGTCGAGGCCGCGCACCACGCTGACCGCGCGCGGGGAGCTGTTGTAGAGAAGCAGGAGATCGCCTGCCTCGCCCTCGACGAGAAAGCGGTTCTTATCCGTGACCGCGCGCTGGACCGCCTCGGCCTCGCGCACACGCGGCTCGATCTGCGAAAAGCGCTGCTGAAGCGTCTCAGCAAGGCGAGGTAGATCCTGCGGTGCGGCCCCTTCCGACTGCTTCCGCAGGATCTCCAATTGCGGCCGCAGGTCGTCTGGCACCGGACCGTCGAGCAACGCCTGAATGCGTTTACGCTGCGCATCGAGATCACGCTGGGCCTGCAGCCGGGCGGTCCGATCTCGCTCTTCGCCCCCAAGATCGGTGAGATAGCTCTCATAGCGCCGGGCCAGTGCGTCGATCCGAACGGGCAGCCCGGGATCCGTGACGAAGGAGACACTCACCGCTGTTGGGGCACTGCCGCGGCCGAGTCGGCCGGCGAGAGTGGTTCCGAGAAACCCGTCACCGGGCAAGCCTTCGGCCTCCGCGTAGGCCACGATGGCCCGGCGGGTGATGCTGCCGTAGACGCCATCGGCGGTGGCATCCGCTGGAAGATGCCCGGCGTCACGCAGGGCCGCCTGCAGCCGCACATGCTCGTCGATCGGCCGGTCAATTTCCTGCCGCGCGGAGACCGGCCCATCCCGCCCGACGCGGGCCGCCCAGACGGCCTTCTGTTTCTGGTAGGCCGCAGCGATGCAGGGGACGGCCTTCGTGCGCAGACCCGCCGCGACCTTGCCAGTTTCCGGAATGCGGCAGCCGTCGATTGCCCGCTTCACCAGATCGTTCGACTCAGCTTTGAGCTCCGCGCCGGCATCGGGCTTGAGGTGGCGCAGCGCATAGAACGCGCGTGCCATCTCGAGGTCGACGCGCCGCAGGCCGGCATCCTCGCAGATGAGGATGGGCAGAGGGGTGTTCGCCCGTTCGCAATCGAAGGACGGACCAAGATTGCCTGCCGGTGCAACCGCCGCGGCCGGTTTGGCGGCTTGCGATGGACGTGGCGGCTCGGAGACGGCGACGGCGTCCTTGCGCAACTCGGCGAGCCGCTTGCGCAGCGCCTCGGCGGTATCACCCTTTGTTCGCGCCTCGGCCTGAGCACGCAGGCTGCTCATGCGATCGAGGGCTGCCAAGCGAAGGGTTTCGGCCTGCGACAGTGCCGCGAGGCTGGCGACCTCGCGGGCGATCGCGTCCGTGTCGGCCACAGACGGACCGTTGCGGGCGTTCATCTGCTGCTCGAGGCGGTTCTGGATCCGCGCGACTTCGGAGCGGACCACGGGAGAGGCATCGCGCTGAAAGTTTCCAAGGGTAGCCTTGTGAACCTGGAGCTGTTCGGACCGCCCTTGGGCCTCCACGCGCGCCTGTCGGGCTTCACGAGCCTCACCGGTCTCGACGTCGGTGACAACGATCCGGGTTCCGGAGAAGTGGAGATCGATGGCCTCCTGAGGCCCGACGGGCTGAACACGATTGCTACCATCGCGGTAGGCAAAGGACTGATTGCACGTCGTCGCGACCGACCATCCGTTCTCGTCCGGGATCGTGCAAGTGAACCCACGCCGCAGGTTTGGCTCGGTGAAACGGCGGCATTCCGTGAAGAACCCGGTCAGCCGACCATCATCCGGGCCAATGCCCCGCTGGATCATCGCGGCGATATCGGTGTTCCGCCGTGCCATGGCGCGATCGAGACAGGAGCGATCCCCATTGGGCAGGCGCGCCCAGGCGTCCCGTGCGGCTTGAGCCTGAGCGGCTCCGAGGAGACCGCCGAAAATATCGAGCGGCGTAACCTGTGCCGAAGCCGGCCCAAGCGTCGCGGTGACCACGATCACAGACCAGAAACTGCGCATCCCGCCCCAGGTCATGGTCTTTTCCTGCCACGCTCGATCAGAATGGTGTCGCCGGTTCGGGCTTCCTATTCAAGGTTGTTGCGGACAGATTTCAGCGAAATCAGAGGGCACTGCCGAACCGTCGTCAGCAGCATGAAATTGCTGTGACTTCAGCGTATCCCGGCCTGGGCGCGTATGAGGTTCAAGACCACGCGCTGGGTCTCAGGAATTTCGATCTGTGCGTAAGCGCGAACGAGTTCATCTGCACCGTCGAGGCTCAGCAGGGAGCTCAGTCCTCCCGCGAACGGCTGAGGCTTGTCGGGCTCATCGAAGAAAGCCGAAACCGGGACCTCGAACAAGGTTGCGAGCTTGGCCAAGCGATCTGCAGTGATCCGATCGGTCCCGTTCTCATATTTCTGGACTTGCTGGAACGTGACGCCGAGTGTGCGGGCAAGCGCGGATTGGCTGAGGCCTCGCGACGTTCGAAGCGCAACGATGCGCGCTGCAACGGCTCGATCCTCTTCCTCCGGTTGTTCTGGCAGGAGTTGATTGTCTCTCCGTTTGACGGCTCGCGCCTTCCGGCGGACCCTCATGTTAAGGTTTTACCTACGTTCTCGGCTCCACCTCGCAGAGGCATTGGAAGGCCCCGACAGCCACATCCGCCGCCTGATTGGCGACAAGGGCTACGACGGCGACCGGCTGCGAAAAGGCTTGCACGCGCGCAGCACTGTACCAACCATCTCCGCCACCTCGCTCGGGCAAACGCAAATTTGAATTTGGTAAAGACTGCCCTCGTGAACGTCGGCGGTGGGCGAAGGATTAAGCGCCTTCCGCACCGTGTTGCATCCGAAATGTCTCATGTGCCCGGCGGCTCATTGGCACGTTGATCGGTACGAGATTGGTGAAGCGAACGATACTTTCTTTCAATAAATTTGAGGTCAGGAATTACCGCGGGGCGGGATGACGCAAGGGGAACGTGCGGCAGATGCAACGGATTCGGTCGATGCTCGTGTCTCATTTCCGACCCGCCACAACGCTTGCTGCCTTTTTTGTAATTTCAGTATTTATCATTGCAACGGGTGCATCGGTCTTCGTAACCGATATGTATGATCAGGCGGCCCAAGAGGTCGAACGCGGCTTGGTTGGGCTCTCGACGGTCCTTGCCGATCAGGCCGATCGTTCTTTACAAGCTATCGAGCTCGTTCAGGACGCAATCATTCGTGACATGACCGAAGCGAACGTAGCAACGACGACGGACTACGCCGCCCTGGCAAGTCGCCAGGATCTGCAGCAGTCGCTGAAAACTCACATTGCGGCATTGCCGCAGGTCAACGCAATCACGATCGTTGATCACACAGGCAAGCTCCTCAATTTCAGTCGTTATTGGCCAATTCCCAGTGTGAATATCGCGGACAGGGACTATTTCAAGGCGCTCGCTGCCGATCCCCAGCTGCAACGCTTCATCAGCAAGCCCGTTCAAAATCGCGGTGACGGAACCTGGACGATCTATCTTGCTCGTAAGGTAACGGCTGGTGACGGGTCGTTCCTCGGGCTCGTCCTGGGAGCGGTCGAACTCAGCTACTTCGAAGGCCTTTATCGCCAGATCACGCCATCCGATGACGCTGTGATCTCGGTGTTTCGTAACGATGGCATGCTGCTCGTGCGGCATCCACACCGGGAGAACGCCGTCGGCAAAATCCATCTGACGACAGGGGCTGCTTTGATTGCGGCTCAGAGCCCGTCAGGCGGTGTCCTGCGTAACCAGAGCCCGATCGATGGTTTGGAACGGCTCATCGCAACCAAGGCTCTCGCCCGTTACCCACTCATCCTCAGCGTCAGCCGGACAGTAGAAGCGAGTCTCGCTCCTTTCCACCGGCAGGCCCTCGCCGTCGGTACGGCGGTGGCACTACTCGTCGTCTGCCTTGCGACCCTTCTGGTGCTTATCCTACAGCAAACACGCACAGAACGGCGTATCGCGAGTGCTGAAGAGCGCATGCGCAGCGAGCGAGATCTGCGCACGCACTACGAGCGCTTTGGCATCGCGCTCGACAACATGATCCAAGGGCTTTGCCTTTTCGATGCTGAACACAAACTTGTTGTAATGAATGCTCGGTTCGTCGAGTTATACAAGATCCCACAACATCTTTGTCGGCCGGGTGTAAAATCGGAGGATCTGCGTCGCCACCTGTTGGCCCTACGCCCGGAAGCCGTGGGCGAATGGAGCAAAGTCGTCACAGCTCCGGCATCGGACACCCCATCCGCCGGTGCGAACGTTGTTCATTTCTCGGACGATTTAGACATCAGTATCCTTCGCATCGCTGTGCCAGGTGGGGGCTGGATCTGCACCCACGAGGATGTAACGGAACGCCGCCGGAGCGAGGAGCGCCTTCGTTTCCTCGCTCGGCATGATGTTCTGACGAAGCTCCCAAACCGCATACAGTTCGAGGAGGCTGTCGAACGTGAGCTTGCGATCCGTGCCGGTTCAGGGGAGGACGTGGCTCTTCTGTGTTTGGATCTCGACGGCTTCAAACAGGTGAACGATCTGTTCGGTCATCCCGCAGGGGACCGCCTGCTCTCCGAAGCTGCCGCGCGGCTTAAGAGTTTTGTCGGTCAGGGCTTTATAGCCGCGCGTCTCGGGGGCGATGAGTTCGCCGTGCTGGCGACAGGCCTTGACGCCGCTCGAACATCGGGAATGGCCGCTCAAGCGGTAATCAATGCGCTTAGTGTGCCCTACAGGGACGACGACCGGCAGATTTACATTGGCTGTAGCGTCGGCATCGCATCGTTCCCACGCGACGGAACTACGTACGATCAACTCCTGACCGCATCGGATATGGCACTCGCTCACGCGAAGAGCGATGGCAAAGGACGCTATCGCTTTTTCGCATCGGAGATGGACGCAGCGGCCCGTGAGCGGCATCAACTGGCTTTGGATCTTCGTGCGGCCATCGGCACCACGCAGTTTGCACTGCACTACCAGCCGCAGTTCGAAGCTGCGACGAGGCGCGCCAGTGGGTTTGAGGCTCTCTTACGCTGGACGCATCCAACCCTCGGGTCGATTCCTCCATCTCAGTTCGTGCCGCTTGCGGAGGAAACTGGATTGATTCTTCCGCTCGGCGAATGGGTCTTGCATGAGGCTTGCCGTGAGGCTGCATCCTGGGCGAACCCACTTACGATCGCTGTGAATCTTTCGATCGCTCAGTTCCAGCAGGCGGATTTGTGCGAGCGCGTTCGTGAGATCTTGAGCCAAACCGGATTGCGGCCTGACCGGCTCGAACTGGAGGTGACGGAAAGCTTGTTCTTGGAAACGACGTCACGGTCACAGGATGTCTTGCGTGATCTCAAGGCAACGGGGGCTCGCATTTCGATGGATGACTTCGGAACGGGCTACTCTTCGCTGTCCGCCCTACAAGCATTCAGCTTCGATAAAATTAAGATCGACCGATCTTTCGTTGCGCAGATCGGGTTAACGAACAAAGGTGGTGCGATCGTACGTGCGATTTTAAGCCTTGGTGAGAGCTTGGGCGTTCCAGTGATTGCGGAGGGGATTGAGACAGAGGAGCAGCTCGCGTTTCTGCAGCAGCACCGATGCGCAGAAATTCAAGGCTTCCTATACGGTAGACCGAAACCGATTGCGGACTACGGCGGGCTCATCGATCCTGCAAAGTATCTCTTCGTAGCATAGGCTTGTAATGTCGCTGTGCTTTCAGAGTTGAGAACTCGGCACAACAAGAGCCGTGCCCACCGTGCAGCTGGCTCTCCATATCATCACGCCTGCCGGCCGCCTATGTCTTAAAATTCGGTGTTAAGCATGCAGCAGATTTCGTCGTGCGCCAAATTTTTCTACGTATAAGAGCCCGGTGCACTGAAAAATATACGCGTCTAGGATCTATGGTCTAGTCTTTATTTCGCACTGTAATTAATGATGAAAACATATAATTACGCGCGAATTAACACAATATGTATGCATTAATACTGATTGTGCCAGAGATCAATACGCAGAGCGCGACGCGTATACGGGAACGATCTCGAGTCTATTTTCCGCCGTCATGAACGACACCACGCGCAGGCCACCCGCCAGCGACAATATCACCTCCGACACGCCGCCAAACGTCACGAGATCCCCACCCTCGCGGCCGGCGAGGCGGGCGAAGGCCGGAGGCCACAGAACCTCGTCACTCCAATTGCAACAGGTGATCGACCGCCCGTCCTCGATCCGTCAACTCCACTCGATCATCAGCCCGATCAAACCCTCCGGCTCGCCGGGGGAACTGTCGAGGCGAGTGCTCGGCGTGAGCGCTCCGAGTTCGATAGACAGGGCCGAACCATGCCCTCGCCAGACGTGCGCGACGACCAGCCCGCGGGCCGCCGCGCGGAGGTGCTCGATCCAGTCGGTCATTTCGAACTCGAGTAACACGGATCACGCGCTTGAAGCCCTACGCGTGAGCCGGCTTGTCAGCGGAGGGGGTGATTCCGTACCGCAGCTTGCGTACCACCCAAATCGCTGCTGGAAACCTTTAGGCGGACAGCCTTAGGATAACCGCAGCAGATCCGGCGATATGGCCCAAGGTAATCAGCACCGACCCGGTATGAAGCCCGCCGAAACGTCTACGATTGCCCGTGTCCGTCGCTCTGTTGATGGCGGGCATGAGGATCTGGCGCGCGAGGAGTGCCGTGGCGGCGATGAGACCCAGGATAAGCGCGGAGGTCCGATCGATGCTGGCTGTCAGCGCGACGCCGGCAAGGGCGCATCCGATGACAAAGACGTAGAAGTGCGGGAAGGCGCGGCGCAGGAGCGGGCCTGCCTGGTCGGCAGGAAGCGCGCTGAACAGGAACGAAGCGAAGCCGAACGAGTACAAGACCATCCCCCCGAATAGGAGGGCGGTCATAAGGATAGCCGCTTGCGAGAGCATCGTTTTCAAATCTCGATGGTTTTCAGATCACCCTTGCGGGCGGCGTTCGTTTCCCTCGGTCCCACCGATGCCGTGCCTGTTCCTCGGGAGAATACTCCCCTGCTTCGCGGGCGAGGTGAGGGGGCGGCGCTTAGATCGAGTCTTTCGGTGTCTGCTTCGTGCAGGCCCTGAACACGTCGCTGATCGCCAAGTTTGCATGCGCGTCCATGCCCGCAGCGTCATTGAGGCAGGATAGCACATCCTTGAGCGGAGCATCTCCTCCCCCAGATTTCTCCAACTGCTGCAGGAGGCGGTCCCGGTCCACACTCGGTGCTGCACTCCAATCACGCAAAGTGTCCTGCGGTTGCAAGGCCAAAGCTGGCGTTGCAACGGCCGTCAGTATCACTATCAGTACAGAGCGAACTGGCATCGTCGGAATCCCTCAATCAAAGTGGCTTAAGAACAAACAAAGGCTGCAACATTTGTTCGCGTCATAGGACGTCGTGGCTGAGCGTTGCTCAGGCGGTTTACAAAAACACGTTTTTCGCTGACGCACCGGTGGCGAAGCGTGACTCGCCCTCGTCCTCCCTGGTCAGTGAACCACGTTCCAGGTCGTACCTTCGCTATCTGTGAAGCCGAACCGTGTTGACGATGCGCCTTGACACCGCACGTGACCTGCGCGGGGCCCCGGATCTATAACCGCCGATCGGACTACGTTGGGTCGGATGCGGAACGTTCGCCTCCGGCTTGCGGAGTAGTGGCCGCTCGTCACTCAGAAATGATCTTCTCACGGTCAAGCGGATCGAGTTTTGATCCTACCGGAAATTGGCCTGCCTCCTGAAAAGTGGTCCTCCCTGAGGTATGGCTTCGAGCCATGTGGAGGATGTTTTCATGGGACGGAAGAAGCATACGGCTGAAGAGATTGTCGCCAAGCTGCGGCAGGTCGATGTCTT
>Ga0182232_1000115_pt1 | contig 24805 bp, 15 predicted proteins | sample G6R1MG_30_FD_155484 | JGI IMG/M metagenome (GOLD analysis project Ga0182232, IMG submission 155484) | Phyllosphere microbial comminities from miscanthus, Michigan, USA - G6R3_NF_07NOV2016_LD2 MG | ecosystem: Host-associated > Plants > Phyllosphere > Phylloplane/Leaf | place: USA: Michigan... | reverse complement strand
GATGTCGGCTCATCACATCCTGGGGCTGGAGAAGGTCCCAAGGGTTCGGCTGTTCGCCGATTAAAGTGGTACGTGAGCTGGGTTCAGAACGTCGTGAGACAGTTCGGTCCCTATCTGCCGTGGGTGTAGGAGGTTTGAGAGGCTTTGTCCCTAGTACGAGAGGACCGGGATGAACGTACCTCTGGTGGAGCTGTTGTCGCGCCAGCGGCAGTGCAGCATAGCTACGTACGGACGGGATAACCGCTGAAGGCATCTAAGCGGGAAACCCCCCTTAAAACGAGACCTCCCTTGAGGGCCGTGGAAGACGACCACGTCGATAGGCCGGGGGTGCAAGCGCGGTGACGCGTTGAGCCGACCGGTACTAATCGCCCGATTGACTTGATCGCTCCCGTGATCCGTGTCCGTGACACACGATACGGTCACACGAAGACCAGCAGCGCCAGACGCTGCATGCTTGCCGAACGAGGACCCCGCCGTCGCAGCACCCTGCACGGCCAGTCCAAAAACAAATTGCGATGTGCCGGTCTGGTGGCTCGAGCGGCGTGCCCAGAACCCGATCCCATCTCGAACTCGGCCGTTAAACACGCCAGCGCCCATGGTACTGTGTCTCAAGGCACGGGAGAGTCGGTCGCCGCCAGACCCGCACAACGCAATCACACCCAACATCCCCTCAACACGATCAGCGCTACGGCCCCGGAGCCCGCCCGACACAGGCGGACAGCCAGACCGGATCAGCCGCACAACCTTGGCGCGGGGTGGAGCAGCCCGGTAGCTCGTCAGGCTCATAACCTGAAGGTCACAGGTTCAAATCCTGTCCCCGCAACCAAACTCACCGATTCAGAACCCGGCCCGCTCACGCGGACCGGGTTTTTGCGTTTGGGGCTCAGCACCCCTCGCCTCCAAGGACCAGACGCAGCGAACGCGCAAGCTCGTCGCGGCGGTAGGGCTTGTTCAGGACCGGCAATTCACCGTGGCCGATGACTTGGCCCTCGTCGAGATTGGCGACGTAGCCCGAGGTGAGCAGCACCTTGATCCCCGGGCGTACCCGCTGGGCCTCGACGGCGAGCTGAGAGCCGTTCATGCCGCCCGGCATGACCACGTCCGAGAACAGGATGTCGATGCGCTCCACGTCCCGGAGATGCGCCAGCGCCTCCGCAGCGTTGCGGGCGATGATGACCCGGTAGCGCAGCTCCTCCAGGCTCTCCACCGCCATCCCGAGCACCTGCTCGTCGTCCTCGACCAGCAGCACGGTCTCGCCCTCGCCGGCGCGACGCAGGGGGATGGCACGCAGCACGCCGGTCCCGGTCTCCTCGTCGGCCGGGTCGGTGGAGCGCGGAAAGTAGAGGTTCACGGTGGTGCCGGTCCCGACCTCGGAGGCGATCTCGACGAAGCCGTTGGCGCTGCGGGTGAAGCCGTAGACTTGGCTGAGGCCGAGCCCCGTGCCCTTGCCGACTTCCTTGGTGGTGAAGAACGGCTCGAACACCCGCTGGAGCTTGTCGGGCGCGATGCCGTTGCCGGTGTCGGCCACCGAGACCAGCACGTAGGGCCCGGGCGCCACGCCCTTCTCAGCCACCGCACCTGTCCCGAGATGGGCGTTGCGGCTCGTCACGGCGATCCGGGTGTGACCGGTGCGGCCTTCCATGGCGTCGCGGGCATTCACGATCAGGTTCAGCACCGCGGCCTCGAACTGCGCCGGATCGATGCGGATCGGATCGAGGGCGGGGTCGAGATCGAAGGCCAGCTCGACCGCGCCGCCCGCAGCGCGCTCCGCGAGCGGCCGGAAATCGAGGAGCAGGCGATTGGGGTTGAGCGTCTGCGGCCGCAGCATCTGGCGGCGTGAGAAGGCGAGGAGTTGCTGGGTCAGCTGCTCGCCGCGCCGAGCCGCGCCCATGGCGGCCTCCGCGAGCCGCTTCACCCGGTCGACCTGCTCCGGCCGCCGGAGCACCATGTCGAGGCCGCCGACGATGACGGTGAGCAGGTTGTTGAAGTCGTGGGCGACGCCGCCGGTGAGCTGGCCGATCGCCTCCATCTTCTGGGCCTGGCGCAACGCCTCCTCGGTGACGTGCTGGTCGGTGCGGTCCATCAGGATACCGGCGATCCGGGTCGCCGCGCCCGTCGCGTCGTGCTTGACCTGCCCCCGCAGGGCGACCCAGCGCACCGCTCCGTCGACCCGGCGGATGCGGCATTCGAGGTCGAGCCGGCCGGTCTCACCGACCGTCGAGAAGGCCCGGTCGACGCCCCCGCGATCCTCGTCGACGACATGGGCCAGGAAGGTCTCCCGGCTCCAGAACGACTGAGGGGCGTCGTAGCCGAAGACAGCGTCGAAACGGGGCGAGCGCCGGGACGCGCCGGTGCCATAATCAAGGTCCCAGGAGCCCATCCCGGCGGCGTCGAGCGCGAAGGCCAGGGTCTCGTGGGCGGTCTCGACCTCCCGGGTCCGCTCGGTCACGCGCCGCTCCAGCCCCTCGTTGGCGAGCCGGAGCTGCTCCCGGTCACGCTCGCGCTCCAGGAGACGCTCGCGCGCCTGATACTGGCGACGGCGCGCCCGCAGGGCGGCGGCCGTGGCGCTGACCAGTGTCTCGGCGTTGATCGGGCGTTCCAGCAGGACGACGTTGCCGAGCCGGGCGAGGCGCTGGGACGCCGGCGCGGAGCGGTGGCCGAGCTGGCGGGTTGCCAGCACGATGAACGGGAAGTCCGACCACGCGGGCTGGGCGTCGAGCCAGGCGAACAGGTCAGCCAGATCGCCATCCCCGAGCGCCTCCTCGGTCACCAGGGCGGCGGCGGCCCCGGTCTGGAGAGCACCCAGCCAACCGGCGAGGTCGGAACAGATGGCGGCCTGCGCACCGGCGCGCACGAGCACCTGCTCGGCCACCGCGGCGTCGCGCCCCCGCGGCGCCAGGATCAGGATGGACTCCTCGTCCGGCGCCGCGGCCATCACCGGACGCCGCCAGCCGGCGCGTCGCCGGTCAGCATCGCCACCGAGCCGCGATAGGAGGGCAGGCCGGTGAGCACGCCCTCGAAATCCGTCAGGGCCTCGCCGACCTGGATCCCTTGCGCGGACAGCTTCATCTCGCGGATGGTGCGCTCGTGCGCGTTGACCCGGCTCTTCACCACCGACAAGGCCGTGCGGACCTCACCCCTGGCTTCGAAAAACCGGAACAGCAGGATCGCGTCGCTGAGATAGCTGAGATCGATATCGGTGCGGACCTCGCCGATCACCCCGTGCTGCCCCAGGACCAGCAGCGTCGTGACGCCCTGCTGGTTCAGGTAGCTCAGCATCTCGTGCATTTGCAGGATGAGGAACTCCTCGCCCGGCATCGCGTGCAGGTAGGCGTTCAGGCTGTCGATCACCACGAAGCTGGATCCACGCTCCTCCACGGCCTGCCGGACCATGCTGGAGAACTCACCCGGGGAGAGTTCCGCCGGATCGATCTGCGTGATCGTCAGGCGCTTGGTCGCAAGATGCGGTGTCAGGTCCATGCCCAGGGTGATCGCGCGCCCGAGCAGGGTCGCGAGGCCCTCGTCGAACAGGTAGTAGGTCGCGGTCTCGCCGCGCTCCAGGGCCGCCAGCATGCAGCGGATGGCGGTGGTCGTCTTGCCGACCCCGGACGGGCCCAGCAGCAAGGTGTTGGTGCCGGGCACCAACCCGCCGCCGAGCAGCAGGTCGAGCGCGCCCGTCCCGGTGGAGCGCGCCTTGGCGTCGAAGGGCGTATGATGCTCAGCGGCGATCAGGCGCGGGAACACCCGGATGCCCCCGGTCTCGAGGGAAAAATCGTGGTCGCCGCCCCGGTACTTGATGCCGCGCATCTTGATGATGCGCAGCCGGCGCCGCTCGGATCCGAATTCGCGCAGCGTCTGCTCCAGCGAGACCACCCCGTGGGCGATGCTGTGCAGCTGCAGGTCGCCGGTCTCCGACGTGCGGTCGTCGAGCATCAGCACGGTGCAGGCCCGCCGGGCGAAGAACTGCTTGAGGGCCAGAATCTGGCGCCGGTAACGCAGCGGATTCTGGGCCAGCAGGCGCAGCTCCGAGAGCGAATCGAACACGACCCGCTCGGGCTTCAGCGCCTCGACCCGGGCGATGACCTCCCGGACGGTCTCACCGAGTTCGATCTCGGACGGGTGGAGGATCGATTGCTCGCTGTCGGGATCGAGCCCCATCTCGTTGACGAGTTCATAGACCTCGATGCCGTCCAGCGACCACCCATGGGTCGCCGCCGAGGCGCGCAGTTCCTGGCCGGTCTCGGACAGCGTGACGTACAGCGTCGCCTCGCCGCGCGCCGCGCCCTCGCGCAGGAACTGGAGCGCCAGAGTGGTCTTGCCGGTACCGGGCGTCCCCTCCAGCAGGTAGAGGCGGCTCGGCGTCAGGCCGCCGCAGAGGATGTCGTCCAAGCCGGGAACGCCGGTCGAGATCCGCGGCGCCGAGCTGGTCGGTAACGCCGTGTCGGTATCGGTCATCGGCTGGCTCAATGCTCCCCCGCTGTCACACGCTCCATCGGTGCGGCGCGCAGGGTAGCGGCCGCACCAGACCTTGTCAGCGCCGGCAGCGACGCAGCCGTCGCGCCCGCCGCCGCGGCCCTCACGCCTCGATCATGTCCCGGATGCGCGTGGCCAGCGTCTCGATCACGAAGGGCTTCGTGAGGACCTGCATGCCGTCATCCAGGTAGCCGTTGCCCACGGCGGCATTCTCGGCATAGCCGGTGATGAACAACACCTTCAGCCCCGGACGGGTTTCGCGGGCGGCATCCGCCACCTGTCGGCCGTTCATCCCGCCCGGCAGGCCGACATCCGTGATCAGCAGATCGATGCGCGCATCCGATTGCAGGACCTTCAGCCCGGACGGCCCGTCCGCGGCCTCGATCGCCCGATAGCCGAGATCCTCCAGGATCTCGGTCACCAGCATGCGCACCGAGGGCTCGTCGTCGATGACGAGGACCGTCTCGCCCTGCTCGGCCCGCGGCGGCGCGGCGAGGTCCGGCATCTCCGAAACCGCGGAGATGTCACCGTGGAAGCGCGGCAGGTAGAGGCAGACGGTGGTTCCCTGTCCGACCTCGGAATAGATCCGCACCTGCCCGCCGGATTGCCGGGCAAAGCCGTAGATCATCGACAGGCCGAGGCCGGTGCCCTGGCCGATGGGCTTGGTGGTGAAGAACGGGTCGAAGGCCTTGGCGATCACCTCCGGGGGCATGCCGGTCCCGGTATCGGTTACGCACAGAGACAGGTACTGGCCGTGCGGCAGGTCGCGCTCCCGGGCGGCGCGGTCGTCGAGCCAGCGGTTGGCGGTCTCGATGGTGATCCGCCCGCCCTCCGGCATGGCGTCGCGGGCGTTGATGCAGAGGTTCAGGAGCCCGTTCTCGAGCTGGCCCGGATCGACCAGGGCAGGCCACAGGCCTGCCGAGCCCACCACCTCGATATGGATCGATGGGCCGACAGTCCGGCGGACCAGCTCCTCCATGCCGTGGACCAGGGCGTTCACGTCGGTGGGCTTGGGGTCGAGGGTCTGGCGGCGCGAGAAGGCGAGCAGGCGGTGGGTCAGCGCCGCCGCCCGCTTGGCCGCGCCCTGGGCGGCGGTCATGTAGCGGTCGAGGTCGGTCATCCGGCCCTGGCTCATGCGCGTCTGCAGCAGTTCCAGGCTGCCCGAGATGCCGGTGAGCAGGTTGTTGAAGTCGTGGGCGATGCCGCCGGTCAGTTGTCCGACCGCCTCCATCTTCTGCGATTGCCGCAGGGCCTCCTCGACCTTCGCACGCTGGGCGGCCTCCTCCTCGACGCGCTGCTCCAGGGTGGCGTTGAACGCCTCCAGCGCAGCCTTGGCGCGGAGTTCCGCCTCGATGTTGCGGGCCTCGATGACCGTCCCGATCGCCTCGCCGCGCTCGTTCCGGATCGGGCTCGCGGTGAAGCCGACCGGATAGAATGAGCCGTCCTTGTGGACGAAGACCTCCTCGCCCTGCTCGCGCTCGTTCTCCGGGAAGGCCTGGTCGATCGGGCATTCGCAGAGCGGGTAGGGCGACCCGTCCGGCCGCGTATGGTGGACCACGTCGTGCAGGGCGCGGCCCTCGGTCTCCTCCAGGGCGAAGCCGGTGAGCATCTCCGCGGCGCGGTTCATGTAGCTGCAGTGCTGGCGCTCATCCATCAGGAAGATCGCCTGCGAGGTGTTGTTGAGGATGGCATCGAGCCGGCGCGTGGTCTCGACTAGGCGCTCCTCGGCGGCCTTGCGGTCGTGGATGTCGGTGACCGAGCCGATATAGCCGCGAAAGACGCCATCCTCGCCGATACGGGGCTGGGCCGCGTCGATGAACCAGCGATAACGCCCATCCGCACCGCGCAGGCGGTACTCGACCCGGAACTCGCCGTGCCGGGCGTTGGCGGCCAGGAACGCCTGGCCCGAGGCGGCCCGGTCGTCCGGGTGGACCGCGTCGAGCCAGCCCAGGCCCAGGCTCTCCGCCTCGGCCTGGCCGGTATACTCGTACCAGCGCCGGTTGAGGTAGACGCAGGCCCCGTCGGCCCCGGTCACCCACATCATGACCGGGGCATGGTCGGCCATGTTGCGGAACCGCGCCTCGCTCTCGCGCAAAGCTGTCTCGACCCGCATCCGGGCGGTCGTCTCCGTGCACGTGCAGAACAGGCCGGCCACCGCGCCGGCCTCGTCCCGGAGCGGCGCGTAGGAGAAGGTGAACCAGGTCTCTTCCGCATATCCATGGCGGTTCATGACCAGGGGCAGGTTCTCGACCCAGGTCGCTTCGCCGGCCAGCGTCGCCTCGACGAACGGCGCGATGTCGGACCAGATCTCCGTCCAGACCTGCCGCAAGGGCGCGCCCATCGCGGTCGGGTGCTTGCCACCCAGGAGGCCGGTATAGGCGTCGTTGTAGAGGAAGCTCAGCTCGGGCCCTGCGGCTACGAACATCGGGAAGCCGGAGCCCTGCATCAGACTGACGGCGGCGCGCAGCCAGTGGGGCCAGCCTTGGGGCGAGCCGAGGGTCGAGGACGACCAGTCGACAGCGCGCATGACGGCGCCCGTCGCCCCACCGCCCGCGATGGAATCCAACCCGTTCGTCCGCTCGTCCGACAGAGCGCCCCCGTCACCCGCACGCTCCGTCACCCTGGCCAATCCGGTCTCCTTCGCGTCCCACCCGCTCACCGAACCCTTCGATAACGCAATGCAGCGGCGGCCGTTCTCGGATTCGGCGCGATCGTCGGTGCGATCGGTTGCCGAGCACGGTCTCTATCGCGCCAGCGGAGGGGTACGCCAAATCCCGGGCTGATGCATCGGGAGCGGATCGGTCGATCTCCGTGCGCGTTGACGGTCGGAAAAAGATGGCTCCTGAGGCTTTCGCAGCCGCCTGAATTGCCGTGCACCCCGATCCGTGAGGCGCTATGGCGGTGGTCTGCCCCGCCCCGGGCTCGACGTGAGGCCCGACCTTGGCGCACACCCGTTCCCTCCTGTTCGTCGCATACTGGACCATCTGGACGGCCCTGTTCGTCGCACCGCTGGCGGTCCTGGCCCTGGCTGGGGCGCCGGCGCGGCCGGTCCGGACAGCGGCGCGGCTCTGGGCGCGGGGGGTCCTGGCGGGCCTGCACCGGATCGTCGGGCTGCGCTACGTCGAGGAGGGGCGCGAGCACCTTCCGGCCGAGCCCTGCCTGCTCGTGGCCAACCACCAATCGACCTGGGAGACCCTGGCCTTCCTGGTGCTGGTTCCCGACGTGGCCATCGTGGCCAAGCGCGAATTGCTGGCGATCCCGGTGGTGGGCTGGTTCCTGCGGCGCTCGCCGATGATCGTGATCGATCGCACCAACGGTACCCAGGCCCTGCGGGCGATCATCGAGGGCAGCCAGGCGGCCGTCGCGGCGGGCCGCTCGGTGCTGATCTTTCCGGAGGGGACCCGGGGCCGGGCCGGCGATCCGCTGCAGTTCAAGCGCGGCGTGGAGCTGCTCTACGGCCGGCTGCGCCTGCCGGTGGTGCCGGTGGCGGTGAATTCGGGGCTGTTCTGGCCCCGCGGTGCGGCCACGCGGGCCGGCACCATCGTGGTCAGCTACCTCGCCGCCCTCGCCCCCGGCCTTCCGGCGGCAGAATTCCTCCGCGGCACCGAGGGCGCGATCGACCGCGAGCTCGACCGCTGGCGCCCGGCGGACGCGCAGGGACGGCGTTAAAGCATCATCCGGAACCGCAATCCCGGAGCTGCTCGTCGCGGGGCCCGCAGCACGCAGGCCATCGACTGCGCGTGAACAGGCGCGGGATCCGCCCACGCGGAGCCGAGCGGCTGCGCGAGGTCGACTTCACCCCCCAGGCACACGACGCATTCGGATGCGCGAACCGCCTCAAGAGCAAGCGGGAACGCGGATCTGCCGCCGGACAAAGTTCAGACCCCTGTTCCCGCCAAATCTGTACTTGATTAATAGCAATATTATCGATCACAGGATCGCCGCCCCTCGCAACGCTGATCTTGACTAAGATCGGTGCTTTGAAACGTCAGCGATCCACTGAATATCGCCCGCCTCAGTATTCCCTACCGACGTCGCGCATTGCAACTCACAGTTGTATCGCGGGTTGCTTGGTGAACCCGGAGGTGTTCATGTCACTATCTCCCGCCGCAATCCTCAGCCCCGCCTCGCGCTCGCTCGCATGGCTCGTCGGCCCCGACGCGCTCCTGTCCTCGACCGCCCTCTCCACCGGCCAGCTCGCGAGCCTCGGCCCGATCGCCTCGCTCATCGAGGGTGCCGTCGATGTCGGGTCCGCCGACGCGAACGGATCGGTGCTTCCCGACGCGGTCGGCACCACGGCGAACCAGATCGTGCTCGACACCCACGCGCAGCTGGAAGGACTCGGCCATGAGGTCGCGCCGCTGAACGGACCGCTGCACGGCCTGACCAATCTCGGCGAGACCGTGGGCCTCGGCCATATCGGCGAGACCGGCAACCTGATCACCGACCTGACGAGCGTCGCCGCCAACCCGGCCGGTTCCGCAGCCATCCCGGCCCTGCTCGGCGATGCCGGCGCCGTCAGCGTGGCCGCCGAGACCTTGCTGGACTCGGTCACGGCCGTGCCGGCGAGCGGCAACGGCCTCGTCGGAGCCGGCGGGATCCTCAGCCCGGCGACCAGCGTCCTCAACCAGGCTGTCCTCGACGTGCACACCACGTTGGAGGATGTCGGCCACCAGATCCCGGTGCTCAACGGACCGGTCCACGCGGTCACGGGGCTCGGCGAGACGGTCGGCCTCGGTCATATCGGCGAGGCCGGCAACCTGCTGACCGACACCCTGGCGCTGCCCGGATCGCTCCTGACCGGCGGCGGGCTCTCCGCGGCGAGCCCCGTCCTGACCGATCTCGGCCACGTCCTCGCCTCCGCCGATACCCTGGTCGGCTCCCTCACCGGCGTCGCCAATGCCGGCGGCCTGGTGTCCTCGGACGGGCTGCTGGCCCCGGTCACCAACCTCGCGAACACGGCGGTCCTCGACATCCATGCAACTCTGGAGAATGTCGGGCACGCGATCCCGCTCCTGAACGACGCGCTCCACGGCCTGACCAATCTCGGCGAGACCCTCGGCCTCGGCCACCTGGGTGAGGGCGGCAACCTCCTGACCGACGTGGCTTCGCTCCCGGGCGAGCTCCTGGGCGGACACGGCCTCGGGGCCCTGTCGCCGATCCTCGGCGATGTCGGCGCGGTGACCCAGGCCACCGGCGGCCTGCTCGGGGGCGTCACCGGCATCGTCGGCGGTCTCGGCAGCGGAGCCGGCACCCCGGCCGGCGGTCTGCTTGCTCCCGTCACATCCACGGTGGACGGCCTGCTCGGCGGCCATGGCGGCGGAGTCGGGACGCCCCTCGACGGCCTGCTCGGCGGCCTCACCGGCGGCGGTACTTCGGCCGGCGGACTGTTGACCCCGGTCACATCCACGGTGGACGGCCTGCTCGGCGGCCATGGCGGCGGAGTCGGGACGCCCCTCGACGGCCTGCTCGGCGGCCTCACCGGCGGCGGCGGCGGTACCTCGGCCAGCGGACTGCTGTCTCCGGTCACCTCCGTGGTGGACGGCCTGCTTGGCGGTCATGGCGCGACGCCCTTGGACGGCTTGCTCGGCGGTGTCACCGGCGGCCTCGGCGACGGTGCGGGAGCGCCGGGCGGCAACCTGCTCGCTCCGGTCACGTCCGCGGTGGATGGCCTCCTCGGCAGCCATGCTGGCGGCGGTTCCGCATCGCCCCTCGATGGCCTGCTCGAGGGCCTCACCGGCGGGCAATCGGTCGGAACCGGAACGCTGCTCGGGACGAACGCGCCGCTGCAGCCTGTCGCGGCCGTCGCCAACGGCGTGATCGACGGTGTCCACGCGACGCTGGAGCAGGTCGGCCACGACGTGCCGGTCCTGAACGACTCGGTCCACGCCGTGATCAACCTCGGAACCACCATCGGCCTCGGCGAGCTCGGCGAGTCGAGCAACCTCGTGACCGACGCGGTCAACCTGCCGGGCGCAGTGCTGAGCGGTGGTGCGGCCCCCGCGGCCGGGCAAGTGGCGAGCGATGTCGGGCATGTCGCGGAGGCGGCTGGCGGCGTGCTGGGGTCGGTGACCGGTGCCCTCTCGGGTGCCGCCACCGGCGGCCAGGGCAGTGGCGGTCCGCTGGACGGCGTGCTCGGAACCGTGACCTCGGTCCTGGGCGGTTCCGGGTCTGGTGCGGGCAGCCCGGTCGGCGGCCTGCTGGGCGGCCTGACCGGCGGGGCCTCGGATCACGGCGGCACCGGCACCCATCCGCTGATCGACGTGGCCGCGGGCCCGACCACCACGACGCCCCTGGCCAACGCCGCCGTGCTCACCCCCGCGGCGGATCCGTCCCACCTCGTCCAGGCGAGCGCGATCGCGGTGGGCGCCGACCAGCCGAGTCTCGCCACCGCGAACCTGCTCTCCGGTGACAGCATCCTGCTGCCGCAGAGCACCGGCGGAGGCGCGGATTCCCTCGTCGGGCACCTCCTGAGCCCGGCCTCGGCGACATCGGCCGGGGCGGGCGAGGCCGGGGCCTCCCATGACGCGAGCCTCGATCTGGGGATCACCACGATCGACCTCGGCGGCCATGCCGATGTCCATCATACCGACCCGACCCCGCACACGGCCACGAGCGGCCTGCACCTGCTCGGCCTCTGACGGCCAAGCCCCCCGCCGCCCACGCGGCGGGGGTTTTTTTGCCGCACCGAGTCTCCAGGGGGATGGTCCTGTGACCGACGAACGCCTGTTGCGTGTTGCGAAGCGCCGGGAATTCTGGGCCGCCGTCCGGGCAGGGCGCGCATCCCTGATCACCGTGATGATCGTCAGCGGCCTGATCAACCTGCTGATGCTGACCGCCCCGATCTTCATGCTCCAGGTCTACGACCGGGTGCTGCCGAGCCGCAGCATCGCCACCCTGGTCGGGCTCGCCGGCATCGCCCTGATGCTGTTCGTGATCCAGAGCGTGTTCGAGGTGTTCCGCGCCCGGATCCTGTCGCGGTTCGGTCGCCTCGTGGACGAGCGCCTCGGCCCGCGGATCTTCCGCACCCTGCTGGAGCGCGGCTCCGAGACGCCCCGCGGCGACGACGGCCCCCAGGCCCTGCGCGACCTCGACACCGTCCGGGGCTTCGTGTCGAGCCTGGCGCTCACCGCCTTCTTCGACCTGCCTTGGGTTCCGCTCTACATCGCGGTCTGCTTCCTGTTCCATCCCTGGCTCGGGGCGGCGATCGCGGCCGGCGCCCTGTTCCTGTGCGTGCTGACAGTCCTGACCGACTGGGCCTCCGCCGAGACCACCCGGGAGACCGTGCGGGTCGCCGGCGAGCGCCGGTCCTTCACCGACATGGCGCACCGGACGGCGCCGCTGCTCTGCGCGCTGGGGATGCGGTCGCGGGTGGCCGATCTCTGGCAGGTGCGGACCCGCCGGAACCTCGACGTCGCGACCTCCAGCAACGATCTCGCCATCGGCTTCGGCGCGGTGGCGCGCCTGCTGCGCACGGTGCTGCAATCCGGGATCCTGGGGCTCGGCGCCTACCTGGTGGTGCGCGAGGAGGCCACCGCCGGGGTGATGCTGGCGGCCACGATCCTGTCGGCCCGGGCGCTCGCGCCGGTGGACCTCGCCATCGCCAACTGGAAGTCGTTCTCGGCCGCCCGGCAGGCCTGGAGCCGGCTCGTGGCGTTCCTGCCCCGGCGGGAGCCGGAGACCCTGACGCCGCTGCCGGCGCCCCGGGAGAGCGTGCGCGTGACCGCCCTGTCGATCGCCGCCCCCGGGACCGACAGCCTGATCCTGCACGACGTCAACGTCGCCCTCGCCCCCGGCAGCGCGCTCGGGGTGATCGGCGCCAGCGGCTCGGGCAAGTCCACCTTCGCCCGCGCGCTCGTCGGCCTGGCTCGGCCGGTCCGCGGGGTGATCCGCCTCGACGGCGCGGCGATCGACCAATGGGATCCCGACGCCCTCGGGCGCGCCGTCGGCTACCTGCCGCAGGACATCGAGATGTTCGACGGCACCATCGCGGAGAACATCACCCGGTTCGACCCGGCGCCGGACCCGGAGGCCCTGCAAGCGGCCGCCAAGGCGGCGGGCGTCCACGAGGTCGTGCTGCGGCTTCCGGGCGGCTACGACGCCCGGGTCGGCGCCGGCGGGCTCGGCCTGTCGGGGGGCCAGCGCCAGCGGATCGCGCTGGCCCGCGCGCTCTACGGCGACCCGTTCCTGGTGGTGCTCGACGAGCCGAACTCCAACCTCGACGTCGACGGCGACCGCGCCCTGTCGGCCGCCGTGCAGGGGGTGCGCGCCCGGGGCGGCATCGTGGTGGTGATCGCCCACCGGCCGAGCGCGCTCGCTTCGGTCGACCGCATCCTGGTTCTCGGCGAGGGCCGCGTGCGGCTGCACGGGCCCCGCGACGAAGTCCTGGCGCAACTGGGCGCCCTGACCCGGCAGACACCCACGAGGGTCGCATGACGCGCGCGCAGGTTCAGACCGACCCGACCCGCGAGACCCGGCGCTCGCTCCGGCGGCATATCGCCGGCGTCGCCGCCGTGATCGTGCTGGCCACCGGCACCGGCGCCTGGACCGCCGCCACCGAACTGTCCGGCGCGATCATCGCCACCGGCTCCCTGGTGGTCGAGAGCAACATCAAGAAGGTCCAGCACCCGACCGGCGGCGTGGTCGCCGAGCTGCCGATCCAGGAGGGTGCCCGCGTCCAGGCCGGCGACCTTCTGGTCCGCCTCGACGCCACCACCACCCGGGCCACCTACGACAGCGTCACCAAGAGCCTGTGGGAGATCGCCGCCCGCAACGCCCGGCTGGAGGCCGAGCGCGACGGCCGCGACGAGCCCGTCTTCCCGGCCGATCTCGCCGGGGCGGGACCCGACGTCACCCGGATCGTCGACGGCGAGCGCAAGCTGTTCCGCTTCCGCCGCGACGCGCTCCAGGGCCAGAAGGCGCAGCTGCGCGAGCGGATCGGGCAGCTGCGCGAGGAGATCAAGGGCCTGGTCGAGCAGGCCTCCGCCAAGGAGCAGGAGACCACGATCATCGGGCGGGAATACGAGGGCGTCGAGGACCTCTGGAAGAAGAACCTGATCCAGCTGACCCGGCTCACCAGCCTCCAGCGCGACATGTCCCGCCTCAAGGGCGAGCGTGGGGTCCTGGTGGCCAACATCGCCCAGACCAAGGGCAAGGTCTCGGAGACCGAGCTGCAGATCATCCAGCTCGAGCAGAACCTGCGCAGCGACGTCGCCAAGGAACTGGCCGAGAACCGCGCCAAGGCCGCGACCCTGACCGAGCAGCGGATCGCCGCCTTCGACCAGCTCCAGCGCATCGAGATCCGCGCGCCGCAGACCGGCTACGTGCACGAACTCGCGGTCCATACCCGCGGCGGCGTGATCTCCCCGGGCGAGCCGATCATGCTGATCGTGCCGACCGCCGATTCCCTGGTGGCCGAGGTCCGGGTCGCCCCCCAGGACATCGACCGGCTGCAGACCGGCCAGGCCGCGGGCCTGCGCTTTCCGAGCTTCGACCAGCGGACGACGCCGGAGCTCAATGGCCGGGTCACCCGGATCGCGGCGGATGTCAGCGAGGATAAGCGGACCGGCAGCTTCTACTACCTCGTGCGCCTGGGCGTGACCAAGGATGAGCTGAACCGGCTCGACGGCGCCAAGCTGATGCCCGGCATGCCGGTGGAGGCCTTCATCCGGACCGCCGACCGGACGGTCCTGTCGTACCTCACCAAGCCCCTGGTCGATCAGGCGCGCCGGGCCTTTCGCGAGAAATAGGCCCGCCCCGCCCCGCCGGCAGGAATTTTGCAACTCTTGATTGCATACATGACGTGATGCGGCGGAACCGACAGGCCAGCCCCGATGCCGATCGACCCGAACAACCTCGCCCAGACCGCGACCCTCACCTACAGCGCCGAGTTCAACACCCTCGACCTCTGGAACGGGACATCGGGCCTCGACACGGCGGGCGGCCCGCAATGGGGGAGCTACGTCACCGCAACCGGAACGCGGCCGTTCAACCAGGAGCAGGAGTGGTACGTCCGGGCCGATCATCCCACGGATGGGAGTGCCGCGGCGCTGCCGAACCCGTTCAGCGTCCATAACGGCGTCCTGTCCATCACGGCGGCGCCGTCGGACCCGTCGCTGCTCTCGGAGCTCGGCGGCCAGCCCTACACGTCGGGGATGATCAACACCTCCCACAGCTTCAGCCAGACCTACGGCTACTTCGAGATGCGGGCCGAGCTGCCGGCCGGGCAGGGGGTGTGGCCGGCCTTCTGGCTGCTGTCGCAGGACGGCTCCTGGCCCCCGGAGATCGACGTGATGGAGATGCTCGGGCACGATCCCGGCACGCTCTACACGACCGTGCACAGCCTGGCGCCCGGCCAGACCCCCGGCGACCACACGGTGAGCCAGGGCGTGTCGCACGTCGCCGACATGAGCGACGGCTTCCACACCTACGGGGTCGATTGGGGGCCGGACAGCCTGGCCTTCTACTTCGACGGCCAGGAGGTCTATCGCACGCCCACCCCCGCCAGCCTGGACAAGCCCATGTACATGATCGCCAATTTGGCGATCGGCGGGACATGGCCGGGCGATGCCGACGCGTCGACGCCGTTCCCGGCCCAGATGAACATCGACTACCTGCGCGCCTACCAGGCGAACCCGAACACCGGCACGAGCGCGAGCCTGGAGCCGGTCTTCCATTTCTACGATGCGTCCACCGGCCAGCATCTCTACACGGCCAGCACGGCGGAGCGGGACGCGATCAAGACGTCCCAGCCGGCCTACGCGTATCAGGGGGTCGGCTGGGCCGCCCCCACCGGATCCGCCGGCACCGAGGACGTATTCCACTTCACGAACGCGGCGACCGGCGACCATTTCTACACCGCCAGCGCGGCGGAACGGGACGGCCTGATCGGCTCCGGTTCGGGCTACCGCTACGACGGCGTCGCCTTCGAGGCCTACAGCGATCCCTCCGCGGCCGGATCGGCCGTGATGAACATCGAGCGCTTCGTCAACACCGAGAGCGGCCGCCACTACTACGCGTCCAGCGCCGCGGAGATCACCTATATCGAGCAGGGCCACGCCGGCACCGGCTGGATCGACGAAGGTCACGCCTTCACGCTGCACGCCCCGACCCAGAGCATGTTCGGCCTGTAGTGTCCCGGGGAGGGTACGGTCCGGAGCGCATGGCCCCGATGACACGGATCCGGCGGGGGCGGGCACATCGGATCACGATTGCGGCAGCACGGACCGAAAACCGCTTTCGTACGTGATGTTTACCCGCGAGGTGGGGAACAAACGCCGGAGCCGTCTTTTGTGCTGGCACTCCCACATGTCGGCTCGTTCCGGATCATCCGACGCCACCCTTTGAGACAGGAGATCGCTGTGCCCGCGGAGCAGAGCGCGATCATGCGCCAGCCCACCCGGCCAGCGGCCTCGGCCGCAGGAATCGTCGGGACGTGTACGTCCTGGTCAAGCGCGGCTGCGGCGTGACCGGCCGGGTCACGCTGGACGTGATCGAGCATCTGCCCGCACGCTCGAAGACCGTCGACCGCATGATCGCCGGCCTCGCGGTGATCCTGGCGATGCTGGGCATCGCGGTGGGCGCCTCCGTCTATCAGCAGCGCGGCAGCGAGGCCGTCCGTCACGCCCTGGCGGTCGAGGGCCGCCTCGGCCGGGTGCTCTCGGCGGTCCAGGACGCCGAGACCGGGCAGCGCGGCTACCTGCTGACCGAGGACGAGAATTTCTTGCCGCCGTTCCGAAACGGCCGGTCCAAGGTCAACGGCGAGATCGCCCGCCTGCATGACCTGCTCCGGGACGACGACAGCCAGCGCGCCGAGCTCGACGGCCTGATCCTGCTGATCCGGGACAAACTCGGCGAGCTCGGCACCAGCATCGACCTGCACCGGAGCGGCGACACCGAGGCGAGCCGCACCCTCGTCCGCGAGGGGAGCGGGCGCCGCCTGATGGACGAGATCCGCATCGTCGTGCGCCGCATGGAGGCTCAGGAGACGGCCCTGATGGAGCAGCGCGAGGCGGCGGTCTCCCGGATCGCGCTGCTGATCTGGGCAGCCCTGGCGGGGCTCGTCCTGGTGTTGATCCTGTTTGCCGTCTCGGCCATGCGCGAGGCCGGGCGCCGCCGCCGGCTGTCACGCTTTCTGCCCCAGGAGCTGGTCTCGCGCCTGGCCGACGACGATGGCAGCCTGCGGGCCGGCCGGCGGCAGCAGGCGGTCATCGCTTTCGTCGACATGCGCGGCTCCACCGCCCTGGCCGAGCGCCTCGATCCGCAGCAGCTCTCCGCCTTCCTATCCGCGTTCCGGCGCCGGGTGATGCGCATGGCCCGGCTGCACGACGGCATCGTCGACAAGTTCATCGGCGACGGCGCCCTGGTGGTGTTCGGCCTGCCCGAGGCGCAAGCCGACGATGCAGCCCGGGCGGTGGCCTTCGCCACGGATCTGGTCGCGGTCATCGCCCGCTGGAACCTCAAGGGCGAGTACGACGCCACGGTGCAGATCGGGGTCGGGCTCCATTGTGGCGAGGTGTTCAGCGGGATCATCGGCGAGGAGGCGCGCTACGAGTTCACCGTCCTGGGCGACACCGTGAACGTGGCTGCCCGCCTGGAGCAGGCGACCAAGGTCCACGGCGTTCCGATCCTGGCCTCGGAGGCAGTCCGACACGCGGCCAGCTCGGTGACCGCGACCTGGCGGGAGGTCAGCCGCGAGCCCCTGCGCGGCCGCCGGGAGCCGATGGCCTATTTTTCGGTCGAGCCTCCGGCGCAGACCGGGCCGGTACCGGCCCGTCTCCGCGACGTCGCTCCTGCCCCCGCGATGGCGTTGTAGCCGTTCCTCCCAGCTGCGCCCTGGGCGCGGACGTGACCCACCGAGAGGCCGATGCCCACCGACCTGTCCTGGCTGCTGCGCCGTGAGACCCTGCTGGCCGGCGCCGTCGCGCTTCTGGCCGCTGCGGCCCTCCTTGCCTGGTATCTCCTGCAGGCGACGGTGCTGATCGTCGCGGTCGCCCCCCGGGATGGGACCGAGCCCGGCCTGATCCGGGCCTACGCGAACGCGCTGGAATCCGGCAGGACCGGCCTGCGCCTCAAGATCCTCGACTTCGACGACGTGCGCGAGAGCGCCGCCGCCCTGCAGGACGGGCGCGCCGACCTGGCGGTGGTGCGGCCCGACGTCCTGCTGCCGACCAACGGCCTCACCCTGGCGATCCTGCGCGACCAGGCGATGATCATCGCCTCGCCCGAGCAGGCCGGCATCAAGGATTTCCCGCATCTGGCCGGCAAGCGGCTCGGCATCGGCGCCCACCGGGACGCCGATATCTCGCTGCTCAAGAGCATCCTCGGCTATTACGGCCTGACCCTGGAGCCGGGGGCGGGGGGTGGCCCCGGCGACCGCGCCGTCGTGCTCGTGCCGGTGGCCGAGGATGCGGTGGCGGGGGCGATCCGCGAGAAGCGGATCGACGCCTTCATCAGCATCATCGCGCCCTCCGCCCCAAAAGCCCTCGACCTGGTGGCGGCGGTCCGCTCGGTGGCCCGGGGCGGCAAGGTCGAGTTCGTCGCCGTCGAGGACGACGACGCGGTGATCGAGCGCTTCCCCAAGCTCCAGGCGGTGGCCATCCCCGGCGGCCTGTTCGGCGGCCGGCCGAAATTGCCGGCCGACGACGTGAAGACGGTGGGCGCCTCCTATCGCCTGATGGCCCGCGCTTCCCTGAGCCGCGCGGTGGCGGCCGACATGACCCAGCAGCTGTTCGAGAAGCGCACGGAGGCGGCCAACGCCACGGAGGCCGCCGACTACGTCCAGGCCCCCGCCTACGAGACCACGGTGGCGGCGACCAGTGCCCGGATCCCGATCCACCCGGGGGCGATCGACTATTACGAGCGCGAGCAGCACGGCTTCGTCGAGCGCTACGGCGACACGCTCTACCTGCTCGGCGCGCTGGCCGGCGGCCTGGTCTCGGTCCTGGCCTGGATCCGGCAGCGCCTGGCCGGCCTGCGCCGGGAGCACATCGACGAGATCGTGGAGCGGCTCCTGGCGATCACCGAGCAGGCCCGGGCCGCCCGGGACCCGGCGGCAATCGCCGATCTCACCCGCGAGGTCGAGCGCCTGGCCGGCGACGCGGTCCGCTACGCCCGCGAGCGGGCCCCCGACGCCGCCACGATGTCGGCCGTCTCCATCGCCCTCGACACCGCCCGGGCGACGATCGCCGATCTCCGCCACGTCGCGGCCGCGGGGCAGAGCGGCGCACGCACGCCTTACGAAGTGGCGGGGTGACCAGGGCGGTCGAGATAGCGATGTCCGATGTTCGCCGCGCCGTTGGCGCGCCAGTCTGAACAAAAATGCGAACACTTATGTCATTGAGGTGGCGCGATAATTTACGAGGCCCGTCTGCTACCCGGCATGCCGCTATAAGCGGTGGGCCTCTCCAAGCCGCAACGCATCCTCACAAATCGGACGTTCCGCAAAGCGCCCATCTCGGCCGTTCAGCCGCGTTTCGCGGCTTCCCCGAAGCGGACGCTGCAGCAGCTCAGCTTGCGGGTCTCAGTTGCGCCAGCTTCAGTCGCCTTGGCGGGCGCCTCAGAATGGCTGGGTTGGGTGGATTTCTGCCGGTCCGCTGCCGAGTGGCCTGGGCGACTAAGCAGACATTGCTGTTGCAGTCGCTTTCGACCCCAGGCCGATCTTCAGAAGGCCTGATTGCTAAGCAGAAAGGTCTCGCCCCGCCGTTATCAAAAACGATTGCGAAGCGTATGAATGGCAGTGGATACAGAGCTGGAGGGCGCAAGTATTGATGCGATACTCAATCCATCTCGAAAACCTGCCATTTGACTTGAAGGGACCTTTGGTCGTCTCACAGCGAGAACCGGATAAAAAAACGCACCAAGTTTATATTTGGGCAAATTCCAATCGATCACATCAGATGCCTCAATCCAATCTGGTTTATCTTTATCAAAGATTAGTCCGTCAATATAGAATGCCGGACCAGGAAGATTGTGTTTACTACCACTTTGTTCTGCAATATAAGATTTTGAAAAAGCGAAATTTGCCTGCAGCTGCGGCAACACGTCAAAGTATTTTTCGATGGCGGAGGCCTCTTTTACCGCTTCTTCTGGCGAGATTATGCCGTTACGCATCCGGCCGAGGATCGAGTCAAGATGCCCAGAAGTATAATCGATTGCCCGGCGGCTTCCTTTCGCGCGAAGCCCAGGAGCAACAACCATCCGGGCACCTGGAAAACCATTCTGCATCTCTGAGGCTTGAACGGCCTCGAAGAGTTCCCAAGAATGGCAGAAAAAATCAACAGTTGGGCCTTGGCCTCGCAATGAAAGATCGCGATAGGCCACCGCACCATCATTGATAACCAATGTACGATATTCTCTTTTACTGTACTCGGCAACGATCTTGTGAAAATTACGCAAGCGACCTAAAGGCTTCACAGCATTGGTCGCGATTGGATTGTAATCGACGTCGGCGATCATTTCGCCATAGCCAAGCAAATCGATCCAGGCGGTGATAGCAATTTTAAATGGTAGGCTTTTCGCTCCACCTTTTCGAATCGCCGGACTTGAGGCCTGCGTGGTAGCCATTAAAATCTCAGTTTCTTTTTTCATGCGTCAGATTCCCACCAATCTACTTATATAATTCATTTTACCATCTACATAATCGGGATGGTCGATTGCGAGGCTGTCGTTTCGGCCGGAATCTACCCGAGTGTTTGAAGGGCAGTTTAAGACGCTGGTCAGAACGTCCGCTTCAGGACGATTAGTTAACATCGCTTTTTTCGCCCCGAATTGAAGTTATCTAACCGCTCTCGAACGGCTGCTCCTGAGAAATATCAACTGTAGTGTGGAGGGCTGGGTTGGGTCGGGGGGAAACGGTCCGCGTTTTCGGCCGCCTGCCTCGGAAGCAGACCGGCGGCTTTCGGCACTTCCGGGGTCGTTGGCTGGCGCCGATCAAAGGCGGGGTTGGGTGGTTCCCTGCCCGTCCGCTTCCGCTCGGACATGTCGCGGAAGCGGACGGCGTGGGCTCGTATCAGGCCGCGCGCACGGTAGCGAGGAAGCGCCCGACTTCGCTCCGTAGGTGCTCCGACTGTCGCGACAATTCTGAGGCCGCCCCCAACACCTGGGTCGCGGCGGCGGGCGTGACTGATCGGCTGTGGGAGATCAGCGACATCGTTGCGCTTGTCGAGGCTACGGATGCAAAGCCGGGCCAACGCGGACCGTATTTGAAACGTTAAGCGTCTTTCTTATCGTCACTCCTCGGGATTGGGCGGGCGGGCCTAGCGCGCGCTGGTTCAGGCGGCGCTACGTCAGCGGAGGATGGCACAACCTGTGCTGGCGTTGCGCGCGTAATAGATGCGGATGGCAAAAATCGTTTTAACGTTTCTTTAGCACGATAAGTCGCAGCATACTCTTTTCCAACACCAAGCATACTAGCAATCCTTCCCTGCTTTAGTACAATCAAGTCCAATATAAACGCATCAATTCCTCCCTCTGGATATTTTGGATTTGGCCGATCAAATCCAATGCTGCTCCCCATCGTCAAAAATCCGCTTAAGGAAGATACTCTGGCAGGTATCTCTCCATACAATGTCCTGAGCAATTCTAGTTCTTTCTTGAGATTTTGCTCGCCTGATGTTGAATTACCAGATCCAATTCGTCTATTTATGATACCTTGTAATTCGTCATAATTGGCCTCTTCTGTTGAGGCCTCTCTTCTAACATAGATGGCTGATGCACGAATGCCTGTACCAGCACGGAGAGATACAAATGGGGCGTGCTCGACCCCATGATCAATCAAAGCAACCTGAAACTTTTTACCGGCAATTTCCGCGTATTCGGTAGCCCTGTAGTCAAAATCTAAAATCTCTATCCTCGTTCGCAGTTCATTTGGTATGTAGCTCTTCAGACCGTTATGAATATCAGCTTTATCAACGAAAGCTTCCAAACCAATCGCTGTAAGCGATTTGTCGTCGTCTTCCCTCATTCCAATAATTAAACACCCGCCTTCGCTGTTAGCCATGCCTAAACATTGCTTGGCTAAGCCGGGGTGGTCGGGCCAAGCAGTCTTAAAATCAATGTTGCGAGTCTCTCCAACGTGCTGTCGCAAAACTTCACGAAGGATGTCCCTCGAAGGCTCTTCGAAGAACTTAGAAAACAATTCTTTTGTGAATTTTGTTTGGGCAACCATGGCGATTTCGTTGCGACAGCAGGGACTTTCGAAATAGCGCGTGCTTGCCGCTCCACAAGCCACCCTACCGCAGCGAGCGATCGCCTAGGCATTTTTAAGATTGACCCACTACCAAGCCGTTCGACCCTGGCTTCGCGCATCTGGCCCTTGTCGTCGATGACATCGACGAGCTCCTGGCGCGGATCGCCGCCTAGGGCTGGAAGGCGCAAGGCATCCCGCAGCAGATCGCAAGCGGTGTGCGTGCCGGAACGTGGGTGATCTACGCCGTTGGTCCTGACGGCGCGACGATCGAGTTCATGCAGCCGCCAGCTACGGCCCAAGATCGCTGATCCCGCTACGCAGCGAACCGCTTGCCTCAAGGCGCCCAAATCGCCGGATGAACGTCGAGTGGCTGCTTATGGGAGGCCTAAATGGCGATGCAGGCGACCGGGTTGGGTCGCAATCAGTCCGTCGGCATTTGCGTCTGCCAATTCCCGATACGGCCGGCGGCTCTCGAAGATTGTCATCTGTTCCAACAAGAGCATGTCCGGAATAGCGTTTTTAGGCGACGCGTCTGACCATAGCTGCACGCTTTGTCCAAGGCAGAGGTAATCGGCCCTTCCGGGGTTTGGATCGGTACCCATGCCTCTCCCGAGGCGGCTTCCGCGACGGGCGCCGCGGATGTGTTCCCTCAGGCGCCACCGCCGATGCGATGGCATCGGCGGTGGCGCGGATCCTCGGGCTATGCCGACCGGCGGCGTAGGTCAGCGATCCGGGCGTTCAGCACGGCGCGCAGTTCCTGCACCTCGGCATAGGCGGCCTCGGCCTTCTCGAAGGCGGCCAATCCATCCTTTTGGATCTCCTGGGTCAGCGCCTCGATGCGCCGGACTGCCGTCAGGAAGCTCGGCGTCTCGGGTGAGCGGGTCTTAATCATGGTCAATCTCCTGGTCTTAGATCAGTTGTAGGCGACGAAGGTCGGCACGACCCGGACGAAGATCGTCCCGTCGCGGAAGTGCAGGAACAGCGGCATGTTGGACTTGAGCTCGCGATAGCGCTCGATGACGAGGCCGGTGTCGGCCGCTGTCACCAGCGCCCACCCCGGTTCCCAGGTCGGGTCGTCGTCATCGCCGTCACCGAAGCCGAGCACTTCGACGGGAGGGGTGTACGGCTCGATCTCGGGCGTCGCGCCGGTCGCCATGCCCGACGCCGCAGCGAGGCCGGTCAGCAGGCTGCGCTCGACGCCGCGATGAAGCTGCCGCAGCCGCCGATCGGCGAGTTCCGCGAGATCGCCCAGGCTCGCGGCGAAGCCCTGCAAGGCCCCCGCCAGGGCGATGCGCCCAGCCGCCTCCAGATCCTCCGCGAGGGCGGCGTCGAACGTCGCGAGCGCGCGCTCGGCTCGTACGCCGGTGGCCTCGACAAGCCGGCGCACCAGTATCGCCGCAGCTGTCGGGGTCGGCTCAGATCGCGCCGCGACCGCATCCAGGGCGGTGAGCGGCGTCCCGGCATGGCCGAGCCCGGCGATGACGTTCGGAGCCTCGGTGGCCGCACGCACCGTCGCGTAGGCGTTGAGGGCCTGGAACCCCTCGACCGGACCGCCGCCCCGGCAGACCAGGGTTGCCGACAGGCCGTGCTCGCGGTGCAACTCGCCCGCTCGGGCGAACGCCTCGCTCAACGAGCGCTCCGCCGACGGTCCCTCGAACATCGCGTAGATCCGGTGGAGCCGGATCAGGCCGTTCTCCTCGAGCGGGCGCAGGACGTGCTCGACGTCTCGAAGGGCATCGCCGAACTCGGCGGCGATCAGCGCGATGTGGCGCGGATCCTCGGGCTCCTCCCAGGTCCCCGGGCCTAAGCGGCGCCCCTCGCGCCTCAAGCGCTGCAGCGTCCTCTCCCGCTGGATCTCGCCCTCGACCGGCACCGCGCCGACCGAGATCACAGCGATGACCCTGGCCTGTACCCCGGCACCGCGCCCGTAGCGCTGACGCAGGCTGGTTTGCAGCCGGAGCACGACGGTCCTGTTGACCAAGCCCGCCGGATCGAGGGCGTCGCCGATCGCATCCCCGCAAGCGGCGAGGTCGGCCGCGGCGAGCCGAACCTTGAGCCGGGGCGGCTCGAGGCTACTGCTTGGATCGGCCTCGCCGAGCAGCAGCAGGGAGCCGTCGGACCCGAGGGGCTCGACGGTCAGGACGCTGGCCCGCACCGTGTACTCGCCACGCAGGCGCTGGCGCAGCCAGCCGAGGAGGTCGCGCAGCTCGCGGACCTCGTCGGTGGGCCTGGCCGACTGTGCATCGTCCAACGGGATGGGGGGAGGACGGACATCACCCGGGGGAGCGGAAGGGGCAGGTCCCCCACGGGTCGTATGGAAGAATCTGTGGTGTCGCATGGTGTCGTTCGCTGAGTTCGGGATGGGGCGGTGCTCCGGCGGCCGGCGTGCCGACGGCCGGATCGTCAGGGGTGGCGTCAGTCGAACGACGGCCCGCGCTTGACGAGCGGCGTCTTCGCCTTGTGCTTGGGCTTGGGGATCGTCGCGATCAGCTCGGCGATCGCATCGAGCCGCCCCCGGTCGGCCAGCCGCAGCTCCTGCCGGAGGATGCCAGCGAGGAAGGCCAGGATCTCGTCCGGGTGATCGAAACACCGGTGGGCCAAGCTGTCGAGCAGCGTCGGCGACGACGCGCGACGCGTGATCACCGGCACGGGCAGGACGGCGACCTGACGCATCAGCCCGTCCTCTGAGAGCTCGCGGAACGCGAACCCACAGCCCGGATCCACGACGACCACGTCCAGGGAGCCCCACTCGTACTGATCGATTGCGCAATCGAACGCGTGCCGGAGGGCCTCAACGGTGTTCAGCTGCTCGAATGCGATCGGATGTCGGATCAGCTCGATGGCGCCCTGATCCCACCAATGGGCGAGGGCATCGACGAGCGGGTGCTGAGCGCCGTCATCCGGCTCGATCAGGAACACCCGCCGGAGACGGCGCGGGACCGGCAGGTCGTGCTGCCGGACCCAGAGAAAATCGGCTTCCAGGCCATCCCGGACCGCAGCGTCCTGCTCGGCCCATCCCGTCAGGAATGTGTTTCGGCGTGCAACTTTGACCCCGTGAGGCGGGGGATCGGCGTCCAATTCTGACCCCCTAACCTCGTTCTCGCAGACTGCCCTCCGGTACGGCCGGAAGGGTGGTGTAGGGGG
>Ga0182232_1000114_pt1 | contig 24958 bp, 19 predicted proteins | sample G6R1MG_30_FD_155484 | JGI IMG/M metagenome (GOLD analysis project Ga0182232, IMG submission 155484) | Phyllosphere microbial comminities from miscanthus, Michigan, USA - G6R3_NF_07NOV2016_LD2 MG | ecosystem: Host-associated > Plants > Phyllosphere > Phylloplane/Leaf | place: USA: Michigan... | reverse complement strand
CCATCGGCCCCGCGCACGGTGCCCGACACGCTTACCGTGCGCGGGTCGGTGGGGGGCTGGGGCAGGGCTACCGCCGGGGCCGGGGTGGCGGCTACTGCCAGCACCGGGCTGGCCGGCCGGGGCGCGGGGCGGGTGCCCTGGGCAGTGGGGCGGGTGCCAATGGCATGGATAGGGCCAGCCAGCAGCGTACAAGCAGAAAGAAGTGTGAGAAAAGCAGCGCGGCAAATCATAACTACTAGCTAAGCGGTAGGCAGAAGGGTAAAATAATAATTTAGTAAAAACAAAAGTAGCCAGCCGGCTTGCCAGATGAAGAATAAATTATTTTAATGGCCGGGATTTCTAGTCAGACAGGGCCATCGGCTTGGTGAAGGGCCAAAAGGCCGCCTTGGCGCTCGGTTGCCGCTGGGGGCGCGTACCGCTTGGCGCCCGTGCCGGCCAGCAGCCAGCGCTGCCCCTAGGCCGGCTTTTTGGCAGCGGCCTTCTTGGGCTTGGTGGTGGTGGCAGCCAGGGCGCGGCCGGGGTTGTCTTCCAAAAATTTACCCCAGCTTTTGGCGCCCGCCTTCACGTTGTTGCCCTGCTGGTAGTGGTGGCACAGGGCCACGGCCAGCGCATCGGTGGCGTCCAGAAACTTGGGCGCTTCCTCAATGGGCGGCAGCTCCAGGGTTTGGCGCAACATGCGGGCCACCTGCTCCTTATCGGCCGAGCCCGAGCCCGTCACGGCCTGCTTGACCTTGGTGGGGGCGTACTCCACGAAGGGAATATCGCGCGAGAGCGCCGCCGCGATGGCCACGCCCTGCGCCCGGCCCAGCTTGAGCATACTCTGCACGTTTACGCCGTAGAAGGGCGCCTCGATGGCCAGCTCGTCGGGCAGAAACTCGTCTATCAACTCCAGCATGCGCGTGAAAATCCGCTTTAGCTTTACGGCATGGTTCGAGCCCAGCGCCTTCATGTTGATAACGTCGTACTGGAGCACCTTCACTCGCTGCCCGCGCACCTCAATGATGGCGTAGCCCATAATCTGGGTGCCGGGGTCGACGCCCATGATGACTTTTTCGGCCGGGGGCAGCCGCTGCAAGGGGGCGGGGGGAAGGGTACGGGAAACGGGCATCTCTCCCAAAGTTACGCCCCCGGCGGCCCGCCCCGGCCCCCGCGCCGCGGCAAGCTATGGGTAACGCTCGGTAAAATCGGCATTACGCTGCTGACCCTCGGGCTGCTCTACCATGCCGTATTCGCGGCGCCCGACACGGCGGCGGCCTGGCGGCGGCTGGTGGCGGCTACCCTCAGCGGGGCCGGGCGCGGCCCGGTGCTGGCCGCCCTGGCCCTGGTGCCCCTCAACTGGGGCCTGGAGGCCTGGAAGTGGCAGCGCCTGGCGCGCCACCTCGAGCCTAGCCACTCGTACTGGCGCAGCCTGCGGGCCGTGCTGCTGGGCCTCACCCTGGGCTTTGCCACCCCCAACCGGGTGGGCGACTACGCCGCCCGCATCCTGGAGCTGCACGCCCGGCGCCGGCTCGATGCGGTGGGAGCCGTGTTTTTGGGCCGCTACGCGCAGCTGGTGGCCACCGTGCTGGCGGGCGGGGCGGGGCTGCTGTATTTTATTTTGGCGTTTTACCTCCGTGGCTACCCGGCCGCGCAGGTGGGCGTGGGGCTGGCTTTTGGGCTGGGCGGGGCGCTGGCCCTGCTGCCGCTCTACCGCTCGCGGCTGCTGCTGGCCCTACTGGTGCTGGTGAGGCCGCTGCGGCGGTTTCGGCGCTATTTAGCCATTATGCCTACCTATTCGGCGGGCACGCTGCACGCGGTGCTGGGCATTTCGGGGCTGCGCTACGCGGTGTTCTGCGGGCAGTTTCTCTTGCTGCTGCACGCCTATGGGGTGCGGGCGGCGCCGGGGCCAGCGCTGGCGGCCGTGGCGGGCACGTTTTTGTTTAAGTCGCTGGTGCCCTCGCTCAATGCCTTGGCCGACGTGGGCGTGCGCGAGCTGTCGGCCACCCATTTATTCGGCCTTTTGGGGCAGCCGGCGCTGCCGGTGCTGAGTGCCAGCCTTAGCCTGTGGGTGATAAATATCGCGCTGCCCAGCGCGCTGGGGCTGCTATGGCTGCCCGGCCTGCGGGTGCTGCGCGAGGGGAGGGTGGGGCGCTAGTATGCTGATAATCGGCGGGTTGTTAGTAGTAATGCCGGTGGTGTACGCGGCGGTGTGGGCGTGGCTGCGGGCGGGTGCCTCTGGCCCTGGCCCCGCCGCGCGGGAGCTGGGGCCAGGGCCGGAGGGCCGCACCGGCGCGCCGCTCTTTTCGGTGCTCATCGCCGCCCGCGATGAGGCCGCTGCCCTGCCGCACCTGCTGGCTGCCCTGCACCAGCAGGCGCTGGCCCCGGCGCTCTTTGAAGTGCTCATCGCCGACGACCACTCCACCGACGGTACCGCCGCGCTGGTGGGGGCAGCGGCCAAAAGCGCGCCTTATGGCCTGCGCCTGCTTGCTTTGCCGCCCGGCGCCACGGGCAAAAAAGCTGCCTTGGCGGCCGCCATCGCCCAGGCCCGCGCGCCCTGGGTGGTGTGCACCGATGCCGACTGCCGCCCCGCCCCCGGCTGGCTGCAAGCCTACGCTGACCTCCTCGACTCCTCGACTTCGCCACTCCTCCACTTCATCAGCGGGCCGGTGCGGCTCACGCCGGGCGGGGCGTGGTTTGATGGGCTGCTAGGGCTGGAATTTGCCGGGCTGGTGGGCGTGGGCGGGGCGTGCATCGGGCGGGGCCGGCCCACCATGTGCAACGGGGCCAACCTGGCTTTTCGGCGCGCCACCTTCCACGAAGTGGGCGGCTACGCCGACAATGTCGGCGTGGCCAGCGGCGACGACGAGTTTTTGCTCCACAAAATGCACCAGCGCTACCCGGCCGGCGTGCGCTTTCTGGCCGAGACACGCGCCGTGGTCGACACGCCCGCGCCGGCCACGCTGCGGGCGCTGCTGCGGCAGCGCACGCGCTGGGCCAGCAAGTACCCGCACTACCGCACCGCCGCCCCGCGCCAGCTGGCCCTGCTGGTGCTGGGCACCAACCTGAGCCTATTCGCGGGGCTGGTGGGGGCGGTAGTTTGGCCCGCGCTCGGGCCGGGGGTGGCGGCGGGCTGGGCCCTCAAGCTGGGGGCCGATGCCTGGCTGCTGGCCCCCACGCTGCGGCTGCTGCGGCGGCGGCGCTGGCTGGCGTGGCTGCTACCCTTGCAGCTGCTCTACGCGCCCTACGCCCTGGCCGTGGGGCTGGCCGGGCAGCGCGCCCAGGGCTACCGCTGGAAGGGCCGGCTGGTGCGCTGAGGCCCCGCGCCCTGCCAAGCGTAGGCAACTTGCGACAAAAATAATAGCCTATCTATCAGATAATTGATTGGTGGTGTAGAGTGGCCTGCCGCCATAGGCACGGGAGTTGCAGTAGGTGGCGGCCTTTCTTAGGATTATTGCTCTTGCCACTGGCTGCGGCTGGCGGCACCCATCCTTCCCCACCCTTCCCACCCACCTTCCCCATGTCTCTTATCCGCCTGGCCCTGCTAGAGGGCGACTCTGAAGTGCGCGAGCTGCTGCACGGCTACCTGTGCCAACAGCCCGAGTTCGAGTGCGTGGTAGTGGCTCCGTCGATGGAGCAGCTGCTGGCCGAGCTGCCCACCCTGCTGCACCCGCCGCACGTGCTGCTGCTCGATAGCAACCCGCCCGGCGTGGAGGGGCTGCCCCTGCTGCGGCAGCAGCTGCCGCACACCGCCATCGTGCTGCAAACCGTGTTCGACGATGCCGACCGCATTTACCAGGCGCTGTGCCAGGGCGCGAGCGGCTACCTGCTCAAAAATACCCCCCTGGCCGAGCTCAAAGCCGCCGTGCGCGACGTAGTCCAGGGCGGTGCGCCCATGAGCCGCGCCGTGGCCCGCAAGGTGCTGGCCCACTTTGGTGCGCAGCCCGACGGGCTGAGCGCCCACGAGCGGGCGGTGGTGCAGGCCATCGTGGAGGGCCTGAGCGAGGCGCAGGTGGTGGCGCGCCTCGGCATCGCGCCCGAGGCCGTGCGCGCCAGCAGCCGCCTCATCTACGGCAAGCTGGCCGCCAGCACGCTGCCCGCCGGCCAAAAGGCGGCCAAGCCTTAGCCACTGGCACTTTCCTTATTCCTATAAATTAAAAGCGGTAGGGTAAAAATTTGGATACTAAACTTTTACCCTACCGCTTTTAGAAGGGCGCTGCCCTGAAGACCGTCTTTTAGCCAGCTTTTTGGCTAGCCAAAAGGTACCTGCAGCTGCACCCGGAAGCCGCCTTCGCGCCGGGGGCCGGCCTCCAGCGTGCCGCGCAGGGCGGAGGCCCGCAGCAGCATGGTGCGCAGGCCCACGCCGCTGCGGCCGGGCGCCGTGGCCGGGTGGCCGTCGTCTTCGATGGTGAGCACCAGGTCGCTGGCTACGGCGTAGTGCGTCAGGGTTACGGCCAAAGTAGTGGCCTGGGGCGCGTGCAGCAGCACGTTGGTTACCGCCTCCTTAAAAACAAGGTAGAGGTGCTGGCGCAGTTCGGAGGGCAGGGGCAGGTCGTCGCGCAGGCCGTTGGCGCGCAGCCGCGTGCGCAGGCCGGCCGGGGCGGCCGTGTGGTCGAGGTGGTCGCGAATGCGGTCGAGCAGCGCGCCCACGGTGCCGGCCTGCGCGTCGGTGCTCCACACGATGTCGCGCATGGTGCGGGCGGCGGCGTGGCTGTTGCCCAGCAGCCGGGCCAGGGCCGGGCTGGGCTCGGGCTGCTGCTGGTGCAGCAGGTCGGCCTGCATACTCACGCGGGCCAGCAGGGTGCCTACTTCGTCGTGCAGGTCGGCGGCGAGGCGGGTGCGCAGCAGCTCTTCGTGGGCGGCGCGGCGGCGGCGCTGGCGGCTGGCCCAGGTGGCCAGGCCCAGCGTCATGACCAAGCCGGCCGCCAGGGCCGCCGCGCTCAGCCAGGCCAGGTGGCGGTTGTATTCGGCCGTGCGCAGCTGGGTGCGCGTGCGTGCCAGTGCCTGGTGCAGCTGCCCCAGGCGCACGCGCGCCTGGCCCAATTGCACTGCCAACGACTGGCTGGTGGTATAGCGCAGGCTATCAGGCTGGGGCGCCGCCGCGTGGGCCGGTGGCCCCAGGCGCACAACCAGAATTGCTACGAAAAGAAAACGGCTCAGTACACACTTCATACTGCAAGTTAAAGCCAATGTTTTAGCCACTTGGCGCCCGCTAGCTAGAAGGCTGTCCTATCTACGAATAAGCCAATCTTTGGGGCGAGGAGGCGGAGCTTTAAAATCAGCCCCGCTGGCCCGGCCCGGCTAGGCCGCCCAAAAAGCGGCTTTGCCGCGGTATCGCCAGCCTATGCTGGCTGGGCTGAGCCGGCCCGGCGCCCGGCCCAAAACCCGCCGCAACTATGCCGGGCGCCGATTATACTTGCACAGCGGGCGCCGAGGCCGGCGCCCCGCTACCTTTGCCCGCCCCGCGCCCCGCTTTACTCTTCTAATGACTGACGCCGAATTTGACTTGCTCGACGAGCTGTACTTCGTAACCCCTTTTCGCGTGCTGCTGGAAAAAACCGGCCTGCCCGCCGCCGAGCTGCAAGCCCAGCTGGGCCGCCTGCTCGAGCAGGGCCTGGTGCGCTACTACTGGCCCGACCCCGACACCGAGCTGGCCTACGAGCCCACCTCGTTTGGGGCGCTGGGCCAGGATGCCAGCTACCTGGCCTCGAAGGAGGGCCTGCTCCAACACAACACCCGCTAGCCCCCATGGCTGCCGCGCCCGCCGCCCTGCCCGCCGCGCCCGATACGGCCGTGGTGGTGCCGCCCGCCCCGGCCCGCGCGCCGGGCTACTACGTGCGCCAGCGCCTGTGGGCCAACCGCCCCGCCGTGGCCGGGCTGGTCTTTATTGGGCTGTGCGCGCTGGTGGCGCTGCTGGGCTACTGGGTGCTGCCGGATAATTCGCCCGACGCCAACAACGGCCTCGTGCAGCTGCAAAAGCAGCCGCCAGGCTTCGTGGCTACCATCCGGCAGGTGCCCGACCCCAACGCCCCGCCGCCCGCGGGCGTGCTGCACGTGTGGCTGCACGGCCAGCCCCCGCAGCTGAAAGACGCGGTAGCCGATTTTGCTACCGACAACCAGCAACCAGCAGCCAGAAACCCGGCACCAACCATCACCCGCCGCTACTGGCTGGGCACCGACAAGGCCGGGCGCGACGAGCTGAGCCGGCTGCTGCTGGGCACGCGCATCTCGCTGGGTATCGGGCTGGTGGCGGTGCTGATTTCGCTGGTGCTGGGCGTAGTGGTGGGCGCGCTGGCCGGCTATTTTGGCGGCTGGCTAGATAGTGTTTTGCTGGGCCTGATGACCGTGGTGTGGAGCATTCCGGGTATTATGCTGGTTATCGCCATTTCGCTGGCGCTGGATAGCAAAGGCGTGTGGGTCAGCTTCGTAGCCGTGGGTCTTACGATGTGGGTCGATGTGGCGCGGGTGGTGCGCGGGCAGGTGCTGGGGCTGCGCTCGGCCACCTTTATCGAGGCGGGGCGGGTGCTGGGGCTGCCCACCAGCCGGCTCATCTTCGTGCACCTGCTGCCCAACCTGCGTGGGCCGCTCATCGTGCTGGCTACCAGTAATTTTGCCGCCGCCATCTTGCTCGAAGCCGGCCTGAGCTTTCTGGGCCTGGGCGTGCAGCCGCCCGCCCCCAGCTGGGGCCTCATGGTGAAGGAGGGCTACGACCTGCTCGGCACCGAGGCGGGGCTGTGGCTCACGCTGCTGCCGGGCCTGGCCATCAGTCTGTTGGTATTAAGTTTTAATTTGCTGGGCAATGGCCTGCGCGATGCCTTCGACCCTAAAACCCAGCTAAGCTGAGTGAATGCCCGCGAGCGGGCGGCCGTGTCGTAGTTTTGTGCGGGTTTTGGCAGCAGCAACGCATTGTTTTTGGGCGCGCACAGTTAGTTTCGTTCCCCAATCGCTGGTTTTTTAGCCTCTCGTTTTATGCCGCAAACTGCTGAACTGGCTGGTCTCGAAAGGCGGCTCTTTTTTAAGGAGCGCGAGCTTCAGGCGCTGTTGGAAATAACCCAGGCCATCACGCTCGACGCCAACGAGGCCGACCTGTACAAGATTTTTCAGTTTACCCTTATCGGGCAGCTGGGCGTGCGCAAGCTGGCGCTATACGTGCTGGAAGACAAGCAGTTTCGCCTAAAGGTGAGCTTCGGTACCGGCCTGCGGGTGGGGGCCAGCCTGGCCACCGCCGGCCTGCCCCTGCACTGCCAAACGCGGCCGTGCTCGGTATCGGAGCTGGGCCTGCCGGCCGACTGGCAGGGGTTTGAGCTGCTGGTGCCCGTGCGCCAGCTCGAAGCCGTGCAGGCGTTCGTATTTATCGGGGCGGCGCAGGCGGGCTACGTCACGCACGACGCCATGGGCTTTCTCGAAACGCTGAGCAACATCCTGCTCGGGGCCGTGGCCAACCGCCGCCTAGCCCGGCAGCGCGAGGCGTCGATGATGGCCGAGGCCGCCGTGCGCCGCGAAATCGAGATTGCCCAGCAGGTGCAGCAGCTGCTGTTTCCGCAGCGCCTGCCCAACAATGCCACCTACGCGGTGCACGCTACCTACCTGCCGCACACCGAGATAGGCGGCGACTACTACGACGTGGTGGAGCTGCCCGGCGGCCGCCTGCTGGTGTGCGTGGCCGACGTGAGCGGCAAGGGCGTGCCGGCCTCGCTGCTGATGTCGAACTTTCAGGCCGGGCTGCGCACGCTGCTGCGCCAGAATATCAAGCTCGACAGCATCGTGCACGAGCTTAATCACCTGATATTTACCAACGCGGGCGGCGAAAAGTTTATCACGGCTTTTTTGGGCCTCTACGACCCCCGCACCCAGGTGCTCGAATACGTGAATGCCGGCCACAACGACCCGCTGCTGCTGCCCGACTGTGGCCCCGTGCAGCGCCTGCACGAGGGCACTTTTATGCTCGGCATCATGCCCGAGCTGCCCATGCTGAAGGTGGGCCTGGTGCGGGTGCCGCACCATTCGCTGCTCTTCGCCTACACCGACGGCCTTACCGAAGTATTTGACGACCAGCATAATGAGTATGGCGAAGAAGGCGTGCTGGCCCTGCTCGCCCGCAACTGCTACCTGCCCCTGACGCGCCTGCACCAAGAGCTGATGAGCGAGATTCGCCGCTTCAACACCCACGGCTCCAAGTTCGCCGACGACATCACGCTACTGAGTCTGCGGGTGAAGTAGTCGGTGAGGGAATGAGGGAGTGGGGTACCTTCCCTGTCTCACTATCCGCTACCCAGCTGCCGGCCCGCACCAGCACGGCCAGCAAGACCAGGAGCATGGAGCCGATTTTGTCGACTTCGACCAGCTCGTTGAGAAACAGGTGGAAGATAATGATGACCAGCGAGAGCGTGGCCGCCAGCACCACGCGGTGGATGTCGGGGTAGGGCAGGCTGCGGTGGTAGAGGCGCTCGGCGGTGAGCAGCGCCGTGCCCACCAGCACGCAAAACAGCAAAAAGCCCGGTACGCCCTGCTCGGCCAGCGTCAGCAAGAAGTAGTTGTGGGTGGTCGAGTGCTCGCGGTTGTCGCTCACGTAGGTGCGAAAGCTGGATACCGTATAGCGCTTGTATTCAGGGTAAAAGGTGGAAGGGCCGCTGCCCGTGATGGGCTTGTCGGCTATCATGCGGGCGGCGGCCACCCAGCGGTACACGCGCTCCATGCCCGACACGTCTTCGAGCTTGTAGGTCGAGGCCAGGTGGGCTTCGAGGTTGCCGCCGTGCCACACGGTTTTTTCGTAGTCGGGCGCGAAGCGCATAAAATTATCGCCACTCACGAAGTACGTGACCGCCCCCACCACTACCAGCGCCACGCCCGCCAGCATCAAGCGCGTGAGGCGCCAGCGCATGACGAGGTAGTAAATGCCCGCCACCGGCAGCGCCAGCCACGAGGCCCGCGTATAGGAGGTGAGCAAGCCAAAAAACAGCAGCCCCGCCGCGCCCCACCACGCGTAGCGCTGCCAGCGGGCGCGGGCGTGCGCCGCCACGCCCAGCGCCAGCGGCAGCAGCAAGGCCAGCATGGTGGCGTAGATAACGTGGTTGAGGAAATAGGGCCGCGCCGCCCGGTTCACGTGCTCAAAATCGAAGCCGTGCTGGTAGTGGCGCGGCAGCACCCACAGCAGCAATATCGTAGTCGCGCCCACCACGTAGCACCCCGAAACCCGCCAGAAATCGGCCGGCCGGCGCACCAGCACCAGCGTGCCCAGCACAAAGGGCACCAGGTACCACACCTTGGCCAGCACGTACTTAAAGGACTTGAGCGTGGCAACCGAAAAGCCGACCTCGACCGCCGACCACAGCAGCAGCAGCGCTGGCAGCACCAGCAGCGGGTGCTGCCACTCGCGCCGGGGCAGCTGCGCCAGGCTGCCGCACCCCAGCAGCAGCACCAGCGGCACGCAGGCCGTGAGGGCCAGCATAAACGGCTCGGACGGCACGTCCATCATAAACCCGCCCACCAGCGGAAACTCCCGCGAAAATGGCAACGTCAAAAACAGGGCGTAGTAGAGCCAGCGCCACTCGGCCACCACCAGCCCCAGGCCCACCAGCGCCAGCGCGGGCACCAGCAGCGCCGGCTGCCGCAGCAGCCCCGCCAGCGCCCCGCCCCCCAGCAGCAGGCCCAAAAAGCCGACAAATACCCACTGGGCAGTATCGGCCGGGCGCAGGCGAAGCAGGAGTTGGCGCATGGTTTTTAGGGTAGGAGAGTGTGAGGGTAGGGGGGATAATTTGAAGTTGGCTGTCCTTGCGAGCGCAGCGAAGCAATCGCATCAGGACGAGCTGGTTTAAGGTCGTTCGGATTCCGTTCGGGTGCGGTTGCTTCGCTGCGCTCGCAAGGGCAATCGCCCTAAAACTGCTCTTATTCTAAAAACCCTATCCCAGCACCGGCCGGCGGCGCCACAGCTCCAGCAGCAATATTACCAGTACTGAAATCACCAGCGTGAGCACCACTGAGCTCAGGATGATGACCGTGCGGAAGGGCTTGCTTTTGCGGGTGGCGGGCTGGGCTTTTTGCAGCTGGTAGAGCGACGATACGCGGCTGCCGAGCGAGGTTTCGGCCTGCTCGTAGGCCCCGCGGGCCGCGATAAAGCGCGATTGCAGGTCGGCCAGGCGGGTGCTGGCCAAGTTCACCGAGTCGGCCCCCTGAACCCAGTTTTCGAGGTTGATGACGTTGCCGCCGTCGGCGCTGGTGAGGCCGCGCAGGGCCCGGCGCAGCGCGGCCGCGTTGCCGGGGCCGCCGCCCTCGGCTACGCGCAATTCTTTCTCGGTTTCAATCACGGCCTTGGCCAGATAGCGGCCCTGCTGCTCGAGCCCAAACAAGCCGTAGCGGCGGCGGGCACGCAGCAGCGCCTGCCGGGTTTGCTCGTAGTGGCGGCCCAGGCTGGCCGAGCGCTGGCGGTACAGCTCCAGCACGTTGCGCCGGTTTTCGAGCGTCAGCTGCTGGTTGATGGAGTCGATGGTAGCCACCATCGCGTTGGCCACGCGGGCGGCCAGCTGCTTGTCGCGGTCCTGAAAGGTGAGCTCAATCACGTCGCGCTCGTTATGCACGATGCTCAGGTTGGAGCTAAACTCCTGCAAGGTGCGGTTTTCGACTTGGTCGGTGCCGGGCGCACCCTGGTTGTAGTGCGCGTACAGGTTGAAGCGGCGCACCATGAGCTCGGCCACGGGCAGCGACTCGCCGATGGAGATAACGCGGTCCAGGTCTTCGGTGCGGCCGCCCAGCTCCAGCTTCGAGCCCTCCACGAGGCGGTCGGGGTCGGCACTCTGGGGCGAGGTGGGCAGGAACACGGCCGTCGAGCTGTAGATGTTGTCGAGGCGCAGGGCCACCACCGTGCTGATGACCAGCGCCAGCCCGGCGGCCAGCCCCAAGAGGTATTTCCAACGGTCGAAAATGGCCCGCAGGCCGGCCAGCGAAAAAGCAAACGTAGAGGTAGGCGACATAGCAACGAGAACTACTAGCAGCCCAAAAAATTGCCTCGGGCCAGGGCAGTCGCCGGCAAAGATAACCCGCCGCCCGCCGCTCTACCTTTGCGCATTCCGTGTAAAATCCATCTTATTCCTTTTCAATTATCAAACGCTTCTTTGGCAGTATCAGCCTGGCCGTGGTGCTCAACCTGCTCGTGAAGCCGGGCTGGCTCGTGGTCGAAAACCTGGTGCAAAACCGCCTGGGCCACGCCACGTTTGGGCTGCTGGCGGCCTTTTCGGCCCTGGCCGTCATCGTGGCCACGCTCACCGACCTGGGCCTCACCCAGTTTACGGTGCAGCGCCTGGCCGCCGAGCCCGCGTTTGCCGACCGGCACTTTCCGACGCTGCTGCCGCTGCGGGCGCTGCTCACGGGCGCGGCGCTGCTGGCCCTGCTAGCCCTGGGCGCGGCGCTGGGCTACTCGGGGCCGCACCTGCTGCTGCTGCTGGCGGTGGGCGGCAGCCTGCTGCTCACGCAGTACGGCCTGTTTTTGCGGGGCCTGGTGCAGGCCCGCCAGCACTTTAACACCGACGCCCTACTCTCGGTGCTCGAAAAGCTGCTGGCGCTGGGCCTGCTGCTGGTGCTGCTGCTAGCCAATAAGCTGAGCCTGAGTAGCTACGTGGGCGGCCGGCTGGCGGCGGCGGCTTTCACGGCCGTGCTGTTTTTGGGGCTGCTGGGGCGGCTTTTTGGGCGGCTGCCGCACCGCTGGCCCCAGCGTGGGCCGGCCGGGCAGCTGCTGCGCGGCAGCCTGCCATTTGCCTTTATCGCCCTGCTCTACGGCATCAACGAGCGCGTGGACATGGTGCTGCTCGAGCGGCTGTCGTCGGCCCAGGAGGCGGGCTACTACGCCGCCGCCTACCGCTGGCTCGATGCCGTAATGATGTACGCCTGGACGGTGCTGCCGCTCTTTTTTGCCCGCTTTGCCCACGCCCAGGCCCGCCCGCGCGAGCTGGGCCAGCTCTTTTGGTTTGGGCAGCGGCTGGTGGCCGTGCCGCTGCTGTTTGCGGTGGCGTTCGTGCTGTTTCGGGGCGAGGTGCTGTTCTGGCAGTTCAGCCGCAGCACGCCCACCGAGCTGGCGCACATGGTGCGGTGCAGCCAGATTTTATTTTTGAACGTGCTGGTGCACGCCTTTTTTGCCATCTACAGCACCCTGCTCACCAGCACCCGCCACCAGCACACCGTGAGCTGGCTGGTGGGGGCCAGCATCGTGCTCAACCTCACCCTCAACCTGCTGCTGCTGCCGCGCTACGGCGCCGTGGCCGCCGCCATCAACACGCTCATTAGCGCCGTGTTCGTGTCGGCTTGCTACGTGTGGCTGGTGGCGCGGCGCACGCCCGTAGCCGTGCCCTGGCGCACGCTGGCCCAGCTGGCGCTGGCCTTTGGGCTGCTGTGCGGCACCTGGTACGCCCTGCGCCAGGGCCTGGCCCTGCCTTGGTGGCTCGAAACTGGCCTCATGGCCGTGGCCTTCGTGCCGATGCTGTTTGGCACCGGGCTGGTGCGCTGGCGCGAGCTGCGCCGCCTGCTGCCGCGCTAGCGGCGTTGGGGGCTATTTTTGCCCCTCTTTTGGGAGGAATTAAAAATGATAAATTAAAAATTGCAAGCTCATTCAAGAGTATATTTTTTAATTTATAATTCCCTGTGAAAAGCGCGCCAGTTCCTTGGCTGCGCCGGGCAGAAAGCAGCTCATTGATAACTTAGTAATTGAAAAAAATGGCCCGTCCGCACCCCGCCCACTTCGTGCATACGCTGCTGCCGCAACTGGTGTGGCGCCGCCCCACCGCCGTGCGCCGCGAGCTTGGCGACCCGCTGCTGGCCCGCGAGCTACTGCTCTACGTGTGGGACAAAGCCGCCGAAAGCCTGCCGCCCCGCGAGCGCGTGGCGCCCCGCGGCCTGCACCTGAGCTGGCACCGCGTGGCGGGCCGCGCCACGGCCCTGGTGCAGCTGCCCGCCCCCCAGGGCATCGGCGAGGCGCACCTGGTAGCCATTGTGTATGAAGATGATGCCGACTTGCTGGCCGCCGAGCAGCGCTACCCCTCGCCGCTCGATGAGCCCGACCCCGACGACAACGACGACGGCCTGCCCGACCTGCCCGACGACCTGCCGCGCTACTTCCTGCTCGAAGCCATTTTGGGCCGCAGCCCCGACGAAGACGGCACGCCCACCGTGCTGGGCGAGCGCCGCGGCGAGCACCACCGCCACCACGCCCCCGGCCCGCCCGCCGGCCGCCCCGATACCACCGGCCGCTTTCTGCAGGCCCTGGCCGAACTGCTCGGGCCGCTGCCCGACACGAACGTGCCCTTCATGCGCATTGTGCGGGGCTAAGGCCGGGCGAGATTAACGTATTATGCAATTAACTACTCTCAAAGCGCAAGTAAAGCAACAGCCTATTCTGTACGGTGGTTTGGCGTTGCTGTTAGTAATTGGTTTTGGCCTGCGGCTTTTTCATCTGGGGCAATACCCGCTGGGCGTAAACCAGGACGAGCTATCCAATATTTACGACGGCTACGCTATTGCCGAAACCGGCGCCGACCGCTGGGGCCAGCGTTTCCCGGTAATCCTGCGGGGCTTTGGTAGTTTAGACTATCGCCCGCCGCTGTACGCCTGGCTGAGTGCGGGCACTATTCAGGTTTTTGGGTTTTCGGTGGCGTCGGGCCGGCTGGTTTCGGCGGTGCTGGGCTGCTTATCGTTGGTATTAATTTTTGCGGTAGCCAAGCGACTGGGCGGTAGTATGCTTGCTTCGTTCGCGCTATTGCTGGCTACCTTTTCGCCGTGGCACCTGTTGTTTTCGCGCATCGCGTCGGAAGGCACCATGCTACCGCCGTTTTTTTTAATTAGCGCGTGCTATTTGTGGCAGCGCGCCCGCAGTGCAAATTACAAGCCTGGCACATTAGTGTTGCTCGGGCTGTGCATTGGGTTGGGCACTAATACCTACCAGGCCGGTAAATTACTTTTCTTTCTATTCGCCGCAATGTGCCTGGTGGATTTGTGGCAGCAGCGTACCCGATTTTTTGCGAACGCGGCAATCTTCGTGGCAGGCTGCCTACTCGGGGCCGTGCCGCAAATTATTGCGCTGCTCGCCGCGCCAAGCCAGTTTTTTGCCCGCGCCAATGGCACGCGGGAATCGTATGGGTTTTCCTTTGAGAGTTTTAGCAACCTGTTTCGGGCGCTTACCAGCTATTTCTCGCCCGAGTTTTTATTCTTTAGCTTTAAAACCTATAATAACCTATCCATTGGCCGCTTGCTGATGGTCGAGTTTCTGCCGTTTTATATTGGATTATTCTTTTTATATAAAGCAATAAACAGGAAGCAAGTTATTACGCTCGGGGCTTTTTACTTTCTGCTTTTTATGGCGGTTATTCCCGGGGTTTTAACCAGGGATAATCCGCACGCCCTGCGCGGCGCTAGCCTGATTGTATTATTGCCGCTCGTTACGGCCGCCGGTATCGTAATCATTTATCGCACCATTGCCATGCCGTGGCTGCGCAATGCTTTTCTGGTAATCGCTACCGTATTGATTGTCTGGAATGGCCTGGTAGATGTAAAAGTGTATGCCCGGTCGGAAGAGTTACGGGGTCAGAGCATGCAAGTATTGTTGACTAAATCAATTCAAAGACTCGCTACTTATCAAAACGCCTACAAAAATATTTATATCGAAAACGGCAGCAACGAGCCGTATATCTACGTGCTGACGTTTTGCAATATAAAACCCCAGGAGTTTCAGCGGGCGGATAATAAAGTAGGCCAGAATAAGGATGGCTGGGATGAATTTGAAAAACTGGGTAAGTATTATTTTCTGAGCGAACAAGAGATAGCCGCGCGGGTGAAGGCCGCGCCGGTAAAATCGCTGCTTTTGTTGAATAAGCGCACGGCTGCCTATCCGGCCATCGACAGCGTCGAGCACCTGGGCGAGAAAATGTATTTCTACGCCAGCCACGCAGAGTAATGAGCGTTGACGGCGGAATCTTGAGGGCTCTCTAAGCGTATGGTTTCAAGCAACGCTGTAGCAACTCTCGACTCTTATCTCTTAACTCAACTATGCGCCGCCGCCACCAGCTAGCCCAGGCCGCCGCCGAAGCCGCCGCCCGCGCCCAGCGCGCCGCCGACACCCGCTGCGGCCTTTGCGAGCGCGAGGTGCAGCAGACCTCGCGCCACCACCTCGTGCCTCGCGAAGAAGGCGGCCGCCACGGCGATGTGGTAGACCTGTGCCAGCCCTGCCACAGCAGCGTGCACCGCTTCCTGACCAACCGCGAGCTGGCCCGGCAGTACGCCACGGTGGAGGCCCTGCGCGGGGCCGAGGAGCTGCAAGGCTACCTGAGCTGGGTGAAAAAGCAGCGCATCGAGCGCATTCGCAACCGGCGGGGGAGAGGATAACGGCGCCTGCGCAGCACAACAAGCTGATTAGCAAGCCCGATGGCACTGGCCGGGCTTTTTGCTGCGCGGTGGGCGGCGGCTCGCTGGCGGGCCGGTCGAGGGAGCGAGTGGCACTTGGTTGGTTATTAAAATACCTAGTATTTACATATGGGGTATGGAGCTTAGGAAGCAAAGCTATTCAACTAGCAGTTGCTAGCATGGGGTGAACGATTGGCTTTCAGAGACATACGAGGCAAAGAGAAACCTCTCTGAAAGCTCAAAAACATGTTGCAAATGTTTTTCGCTACAAACATCAATCAACCAGGCAGTTGAAAGGTATTTTTTTGACTTTCGCTTCCTAAGCCCCTTAAAAATTTATGAATTAAAAATTGGTGAGCGGGTCGTCTCTATAAACTGCGCAACAAATGGTTGCTTGGCCTATCGAGCGGCTCCTTTAGCTACCCAGGCCGCCCAGCCCCAATTTTTAATCCAAAAGCCGGCGGCTGTCCGCCCCAGTTCGCGTCTTACAGAGCGGCTGGGGCCGGGCAGCCGCCTTTGCGTATTTCCTTTGGGAATATGAACCGCTACTTCGTGCCCTTCGCCCAGCTTCGCCGCCAGCCCACCATCGTGGTCGATAGCACCGGCCTGGGCGCGGCCCTCACGCTGGCCCACTGGCGCGGCGCTGCCACGCCCGAAACCCTGCGCGACGATACCAGCGCCGGCTCGTGCCTGCGCGCCCTGCGCTCGCCCGCCACACCGGGCCTGGAAGCGCAGGCCGTAACGGCTAATCACTTTGACATCGATGGCTTTATTGGCGTGTGGGTGCTGCTGAATGCCGAGCTGGCTTTAACCCACGAGGAGCTATTGCGCCTGGTAGCCACGCTGGGCGACTTCCGCGAAATCGACTGGCAACACCCGCTCGCCGACCACGCCCTGCAACTGGCCTGCTGGCTTAATGCCGAAGAAAAAGCCCGCTTCTACGAGCCCTTCGGCGCGCCCGCCCGCCGCCGCCGCGAAGACGAAGCTTCGGCCGAAAAATTCGCCTGGTTTTTGCCTCGCTTCGCGGAAATTTTGCTCGACCCAGAAAAGGGCCGCGCCGCCTGGCAGCCCGAATACGCGCGCGTAAAAACCGCCGTAGTCGCGTTGCAAGGCCCGCTCACCCAGCGCACCGACTACCCCGAAATAGGCCTGGTCGTGCTGCGCACGCCCGCGCCGGGGCCGTACTACGCGCTGTTCGGCCCCACGTCGGGCTTCGACTGGGTATTAAGTATTTATGACGGCCAGCGCTACGAACTGGAATGCAAATACACCACCTGGATAGACCTCGCAAGCCGCCCCACACTGCCGCGTCTGCCGCTTGCGCCCCTGGCCACCCGCCTCAACGAGCTGGAAAAAAGCAACTACCGCTGGGTTGCCGACCAGCTCACCGACACCGGCCCGCTGCTGCGCCTGGCCGGCCGCCCGCTCAGCAAAGCCGAGCGCTACGCCGACCCCGACGGGCGGCCTATCTACGCCTCGTCGCTGGCCGCTGGTGCGATAGAAAACGAAGTGGTTGATTATCTGCAAAAGGGCTACGCCGGCATTCAGCCCAAAACGTACTGGACCTGGGCCGAGGTGCGGGTGGCTTGGCGGCAGTCTTAGCCGCGCAGCGGCGCAAGGCAAGCGTTGCGCGCCAAGCGGCGGGCATTGTTTGCAAACCATTCACAGCACGTAGTTTTTAGCGCATAAGCACGTCTGCTACGCGCACGCGGCCGTTATCGTCTGCTACGGATGGCCTCGGCCATCCGAGCTTAAGCAGTAGTGGCCTCGGGCAGGAGGCGCAGGCGGCTGGTGCCTTGCCCCACCCGCTCAACCACTACCTGCGTATCGATGTAATCGCGCAGGATTTCGGGGCTGACGTGGGTGATGATGCCGATAGTTTTGCCCCGGCGGCGCAAACTGCTGAGAGCGGCCAACGCCACATCGAGCGTATCGGCATCGAGGGTGCCGAAGCCTTCATCAATAAAGAGGGAGTCTAGGCGGGCCGCATTGGCAGCAGCCAGCTCGGCCAGGCCCAGCGCCAGGGCCAGGCTGGCCAAAAAGGTTTCACCGCCCGAAAGAGTGCTGACGTCGCGGGTGCAGTCGTCGTAGGCATCGGCCACGAGCAGGCTCAGCGTTGCATCGTCTTTGCGGCGCAGCTGGTAGCGGTCGTTGAACTGGCTGAGGTGCTGGTTGGCCAGGGCCACCAGCCGGGCCAGGGTCAGGCCCTGGGCAAAGCGGCTGAACTTGGTGCCCTCGCTGTGCCCAATCAGCTCGTGCAGATTGCGCCAGCGGCGGGTTTCGGCTTTCTGGGCCGCAAGCTGGTCGGCCAGGGCGGCGTACCGCTGGCGATTGGCTTCATCGTCGGCCAGAAACTTGCGTAGCAGCAGCAACTCGTCGCGTAGCGCTTGCTGGGCTTGCTGAGCCTCCTGGTAGGCAGTGGCTACGGTTTCGGCGGGCTCGGAGCTACGCGCCAGCTGCTGCGTGAGGCGTTGCTCCTCAGCTACTTGCTGCTGGATGGCTTGCGCGTTTTCTACGGCTCCGTGCAGGCGGGCGTGCAGCGCGCGCAGCGTAGGGCGCTCGGTAGCGGGCAGCAGCACGGCGCTCAGGCGCAGCGTTTTGGGGTCGTGGCCGGCGGCTACCAGGTCGCGGTCGAGGTCGGCAAACAGGATTTTGGCGCGGGCCAGCGCATCGTCGCGCTGGGTTTCCTGGTCGGCTTTGCGGGCCAGCAAGGTATCGTGGCGCTTGGCTTCTTCGTTTTCGGCGCGCTGCTGCTGCTCGTGCTGCTGGCGGGCCAGCTGCTCGGCTTGCTGCCAGTGGGCGAGGGCTACCTGAGGCGAGGCGAAGCCAGGGTGTGCCTGGGCAATAGCCGTAGCGCAGGCAGTATGCTCGGCTTCGGCCTGGCCGCGCTGCCCAGCGGCCTGCTGCTGCTCGCTGTGCAGCGCGGCCAGCTGCTCCCGAAGGCCGCCCAGGGCGGCTTGCGTACCGGACAACTCTTTTTCCAGCTTATGGTGCGCGAGCGTTTTTTCTTCAAATTGCCGGGCGCGCTTGCCGAAGGTAGCTTGCAGCTCCTGCGGCTGGTGCGGGTCAAAGCGGGCGTTGAAGTCGGCCGCTAGCTTATTTATCTTATCGGCCAGCTGCTTGCCTTCCTGCTTGATGTCTTCAAGCTTTGCGGTAATCGCCCGCACTTGGTCCTGCACCGTCTCCTGTTGCTCTTGGGCGCTGGCGCTGGCGGCGGCGGCAGCGGCTTGCTGCCCCCTGAAGCTGGCTCGGCTGGTGGGTATTTCCAGCAGGCTCGCCATCAAGGGGCGGGCTTGGCGCAGGGCGGTGGCCGCGTCGATAAGGGGCCGCGTCGGCACGGGCGCCGCCGCCAGAGGCGTTATCGTGCTCAGGAGGGCCAGTAGTTCCTGGTTGGTGGTCTGGGCGAGCGTCAGGGCAGCCAGGGTCTCATCGGCCTCCGCTATTTGCCCGCTAAGCTGTTGAATAGCTTCTTCCGACGTATCGGTGCCGGTGCTGGGGTGCTCCAGCGCTCCGCACACCGGGCAGGGCTGGCCAGCGCGCAGCAGATTTTGGTGGTCGGCCAGAAACTGTTTGCCCACCAGCTGCTCGTACCACTGGCCGCGCTGGCGCTGGGCGGCGGCCAACTCGGTATGTAGCTGGCGAGTGCGGGCCTGCGCCTCTTGCCACAAGGCAGCGTGGGCCTGGGCGCCGGTAGCGGCTTCCTGCTCCAGCGCCTGCAAGGCCTCGGCTGCCTGCTGGCCAGCCTGGTCGGCAGCCGAGCGTTTTTGGCGCGCTCCGTCTAGGTTGCTGAGCAGTTGCTTTAATTCGCCGCTCCGCTCCTGGTGTTCTTTCAACACCCTGCGGCGGCTGGTCAGCAGGTTGTCCAGCTCGGTGAGGCGGGTAGGCAGCTGGGCGTCGGCGGCGTGGCTGGTCAGCCAGGTAGTTAAGTCACTAAGGTGCTGCCGGTCGCGGGCCAGCTGCGCTTCAGCAGCGGTGAGGCGCTGTTGGGTTTCGCGGTAGGCCTGGCGGCGGCTGGCTTCGGTGGCAGCGGCATCCTGCCATACTTTGTGCAGCGTTTGCAGGCGGGGCAGCTGGCTGATGGCTTCGGTTAGCGGCGGCTTTTCGCGGGCCAGGTCGGCCTCGGCTTTTTGCCAGGCAGCGGCTAGCGTGGCAGTCAGGGCCTGCGCTTTGCTGCGCCTGGTAGCGGCCCCTTTGGCCAGGGCATCCAGCTCGTGAAATTTCTCGCCGGCTTTGCGGGCTTCGGCCTCCGTGGTGCGGGCGGCATTCCAGGGTTCCTCAAACTGCTCCACGGCCTGGTGGGCGGCCAGGCGGTCGAGGGCCGGGCGGTGGCTGGCTTGCTCGGCTTCGGCCCGGCCGGTGGCGGCGGCGGCGGCGGCCAGCTTCTCGGCCAGCTCAGTTAGCTTGCCGTGCCACTCGTGCTGCTCGCGTAGCGCCGCCGCGGCCTGGGTCGCAGCGGCCAGGCGAGCCGTCAGGTTGGCCAGGTCGGCGGTTTTGGCCGCAATTTCTTCGGAAGAGAGCAGGTTGACGAAGCCCAACTGAGCGCCCAAGGCATCCTCCGCTTTTTCCTCGGCAGTTTTGCGCTCAAAGGCCTGGCGCGAGAGCTGTTTGTAAATGGCCGTGCCGGTCATGCGCTCGAGCAGGCCCGCACGCTCATCATCTTTTGCGCGCAGAAACTCGGCAAAGCTGCCCTGTGCCAGTAGTACCGAGCGCGTAAACTGGTCGTAATCGAGCCCGGTGAGCAGCACGTTTTGCCGGATGCCTTGCGTGGCATTCTGGGCCAGTATTTTTCTGTCGGGCAGACTACAAACTTCAATGAGAGGCGTTTGCAGATTGCCGCCGCGCTTTTTATGCGCCCGCTGCAAGCTCCAGCGACTCAAAAAGCGGCCGGCCTCTACTTCGTACACTACTTCGGCCCAGCCCTCGCCCTCGCCGTGGCTAAGCAGCGCCTGCGAGCTGGCCTGGCGAGGAGTGCGGTTGTACAGCGCCAGCGTGATGGCATCGAGCAGCGTGGTTTTGCCCGCCCCGGTCGCCCCAGTGATAGCAAACAGCCCACACCCTTCGAGCGGGGCGGCCGTAAAATCAAGGCGATGCTCGCGGCTGCCGCGCAAGGAATTAAGGTTGCGGCAGGCAATGGAAATAATACGCACGGAAAGGCGGTAGAAATAGCGGAAAGTTAAAATTAGCCCTTACCGCCCTAAAAAAATCGATTTGCCTGCCGGCTATTGCGCTACTGCGTGGCCCCGCAGCAGCTCCGCAAACGTGTCCAGCAGTTCGGCGCGGGCCGCTGGCTCAAAGGCTGCGTAGGTCGAAGAATCCAGGAGCTGCTCAAACACCACCTGCGGCGTGAGCTCATCCAGGTGAGGGAGGGGAGGAGGGGGCGCCGGCGCGGTAGTGGGCTCGGGGACTTCGGCATCGCGCCAGGGGCGTGGGCCTGCCACCACCCGCAGCTGGCCCTGGGTGGCCAGCCAGGCTTCCCGCACCTGCTCCTGCACCTCGGCCCACGGCAGGCCGGGGCGCACCAGCACTTCGGCCCAGGCCTCGTAGGGGTAGCCGGCGTTGTCGTAGGCCGCAATGGCTGCCAGCACCTCGGCCAGGCTGCCGCGCAGGCGCAGCAGGCGGCGGGCGCAGGGCACCTCCAGCGCCTCAATGGTCGGGCAGCCCGGCCCCTCGCCAAAGGTGAGGAGCAGCACTTGCTGCGGATAGCTGGTTTCGGAAAAAGACAGCGGGACCGGGGCCCCCGAGTAGCGCACCCGCGCCTGCCCGCCCACCACTTGCGGCCGGTGCAAATGCCCCAGCGCCACGTAGTCGAACAGCGCCGGAAAGGCATCGGCCGTAATCTGCCCCAGGTTGCCAATGCTAAGCGGGCGCTCCGTTAGCTGGTCGTTGTCGGCGCAGCCCGCCGCGAAGAGGTGGCCAGTAGCCAGCACCGGCACGCCGGCCGCGTGCGAGGTGCGCAGGCACTCGGCTACCTGCTGGTAATGAGCCGCAATGCCCTCGCGCAAGCGGCCTTCGCGCTCCTGCGCCGTCTCCCCGGCTACCAGGTGGCGCACGTCGCCATCGCGCAGAAAAGGCACGGCGGCTACGAGCAGCCGGGGCGTGGCCGCCCCGTGGGGCAGGGCAAGGCACTGCTCGTCAAACGCATCGGGCGCGCCGCCTACCACGTGGACGCGCAAGCCCTTGAGCAAGCCCGCCGACGCGTTGAGCGTGGCGGCCGAGTCGTGGTTGCCGCCTACCACTACCACATCGTGGCAGGCCCCGCTGCGGCGTAAGTCGGCCAGAAAATCATAGTACAGCTGCCGGGCGGCGGCCGAAGGCGCTCCGGTATCAAAGATGTCGCCGGCTACGACCAGCACCTCGATTTGGTGCTCAGCGATGGTGCGTCCCAGCCACTCCAAAAAGCAGCGATGCTCGTCGAGGCGCTCGTGGCCATTTTGAAAACGCTGGCCCAGGTGCCAGTCGGCGGTGTGCAGTACGCGCATTAAATCAGTTCAGGAATACGCTCAAATTTACGCCGGGCAGCGAAAGTGCTGAAACGGAACTTAGTGGCCTTGTTTGTGCTAAAATCAGAGTATAAAACAGGCTTTGTGCTGTGGTAGACCAAATCACGGGTTTTGGCCAACGCATTTCAACGCACTGCCACCGCCTCGCTGCACGCCACAAACGCCCGCGCCTGCGGATACGCCACCCGAATGAGCCCGTCGTTCAGCCGCACGCCAATCTTTCCCACCCGAAACCGGGCGTAGGAGCGCCGCGCCACGGGCTGAAAAAAGTAGTTGTCGTAGAAAAAGACCTTGCCGCCGCACTGCCGGATGTACAGCAAATCGAAGGCGTAGTACAGCGGCCAGTCGGTTTTACGGACCACGTAAAATGGTGACGCGCCCGCCGCCTGGTGCCGAAACGTGATGCCCGGCCGCCCCTGCCGCAGCGCCCGCCGCACCTCGGGGTGCTGCAGCAGCGGCCCGGCCGCAAAGCGCAGCGTGTCGCCGCTGCCGGCGCGGTAGTGGCCCAGCAACTCGGCCGCCTGCGGGTAGGCCACGCGGCCGCCCAGCCATAAGCCATCGTAGAGCAGGCGCAGGCCGAGGTGGTCGGCCGGGGTGCTGCGGCCGGCCAGGGCGCGGCGCTCCACGCCGTTGAGCCAGCGCTGAGTGAGGCCAAAGTCGCCAGTGCCCCACACGGCCAGCGCCCCGGCAAGGAGCAGCAGCAGCAGCCCAAAACCCAGGAAGCGGAGCGGTTTGCGGAAGCGAGCCATGGGTAGCAGCGTATGAAATTTAGAAAAGCACGTCCTGCCTGGGCGTTGCAACCGAATTATTCGAGCGGCGGAGATGGTCGTGACGCCGGGCAGCGCGTAAAAGTAAGCGGCGCGGGCTTTCGGTCCGCGAGCGAGTAAGCGGCCCTGCGCGCGAACCCAAAACCCGTGCTGCGGCTTGCTTTCGGGTCTTTTACCATTTACTTCATTCTCACCATGAAAACCCATTATTTGCTCGGATTAGCCCTGCTCGGGGCCGTCGCGTTTAGCCGCCCGGCGTTTGCCCAGGCCGACATTCCGACCGTCAGCACGGTGCCTAATGCCGCGGGCGTGCCCGCCATTCCGGCCGCCAGCATCCCCGGCCGGCCCGGCCGCAGCACCAATACCGTGCCCGCCGTAACGCCCGTGAACGGCACCCGGCCGGCCGGCATCACGGGTTCGCTGTACACTAATGGCCTGCCAGATAGAAATATAGATGGTGGCACCCAGCGCGCCGACCAGCCTCGCGTGGGCCAGGCCATGCCCGGTGCCCAGCCCACCAAGCGCCTGCACAAAGGCACCGTGCGCCTGCCCCGCCGCTAAAAGCAGTTGCGCGGACTTTGCAGTCCGCGTCCGTTCGGCTGCTCGCTAACGGACGCGGACTGCAAAGTCCGCGCAACTGTCTCTAGATAATCTGCTTGCCCGTCATAGCCTGCTTGATGGAAATGTCCATCACGCGCTCGGCGAAGGGTTTGGTCAGCTCGTCCAGCTCGTCCATGCGCTTGAGCAGCAAGTCGCGGTCGTTGCCAGCGAGGGCCTGGCGTAGCTCGTCGGTTTTGGCCTGGGTAGCCGTGATTTCGGCTGGCTCCAGGTGCTCAGCGTTTTTCTTCAAGAAGCGCTCGACCTGGTACAATAGCTGCTCGGCGGCGGTGCGCGCCTCGATGAGCAGGCGGGCGGCCACGTCCTGCTTGGCGTTGAGGAGCGAGTCCATCAGCATCTGCTCCACTTGGTCGTCGGTGAGGCCGTACTGGGGCTTGATGTCAACCTGCTGGCGGGTGTTCGAGCGCAGCTCCACGGCCTCCACGCGCAGGATGCCATCGGCGTTGAGAAAGAAATTAACATCGATTTTGGGTAGGCCGGCGGGCATAGCCGGGATGCCGCTGAGCACAAACTCGCCGAGCTTGCGGTTCTCGCCCACCAGGTCGCGCTCGCCCTGGTACACGCCGATTTTCAGATTCACCTGCCCATCTACGCTGGTCGTGTACTGCCGGCCGGCCTTGGTCGGAATCTTCGAGTTGCGCGGGATAATGGCGTCCATGAGCCCGCCCAGCGTTTCGATGCCCAGCGTGAGCGGCGTCACGTCGAGCAGCAGCACGTCGCGGCGGTTGCCGGCCAGGATGTCGGCCTGAATGGCCGCGCCCAGCGCCACTACTTCGTCGGGGTTGAGCGAGTTGTTGGCCGGCTGGCCAAAAAAGCGGCTCACCTCATTGTACACCAGCGGCACGCGGGTCGAGCCGCCCACCAGCAGTACGGCGTTGATGTCGGCAGCAGTCAATTTGGCATCGCCCAGCGCCTGGCGGCAGGCGGCGACGGTCCGCTCCACCAGCGGCCGAATAAGGTCGTTGAACTCGGCTTTGGTCAGCGTCACGACTTGAATTTGCTCGCCGTTGTCGATGAGCTGGGTCGTGAAATCGTCGTGCTGGCTGAGGTAGCGCTTGGCCATTTCGGCGGCCAGGCGCAGCTGCTGTTGCAGGGCCGGAATCTCGGCGTAGGCGGCGGGCAGGCTGAACTTCGACTGCCAGTGCTCGACCACGGCGCGGTCCAGGTCGTCGCCGCCCAGCCAGGTGTCGCCGTGCGTGCTCAACACCTCAAAGATGCCCTGGTGCAGGCGCAAAATGCTGATATCGAAGGTGCCGCCGCCGAGGTCGTACACGGCCACGGTCTTTTCCTCGTCGGGGTCCAGCCCGATGCCGTAGGCCAGCGCGGCGGCCGTGGGCTCGTTCACGATGCGTAGCACTTCCAGCCCAGCCAGGCGGCCGGCGTCGCGGGTGGCCTGGCGCTGCGAGTCATTAAAGTAGGCCGGCACCGTGATAACGGCGCGGCGCACGGGCGTTTTGAGGGCGTGCTCGGCGCGGTGGCGCAGCTCGCGCAGGATGTCGGCCGACAGCTCGATAGGCGAGTAGAAGCGCTCGCCCACGCGCACTTTCACCAGGCCCTCGGTGTCGTCGTCGATGACCTTGTAGCCCAGCTGCCCGGCGTGCTGGCCGAGGTCGCGGTAGCTTTTGCCCAGTAGCCTTTTTACTGAGTAAATCGTGTGGGCGGGGTCGGAAAGCAGGAAATCGCGGGCTTCATTGCCCACCAGCGGCGAGCTGCCATCGG
>Ga0182232_1000113_pt1 | contig 25108 bp, 13 predicted proteins | sample G6R1MG_30_FD_155484 | JGI IMG/M metagenome (GOLD analysis project Ga0182232, IMG submission 155484) | Phyllosphere microbial comminities from miscanthus, Michigan, USA - G6R3_NF_07NOV2016_LD2 MG | ecosystem: Host-associated > Plants > Phyllosphere > Phylloplane/Leaf | place: USA: Michigan... | reverse complement strand
CAGCCGGGCACGGTCATCAGCGAAAACCGCGTCGATGAAATTGGCTGGGCGTCCTACGTGCACGACCCCGACCACTGGTTTTACCTATACCTGGACGAGGGCTCTTCCAGCATCACGGTGCAGGACAACTGGTGCCCGGCTGAGAAATTCCTGGCCAATGCCAACGGGCCGGGCAACGTCTGGAAGAATAATGGCCCGATGGTAAGCGACGCTATCAAGCAGGCGGCGGGGCTGGAGGCGGGATTTCAGGATTTGCGGACACCCTGACGCCGGAACCTCACCCCCGGCCCCTCTCCAAAAGAGAGGGGAGCCTGACGACTAACAAGTGAAATAGATTGATTTTATGAAGAAGTTTCCCCAAACAACACCCAAAATATCATCAGGCTCCCCTCTCTTTTGGAGAGGGGCCGGGGGTGAGGTTTCCCGTTGGGCCGCCGTGCTACTCCTGCTGCTCCTGACATTCCCCGGCTTCGCCCAAAAAGCCACCTGGATTTGGTATCCCGGCGACTACGAAATCTGGCTGGGCAACCAGATGCAGAACCGCCGCACCGAGCGCGGCACGTTCTTCCCGGTGTTCTGGCGGATGGATAGCCACTACGTGCTTATCGATTTCCACAAAGATTTTGACCTCGCGCAGCCCGAAGAAGTAGAGCTGCGCGCCGAGGGCCAGTACAACGTAAAGCTCGACGGCAAGCCGCTGACCGGCGCGCCTACGCGCCTGACCGTGCCGGCTGGCCGGCATCGCCTCAATATCAAAGTGTACAACCAAGCCACGCCGCCAGCCGTGTTCGTGCGCGGCAAAACCATTGCCTCCGATGCCTCGTGGCTGGTGACGTATGAGGACAAGGAGTGGATTGACGCTTCGGGCAAAACCTCCGACCAGTCGGGCACGACCTGGCTGCAGGCGGGCGCCTGGAATTTTGATGCGCCCGAGTCTCTCCCTTCTGCTTTTAAGCTGCCGACGGAGGTACGCCGCGCGGCCCGCGTGGAGCGCACGCCGCAGGGGCTGGTAGCCGATTTCGGGCGCGAAACCTTTGGCTACATCAAGCTGCATGGCTTGAAAGGCAAGGGCCAGGTGGCGGTGTATTTTGGCGAGTCGAAGGAAGAAGCCCTGGCTATCGAAACCTGCGAAACGCTGGAATACTTGGCCGTGGACCAGCCGCAGAAAGGCGACCGGGTGACGAGCTTGTCGAAGGCATTTCGCTACGTCAACATCCGGCCGGAGGCGGGCGTGAGCCTCGATTCGGTGTCGCTGCTCTACGAGTATGCGCCGGTGGCAGAGCGGGGCAAATTCCGCTGCTCGGACGCGCAGCTGAATAAAATCTGGGACGTGGCGGCCTACACCATGCACCTCAATACGCGGGAGTTTTTCATCGACGGCATTAAGCGCGACCGGTGGGTGTGGTCGGGCGATGCTTACCAAAGCTACCTGATGAACTACTACCTCTACTTCGACACGCCGACGGTGAACCGCACGCAGTTTGCCCTGCGCGGCAAAGACCCGGTAACCAGCCACATCAACACCATCATGGACTACAGTTTCTACTGGTTCATCAGCGTGTACGATGCCTACCAGTACACGGGCGACAAAGCCCAGGTGCAGCAGCTCTACCCCCGCATGCAAAGCCTGATGGACTACTGCCTCGGCCGCCGCAACCAGGATGGCCTGATGGAAGGCTTGGCCGGCGACTGGGTCTTCATCGACTGGGCCGATGGGCTGAGCAAGAAGGGCGAAGTGAGCTTCGAGCAGCTGCTGCTCTGCCGCAGCCTCGAAAGCATAGCCTTGTGCGCCAAGCTGGTAGATGACCAGGCCGGCGCACAGAAATACCAGCAGCTCGCTACCGACCTCAAGGCCAAAATATTCGCCACTTATTGGAACGCCGGTAAGGGTGCCCTGGTCCACAGCCGCGTGGCTGGCCAGCCCACCGAGAACGTGACGCGCTACGCCAACATGTTCGCCATCTTCTTCGACTACCTCAGCTCCGCGCAGGAGCAGCAGGTGAAAAAATCGGTGCTCCTGAACCCGCAGGTGCCCAAAATCACGACGCCCTACATGCGCTTCTACGAGCTGGAAGCGCTGTGCGCGTTGGGCGAGCAGCCGTACGTACTTAAGGAAATGAAGTCGTACTGGGGCGGCATGCTGAACGAAGGCGCTACCTCCTTCTGGGAAGAATACGACCCCACCAAAAAAGGCACCGAGCACCTGGCCATGTACGGCCGGCCCTTCGGCAAGAGCCTGTGCCACGCCTGGGGCGCCAGCCCGATTTACCTGCTCGGCAAGTACTACCTCGGCGTGAAGCCGCTCACGCCGGGCTACGCTACCTACGAAATCGTGCCCAACCTCGGCGGCCTGCAGTGGATGGAAGGCACCGTGCCCACGCCGCAGGGCGACATCACGGTGGCCGCCGGCCCCAAGCAGTTGAAGGTGAAAGGCGCAGTGGGGACCGGTACGCTGCGCTTTGCCAGCAAGTCGAAACCGAGCTGTAAAAGCGGCAAAATCGTGGCAAAAGGCGGCGGGCAGTATGAGCTGACGCTGGAAAAAGGGCGCGCGTACGTGGTGACTTATCAGGCCTTGTAATGGAACAGCCTCTGCGTCCTTCTGCGAAAACCTCTGCGCTCCTCTGCGGTAAAAAATGGTTGTGTGGTTTGCTGGTATTGCTGCCGCTGCTGACGTTTGCACAAGCTGGCGAAAAGATGTCGGTAGTCGAAATTGTCGGCCCCGGTAAGGCGGCTGTTTCGGTCGAAAATCTAACTGCGTTGTGCCGGAAATACAGCGTGCCAAATTCGGGTATTTACCGCTGGCAAAATCATCTCATTGCCTACGGCAAAACCGCCAGCATCCAGGCGCTGCAAAAGAACCTGGCTGCTATTTATGCCAGCAACGAAGTGAAGCTCTACGCCGCGCCCTTCTACAAATTCGACCGTCACTACTGCACCGATAAAACCACCGCCAAGCAGTGGGATAACATCATCCTGACGTGTAAGCTGGTTGCGGATAAAACCAGGCAACAAGAATATCTGAACTACCACGCCACGCAGTTTCAGAAGTGGCCGGAGGTGGCGCAGGGCTTCTGCAACGCCAGCTTTCAGCAGCTGCTGGTGTTTCGGCAGGGGCGGCAACTGATGCTGGTTATCAGTATTCCGAAGGGTGCTAAGCTGGATGAGTTGAACCCCAAGACTTCCCTGAACAACCCGCGGGTAGACGACTGGAACGCGCTGATGAAGCAGTACCAGGAAGGACTGCCCGGCACCAAACCGGGCGAAACGTGGGTGTTTCTGAAACCCTTGGCCGCCAAACCAAAAACCGCCATTTTAAAACCTGCCAATTAAATGCTCACCCTCGGAATCCTGGGCCTCGGCGAAGGCCGCAGCACCATGTCGGCCGCCCTCAACAGCCCGAAATGGAAACTCAAAACCATCTGCGACCGCAACGAAGACCTGTGCCGGCACCGCGCCGAAGAATTTAACTTCCCGCACTACACCACGCAGTATCAGGACCTGCTCGATGACCCGGAAATCGACGCCGTGGCCATCTACACGCCCGACCATCTGCACGCCGAGCACGTGGCGCAGGCCCTGCGGGCCGGTAAGCACGTCGTCTGCACCAAGCCGTTTATCGACGACCTCAGCAAGGCCAACGAGCTGCTGGAATTGAGCCGCTCCTCGGGCAAAAAGCTGTTTGTGGGCCAAAGCTCGCGGTTTTTCGAGCCCATGAAGCGGCAGCGGGCCGACTACGAGGCCGGCCTCATCGGGGAGCTCATCACCATCGAAGCCTACTACCACGCCGACCACCGCTGGTTTCTGGAAAAAGGCTGGTCGCTGGAAAACGCTTTCAAGTGGCTCTACGGTGGCCTGAGTCACCCGGTCGATTTCATTCGCTGGTACCTGCCCAACATAGAGGAAGTGATGGGCTACGGCATGCTCAGCAGCAACGGCGCCAAGGGTGGCCTCAAGCACCAGGATACCATGCACTTCATCTTCAAAAGCACCGATGGCCGCGTGGCCCGCGTGAGCGGCTGCTACACCGGCCCCGTGCAGCCCGTGACCCGCGACTCGGAGATGAGCTGCATCCTGCGCGGCACCGAGGGCGCCAGCCAGGGCGACTACATGGACCTGCGCTACGCCATCACCGACCGCACTGGCGAGGAGCGCCTCATCACCTGGGAGCACAAGCTGAAGCACTATTTCCGCTTCGAAGGCAAGAGCCACCACGCCGGCGAATACCAGAACTACCTGGAGTATTTCGCCGATTCCATCGAGCAGGATTTTACTGCCTATCCGGATTTGAAAGAGGGCATCGGCACGGTAGCGCTGCTGCAAGCCATGGACCGCTCGCTGAATACCGGCCAGCCGGTGAAGGTGCGCGACCTGCTGGCCGAGCATGGCGTTGAGCTGAATTAGAATGACTAGAAAAAGGCCGTCATGCTGAGCAGAGCGCAACGTAGTCAAAGCATTTCTACCTCAATACTAATTCCTGACGCTAGCAACGAAGCGGTAGAGATGCTTCGACTGCGCTGCGCTCCGCTCAGCATGACTGTCGTTTTTACCTATCAATTTTCTCCCCAATTCCCACCCCAAAACCACCCTCCACCCGCATGGGCAACAACCTACTCGGCCACCTCACCGCTTGGGACTACGCCATCGTCGTGGCCTACGTCATTATCCTCGTGGTTATCGGCTTCCGGGCCAGTGCCTCGCAGCGCAATAAGCCCGATGAATCCATCTTTCTGGCCAATAAATCGTTGGGCTGGGCCAGCATTGGGTTCAATATGTGGGGCACCAACGTGGGGCCTTCGATGCTGCTGGCGTTTGCCAGCATTGGCTACAGCACGGGCATTGTGGCGGTGAATTTTGAGTGGTACGCCTTCGTGTTTTTATTCCTGCTGGCGGTGGTGTTTGCCCCGCGCTACCTGGCGGCCAATGTCAGCACCATGCCGGGCTTCATGGGCCGGCAGTACGGCGACTCGACGCAGAACATTCTGGCCTGGTACGCGCTGATTAAAATCCTGATTTCGTGGCTGTCGCTGGGCTTGTTCGCGGGCGGCTTTCTGGTGCGCCAGATTCTGGGGATTCCCATGTGGCAGTCGGTGGTGGTGCTGGTGCTGTTTGCGGGGTTTTTTGCCTTCGTGGGTGGGCTTAAGGCCATTGCCAAAGTCAATGTTTTTCAGATGATTCTGCTCATTGCCGTGTCGCTCACGCTCACCGTCATTGGCGTGCTGAAGGTAGGCGGGCTCAGTGCCGTGTACCACGGCGTGCCGGGCAATTATTGGAACCTGCTGCACCCGGCTTCCGACCCCAAGTACCCGTGGTATGCCATTTTGCTGGGCTACCCGGTATCGGCGGTGGCGTTTTTCTGCACCGACCAGGCCATGGTGCAGTCGGTGCTCGGGGCCAAAAATCTGGAGCAGGGCCAGCTGGGCGTGAACTTCATTGGCTGGCTCAAAATCCTGTCGCTGCCGCTGTTCATCGGCACGGGCATTTTGTGCTTCATTTTGTTTCCGAACCTCAAAGACCCCAGCGAAGCCTACATGACGATGGTGACGAGCCTTTTCCCAGCGGGTATGAAAGGCCTGGTCATTGTCGTGCTCATTGCCGTGCTGGTGGGCACCATCAGCTCCTCACTCAATTCCTTGAGCACCGTTTTCACGATGGACGTATACGCCCGCAACATCAATCCCAACGCCAGTAATCAGCAAATCAAGGCCGTGGGGCGGCTCACCATCCTGGTCGGCTGCGGCTTTGCGGTGTTGGTGGCGCTGGCCATCGACAGCGTGAAGGGCCTGAATCTGTTCGATATTTTTCAGGCGGTGCTGGGCTTCATTGCGCCGCCGCTGGCGGTGGTGTTCCTGTTGTCGGTGTTCTGGCGGCGCACCACCCAGTGGGCGGTGAACGGGATTTTGTCGCTGGGTTCGGCTTTCAGCCTAGGGGTGGGCGTGGTGTACCTGTGGGTGCTGCCTTCGGCGAAATACAGCTTCTGGCCGCATTACCTGGTGCTGTCGTTCCTCATCTTCGCCGCGCTATTCGTAACCGCTGTGTTGGTTTCATTGACCGACCCGGCGGGCCAGGCGCGGCGCCAGGCGGTGGACTACGGGGTGCTGGCCCAACCCACGCGGCGCGTGCGGCTGCTGTGGGCCGCGCTGGCCTTGGTGATGGTGGGGCTGTACGTGGTGTTCAACGGGCATTAGAAGCGGCGTGGACGCTGCGAGTCCGCGCTACATTACCACCACGTCGGCCCGCCGCGACTCGGGCAGCACCTTCAGCAGCTCCAGCTTCCCGTTTTTTAACACGCCTTCCACGGTGGTTTGGTAGGGCGCGTGCAGCTTGAAATGCACGTCCCAATTCTTCGGCCAGGCCGGCAGTAGATAAATTTTCCGGCCATCGGTTTGCAGCAGCATTTCCTGCAAGCCAATCATGCCCGAGCCGCCCCAGTTGTGGTCGGGCGTCCAGTCGTAGCCCGGCCCCCAGAAGGCGGGGAAGCGGCGGCCGGAATCCTGGAGTTTCTTCACGGTTAGCTCGGCGGCTTCGGCGGTGAGGCCGAGGCGGGCGGCGAAGATGTTGTGCTGCTTCCAGCCTACGTGGGAGCGAAATTTCCGCACGTCGGCATCGTACAAGTACGTGTTGCGGGCCGTGTCGAGGCCGGCTTTGCCCACGCCATAGGCGCCCCAGGGAAATACTGGGTAGAGCTGCGGGCTTTCAGTGTTGTTGAGGCGCTCCCAGGATTTGGCGGGCGCGATGGTGGGGCGGCCCTGGCTTTCGCGAAAGCTGATGGCCGGAATCCGACCCAGCATGGCGGCCCATTTCTGGCGCTGCGCGGGCGGGCCGTAGGTAGGCGGCAGGGCTAGCAGGCGCGTGAGCACGGTGCGCAGCCCGGTGATGGTGGCGGTGGAATTGTAGGCCATTTTGTAGGTCTCGGCCCCCGAACCAGGGTAGAGCACGAGGTGGCCCGCGCCGTCGAGGGCCTTGGCCCCGCGCTGGCGGGCCAGGTATTGGTAGTGTTCGTCGAAGAAAGTGAGGCAGCTTTCGATGAAGGGCAGGTAGGGCGTGGCATCCTGGCCGGCGTACTGCTCCGCGTCGAGCATCATCAGGCAAAATTCCAGCACCGTGTCCCACTCGTATTCCAGCCAGGCGTTGTATTCCAGGCCTTTGTCGAAGTCGGCGGGGCGTTTCCAGTTGTACTCGGCGGGGTTGGGCAGGCCGAAGTTTTCGAGCTGCTCGGTGAAGCTTGCACCGGGGTGGTGCCAGTAAGTCCGGCTGCGCAATTCGGCGTTGCGCAGCAGGCGCAGGTAGAAATCGAACTGCGGCTTCAGCAATTCCGCGTCGCCGCTTTTCAGCAGCGGCCAGTACACGAGGCGCTGGTTTTGGGCGGTGTGGGTGCCGCCGCCCCAGTTGCGAAAGTCGGGCGTGAACTTGAGGGTGGAGTCCGTCAGCACGGGGTCGTAGGTGAAGAGGCCGCCGTTGAACTTGGTGGGGTATTGGCCGAACGCATTACAGCCCAGCATATACCGCATCAGCTGGTAGTTGCGGCCCGCCTGCCACTCCGTGGCGTTGGCCGCCGCTTTTTCGGGCTGAATGTGGATGAAGCTGCGCTGCCAGTAAGTGCGCCACCAGGCGAGGGTGCGCTGGCGGGCAGCCTTGGAGTTTTGCGCGGCGGCCAGCGTCTTTTGCAACTCCTGCTGCCACTGCGGCGCGGTGGGCACCGGGGCCGTGTGTAGCGCCACCACCAGCGAGTGGCTGCGGGCGGGGGCGCGGCTTTGCAGCTTCCAGCCGTGGTAGGGCGTGTTGAGGTACTGGCCGGTGGTTTTGCCGGCGGGCCGCATGTTCGGGCCCTGCAGCGCACCGCCAAAAATCAGCTGGCTAAGCGGGTTGTAAAGCTGGTTTTTAACGCCATCCAACCCCTGCTGCCGCACGGCCACGTCGAACACCGTTGGGCCCTGGTTTTGGTGAAAAAACTCGACGCCCTGGCCGCGAAAGCCGATGCTGTCGCGCCGGGTTTTTACCTCGCCCTGCGGCGCCCATTTGTAGGAGTTCTGGTTGTTTTCTTTGCCCTTGAGGCGGCGGTCGGCAAAGCGCCAACTTTCGTAGCTGGCCTCGATGGAGAATTTCTGGCTGCCGGTTACTTCCACGTGCACGATGGGTCTGAACACCTCAGCCCAAATGTGCACCTGGGCGGTATTTCGGCCCACGGTGCCGGTCAGCGTCACGTCGCCGGTTTGCAGGGTCAGTGCCTGCCTGAAAGTGCCTTTCTCAAACGGATTGGGCGTGAGGCGCAGGCGCACGCGGCCCAGCTTCAGTAGCGAGTTATTCTCATCAAAGGTGCCGCTGCGGGCAATGTAGAACAACACGTCGCCGTTTTCAGCCCACACGTTCAGGCCAATATCGCCGCCGCCGCAGGGCATGGATTCGCCGGCGTTGCGGCTGGGCGTGGTCCAGGTGATGTTGTTGGTGGTGAGCTCGGGGCTTTGGGCGGGGGAAAGGGAAGGGAGAATGGCGAGAAACAGCAGAAGCACTTGCCGCACCAGTTTCGAGCGAAATAGCGGAACGTCATGCTGAGCTTGGCGAAGCATGACGTTCGCCCTAGTGCTTGCGGCCATTCTCATTGCGCCCACTCATCCGTCCGGAACGACGACACCGGCAGCCCTTCGTTGCTGAACAAAGTAGCCTTGGTGTAGTCCTGAAACGCGTAGCGCACCGCCACGGGCGCCTTCACCGCCTCGGCCGAGACGTTGATGACGCTGCCCGCGATGACGGCTTTGGCCGGGTACCACTTCTGGTCGGTCCCGGCGATTTCAAAGCCCGTCAGCTCCTGCCCGAAGCTCGTCATGCCCATCGGCGAATTCTTGAAACGCACGGCCACCGTGTTGTCCTTCACCGTCATCGATTCGTAGGTGGGGGGCAGCGCGCCAAAGCCTTTGCGGCCGTAGGTCTGGGCCAGGGCCAGCAGGGCCAGGCGGGTGCCGCCGGACTCTTTGCGCATGGGGTGGATGCTGGCTTCCTCGCCCACGTCGAGCAGCACGGCCATGGTCGCGTTGGGAATCTGGTCCTGGGCCTTGCGCTGGGCGTCGCGCAGGAAGGCCGAGTTGTATTTGCCGCCCTTGTTTTTGGAAGTGCGGGTGTAGTCGAAGGGCGCAATCTGGGCGTAGTAGAACGGGAAGTCACCCACGCCCCACTTGGTGCGCCACAGCTTCACCAGCGCCGCCAACTTGTTGGCGTACTCGTCGGGGTTGTCGTAGTTCGATTCGCCCTGATACCAGATGGCGCCTTTAATACCGTAGCCCTCAACGGGATGCAGCATGCCGTTGTAGAGCGTCGTGGCCGTGCGGCTCACCAGCTTGATGGTGTCGCTCTTGGCCGGCACCTTCACGCCCGCAAACTGGCGCACCGTCTCGGCGTCCATCCACGCCTCGATGAAGGAGCCGCTGTAGCTGCAATGCAGCAGGCCCACCGGCACCCCAAGCTGCTCCTGCAACAGCCGCCCGAAATAGTAGGCGGTGGCGCTGAAATTGCTCACCGCCTCGGGCTCGGCCACGCGCCAGGGCGAGGGCTTGCTGTTGTCCTGCGCCTCCGTGACGGACGAGCGGGGCACGGTGTACAGCCGCAGCTGCTCATTTTTGGAGTGCAGAATGGCCTCGTTCGAGCCCAGCACTGGCTGGCCCTTAAAGCCCTTCATCGGCATTTCCATGTTCGACTGCCCGCCGCAGAGCCACACCTCGCCCACCAGCACGTTTTTGAGCTGCACGGCTGGGCCGTCGCCGCTGATGCTCAGTGTATAAGGCGTATAGCTGGCGGCCGGCGTTTTCACTTTCAGCCGCCACTTGCCGGCCGCGTCGGCCTGGGCCGTGTATTTCTGCTTGCTCCACGAGGGATTGACGGCAATGGTGCTGCCGGCTTTGGCCCAGCCCCACACCGCGCACTCGGCCTGCTGTTGCAGCACCATGTTATCGGTGAACAGGGAAGCGAGGCGCAGCTGGGCGTGGCTCAGCAGCGGAAGGGAGAGTGAGAGACAGAAAAGAAAAAGGGACTGGGTTTTCATTCTTCAAATTGGCGGGCTGTAGAGACGCGACACTTCGCGTCTCGTCACTGGACGGAATCGGCACGACGGCGTGGACGCCGAGACGCGAAGTGTCGCGTCTCTACATCGTTCTGAAAATTACCGGCTCACCGGCAGCCACACTTCCATATCGTGCAGCCCGCGGTTGCCCCAGGCGTAGTACGGCACCAGCTTAAACGGCACGGTGGCAGGCTTTTCCCGGGAAAGGGGATGGTACAGTTGGCCTTTCCAGGCCGAGTTATCGGCAAATGCACTCTGGCCTTCCAGCCACACCACGTCGGAGCCGGCGATGGTGGTGTGGCGCGGCGTGAAGACGGTATTGGCGTCCACAATCAGGCCGCTGAGGGGTTTGCCGGCGGGCAGGTCGCTGGCTTCGAGGCAGTACACCACGGGGCCGCGGCGCACGGCCACCTGGTTGCGGGTTTCTTCGATTAAGGCGTTGGCTTCCAGCAGCTGCGCGGGCATCGGAAGTTGCAGCTCCACTTTGTCGCCGGCCTTCCAGCGGCGGTTGATTTCGGCGTAGTGGCCGGGCGTGAGGGTGGCAGCCACGGGCTGGCCGTTCACGAGCAGCGCCGCGCCTTCGCTCCAGCCGGGCACCCGGAAAAACAGCGAAAACGGCTTCTTCGGGGCGGTTTGCAGGGTTACTTTCACGTTGCCATCCCAGGGGTAGTTGGTTTCCTGGGTCAGCTTGAGGGGCGAGCCGTCTTTGAGCTTCGTGCTCAGGTTGTTGCCGCCGTACAGGTTCAGCCACAGGCCTTTATCCGACACGTTGTACATGTAGTTGTTCACCTCCGCGATGGTGCGTACCACGTTGGGCGGGCAGCAGTTGGAGAGGCTGATGTAGTCAACCCGCTCCTTCGACCAGCGCTGCGAAAACGGTAAATCGGCCGAATACGCCAGCGGGTTAGTATACAGAAACCGCTGCCCATCGAGGCTGATGCCAGATAACACGCTGTTGTAGAGCGCCGTTTCCATCACGTCGGCATACTTGGCGTCGCCCGTGATTTGCAGCATCCGCCAGTTCCAGAGCACGTTGCCGATGTTGGCGCAGGTTTCGCCGTGGGCCGTGTGGTTGGGCAGCTGGTAGTCGCGGCCGTAGGCCTGGTGGATTTTCTGCACCGTGTCGGGCTTGTAGGCCGTGCCATCGGGCGACACGCCGTCGTAGAGCGCTCCGCAGGCGCCGGTCACGTACATTTTGTGCTGGGTCACGTCGTCCCACATCTTGTTCAGCGTGGTGAGCAGCGTCTGGTCGCCGGTTTCGGCGTACACGTCGGCCGCGCCGGCGAAGAGGTAGTTGGCCCGCACGGCGTGGCCGCCGGCCTTCTGCATCTGCCGGAAGGGCAGGCGGTCCTGGTTGTCGTCGGTGCCGATGTCGGCGGCCAGCCCGCGAATGTTGATGAGGCTTTCGGCCAGCTCCAGGTAGCGCGGGTCGCGGGTGGTGCGGTACATCTCCACCACGCCCATGTAGTGCGCCGGGCAGATGGCGTTGCGCGCCAACTCGGGCGAGGCCGTTTTGTAGAAATTGTACAGGTAATCGGTGGCTTTCTTCGCCGCATTAAGCAGCGTGGTTTTGCCCGTGGCGCGGTAGTGCACGCAGCCGGCCGTCATCAAATGACCCAGGTTATAGGTTTCAAAATTCAGCCGGTTTTTGAACGCCGCCTGCTGCCCGGGGTTGTTCAGCTCCGCGATGGTGCTCTGGGTGCTGAGGTAGCCGTCGGGCCGCTGCACCTTCACAATCAGTGCAATGGCTTCGTCGAGCTGCTGGTCCAGCTTGGGGTCGTGCGTCACGGCATAAGAAGCCGACAGCGCTTCCAGCAGCTTAAAAAAGTCGCCGTCGTGGAAGGGCGGGCCCTTGTGCGCGCCTTTCTCCTGGCCCGCCGCAATTTCGAAGTTCTTGTACGCGTGGTTGCGGTCGGAGTGGTAGAGCGCCCACATGGTCGGAATCATCGATTTTTGGCACACGTCGAAGCGCTCGGCCCAGAAGCCGTTGGTCCACTGCACGCTGCCCATATCCACGCTGCTCAGCTTGGCGTGCGAGCTGGCGGAGGTGTTCACAAGTGCCTTTTGCTGAGCGAAAACGGGCTGGCCGGCCGCAGCTGCCACCGCCAACAGGCCGAAGCTAAGTTTCTTAAGTTGCACGTTCATCGAGCTATTTTGTAGGGGTGGGAATGGCTTATTTGCTGACACTGAGCGTAACCGGCCCCAGTAACCCCGCCGGCAGCAGCGGCTTGCCAGTGGCCGGCGGCGGCGCGGGCGTCCACGTCGGGCGCTGGTCGGCGGGCAGGGCCTGGTCGCCGATAAGGCGGTTGGCCCAGGTGTTGGTGACGAGAATGCGGACTTGGTTGTCGCCCTTTTGAAGAGCGTCGGTGATGTCGACGCGGTAGGGGGCGGTCCAGGCGATGCCGCAGGGCTTGCCGTTGAGCTGCACTTCGGCCAGGTTGGCGACTTGCCCCAGGTCAAGGTAGGCGCGCTGCTTAGGTCCCTTGGTGGGCTTCCATTTAAACGTCTGGCTGTACTCGGCCGTGCCGGAATAATGGCTGATTTTGGGGTCGGCGTGCTTGCTCCAATCAGTCAGCTGGGCAAAGGCCACGGGCTGCGCCGGCCCAGCCGATTTTGTATCAAAACGGACTTGCCACGTCCCCACCAGGGTTTGCACCTGATTTATTTCCAGCCAATTCGGGCCCGTGTGGGCGCTGGCCTGCGTGCTGGGCTTGCGGAATACCACGAAAATGGAGCCATTGCGGTCTAGGTGAAGCGGGAGTGATGTGCGGCCGTTTTCTATTTTCCAGTCGGTAGCGGGACGGGTTTCGCCGGTCACGGCATCCCACAGTTCTGGCTGCCGGCCCGCCACGCGCAAGCTCAAGTCGATGGTGCGGGCCGAATCAAGCTGATTGGAAATGAAGTAAATATCGAACTGCGCGTCGGTGCGATGATTCCAGGCAATGCTTTTTGCACGTTGGCCGCTGGCGTTGCTGGCCATTACATCACGCTCCACACCCAGCGCCGCGAACGAATCTATTTGATAAGGCCCACGCAGCACGCGGCCTTTTGTGGCCGAAACCGGGGCTTCTCCAGCCACCGTCGCAACCGCCGAAGCCGGAGCATTAGCAGCTTGATTCAACGAAGCTGTCAATTGTTGTATTTCCTTATCCGCATTCGGAAAAGCCCGTAGCCCTGGCGAATGCGTGGGCTGGCGGTTAAGCAAAATGGTGGCCCCGGCCCGCGCCAGCTCCCCCAGTTTCTTAGCCACTTCGGGCGACATGGCGGTGCTGTCGGGGTTCATTTTCAGCGCGCCGGGCACCACCAGCAGGCCGTAGCTGGCCCCGCCCGGCAGCACGATGCGGCCGTTTTCTACCTTCGCTAGGCGCAGCAGCGCGTCCTTATTGAAGGAATCGTACTGGTAGCCGTGCAGCGGGTCTACCAGCATGTCGGCGGTTTCCATGTTGGCCGAGGCCGATACTTTTTCGGGCTGCTCGCGCATGGGCAAGCCGGCGTTGGCAAGGCGCCGGTGCTCGGCGGCCACGGCCTGCGGGCCGAAGATGCCGGGCAGGTCATTCACCAGCCGGTTGGGCAGAACGGCACGGCGCGGCGTTTCCTCACCGGTGAACACTGCCACATCTACCACGGGGCGGCCGAGCTGCAGCAGCGCCTGGCAGCGGCGGGCGTAGTCGACCCAGGCGCGGCCGGGCTTCCACCAGGTTTGGTCGCGCTGGAAGAAGAGTCCGATGCCGCTCAGCGTCATGCCCGGCTGGCGGTCGAGCCAGGGGTTGTGCACGAACACGTGGTACACCAGGCGGTTGACACCCAGCGCGTAATTGCGGTCCTGCAAGGCTTTGAGCATGCCGGGATGCTCGTCCCAGGCCAGTTTTAGTTCGGTGAAAGCCTCGGCCTGCACGATGTTTTTGCCGTAGATGTGGGCGCCCGACACGGCGTCGAGCATGTCGTTGGGCTTGTCGTGGGTGGGGCTGCGCAGCCAGAATTCGCCCATCGGCACGTCGGCGTGCTGGTAGTGCAGCAGGCCGTCGCTCACCATGGTGGGCGCGATAGCTTCGGCCGAAAACGTGCAGCCCTTGGCGTGCGCCAGGTCGCGCAGCGTCACGTAGAACTTGTCGTTCACCAGTTCCGCAATGGTCTGGCGCACATCGGCGAGTACCCGCTCCGACTGGTCGGCACTGGCCAGGGGCACGCCGGCCATCACGGGCAGCCAGGGCAGCAGGTCGTAGCCGCGCCGCGCCCGGAACTCGGCCGGGAAGTTCGCCGACCAGTTCTGCGAGCCGCACTCCCAGCTGTCGACGTGAAACACCTTGAGCACCCGCGCCGCCAGCTCCGGCCCGCCCTGCCGCACCGCTTCGCCAAACCATTTATCGAACTGCAAACTCACGGCGGCGGGGTTGAACTTGTCGCATTCCAGCCCGCGCCCGCCGCCGCCGGTGGTGTTAATTTGGCCGGTGCTGGTGTGGCCCATGCGCAGGATGGTCCAGCGGCCGGGCGGCGCGGTCCAGGTCAGGCGGCCGGTGGCGTCGAGCTTGTCGGTGAGGTTGATGACTTGACTTAGCGGCACGCATTGCGCATCGGGCACCTGCGTAGCGGTGGTGCGCTCACTCACGCGCCACACGTCGCCGTTTTTGCCCTCGAACTGGTGAATACGCGCCGCGCCCGAAAGCTGAATTTCCGACACTTTCAGCGACTGCTTCCACTTGGCCGCGTCGAGGTCCTCAGCGCCCGGCTCAGAGCCGGCGGGGTCGTACAGGAAGCGGAAAAACCGGGCCGTGGTAGCGGGCAGCGCGTGGGTCACGGCGCTGCTGTCCTGCCAGCCGCTGCGCGGCGGCTGCAGGCGCGTAAGGGACCGGAAGCTGCGGCCGTCGTCGCTCACGGATACCAGCAGGCGGTTGGCCTGGTAGTTATAGCCGTTGGAGCGAATGCGCAGGCTGCGGCAGGTAAACGGCTGGTCGAACGCGTATTGAACCCAGCCCGACTCGCTGGTTTTAAAGCCTTTTTTGTTGCCGGGCGTGGCCAGCAGTTCCAGGTTTTCGCCGGTGATGCTGCTGGTAATGGTGGGCTTGATAGCGGCCGTAGAAACGCCGCTGCCGGTGGGGGTGGGGTAGGCGTACACGGCTACGTCGCGGTAGTAGCCCTGCACGGCAGCCGGCCGGGGCAGCGTCAGGCTCAGCTTTTTGCCGCCCGCCACCTGCGTCTGGGCCGACACCACGTGCTGCATCGACAGCGCCGGCGTAATCCACGGCCCGCCCGCCAGCGCAAAGCCGTCGCTCACGTGCATGGCCAGTTTCAGGCCGAGCCGGTCGGCTTCCTGCATGGCATGCTTCACCATGGCCCACCACTGCGGCGAGAGCTGCCGGGCCGCCGGCGAGATGGCCGGCGGGTTCTCCACGTCCTTAATCGGCATCAGATACGCCCCGCCGATGCCGGCCTCCTGCATGGCCTCCAAATCAGCGGTGAGGCCGGCCGGGGTCACGGCCCCGTTCATCCAGTACCAAAATACCCACGGCCGGGCCGCTTCGGGCGGGTTTTTGAAGACGGATTGCAGGTCGGGCGCTTGCTGGGCGCGCACCGGGGCCGGCAGCAGGCCGAGGGCCGGCAGCGCGAGCAGCAGGAGCGCCTTGGGGAGCAAGCGTGAGGTCATGGTTCTAGCGTGTCGCCTCACCCCCCGGCCCCCTCTCCAAAAAGGAGAGGGGGAGCCTGACGGATTGAGGGCGTATAGTTTACAGGTTGTCTTTTACTCTTTGTAAATGAGTTGTAAGCCTTCCTAATTTGATATCTATTGAAAAGGCTGCCGTAACTCCCCCTCTCCTTTTTGGAGAGGGGGCCGGGGGGTGAGGCGACACGTATGGTCTATACCAGCCGCCCCTTCACCCGGTAGCCGTACAGCCCGAAGAGCAGCACCACCAGGTAGCAGGCCAGCGGAATGAGGTAGCCAATCTGGATGTTGTCGCCGCGCAGGTCGATGAGCGAGCCCATGAGCGGCGGCATGATGGCCCCGCCCACGATGGACATCACCAGCCACGACGAGCCCGGCTTGGTGTCGTCGCCCAGCCCGGCGATGCCCAGAGCGAAGATGGTAGGAAACATAATACTCATGAAAAAGCCCAGCCCGCCCAAGGCGTAAATGACGTAGGCCCCGTCGCCAAACACAGCTACCGCGCACAGCGCCATCGCAATAATGGCATAAATCGACAGCAGCCGCTGCGAGGCGATATACTTCAGCAGCGCGGTGCCAATGAAGCGCCCCACCATAAATAGCAGCCCGTACACGGCCAGGTAATAGCCGGCCGTTTTCTCATCAACTCCAGCCCCTTGCTTGGCCATCCGGATGAAGAAGCTCGTGACACACACCTGCGCCCCCACGTAGAAAAACTGCGCCACCACGGCCCAGGTGAGGTGCCGGTGCCGGAGTACCCCGAAGAAACCGCCGCCGGTCGAGGGCTCGGCTTCGGCGGCCTTCACTTCGGGCAGCTTGCTAAAAAAGAACAGCACCGCCACGGCCACCAGCACGCCGCCCAGCACGATGTAGGGCAGCTTCACGGCGGCGGCTTCGTGGTGGAGGTAGGTGCTGCGGGCGGCCTCGGTCATGGCGGCTAGCTGGCCTTTGCTGTATTCCTTGCCCGACAAAATCATATTGGCCCCGATGATGGGCGCCACGAACACGGCCAGCCCGTTGAACGACGCCGCCAGGTTCAGCCGGCTCGTTGCCGACTCGGGCGGGCCGAGCACGGCGGCGTAGGGGTTGGCGGCCGTTTCCAGCGTGGTCAGCCCGCAGCCGATGATGAACAGCGCGGTCAGGAACAGGCCGTAGGAGCGGGCATCGGCGGCGGGCACAAACAGAAAGGCCCCGCCCGCGAAGGCCAACAGCCCCAGAATAATGGTGAATTTGTAGCCCAGCCGCTTGAGCAGTATCCCGGCCGGAATGGCCATCAGGAAGTAGGCCAGAAACACAGACGTATCCACCAGGGTAGACTGCAGGTTGTTGAGCTGACAGGCCTTCTGGAGGTGCGGAATCAGAATCGAATCCAGGCTGTGCGCCATGCCCCACAGAAAAAACACGCCCACTACCAGGCTAAAAGGCAGCAGATAGGCGCGGGCACTAACGGGGCTGCCAGTGGCAACCGGTGGCGGAATAGAGGCGGGAGCAAGGGCCATTGGGTGGGATTTTAGAGAGTTAAGTCAGGGAATTAGCCGCGCAATTTCACTACCAGCAGGTGGTCGCAGGCCAGCACTACTTCACCGTGCTCGTTGATGACTTCCACGTGCTCGGTCACGGTGCCGTAGCCCGGCTTTTTGCCTGCTTCCTTGGCCGAAATCGTGACTTCGGAATGGATGGTGCTGCCGATAAAAACTGGCTTCACGAAGCGCAGCCGGTCGTAGCCCTTGGAGAAGGCTTCGGGGTTGATTTCGGAGGCCGTGAGGCCGATGCCGATGCTGAAAATCATGGTGCCGTGCGCGATGCGCTGGCCGAAAGGCTGGGTTTTGCACCACTCCGCGTCGAGGTGGTGGGGAAAGAAGTCGCCGGTGTGTCCGGCGTGGACTACGAAGTCGGTTTCGGTGATGGTGCGGCCGAGGGTCACGCGCTTGTCGCCGAGGGTGTAGTCTTCGAAAAAGGTCGATTTGAAGTACATAGGGGTGTAGCTTGGACTCTGTGAGTCCGAGCGCGAGCGCAGCGAGCATCTGCGTTTGCGTGGTTATGGATTATTCTAGCGCAGATGCTCGCTGCGCTCGCGCTCGGACTCGCAGAGTCCAAGCTACTATTTGCCGTCGCTCGACGCATAGGCCGCTTCCACCACGGCCATGGTTTTTAGCACGTCTTCCACGCTGGTGGGCAGCACGTCGGTTTCGCCGTTTTTAAAGCGCATCAGGCTGCCCATCGTGCCCATAAAGGCATCCGGGAACCACGAGCCTTCCAGCGCCACCGCGTGCCAGACCGGCGCTTCGCCATCCTTCACCAGGCAATACTCAAACTTGTCGGGCACGCCGTGGGGGTAGTTCATCAGCAGGCCCATGCGGGCTTTGATGGCGCCTTTCGTGCCTTCCCATTTGATGAAGCTCTCCTGGTTTTTGGGCCCAAAAGCGTGGTCGTGGTTGGTGTTGATGACGGCGTGCATCGTGTCGCCGTAATCAAACAAGATGGTGGAGCGCGACGAGGACAGCGCCTTAGCGGGGTGCCGCAGCGTCTTGGCCAGTACGCGGCGGGGCTCGCCTAGGAAGCTGCGAATCAAGTCGATGTAGTGGATGCTATGGTACTGGATTTCGAGGCGCGGGTGCACCATCACGTGCGGAAACAGCTCCCAGGGCGTTTCCAAAGTCACGCGCACTTCCATATCGTATAATTCGCCGATGAGGCCCTGGCGCAGCAGCTCGCGGGCGGCGGCCACGTAGGGCGCGAAGCGCAACTGGCAGTTGATGGCGGCCACCAGGTTTTTGCGGCGGCACACTTCCAGGATTTCCTGGCTCTGCCAGAAATAGTCGCCCATCGGCTTCTGAATCAGCACGCCCGCGCCGTCGGGCAGCTGCTCCAGCGTTTCCACAAACTGCTCGGGCATGATGGTGATGTCGTACACGGCCTCGGCGGGCGCGTGGGCCACGGCCTCGGCCACCGAGTCGTACACGTGCGGAATGTCCCACGCGGCGGCCAGCTTTTCAGCCCGGGCGCGGGTGCGGTTGGTGATGCCCACCACCTCAAAACCCGCCTTGCGGTAGGCCGGTAAATGCGCGTCGTGCACGATGCCGCCCGCGCCGATGATGACGATGGGCCGCGGCCGCTGCGGCAGCACGGGCAGGTAGGGGATTTCGTGGCTGTCGATGTTAAACATGGTCGAGCGAATTGATTTTTTCTTGGCCGGCCGCCAGCAGTTCGGCCACGGGCGCATCGGTGTTGAGGGCTTGCAGTACCACCTCATCGATGATGGCGGCAATCTGCGCCCAGTTGGCTTTGGGCGGGAGGCTTTGGGCCTGCTGGTGCAGCATTTCCAGCTTGTGGTAGTAGGGCACCAGCGCGTTGATTTCGGCGTCGTGCCAGGTGGAGAGGCGGCAGCCGATGCCGCCTTCCAGGGTCAGCAGCTTGTCGTTTTCGGGCCGGGTAGCGTAGCGCAGAAACTCATACGCTACGGCCTTGTGCCGGCTGCCCGCCCCGATGGCGTAGAGCCAGTACACGTTCAGCGAAGCCGACTGCCCGCCCGCGCCGTGCGGAATGCGGGCAATGTCGACCCGGCCGCGCACCGGGCAGGCCGCGTCCACGTCGCACACCGCCGCGAAGCCGAACCAGTTCACCATCAGGGCCGCTTCGCCCCGCGCAAACGCCTGGCCGGCTGCCACCGACTCATACTGCATGGTATGTGGGTGCACGGCCGCCTGGTCGCGCAGCAGCTGGCGGTAGAACGCGAGGCCGTCGGCCGCCGCCGCGCTGGCTATGCAAACGCGGCCTTGCGCATCCACCAGCTGGCCGCCGCGCGTCCAGAGGTGCAGGCAGAAATCGAACACCGTGTTGTGGCCGTCGGGGTAGCCGGCGGCCACGAAGCCGGACAGGTTTTCGGCCGGGCGCTGGAAGAAGCGCGCCACCGTCTGGAAGTCCTCCCAGGTTTCGGGCACTTGCAGCGGCCGGCCGTGCAGCTTTTGAAAGCGGGCCTGCTCTTGCGGGCTCTCAAACAGGTCTTTGCGGTAGATGAGGGATTCCGGCCCGTCGTGGAAGGGCAGCCCCAGCACGGCATCGCCGAATTGCTGCATGCCCAGCAGGGAAGTACTCCAGCCCTGGGGAAAATCAACGGGCGGGTTCGCCGTGAGGTAGGGCGTCAGGTTTTCGAGGGCGCCAGCGGCGTGGGCTTCGGGCAGCCAGTCGGTGTTGATGTGGGCCACGTCCCAGGCGCCGTTTTGCAGGCCCTGGCGGGTGAGCAGGCTGGCGTGCAGCTCGTGCAGGTCCATCGGCACCATTTCCATCGCCAGCGGGCAGCCGGTTTCCTGGCAGAAGCCCGCCCAGAGCTTCGCCATGGCGCTTTCGAACGGGCCAAACTGGCGCACGGCAATGCGGAAAACAGCGGGTTCAGGCGTCATGGCGGGCGGCTTGAAGAGTAGCGATTTCGGCCAGGATGGCGGCGTTGTCCTGCCCTAATTGGGGCGAGCCGACGGGCGAGGTCAGCCGCTCGCCGTCGAGGCGGATGGGGCAGCGCGTGGTGCGGTACCGGTAGCCGTCGGCCATCGTCACTTCCTGCACCATGTTCAGCGCCGCGAAGCCTTCGTGGGCCAGCAGCTTGTCCCAACTCAGCACGTTGGCGCACCAGATGTCGGCGGGCTCCAGCACGGCCAGCCAGGCTTCGGTGGTGTTCGTTTTTAGGTGCTCGGCCAGGGTGGCTTTTATCTCATCGCGCTCGGTGAAAGCCTGCGCCGGTGCGGGGTAATTGAGCAGCGGCGCGCAGCCTAGCAGCCGCCCTAATACCAGAATCGAGCCCATGGCCAGGGCCAGGAACCCATTGCTGGTCTGGTAGATGCCGTAGGGCGCGCCGAGATAGGCGTGGGCGCTGTTGCGGGCGGTGCGCTGGGGCAGCGCGCCGCCATCGTTGAAGAACGTCGTCAGCGTTTCAAATTGAAAATCAATGGCCGATTCCAGCATGCTCACCTGCACCAGGCCGCCCGCGCCGCTGCGGCCGCGGCGCACCAGGCAGGCCAACAGGCCCTGCGCTAGGTGCGCGCCGGCCAGCATGTCCACGATGGACAGGCCCATGGGTACGGGGCCGGCGTCGGCGTTGCCGCTCAGCAAGGTCAGGCCTGATACGGATTGGAGCAGCAGGTCCTGGCCGGGCTTGTCGCGCCAGGGGCCTTCGGGGCCGTAGCCGGATATTTCGCCATATACCACGTTGGGGTTTTGCGCTTTCACACTGGCGTAGTCGAAGCCCAGGCGCTCCATCACGCCGGGGCGGTAGTTGTGCATCACCACATCGGCCCGGGCGAGCAGCTCCCACACATGGGCTTTGTCGGCCTCATTTTTGAGGTCCACCGCGAAGCTCTCTTTGTTGCGGTTGATGGCGTGAAACACCGACGACTCGCCGTTCAACACGACGTTCGAGGTGTAGAGGTGCCGGCAGATGTCGCCCGTTTCGGGTCGCTCAATTTTGATGACGCGGGCGCCGAGGTCGGCCAGCCGCAGGGCGGCGGAAGGGCCGGAGAGAAACTGGCTGAAATCGACGACGAGCAAGTTTTGAAGAGGTTTCTGGTTCCTCGTTTCTAATTGCTGGTTGCTCGTTCGTGCGGAAATGGATTCTGGTTTGTGGTTATCTGACAACGGGGAACCAGAAACGCTTAGTCCAAACTCTGCCTGAATGGTCTGGGTATCGCGCCCCGGTTTCGGTGCGGCTTTATCCGAATGCAGCCGCTCGCCATCAATCCGGATGGGGCAGCGCGTCGTCGGCAACTGCTGCCCATCGGCCAGTTTTACCAATTGCTTCATGCCCAGCACCTCGAAGCCGGGGCTAGCGGTAGCTTGCTGGTAGTTCAGCACCTCGGCGCACCAGATGCCCAGCGGCTCCAGCTGCGCCAGCCAGGCGGCGGTGGGCTGCTCGCGGAGCTTGGCGGCCAGGCGGGCGCTGATGTCATCGCGGCCCTCGAACCAGGAGCTGGCCGTGGGGTAGTCGGCCAGAATGCCCGTATCCAGCAGTTTATCAAGCTTATCGAGGTTGCCCATCGCCAGGGCCAAAAAGCCGTCCTGGGTGGCGTAAATGCCGTAGGGCGCGCTGAGGTAGGCGTGCGCGGTGCCACGGGCCGCGCCGCGCTGGGGCAGCTGGCCGCCGTCGTTGAAGTGCGTGGTCAGCAGCTCAAACTGCATGTCGAGCACCGACTCCAATAAACTCACTTCGACCAGCGCGCCCTGGCCAGTTCTATCGCGCCGAACCAGCGCCGCCAGCAGGCCCTGCGCAAAGTGCGAGCCGCAGATAATGTCCGCTACCGCGATGCCGAAGGGCGTCGGCCCGTCGGCCGCCGTGCCCGACAGGTACGCCAGGCCCGACATGGACTGAATCAGCAAGTCCTGGCCCGGCTTCGCGGCCCAGGGGCCGGTGGGGCCGTAGCCCGTCACCACGCCGTAGATGAGACGCGGGTTAAGGGCGCGCACGTTGTCGTAGCCGAGGCCTATTTTCTCCATAATGCCCGGCCGGAAGTTGTGGGTCATCACGTCGGCCCGCGCCAGTAGCTGCTTCACCAGGGCTAAATCAGTCGGGTTTTTGAGGTCGGCGGCGTAGGATTCCTTGTTGCGATTGATGGTATGGAAAACCAGGCTGCTGCCTTCCACAAACAGGTTTTTGATGGCAACTTGCCGCCCCGCCTCGCCGGTGCCCGGCCGCTCGATTTTGATGACGCGCGCGCCTAGGTCGGCCAAGCGCAAGCCCGCCGAAGGGCCGGCCAGGAACTGGCAGAACTCGACTACTAGGAGGCCGGATAGGGGAAGGGACATGGCTGATTTGCTGAGATTTATGCGAAATGGCGGGCCGCCCCAGGGCTCGTTTTAGATGCTAAGGTTGACGCCCGCCAAAAAGGCCCGCGTGGCGGGGTAATTGCCGCCCGCGTTGGCCGAGCCGTTGGGGTTGCCGCCCGTAAGCTCAATGCCGCTGGGGCTGGCCGCGTTGTAGCGGGTCGAATAGGTAAGCGCATCGGGGTCAAAGGCTTTGTTGGCGCGGAAATAGGGGTCGCGCGCCCAAATGAGGGGGTTCTGGACCTGCACGTACACCCGGGCGCTAGTGAGGCGCAGCGCCCCGGCCCAGGCGGCGGGCAGCGTGTAGCCTAGGTCGAGGCTGCGCACTTTGAGGAAAGTGCCGTCGCGGTAGCCTAGCGTCGAGCCGTAGGTGGGCCACTCGTTGGCGCGGGGGCTTTGGTCGGGCTGGGGGTAGTCGTTGGTGGGGTTGGTGGGCGTCCAGTAATTTAGATTCAGCTGGTTGCGGCGGCCGGTGTTAGTGGTGAAATAGCTCGGGCCGAACAGTATCGGGTCGACCACGGTCGCGCCCACGCGGGTGAAGGCCACGATGGTCATATCGAAGCCTTTGTAGCTGAAATGGTTCGTGAGGCCGGCCTCAAACCGGGGCTGGCGCGAGCCGATAAGCTGGCGGTCGGCGGCGTTGATAACGCCGTTGTTGTCCACGTCTTCCACCTTTATCTGGCCCGGCTTAGAGTTGTAGCGGCGGGCCTCGGTGGCTTCCGAAGCTTGCCAGATGCCGGTTTTTTCATAGTCGTAGAATACGTAGAGCGGCTGGCCGATAAAGCGTTGGTTGGCGAGGTCGTTGCGCGGGCTGCCATCGGCGTTGGTCAAGCCCAGGTCGAGCACCTGCTCGCGGTTGAGGCTGAAGTTCCACTCGGTGCGCCACGCGAAGCCGCCCGGCCGGGCGGCGCGCACGTTCACGGTCGTCAGCCCGATTTCGAGGCCCCGGTTTTGAGCCAGGCCGCCGCTGCGCAGGTAGGAGCCGTAGCCGCTGCCGCTGGGCAGGGCGTCGGGCAGCAGCAGGCCGGCGCTGCGCTGCTGGTAGAGGTCGAGGCTGCCCGTGATGCGGTTGTCAAAAAAGCCAAAATCGAGGCCCACGTTCAGCGTCGTGGTGCTTTCCCAGCCCAGGATGGGGCCGAGTGCCCAGCTCGACTGCCCAAAGCCGGCGAGCGCCGCCCCCGCGCCGCCCGCCCGGCCCAGGCTGGCCCGCAGCTTGAGGGTGCTCAGCCGGGGGCTGCCTGCCCAAAAGGCCTCGTTGGCGAGGTTCCAGGCTACGCCGACGGCAGAGAATAGCTGGTTTTTGCCATCGGTGGGCAGGCGCGACGAGCCATCCTGGCGCGCCGTGAGCGTGGCCGAGTAGCGGTCGGCATACGCATAGTGCAGGCGACCTAGGAGCGAGGTGAGGCCCAATTCGAGGCTGCTGCTACTGCTGCCGCTGGGGCTGCCACCCGCGCCAATCGGCCCCGCTACGCCTACGGTGCTGGCCTGGGTATAGTCGGCGTGATACTGCTGCCGGCTGTAGAGGCCGGTAGCGTGCAGGTAGTGCCGGCCGAGCGTGCGGCTGTACGTCAGCACGTTTTCGAGCAGCAGGCTGCGGGTTTTAGCGGTTGCGTAGCTGGCCGTGCTGCGGAAGCCGCCGCCCGGCGGCGTGTTGGCGGCGTAGTAGCTGTCGCTGGTTTCGGAGCGGCTATCCACGCCCAAGGTGGCGCGGTAGTCGAAGCCCGGCAGGATGTTGACCTGCCCGTAGAGGCTGTTGAAGCTGCGCCAGCGGCGGCGCTGGTCGCGGTGCGCGTCGGGTGCGTACAGCGCCAGCGGGTTAGTGCCGGCCTGGTCGCCGTTGGGAAACAGCACCGGCTGGCCGCTGGCATCGTAGGCCGAAGCCAAGGGGCTGGCCGTCAATAGCTGGTAAAGCACGCCCACGTTCGGGTCGTCGTCGCGCAGCGCGGCGTTGAGCGTGCGCAGGCCCACCTTTACCCGGCGGCCCAGCTGCTGGTCTACGGTGCCGTGCAGCGAGTAGCGCCGGAAGCGCTGCACTGGCACGATGCCCGTTTCGTCGTAGTAGCCCAGCGCGGCTGCGTACTGGGTGCGGTCGGTGCCGCCGCTGAGGCCGAGCGAGTGATTTTGGAGCCGGCCGGTTTGAAAAAGCAGGTCCTGATAGTCGGTCGTTTTGCCAGCCGCGTAGTTGGCGCGCTCGTCGGGCGTCAGAAAGTTGGGCGACGTAGCCGGGTTGAAGCTGGGGTTCTGCGCCCGAAAGGCCTCTAAGCGGTAGTTGTAGAACTGCTGCCCGCTTTGCAGGTCGTAGCGGCCGTAGGCGGTTTTGGGGCCCGCGTAGCCGTTGTAGCTGAGGCGCGGCGCGCCCGCGCGGCCCCGCCGCGTAGTCAGCAGCAGCACGCCGTTGGCCCCGCGCCCGCCGTAAACGGCAGTGGCCGCGGCGTCCTTGAGCACATCCACGGTCGCGATGTCATCGGGATTCAGGTCGTTGAGATTACCGTCGAAAGGCACCCCATCGACCACCAGCAGCGGGTCGCCAGCATCCAGAAACGAGCGGTTGCCCCGAATGCGCAGCACCGGGTTCTGGCCGGGCGCGGTACCGGCGC
>Ga0182232_1000112_pt1 | contig 25184 bp, 20 predicted proteins | sample G6R1MG_30_FD_155484 | JGI IMG/M metagenome (GOLD analysis project Ga0182232, IMG submission 155484) | Phyllosphere microbial comminities from miscanthus, Michigan, USA - G6R3_NF_07NOV2016_LD2 MG | ecosystem: Host-associated > Plants > Phyllosphere > Phylloplane/Leaf | place: USA: Michigan... | reverse complement strand
AACCACCCGGACGCCGTCGGTCGCGATGCCGGGGGCTGGAGGGGTGGCCGAGTGGTTGAAGGCGCACGCCTGGAAAGTGTGTATACCGGAAACGGTATCGCGGGTTCGAATCCCGCTCCCTCCGCCAGCATAATTAAACAGACGCAAGCTGACCGTAATGGGTAGTCTGAGTCGAAGCTTTTGGCGCTTGCTCCACTTTCTTTCACCGCAAATAGGGTTGTGATTGTAGAGTAGGCCCGAGTTTTCGACGCGCCTCAACATCTTTGCGGCGGTAAATTATAATGCTGTAAACTTACAGGAACACCGATACCTAATTCCTCTGTCAAAAAAGCTTCTGGCCTTTTCTTCTATCTGCAGGCTGATGATTTAATATATTTGAAGTTTTTCAGGCTGGTCTCTATTCCGATGATCTTCATGGCAATTAAAAGGAACTCGGCCGCTTCGTCGGCCATGATTTTGTCTCTAACCGTCAGTATTTCTCCGCTTAATTTTCTTGCGCCATTGCACATCCACGATTTGAAGTGAATTTCATCTGAAGAAAATGCGATAGCTTTGTCCGTGTCTCGCTTAATTGCCCCTTGTTCATGGTCTGGAACAAGATAGTAGGACTCGAGAGCACCCTTCTGTAGAACGAACGTTTTGCTGACTTCTTGGTCGCGGCGAAACTGATCGAATTCCTCTTGCTGCTCATTCGTGAGCGCTTCTAGGTTTATCTTTGTATTTCGGCATTTTAAGTATTCTAAAACTCCTTTTAATGTTGCAACATCGGATTGATCTATTGCATTTTCTATCGCGCTGATTAGCGACATTTTGTCCAGCGAGTGAGTTTTCAGTATGCTCTGGCAAGCTCTGTTTTCTTGGAAGAACACACGGAAAATATCTTTGATGCTATCATCGCCGATGGTCATTACATAGTCTTGATCTGCAACTATGTATGAATCTATTTCGAATATATTTAGAAAAGCGCGATATTTAGCGAAATTTGCACTTCCTAAAACTTCTATTACTTCTATGATTTCGCCCACACCAAATATCTCAAGCAAAGTATTTATAAGCTTCTGCCAAATCACAAAATCGCTTGGTCCTTCCACGAGAACCGCTTTTTGTGTAAAGAACAGCCTCTCGTTTTGCTGAGCATTCAAAAGCTTAACAGCATCCGCTAAAGCCGGGTCTGCAGTGCTGTTTAAGTTGGTGCTGCTTAGCGTGCTTGATTGATCCTTTCGAAATATCCTTCGAACATGAGGCAGCGTTCGCTCATCCAAAAAGCTAGCTGAGTGAGTTGAAATGACAAATTGGGAATTTTTTTCTGATTGTACATTCAAAAAAAATCGAAGTAACAGCTTTTGCCAGCGAGGATGGAGATTCAATTCCGGTTCGTCTATGATAATTAAAGAGTTCTCTATACTTTTCGACGAAAGGCCAAATAAAAAATTTAAAAGTTGCCGTTCGCCTGAACTGGCTTGGCTAACTGCAAAGTATTCTTCTTCTTGTATTTTTGCTATTCCTATTTGGAATATGTTGGCCCATTTGTTAAGTACATGCATGTCCCATTTAAAGCCAAATACCTCAAGGTCCTTGCTGATATTTTTAAAAGTGTCTGATGAGCGAAATAGTTGTTGCGCTGTATCAAATCCTTTCTGGTAAACCATTTCCACAAATTCGGCCCCGATTACGAAAGCTGAAATTTGTGTCAGTATTCGAGATGAGCCTTTATTGTTAAAGGCATAGCTTTGCATTTCATTGTGATAGTTTCTCGTTACATCATGAATACTCATTCCACCTGACATGTTGATTGTTAGATCGTGGGGCTCGCGAAATGGGCTATAAAGAATATAAGGTAGACTTACATGCGTTCCTTCCTGACCGAGCGTCCGCCGAAGTTCAGCGTCGGTCAAATAACGGAGATATGCATCGCAAATTTTGAGTTCGGTACCATCAATAGGGCAATCGATCTCATTTACTGGAATTAGGCTTGCTGTATACTTCCGCTCGCGGCTTATCGATATTTTATACTGCATCTTGCGACCAGGAGTGAGATTGTGTTCATCTGGGTCGACGATCCCTTTGTCAAATTCCTCTAGTACTTCGTCTTTATCAATACCAGCATTCCCTTCTCAGAAAATCAGCTCCTTAAACTGTTCTTTAAGTATTAATTTGTTTCTCCAATATTCTCGCATTCCCTCTATGTCTTCTTGAGTAACCTCAAACTCGATCCAAACAAACGAGGGTGCGCCAGGATTTGACCAATGAGGTTCTGGCGCACTATCCGAGTAGTTATGTAACTGGAGGACGGGTCTATTATTATGGAGCTGGTAATTGAAGGGCCTATAAAAGCGGCTATTTAGCACCCAAGAAAGTGTATTCATTAGATTACTTTTGCCGCCACCATTGGGCCCAATAAATATATTTAAATTTCCACTAAAATCTATTTCTGTTTTTTCTCTAAAGCTCTTGATATTTTGAAGAATTAGCTTGCTGAGTCGCATATGAAACTCCATGTGCAAAATTATAAAATCTGAGTCATATAAAGTTGGATTGACAAAATAAAGCTATTGTGCGGATATTCTCTGCCTGACGGGAAACCGTCACGGATTTTGCACATTAATACATCCCAACGCAAGAACGGAGCCACGCCAACTTATCAGTGTTGACGTCGGATCTCGTTCCACCTTTCGTGAAATGAAGGTTTCCTAAAGTCACTCGCATCCCATGCCCACCTACCGCTTCACCATCCTCATCGACGACCAAACCCCACACGAACCCGCCTTCCGCCACCTGCGCGACGCCGATGCGGCCTATGACGAGGCCAAGCGGCTCGCCCAGGAAATCTGGGCGGCGAGTGGGGATCGGCGGCTGATGCGGGCCGTCGTGGTCGTCACCGATGCAGAGGGGGAGATCGTGCTCGAATTCCCCTTCACCGAGGCCATCACGGCCCCCTGAAACGAGACCGGCGCCGATGGCGAAAAGCCACGGCGCCGGTCGGGTCGTCGGCCGCGAAAAAATCAGTCGAGGCGCGAGGCCTCGGGGCCGGTGGCGCGGATCGTTTCGGGCAGGGCGGCGAAATCGGGGTAGCCGGCCTCGCGGGCCATGGCGTCGAGGGCGGAGACGGCGTCGCTGGCGCTGCCGGTCCACAGGACGGCGCCGTTGGTCTTCTGCTTGATCTGGAAGATGCTCATGGGGTTCGTCCAGTCATCGAGGGGTGATCTGAGGTCGAAACGCGCCCGACGGGCCGGAGTTGCGGGCGCGCGAAGGTTTTCGGACGCCGCCGCCGCGCCTGCCCGGTGCGAACCCGCGCGGACGCCTTGAAAAGGCCGGCCTCGGCGGGCACGCCTCCCCGGATCATCGCGCGATCGATCTTCGGGGCGCGGGACGAACCCATGTCCGGACCTGCCATGCGCGCGCGATCCCTCCTCCCCGCCCTCCTCGCGGCCTGCGTCGCGACGGGGACCGTCCGGGCGGCCGAGACCGCCGCCGTGCCCGACCCGGCGGCCCTGGCGCCCGCCGTCACCGTGGTGCCGGCCGAGACCCGCGAGGTCGTCGAGCGGGCCATGGTCACCGGCACCCTGGTGCCCCGCGACGAGATCCTGGTCGCCCCCGAGATCGAGGGCACGCGCATCACCGAACTTTTGGTCGAAGAGGGCGCGCGGGTGGAGAAGGGCCAGCCGCTGGCCCGCCTCTCCGTCGAGATGATCGTCACCCAGGAGGCCGCCAACGCCGCCGCCCTGGCGCGGGCCGAGGCCGCCATCGTCCAGGCCCGGAGCCAGATCGTCCAGGCGGAGGCGGCGCAGGTCGAGGCCGATCTGGCCCTGGCGCGCTCGCGCAGCCTCGTGACGACGGGCAACGCCACGGCGGCCGTGCTGGAGCAGCGGGTCTCGGCCGCGCAAGGGGCGGCCGGGCGCCTCGCCGCCGCCCGCGGCGGGCTCCAGCTCGCCGAGGCCGACCGCGCCACCGCCCGCGCGCAAGGGGCCGAGATCGCCCTGCGCCGCGCCCGGACGGACATCCGCGCGCCCGAGGGCGGCATCGTCAGCCGCCGCACGGCGCGGGTCGGCGCCACGGCGAGCGCGCTCGGCGAACCCATGTTCCGCCTCATCGCCCGGGGCGAGATCGAACTCGAGGGCGAGATCCCGGAGGTCTCGATGCCGGGGCTGAAGCTCGGCGATCCCGTCGTTCTCGACGGCGAGGGCGGCCGCACCCTGAGGGGCCAAGTCCGCCGCATCGATCCGGAGGTCGACCGCATGACCCGCCTCGGCCGGGCCCGCATCGCGCTTGCCCCCGATCCGTCCCTGCGCATCGGCGCCTTCGCCCGCGGCAAGGTCGAGGTCGCCCGCCGGCGCGGGGTCACGGTGCCGCTCTCCGCGGTGCTCTACGCCGCCGACGGGGCGGCCTCGGTGTTCGTGGTGAAGGACGACCGCGCCGAGGTCCGCCGGATCGAGCCGGGCCTCGCCGCCGACGGCGTCCTCGAAATCCGCTCCGGCGTCGCGGCGGGCGAAGCCGTGGTGGCCCGCGCCAGCTCCTTCCTGCGCGACGGCGACCGGGTGCGGGCGGTGCAGCCGGCCCAGGCCGACGCCGCGCCCGCGCGCTGAACCGGAGCCGACGCCATGCGCCTCAACATCTCCGCCTGGGCCATCCGCAAGCCGATCCCGTCCCTCGTGCTGTTCCTCGTGCTCGTGGTGCTCGGCCTCGTGAGCTTCCGCGCGTTGCCGATCACCCGGTTTCCCAACATCGACATCCCCATCGTCGCCGTGACGGTGACGCAGGCCGGGGCGGCGCCCTCCGAACTGCAGACGCAGGTGACGAAGGTGGTGGAGGACGCGGTGGCGGGCGTGAAGGGCGTCAAGCACACCCTCTCGGCCATCACGGAGGGCATCTCGACGACCACCATCGAGTTCCGCCTGGAGACCAACACCGACCGGGCGGTGAACGACGTCAAGGACGCCATCTCGAAGGTGCGGGTGAACCTGCCCCGCACCATCGACGAGCCGATCATCAACCGGGTCGAGATCGCCGGCCTGCCGATCATGATCTACGGCGCGGCCGCCCCGGCGATGACGCCCGAGGACCTGTCCTGGCTCATCGACGACGTCGTCGCCCGCCAGATCCAGGGGGTGAAGGGGGTGGGCGGCGTCGAGCGCCTCGGCGGCGTCGCCCGCGAAATCCGCGTCACCCTGAAGCCCGACCGCCTGCTGGCGCTCGGCATCACGGCGGCGGACGTCAACCGGCAGCTGCGCCTCACCTCCGCCGACATGGCCGGCGGGCGCGGCGAACTCGGCGGCCAGGAGCAGTCGATCCGCACACTCGCGGGGGCGGCGAGCCTCGACACCCTGGCCCAGACCTCCATCGTCGTGCCGGGCAACCGCAAGGTCCGCCTCGACGAACTCGCGACCCTCGTCGACGGCGCCGAGGAGCCGCGCACCTTCGCCCGCTTCAACGGCGAGCCCGTGGTCGCCTTCGCGATTTCCCGCGCCACGGGGGCGAGCGACGCCGAAGTGGCGACGGCCGTGGCGAAGAAGATCGACGAGCTGCGGGGCAAGCACCCGGGCGTGCGCTTCGACCTCATCGACACCTCCGTCACCAACACGGTGGGCAACTACCACTCGGCGATGCTGAGCCTCGTGGAGGGCGCAAGCCTCGCCGTCATCGTGGTGTTCCTGTTCCTGCGCGACTGGCGCGCGACCCTCATCGCCTCCATCGCCCTGCCGCTCTCGGTGCTACCGACCTTCTGGGTGATGAACACGCTGGGCTTCTCGCTCAACGCGGTCAGTCTGCTCGCCATCACCCTGGTCACCGGCATCCTCGTCGATGATGCCATCGTGGAGATCGAGAACATCGTCCGGCACATGCGCATGGGGAAATCACCCTACCGGGCGGCCCTCGAAGCGGCGGACGAGATCGGCCTTGCCGTCATCGCCATCACGGCGACCATCATGGCGATCTTCGCGCCGGTCTCGTTCATGAGCGGCATCGCCGGGCAGTACTTCAAGCAGTTCGGCCTCACCATCGCGGCGGCCGTGTTCATGTCGCTGCTGGTGGCCCGCCTCGTCACGCCGCTGCTCGCCGCCTACTTCCTGCGCGACCACGGCCCCGAGGACGAGCGCGCCGGCCCGGTGATGCGCGCCTATATCCGCGTGGTGGCGTGGTCCGTGCGCCACAAGTTCATCACCCTGGTGGTCGGCCTCGTGTGCTTTGCCGCCTCGATCCTCTCCACCGGCCTGCTGCCGGCGGGCTTCCTGCCCGCCGAGGACGCGGCCCGCACCATCTTTGTCGTAGAGCTTCCTCCAGGGGCGCGGCTCGCCGACACCACCCGGGTCAGCGACGGCCTCGTCGATCGCATCCGCGCCCTGCCCGAGGTGCGCAGCGTCTTCGTCGATGGCGGGCGGCAATTGCCGGGCAAGAAGGAGGTGCGGCTCGCCACCTTCACCATCAACCTGACGCCGAAGAACACCCGCCACCGCACCCAGAAGCAGATGGACATCGCCATCGGGGCGATCCTGCGCGAGGTGCCCGATATCCGTTTCTGGGCCCTGCGCGAGAGCGGCCAGCGCGACCTCACCCTCATCGTCTCGGGGCCGGACAAGGCCGTAGTGGCCGACGTGGCGGCCCGGCTCCAGCGCGAGGCGGCGGCGGTGCCCCACCTCGTCAACGTACTCTCCACGGCGCCGCTGGACCGCACGGAGATTCGCATCCGCCCGAAAGCCGGGGTCGCGGCCGATCTCGGCGTCTCCACCGATCTCATCGCCGAGACCGTGCGGGTCGGCACCATCGGGGACATCGGCGCCAACTTGGCCAAGTTCAACGCCGTAGACCGGCAGGTGCCGATCCGCGTGATGCTGCCCGAGCGCCTGCGCGGCGACCTCGCGCAGTTGGAGAGCCTGAAGGTGCCGGTGAAGGGCGGGGCCTCCGTGCCCCTCTCGACGGTGGCCGACCTCAGTCTCGGGCGGGGGCCGACGGCCATCGACCGCTACGACCGCGCCGTCCGGGTGGCCCTCGAGGCCAACATGGAGGGCTCGGACGCCCTCGGCTCCCTCATCGCCAGCGTCCTCGACCTGCCGGCGGCCAAGACCCTGCCGCCGGGCGTCGTCATCCGCCAGACCGGCGACGCCGAGGTGATGGGCGAGGTGTTCGAGGGCTTCGCCCTGGCCATGGGCGCCGGCCTCATGATGGTGTTCGGCGTCCTCGTGCTCTTGTTCGGCAACTTCCTTCAGCCGCTCACCATCCTGTTCTCCCTGCCGCTTTCCATCGGCGGGGCGATCCTCGGGCTCCTCATCTTCAACAAGCCCATCTCCATGCCGGTGGTCATCGGCATCCTCATGCTCATGGGCGTGGTGACGAAGAACGCCATCATGCTGGTGGATTTCGCCCTCGAAGAGATGGCCAAGGGCGTCGACCGCGCCACCGCCATCACCGATGCCGGCGCCAAGCGGGCGCGCCCCATCGTGATGACCACCATCGCGATGGCGGCCGGCATGGTGCCCTCCGCCATGGCGCTCGGCATCGGCGGTGAGTTCCGCTCCCCCATGGCCATCGCGGTCATCGGCGGCCTCATCGTCTCGACGGGCCTGTCCCTGATCTTCGTGCCGGCGATCTTCGTGCTGGTCGACGACCTGTCGCGCCTGTTCGTGCGCGGCTTCGGCCGCTTCATCGGCGCCAGGGACGAGCCGGAGGACGGGCCCTTCGCCCTGCCCCCGCCCTCGGCCAACGACCCCAAGGGGTTTTCGCCGCGCATCGCGGCGGAGTGAGTCTTTCGCGATCTCGCCCGGTTTGGTGCGGTTTCCGGGGCATCACCTCGGGGCGTGGTGACTCGCGGGTCCCCACACCTTCCAGGGGAGGGACAGGGTGAGGTGTGTGACCTTTCCGGAGATGGACCACACCTCACCCCAACCCTCTCCTTCCAGGAGAGGGAGCCCGTCGCGCCCGCTCGATCCGAAGTGATCGCCCGGAATCGGCCCGACCCGCCGTCCCCCCCTCACTGCGCCCAAGGCGCAGCCGACAGGGCACGGGCGAGATAATCCGCCAGCGCCGTGACCCGCGCGGGGCGCGGATCGCCCGGCGGCGTCACGAGGTGGAGGGCGATGGGCGGCGGCGACCAGTCCGGCAGGACGCGCTCGAGGCGCCCCGTCGCGAGGTCGTCCCACAGCATGAAATCCGGCTGCACGGCGAGGCCGAGCCCGGCCCGCAGGGCCGGCGCCAACGCATCGGCGTTGTTGGCCCGCAGCGGCCCGCCCGGAATCGCCACCGCCTCGGCGCCGTCCGGCCCGACGAAACGCCAGCGCTCGGGACTCGGCAGGTAGGCGTAGCCGAGGCAGGCGTGACGGGCGAGGTCGTGCGGATGCCCCGGCCGCCCATGGGCGTCGAGGTAGGACGGCGCGGCCACGAGGGAGCGGTGGACGCCGCAGAGCCGCCGGGCGCGCAGGGACGAATCCGGCAGGGCCGCGATGCGGAGCCCCAGATCGAACCCGCCCCCGATGAGGTCGATGACCGCATCACTGAGGTGCAGATCGATGGTGAGGCCCGGATGGGCGGCGAGGAAATCCGGTAAGAGCGGCGCCACGTGCATCACCCCGAACGACATCGGGGCCGCGAGGCGCACCCGCCCGCGCGGAGCCGCCGCTCCGGCACTGGCCTCGGCCTCCGCCGCCTCGCCCTCGGCCAGCAGCCGAGCCGCCCCCTCCCGCGCCGCGAGGCCGGCTTCCGTGAGCGCGAGCTTGCGCGAGGTGCGGTGGAACAGGCGGGCGCCGATGCGGGCTTCGAGCCGCCCAACCGCTTTCGAGACGGTGGCGGGCGAAACCCCGAGATCCCGCGCCGCCTGCCCGAACGAGCCGGTCTCGGCCACCTTGGCGAACACCGCCCAGGCCTCGAAGTCGGGAAGCTTCATGCAAATTCCGGAAACGATGTGTTTCCATCGTTTCCGTTTTCTTCGAATTCGGCAAGGGCCATGTTGACTTCAACACGAAGGAGATATCGCCATGGCTCAGCACGGACTGCATCACGTCACCGCCTTTTCCGGCGCGGCGGCGCGCAACCTCGATGTCTACACCCGCATCCTCGGCCTGCGGCTGGTGAAGAAGACCGTCAATTTCGACGATCCGGGAACTTACCACCTCTATTACGGCGACGAGACCGGCCGGCCCGGTACAATCCTCACCTTCTTCCCCATCGCCCATGCGGCCCCCGGCCGGGCCGGCGTCGGCGAGACGGAGGAGACGGCGTTCCGGGTGCCCCGCGCCTCCCTCGGCTGGTGGGTGCAGCGCCTCGTCGAGACCGGCATTTCCCATGAGGCGCCCGTCGCGGTGATGGGCGAGCCGACCCTGCGTTTCCGCGATCCCGACGGGACGCGTCTGGCCCTCGTCGGCGTCGCCGAGGCGGGCGAGGCACCGGCCTGGACCGGTGGCGACGTGCCGCCCGCTCATGCCATCCGTGGCCTGCACGGCGTCACCCTTCTGCTCGGCGAGTCCGGTCCCACGGCCGCGATCCTGACCGACGTCCTCGGCTTCACCGAAGACGCGCGCGAGGGCACCGCGATCCGCTACGCGAGCGGCGCATCGGAGGGCGGGTTCGTCACCCTGCGCACCACGGACGCGGTTCCGCGCGGCCGGCAGGGCGCCGGCTCCGTGCACCACATCGCCTTCCGGGCGGCGGACGACGCGGCGCAGGAAGCCATGGTGCGGGCCCTCACCGGGCGGTTCGGCCTCGCCGTCACCGAGCAGCGCGACCGCGCCTATTTTCGCTCGGTCTATTTTCGCGAGCCCGGTGGGGTGCTGTTCGAGATCGCCACCGACGTGCCGGGCTTCGATGTCGACGAGGCCGTGGCCGACCTCGGCACCGGATTGAAGCTGCCCGCCGGCCTGGAGCCGCACCGGGCCCGGATCGAGGACGCTCTGCCGGCCCTCGCCTGACCCCCGCCCCCGGGCGACCCGAGATTGTCCCGAAGCTCCGCAATGGAGAACCGCCATGACCGCTAGCCCGACGCCCGACCTCGGCTTCGTCCACCGCTTCGAGGCGGGGACGGCTTCGCACCGCCCGCCCCTGCTCCTGCTCCACGGCACCGGCGGCGATGAATTCGATCTCCTGCCCCTCGGCCGCGCCGTGGCGCCGGGGGCGGCCCTGCTGTCGCCGCGCGGACCGGAACTGGAGAACGGAATGCCGCGCTTCTTCCGACGCCTCGCCGAGGGCGTGTTCGACGAGGACAGCGTCCGCCGCCGCGCCGCCGACCTCGCCGCCTTCATCGGGCAGGCGCGGACGGCCTACGGGCTTCCCGCCCCCGTGGCCCTCGGCTTCTCCAACGGCGCCAATATCGCCGCCGCCGTCCTGCTGCTGCATCCGGGCGTGCTCGCCGGGGCCGTGCTCCTGCGCCCGATGCTGCCCCTGGTCCACCCGCCGGCCGTCGCCCTGGACGGCCTGCCGATCCTGATGCTGTCGGGCGCGCAGGACCCCATCGTGCCGGAGACGAACGCCGGGGCGCTGGCCGAGGTGTTCCGCAGGGCCGGTGCCCGGGTCGAGCACACGGTCCTGCCGGCAGGACACGGCCTGTCCCAGGGCGATGTCACCGCCGCCCAAGCCTGGATCGCGGGGCTCGCGAAGTGAAACGGGCGCCGGCCTCGCGGCCGGCGCCTCTTTCCGTGACGTTCTAGAAGTTCGCCACGATCTGGAACCGTACGAGGCGGGGCGCCCCGGGGGAGATGTTGTTGTTGCCGTCGGCGGTGGCGATGTAGCGCCGGTCGAACAGGTTCTCGATGTTGACCTGGGCGCGGACGAACTCATTCACGCGGTAGAACAGGCCGAGGTCGAACCGCGAAAAGCCCGGCAGCCGGACGGTGTTGTCCGAGGATGCGAAGGTGTGTGTCTGGTAGATGTAGCCGACGCCGAACGAGAACGCCTGGGTGACGTCGAACTTGTTCCAGAGGGTGAAGGTGTTGAACGGCACGAGGCCGACGGTATTGCCCGCCGTGATCGGGGTGCTGCCGTTGGTGAAGCCGCTGACGATGCGGGCGTCCGTGAAGGCGTAGCCGCCCGCCACCTGCCACCAATCGGCGACGTAGCCGTTGGCGCCGATCTCGGCGCCCTTCGTGTTGGTCTGTCCGGTGGCGAGGAAGAAGCCCGGCCGGTTCGGATCGGTGAGGCGCTGGTTGAAGCGGTCGAGGTTGTACAGGGCGCCCGTGAGCTGCAGCACCGGGCTGACGTCGTATTTCACCCCGATCTCGGAGTTCACGAATTTCTCCGGCTGGGTGACGGCGAGGCCGCTGGTCAGGGTGCCGAATTGGTCGCCGGCGCTCGGCAGGTACGACACCGAGTGACTGGCGTAGAAGGCGAGGTTGGCCAGCGGTTTCACCACCACGCCGACGCGCGGCGAGACGAGGTCGTCGATGCGGCTCTGGGTGACGTTGGTGCGCCGGTCGCGGGCCGAGAAGTCGAAATGGTCGTAGCGCAGGCCGCCGATGAACTGCAGGTGCTCGTCGACCTCGATCTGGTCCTGCGCGTAGACCGCCGCCAGGCCGAGATCGTAGGCGCTGTTGACGCCCGACGCGATGTTGCGGAACGTCACCGGCACCCGCGAGACCGGGCTCAACGGGTTCACCACCAGAGTCTGTGTTCCGGTCGTGGCGAAGAACCCGTCCTGCCGGAACGCGATGCCGGTCTGGTAGCCGAGTTCGAACCCGCCGAGGAGGGTGTGCTTGAGGGGGCCGGTGTCGAACTTGTAGGTGAAGTCGTTCTGGCTGAAGTAGTTCGTCCGGTTGGTCTCGTTGTTGTACGCGGCGATGTTCACCCGCGTCCCGGCGGCGTTCACCGGACCGCCCGGATAGATGTTCTGATAGAACTTCTGGTAGTCGGCAAACCGCAGCTGGCTGTGCATCTGCACGCCCGAGTCGAACGCGTGGTCAAGGACCGCCGTGGCGATGTTGGCATCGACCCGCGCGTAGCTGTCGAACGGATTGCCGAAGAAGGTCGCGGTGTTGTCGCGGTAGCGGTAGGGCCGGCCGAACTGCGAGGGAATACCCCGGTCGGCCGTGCGCTCGTCGTGGAAGTACTCGTAGGAGAGCTTCAGGGTGGTGGCCGGCCCGAGCAGGAAGGTCATCGTCGGATTCACGCCGTAGCGGCGGATGTCCACGAAGTCGCGGTAGGTGCCGGTGTCCTCGAACACCCCGTTGAGGCGGAAGGCGACGGTCTCGTTGATCCGGTCGCCGGCATCGACGGAGACGCGCTTGTTCCAGTACTGGCCGCCCTGGAGCACAACCTCGCGGACCGGCACGCCGTCGGCCTCCTTCAGCACGCGGTTGATGATGCCGCCACCGCCGCCGCGGCCGAAGATCATCGCGTTGGAGCCCTTCAGCACCTCGATGCGCTGGGTGTTGTACAGGTCGCGGAAATACTGGACGTCGTCCCGCACGCCGTTGACGAAGAAGTCCGCGTTGGACCGCTGGCCGCGGATGACGACGTCGTCGCGGTTGCCCTCGCCCTGGTGCGGGATGATTCCGGGCACGTAGCGGATGGCCTCGTTGATGCTCTGGAAACCCTGGTCGCGGATCTGCTGCTGGGTCACCACCGACACCGATTGCGGCGTGTCGAGGAGCGGCGTGTCGGTCTTCGTGGCTGTGCGGGTCTGCCGGGTCAGGTAGCCGATGGTGGCGCCGCCCGCCGCCGCGCCCTCGACGCTGAGCTGGTCGAGGGTGACGGCCTGGCCTGTTTCCCCCGGCGCAGGCTGCGCCTGCGCCGTACCCGGCGCGAGACTCCCCGCCAAGCTCCCCGCCAAGAGGAGCCCGACCACCGGCCCATCGCATCTCCGAAGCATGATCGTAACTTTCGTCGTCCCGCCGGGCCGTCAGGCGGCGCGTAACAAGTGGGAAACATTCCCCACGGCCGGCGCCCGTCTACGATGCGGCGCAGGAACGACAAGCGCTCCGAAATGGCTATTCCGGCTGTTGATTTTTAGCTGTTCTAAGACTTGTTACAGGAAGACCGCTAAGTGCCGTGGCATCGGCACGAAAAAGAGCTCATTTCCATCCTGTAATTACTCCAGTCTGGCAAAGTCTCTTGTGGGGATTGATAAAAATACAACACGGGTCGCGGCGGGCGGCCCTGTCGGCGCCGTGGTTGAGGCCGCCCCCTCCCCCATGCTAGGCGCCCCCTCAGAGAAGCCCGCATCGTGAAGAGTCCGAGGCGCCCATGATCCCCCGTTACAGCCGCCCCGAGATGACCGCGATCTGGTCACCCGAAACCCGCTTCAAGATCTGGTTCGAGATCGAGGCGCACGCCACGACGGCGCTCGCCGAGATCGGCGTGGTGCCGAAGGCCGCCGCCGACACGATCTGGGAGAAGGGCCGCGACGCGGTGTTCGACGTCGCGCGCATCGACGCCATCGAGGCGGTGACAAAGCACGACGTCATCGCCTTCCTCACGCATCTCGCCGAGATCGTCGGCCCGGAGGCGCGCTTCGTCCACCAGGGCATGACCTCGTCGGACGTCCTCGACACCTGCTTCAACGTGCAGCTCGTGCGCGCCGCCGACCTGCTCATCAAGGACGTCGATGCCCTGCTCGCCGCGATCAAGCGCCGGGCCTTCGAGCACAAGATGACGCCGACCATCGGCCGTTCGCATGGCATTCATGCCGAGCCCGTCACCTTCGGGCTCAAGCTCGCGCAGGCTTACGCCGAGTTCGAGCGCAACCGCGCCCGCCTCGTGGCGGCCCGCGAGGAGGTGGCGACCTGCGCCATTTCGGGGGCGGTCGGCACTTTCGCCAACATCGACCCACGCGTCGAGGCGTACGTCGCCAAGGCCATGGGCCTGTCGCCCGAGCCGGTCTCGACCCAGGTGATCCCGCGCGACCGCCACGCCATGTTCTTCGCGACTTTGGGCGTGGTGGCGAGCTCCGTCGAGCGCCTGTCCATCGAGGTGCGCCATCTCCAGCGCACGGAAGTGCTGGAGGCGGAAGAGTTCTTCTCGGAAGGCCAGAAGGGCTCGTCGGCCATGCCGCACAAGCGCAATCCCGTGCTCACCGAGAATCTCACGGGCCTCGCCCGCATGGTGCGCTCCTACGCGCTCCCCGCCATGGAGAACGTGGCCCTGTGGCACGAGCGCGATATCTCGCACTCCTCCGTCGAGCGGATGATCGGCCCTGACAGTACCGTGACCCTCGACTTCGCGCTCGGCCGCCTCACCGGGGTCATCGACAAGCTGCTGATCTACCCCGAGCAGATGCAGCGCAACCTCGACAAGCTCGGCGGCCTCGTCCACTCGCAGCGCGTGCTCCTCGCGCTCACCCAGGCCGGCATCTCCCGCGAGGATTCGTACCGGCTGGTCCAGCGCAACGCCATGCCGGTCTGGCGCGGCGAGGGCGACTTCCTCACCCTGCTGAAGGCCGATTCCGACGTCACCGCCGCGTTGACGCCCGAGCAGATCGAGGATTGCTTCGATCTCGGCTACCACTTCAAGCACGTCGACACGATCTTCTCGCGGGTGTTCGGCCCCGCCTGAACCCCGTCGCACGATTCCTGCGTCGCGCATCCTCTCTCAGCGATCCGAAGGCCAACCCGTGTCGAACCCCCGCATCGTCTACCTCAACGGCGACTTCCTGCCCTTCGACGAGGCGCGGGTGCCGATCATGGATCGCGGCTTCCTGTTCGCCGACGGGATCTACGAGGTCTCGGCGATCCTCGACGGCCGCCTCGTCGACAACGAAGCGCACCTCGCCCGCCTCGACCGGTCCCTGGGCGAGATCGACATCGCCAACCCGCACACGCTTGGCGAATGGGTGGCCCTGCAGACGGAGCTGGTGGCCCGCAACGGCGTCGCGGAAGGTCTCGTCTACATGCAGGTGACGCGCGGCGTGTTCGAGCGCGACTTCGCCTATCCGCCGGCCGGCACCCGGCCGACGGTGATGATGTTCACGCAGGAAAAGACCGTGGCGGCCAATCCCCTGGCGGCCAAGGGCGCGCGCGTCATCACCGTGCCGGATCTCCGCTGGAAGCGCCGGGACATCAAGTCCGTGGCCCTCCTCGCCCAGGTTCTGGCCAAGCAGCAGGCCGCCGCCGCCGGGGTGGCGGAAGCCTGGATGGTCGAGGACGACGCGGTGACGGAGGGCTCGTCCTCGACGGCCTTCATCGTCACGGCCGGCGGCACCCTCGTCACCCGTCCGCTCTCGACGGCGCTCCTGCCCGGCATCACCCGGCAGGCGGTCCTGCGCCTCGCGGCCGAGGCCGGGCTCGCCCTCGAGGAGCGCCTGTTCTCCGTGGCCGAAGCCCTTGCGGCGCAGGAGGCCTTCTACACCAGCGCTTCGGCCTTCGTGATGCCGGTGGTGGAACTCGACGGAAAGACCATCGGCACCGGTGTCCCCGGTCCGCACACGCGGCGGTTGCGCGAACTCTACCTGGAACTGGCCCGCGCCGGGACCTGACCCCGGCACAAGACGGCCGCGTCTCGTCGCAACGCAGGAACGCATCGGCATCGCATCGGTTTGTCCGGGACATGTCCCCCTCCGAAGAGGTGAACCGATGCGTACGATCCGGCCCGCGATAGCATGGCCCCTGGCCGCCGGCCTGAGCCTGATGGCGACCGCCGCCCTCGCCCAGACCACCGCGCCGAACCTGCCGCCCCCGAGCCAGACCGTGCCCGAGAAGATCCAGCCCGATGCCGGGGCGCCTGGCACGGGGGGGACACTGAGCGACCGCCTCGAGAAGAACGACGGCGTGATCAAGCCGCCGGCCAACACCGCCCCCGGCCTCGTGGTGCGCCCGCCCGATCCGAACCCCGGTTCGATGCCGGTGATCAAGCCCGGCGATCTGCCCGGACGCGAGCCCGGCACGGAGGCCAAGTAATCCGGCGGAGGGAGACCACCATCCCCCGATGATTCGGCACGGGTTTGGCGCCTTGCTTGATTTCCGCGGACGGATCGCGGAAAGACCCGGAGATTGCGGAGGTCCGGCCCATGCGGCCGGGCCGCCTTCGCGCGGGTCCTCCGGACAGGTCTTTTGTGAATGACAAACGTCGTCGTCGTAGGCGCCCAGTGGGGTGACGAAGGCAAGGGCAAGATCGTCGACTGGCTCTCCGAGCAGGCCGACGTGGTGGTTCGCTTCCAGGGCGGGCACAATGCCGGGCATACCCTGGTGGTGAACGGCGTCACCTACAAGCTGGCGCTGCTGCCCTCCGGCGTGGTGCGTGGCGGCAAGCTGTCGGTCATCGGCAACGGCGTGGTGGTGGATCCGTGGCACCTCGTCGACGAGATCGCCCGCCTCCAGGCCCAGGGCGTCGAGATTTCACCCAAGACCCTGCGGATCGCCGACAACGCCACGCTGATCCTGCCCCTGCACCGCGAACTCGATCATTTCCGCGAGACCTCGAATGCGGGGCTGAAGATCGGCACGACGAAGCGCGGCATCGGTCCGGCCTACGAGGACAAGGTCGGGCGCCGTGCCATCCGGGTCGTCGATCTCGCCGACGAGAGCACGCTCGCCGCCAAGATCGAGCGGGTGCTGACCCACCACAACGCCCTGCGGCGCGGGCTCGGCATCGACGAGGTCGATGCCGGCGCGCTTCTCTCCGAGCTCAAGGCCATCGCGCCCACCATCCTGCCCTACGCCGACACCGTGTGGAAGCTCCTCGACGAGGAGCGCCGGGCCGGCAAGCGCATCCTGTTCGAGGGTGCGCAGGGCGCGCTCCTCGACGTCGACCACGGCACCTACCCGTTCGTGACCTCCTCCAACATCGTCGCCGCCCAGGCGGCTACGGGGTCGGGCATGGGCCCGTCGGCCATCGGCTACGTGCTGGGGATCGCCAAGGCCTACACCACCCGTGTCGGCGAGGGTCCGTTCCCCACCGAGCTCTTCGACGAGATCGGCGAGACCATCGGCGCCAAGGGCCGCGAGTTCGGCGTCAACACCGGGCGCAAACGCCGCTGCGGCTGGTTCGATGCCGTGTTGGTGCGCCAGACCGTGAAGACCTCGGGCATCGATGGCATCGCGCTGACGAAGCTCGACATCCTCGACGGGTTCGAGACCATCAAGGTCTGCACCGGCTACCGCCTCGAGGGCCAGGTGATCGACCATCTGCCGGCCAACCAGGCCGCCCAGGCCAAGGTCGAGCCCATCTACGAGACCATCGAGGGCTGGTCCGGCACCACGGCCGGGGCCCGGTCCTGGGCCGATCTGCCGGCGCAGGCCATCAAGTACGTGCGCCGCATCGAGGAACTCATCGGTGCGCCAGTGGCGCTGCTCTCGACCTCGCCGGAGCGCGACGACACGATCCTGATGCACAGCCCCTTCGAGGATTGAGAGCGAAGCGGACGGGCGGCGCATCCGCTCCTGGGCGGGGCGCCGCTCCTTGAGGCGAGCGGACCCGAGGCACGATGGCCGACTACTATCCCCTGCTAGCGCGTGCCCTCGAGGCGATGCCGGATCGCTCGCCGACCCTGCGCAAGGCCGTCTACGAGCGCGCGCGCAGCGCCCTGATCGGCCAGCTCCGCTCCCTCGACCCGCCCCTGTCCGACGCGGACATCGATCTGGAGGCCCGCGCCCTCGAAGTCGCCATCGAGCGGCTCGAGACCGATTACGCGCCTTCGGCGCCCCCGCCCCCGCCTGAACCACCGGCGCCCGCTCCGGCGGACACCTGGCAGGACCTGCCGGAATCGATCCCCGATGCGCCGGAGCCCGAGCCGCTTCGCGTCGCCTCCCGGGCACCGGAGCCATTCCTGCCGCCGGCCCCTCCGCCCGATCTCGGGCGGACGCCCTTCATGCCGCCGGAATCCCAGGCTCCGGCGCCGATCATCCCGATTCAGGCCCGCAAGGGCCGCGAGCCGGCCCCCCCGTCCGATCCGGCCGAGACGCCGCCGACCGCCCCCGAGCCCGCTCCCCCGGAGCCGGAGACGGACGACCTCGCGGCGGAGTCCGGCGCCGGGCGCCAACGTCCGCGTATCGACGTCGTCGCGCCCTCGGCCGGCCGGTCCCGCCTCCTGCGCAATATCGTCGTGGGGGCGGTGCTGTTCACGGTGATCGGCCTCATCGCCGTTGCGGCCTTCCTGCTGCGCGACAAGCCGGCGGACCTGCAGCCCATCGCGTCCGAGCAGCAGGACACGGCGCCGGGCGGGGCGGAGAGCAAGTACGCCGACCGCATCGGCGGCGACCCCGCCCCCGCCGCGTCACCGGCCCGGCCCGCGCCGTCGAACGCGTCTCCGAGCCCCGCCCAGCCGAGTGCGGGCCCGGCCGATCTCGCGGTGGCGCAGCGGGCGGTCTTCTATGAGGAGAACACCTCCGCGGCCAACGCCGATCCGACGGTGGTGCAGGGTCGTGTCCAGTGGCGCCTGGAGACGGTCAACGGCGAGCGTGGCCAGCCCCTGGAGACCGTGGTGCGAGCGAACCTCGATTTCCCCGATGCGGGAATCGCGCTGACGATGACGATCAATCGCAACCGCGACGCGACCCTGCCGGCCTCGCACACCATCGAACTCGCCTTCACCACCGAGGGGGCCCCCGGCAGCGCCCGGCGCACGGTTCAGGATATCGGCCTGCTCCAGGCCAAGGAGGAGGAGAATGCCCGGGGCTCGCCGGTGTCGGGCCTGCCCGTGCGGGTGCGCGAGAACCTGTTCCTCATCGGTCTGTCGTCCCTGCGCAACGACATCGAGCGCAACACCGATCTGCTGCTGCACCGGAACTGGTTCGAACTGGCGGTGAAACTGAGCACCGGCTCACGCGCCATCCTCACCTTCGAGAAGGGCGGCTCCGGAGCGCAGGTGATGGAGAAGGCCTTCGCCCAGTGGCAGTGAGGGGGCGGGCGGCCCTGTGAACAGGGCCGCCATTGGCCCTGTGAATAGGGCCGCCATTGGCCCCGTGACGGGGCCGCCATTCGTCCGGTGACGACCGCCGTCAGCTAAGGGCGTGGCCGGCCGCGCGGGGTGCCTCCCGGGAGGCGAGGTTGCGCTTGACGGCCTCCTGGATCTTCTCGAAGGCGCGGACCTCGATCTGGCGCACGCGCTCGCGCGAGACGCCGAACTCGCCCGACAGATCCTCCAGCGTGATCGGATCGTCCGCGAGGCGGCGCGCCTCGAAGATGCGGCGCTCGCGGGCGTTGAGGACCGACAGGGCGTCGCGCAGGGCCGAGAGCCGGTTCTGGCCCTCTTCCTCGCGAGCAAGCACCGTCTCCTGGCTCGGGCTGTTGTCCACGAGCCAATCCTGCCACTCGCCCTCGCCCTCTTCGCGCAAGGGCGCATTGAGCGAGGTGTCGCCGGAGAGGCGGCGATTCATGTCGATCACCTCCTGCTCGGGCACGCCGAGCTTGACGGCGATCTGGGCCACCTGATCCGGCTTCAGGTCGCCCTCCTCAAGGGCCGAGATCCGGCCCTTGGCCTTGCGCAGGTTGAAGAATAGCTTCTTCTGGTTGGCCGTGGTGCCCATCTTCACGAGGGACCAGGAGCGCAGGATGTATTCCTGGATCGCGGCCTTGATCCACCACATGGCGTAGGTGGCCAGCCGGAAGCCCTTGTCCGGCTCGAAGCGCTTGACCGCCTGCATCAGGCCGACATTGCCCTCGGACACGACTTCCCCGATGGGCAGGCCGTAGCCGCGATAGCCCATGGCGATCTTGGCCACGAGGCGCAGGTGCGACGTGACGAGGCGGTGAGCCGCGCCGCGGTCCCCCTTCTCGCGCCAGTCTTTGGCGAGGGTGAACTCCTCGTTCGGCTCCAGCATCGGGAACTTGCGAATCTCATCGAGGTAGCGCGACAGGCCACCCTCGGTGGCGAGCACGGGCAGTGCGCCGGCCATGGTGTCATCTCCTTCAACGGTCCCCCAGAGGGGCGGACCCGATCCGAACCGCCGCTCCCTTGAGCCGGCTTTCCGGTTCCCCATATCTACCGGGAAACGCGAAACCCCGGAAGGCGGTTCGGCGCGCCAACATCGCAGTCAACGCGCGATGTCGGCGTTGGCCCATGGGTGTCACGAAACGCCGCGCCCGGCGGTGCCGTTCCGCACGCCCATCGGATTGGCGCTTGACCGTTGCGGATCGGCATCGGCGATCGCCTCAGGCGGTGGCCCCCTTCCGGCGCAGGGCGTCCGCCAGGGTCGTCATGTCCGGCGGCAGCGGGCTTTCGAAATACAGGGTCTCCCCCGTGCGCGGATGGGCGAAGCCCAGGACGCAGGCGTGGAGGGCCTGGCGCCCGAGGGTGAGCAGGGCCGCCCGCGCCTCCTCGCCGAGGCGACTCGCTTTGGTCTTGAACGCGCTGCCGTAGACCGCGTCGCCGAGCAGCGGATGGCCGCGATGGCTCATGTGGACGCGGATCTGATGCGTGCGCCCGGTCTCGAGTTCGCAGCGGACCAGGGCGACGAGGCCCGCCGAGTCGAGGGCCTCCTCGACATGATAGTGGGTGATGGCCTCGCGCCCCGTTTCGGCCCGCACCACGGCGATCTTTTCGCGGTTGCGTTGGCTGCGGGCGAGGTGTGCGTCGATGGTGCCGACGCGTGGTTCCGGTACGCCCCAGACCAGGGCGCGGTAGACCCGCTCCAGGGGGCCGGTGCGGCCATGATCGGCGAACTGCTCCGTCAGCCCCTTATGGGCCCGGTCGTTCTTGGCCACCACGAGGAGGCCGCTCGTATCCTTGTCGAGGCGGTGGACGATGCCCGGACGACGCACACCGCCGATCCCCGACAGGCTGTCGCCGCAATGGGCGATGAGGCCGTTGACGAGGGTGCCGGATTCGTGGCCGGGCGCCGGATGCACCACGAGGCCCGCCGGCTTGTCGATGACGATGAGGTCATCGTCCTCGTAGACGACGACGAGGGCCTGGGTCTCGCCCCGCGGCGCCGCCGCCACCGCCTCGGGAATCGTCACCGTGAGTTCGGTCCCCGGACCGACCTTCACCGACAGGTCGAGCACCACCGCCCCGTTGCGCCGGACCTGGCCCGTCCGGATGAGATCCTGCAGCCGCGCCCGCGACACGTCGGGAAAGGCCCGCGCCAGGGCCCGGTCCAGGCGCTCCGGGGTCACTTCGTCGGAGAGTGTCGTCCGACGGTCCTCTGGTTGCTGCAACGATCGTCCCTCCGCCTCGAAACCTGCGCCCGCCGGGGGACGCAAAAACACGCGCCAAAAACACGCGCGAGGGCACTTGCTCCCCCGCCGGACCGTCGCTATACGAACGCCACGCCGCCGGGAAGCTTCCTCCCGCCGGACGGTCCCACCGGGATCGGAACCAAGGGAAGCGGCGCGGGCCTCTCAAGGGCCGCGTTGGATTGAAGACCGCGCCCATCGTCTAGCGGTTAGGACAGGTCCCTCTCACGGATCAGACCGGGGTTCGATTCCCCGTGGGCGCGCCAATCCATTTGCTCCATGAATCATCATTTGTCGATGTGGACTGTTGAGCTTTTGATCAATCTTACCATGACAGCTGGGCATTGCCGCTTTTAGCGCCGTTGATGCGTCGCGAAACGTTGAAAAGCTTGGTTTTTCTGCTGGAATTTCAAATCGAGTCGGTTTTCCCGAGCCGGCTCTTTTGCGTTGCCGCATCGAAAGTCTTGTGCGGGCGACGTGCGCGATCTTGCTCCGCGTTAAAATTGGGTTACCGTCACACACTTCACAGCGTTCGACGGCTCAAACTCGAGACAAGGTGTTCGCCATGTCCCAGACCATTCGCGTCAAGCCGACCCACGATGGAACCTACACTGTCTACCGTGGGACCGAAGTCTTGGTCAGCGGCCTCACCCGCCTGCAGGCCGAGCGTTACGAGGCAGATCTCGAACTCCTCACGGCCGTGGCCGTGGTGAATCAGTCCCACGGTCTCACCGTCTGACGGCGAGGCTCGCGTCGCCCGCATGCGGGCGATATTCGCGTCGCCCGCATGCGGGCGACGCCCCTAAGCCGGCGTCAGCCGCAGGGGGCCGCGGTCGTCGATGAGACCCGCCTCCGTCAGGCCCCGCTCCCGTCCCTGGATGTCGAAGCCGCTTCCGTTCCGGGTGATGGTGTAGAGGTAGTAGCTCGCCCGCCGGTTCGGGCCGCCCTCGCGGGCCGAGGCCGACGTGCAGCCCACCACCGGGACCGGTTTGCCCCCCGGCCCCGCCGCGAAATGCACGCTGCCGAGATGGTTGTGGCCGTGCAGGATGAGGTCGGCCCCGGCCTCTGCGATCATCGCCATGAAAGCCGCCGCGTCCGTCAGTTCACGGCCCGACGACGCGCCCCCCGGATGCGGCGGGTGGTGGATCATCACCACACGGCACGGTGGCTCGGCCTCGGCGCCGAGGCGCTCCAGCAGGCCGCGCGCCGCCGCGATCTGCGGCGGCCCGAGGCGGCCGGTGGCGACGAACGGTTTCGTCGGAATCGCCGACGAGAGCCCGACGAGCGCCACGGGGCCGCGCCGGCGCAGGTAGGGGAACACGCCCGTGGCGCCGTCGTCGTCCGTGGTCCAAGCCCCGCAGGCGGCGAGCAGTCCGTCGAGGGAGCCCCGCACGTAGGCATCGTGATTGCCCGGCACGAAGCTGACGCTGTCGGGGCCGCCGAGGGCTTCGAGGAAGACCCGCGAGGTCGCCCACTCGCTCGGCAAGCCGATGTTGCAGAGGTCCCCCGTGCAGGCGATGTGGTCATGCGGCTGCGTCTGCAGGTCGGCCACCAGGGCGGCGAGCAGGTCCATGTCGTGGGCGTTCTTGCGGCCGCGCCGCCAGTTCACGTAGCCCGTGGCCCGCTTGCTGAAGAGCTGACGCAGGCGTGGGCGCGGCAGCGGCCCGACATGCGGATCGGTGATGTGGGCGAGGCGGAACATGCGTGTCCGTTGCGGTTGGGAACCTCCCTCCGCATCGCCATTGCGGGCGCCGGGGTCAACCTTGGTCACGCATTGCCGATGGCGATCCCGGCCGCCAGCACCAAGGCGCCGCCCAGCACCACCTGCAGGGCCGCCCGCCAGAACGGTGTGGCCATGTAGCGCGTGCGGATGCCGGCGATGAGCACGAGTTCGACGGCGACCACCAGGATGGCGAGCCCCGTCGCCCACGCGAAGGCGTTCGGCCAGCGGTCGGGCACGAGATACGGCAGTGTGTGTCCAAGGCCGCCGAGCGTGGTCATCGCCCCGCAGACGAGGCCGCGCATCCCCGGCGTCCCGCGCCCGGTGATCGACCCGTCATCCGACAGGGCCTCGGTGAACCCCATGCTGATGCCTGCGCCGATGGAGGCGGCCAGCCCCACGAGGAAGGTCGCGGCGTTGCTGTGAGTGGCGAAGGCCGCCGCGAAGATCGGCGCCAGGGTCGAGACCGAGCCGTCGATGAGGCCGGCGAGGGCGGGCTGGACGTAACGCAGAACGAAGGCCCTGTGGGCCTCCGTGGTCGCGTCGACGGAATTTGCGGGCGGGACCAGCTCCGAGGCATCGACGATCATGGCGACGATCTCCTTATTGGAATCATTCCAGGTTATTGATTGGAATAGTTCCAGACAAGCTGGTTTCTCGCGGTCGCGGTCCGATTTCGCCGCGCGGCCGATGTTTTCGGCATCGGAGGAGCGGGGGACCGGCGTTGCGTCGCCTCGGGCAACGGCGCTAGACACCGCCCGGCGCGGCCCCGGCCGTCCCTGCCCCGGCGAGCCCGCGTCGGGTCGGTCGCGAGCCATCGCGCGAAGGCGATTTCATGAGTGTCCTCAAGCGCATCGGCCGCGCTCCGGCGGTCCAGCAGGCCCTCGGCCGGGTGGCGGGCGGCTACCTGCGCCTCGTGCGCGCCACCAACCGCTTCGTCGTGGAGCCGCCCGCGCCCGATCCGTGGCTCGACGGACTCGGCCCGTTCATCGCCGGCATGTGGCACGGCCAGCACACGATGATCTCGTTCATGCGCCGGCCGCACGACCGCATCGCAACGATCATCTCGCGCTCGGCGGACGGCAACATCAACACCATCGCCCTCGAGCGCATGGGCGTGCGGGTGATCCGGGCGTCGGGCGCGCGCGGCCGGGCCGTGCGCGACGTGAAGGCCAAGGGCGGTGCCGAGGGCCTGCGCGCCATGCTGCGCGCCCTCAAGAACGGCGAATCCGTCGCCTTCAGCGCCGACGTGCCGAAGGTGTCGCGCCGCTGCGACGCCGGCATCCTCACCCTCGCGCGCTTTTCCGGGCGACCCATCGTGCCCGTGGCCGTGGTGACGAGCCGGCACCTGCGCCTCAACAGCTGGGACCGCGCCTGCTTCGGGCTTCCCTTCGGACGGGGCGCCATGGTGTTCGGCACGCCGATCCTCGTGCCGCGCGAGATCGAGCCGGAGGCGTTCGAGGCCCTGCGCCTCGCCGTGGAGGCGGAGATGAACCGCGTCCACGACCGCGCTTACGGCCTCGTCGGCCGCCCCGATCGGGTGGGGAACCCCGCGTGAGGGCGACACCGCTCACGGCGTTGCTCCGGGCTTACCGCTACGGCCTCCTCCTCGGCGAGCCGGCGGTCACCGGCCTCCTCGCCTGGCGCTCCCGCCGGGGCAAGGAGGATCCCGCGCGGCTCTCCGAGCGCCGGGGCGTGCCGGGCCGCCCCCGGCCCATCGGCCCCCTCGTGTGGATGCATGGGGCCAGCATCGGCGAGGTCCTGTCCCTCGTCGGCCTCGTCGACGGCATGATCGCGCGGGGCTTCTCGGTGCTCGTCACCACGGGCACCCGCAGCGCCGCCGACCTCATCGGCAGCCGCCTGCCGCCGGGGGCCGTGCATCAATACGTGCCCCTCGACGCGCCGCGCTGGGTCGGGCGCTTCCTCGACCATTGGCGGCCGGACCTCGCCCTGGTGGCGGAATCGGAGATCTGGCCGAGCATCGTGACGGGGCTCCACGCCCGGGGCACGCCCCTCGTCCTCGTCAACGGGCGGATGTCCGAGCGGTCCTGCCGGGGCTGGGGCCGCACCCCGGGCACGGCCCGGGCCCTCCTCTCGCGCATCGCCGTCTGCCTCCCGCAGACGGAGGAGGATGCGGCGCGCTTCACGCGCCTCGGCGCCCCCCGGGTCAGTGTCGCGGGCAACCTCAAATACGATTCCGACGTGCCGCCCGTGGACGAGCCGCAGCGCGCCCACCTGCGCGCCTGCATCGGCGACCGACCGGTCTGGGTCGCGGCGAGCACTCATCCGGGAGAGGATGCCGTGGTGGCCGGCGTCCACGCGGCTCTGAAGTCGCGATGGCCCCGGCTCCTCACCATCGTGGTGCCGCGCCATCCCCACCGCGGCGGCGACGTCGCCGCCCGCGCGGCGGCCGAGGGCTTGCGCAGCGCCCGGCGCTCGCAGG
>Ga0182232_1000111_pt1 | contig 25482 bp, 21 predicted proteins | sample G6R1MG_30_FD_155484 | JGI IMG/M metagenome (GOLD analysis project Ga0182232, IMG submission 155484) | Phyllosphere microbial comminities from miscanthus, Michigan, USA - G6R3_NF_07NOV2016_LD2 MG | ecosystem: Host-associated > Plants > Phyllosphere > Phylloplane/Leaf | place: USA: Michigan... | reverse complement strand
GGATGACGGCCGACGAAGGCCTCCGGCAGGCCGAGTTCCTTGCCGAGCACCCGCACCTCGTCCTTGAACAATTCCCGCAGGGGCTCGACGAGCTGCATGTTCATGCGCTCGGGCAGGCCGCCGACATTGTGGTGGCTCTTGATGGTGACCGAGGGACCGCCGGTGAACGACACGCTCTCGATCACGTCGGGATAGAGGGTGCCTTGGGCCAGGAACTTGGCGCCACCGATCTTCTTCGCCTCGGCATCGAACACGTCGATGAACAGGCGACCGATGGTCTTGCGCTTAATCTCCGGGTCGCTGACGCCCTCGAGTTCGCCGAGGAACAACTGCTGTGCCTGAACGTGCACGAGGGGGATGTTGTAGTGATCCCGGAACAGGCGCACGACCTCGTCGGCCTCGCCCATGCGCAGGAGGCCGTGATCCACGAACACGCAAGTGAGCTGATCGCCGATGGCTTCGTGAATCAGGACCGCCGCCACGGAGGAATCGACGCCGCCCGACAGGCCGCAGATCACCTTCTCGGCGCCGACCTGCTCGCGGATCTTCGCGATGGCCTCCTCGCGGTAGGCCCCCATGGTCCAGTCGCCGGTACAGCCGGCGATGTCGCGCACGAAGTTGCGGATGAGCAGGGCGCCGTGCGGGGTGTGGGCGACCTCCGGGTGGAATTGCACCGCGTAGTAGTGCCGCGATTCGTCGGCCACCGCCGCGAACGGCGCGTTCGGCGACATGGCCACGGTGGTGAAGCCCTCGGGAAGCTTCGTGACCCGGTCGCCGTGGCTCATCCACACGGGGTAGTGCTCGCCCACATGCCAGACGCCCTTGAACAGGGGACAGTCCGACAGGATCTCGATCTCGGCGCGCCCGAACTCGGCGTGATGCCCGGCCTCGACCTCGCCCCCGAGCTGGGCCGCCATGGTCTGCTGACCGTAGCAGATGCCGAAAACGGGAACGCCCGAATCGAACACGATCTGGGGGGTCCGCGGCGAGGCATCCGTGGTGACCGATTCGGGGCCGCCCGAGAGGATGACGCCCTTGGGGCGGCTCTCGGCGAAGGCTTCGGCCGCCTTCGTGAAGGGGACGATCTCGCAATAGACGCCTTCTTCGCGCACACGCCGCGCGATGAGTTGCGTCACCTGGGAGCCGAAATCGACGATGAGGATCTTGTCGTGGTCGGTATTCATGGAACCGGAGTTAGACGACGCATCGGCGCGGTGCAACGGAGGGGCCGCCCCGCCGGCCCCGATCGGCTGGGGATGCGGCGGATGTCTCCCCTGAAACCCCCGTCTTGCCATGGCTCTCGGACCGCGAGCCGTCCGAGACCGAACGTTTCATGACACCGGCTTAACTGCCCGACCGGCGCTCCAGGGTGGCGACGTAGAATCCATCCGTTCCGGTCAGGGCCGGGCTCATCTGCAGGCCGTGATCGGTGAAGCGCACGAAGGGCGCGAGATCGGGTTTGGCCGCAGCCACAACCTCGATGGCCGGAATCACCCGGAAGGCTTCGCCCGTTCGGCTGAGGAAGCCCGCGATGGCAGCGTCGTTCTCGTCGGGGATCAGGGAGCAGGTGATGTAGGTGATGCGCCCGCCCGGCCGGGCCAAGGCGCCGGCCCGGTCGAGGACCGCCGCCTGTTCGTTGACGCGCGCGGCGAGGGCGCCGGGACGCATGCGCCACTTGGCGTCGGGGTTGCGGCGCCAGGTGCCCGATCCCGTGCAGGGCGCGTCGACGAGGACGCGGTCGGCTGTGCCGTCGAGGTCGCCGAGGACGTCGGTGCGGGCGCGACCGCCCCGGGGTGTCCGAACCTCGGCCTGGGCCCCAGCCCGGCGCAGGCGCTCGTGGATGGGAGCGAGCCGGCGCGGATCGTCGTCGCTGGCGACGAGGCGGCCCTCGTTGTTCATCATCGCGGCGAGGCTCAGGGTCTTGCCGCCGCCCCCGGCGCAGAGGTCGATGATGGTCTCGCCGGGGCGCGCCCCGGACAGGAGGCTCGCGAGCTGCGAGCCCTCGTCCTGAATCTCGTACCAGCCGTCCAAGAATTCGGGCTCGACATGGAGCGCCGGGCCGCGGCCGTCCTCGCCGATGGGGATGCGCAGGCCGTGGGGGGCGTGCGGCGTCGCCGTGGGCGCGAGATGGTTCAGCTCGCCCATGGCCGCTTCGCGGCTGTGCTTGAGCGTGTTGATCCGGATGTCGAGGGGCGCCCGGCGTCCCAGGGCCCGGGCCTCGTCGAGGAGGGCGGGGCCGAAGGTTTTCGCGAGGGCGGGCAGCACCCATTCGGGCACGTCGCCGGCGACATGGTCGAGGGCGTCCGCCAGCGTCGCGTCGGCGAGACGGGAGCGCTCGTACTCGGACAGGGGCTCCGGCGCGAAGCGCTCGCCCGAGAACAGGCCCGCGATGGTGGGGGCGGCAAGGCCGTACTGAAGGCGCAGCATGCCGGCTACGAGGGCGCGGGGGCTGTCCTCGTCCATGATCCAGGCGGCCGAGGCGCGCCGGCGCAAGGCATCGTAGACGAGGCTGGCGATGGCCGCGCGGTCGCCGGAGCCGGCAAAGCGGTGGGCGAGGCCCCAATCCTTGAGGGCATCGGCGGCGGGGCGGCGGCGCGCTGCGATGTCGGCGAGGACTTCGATGGCGGCGGAAAGGCGGGCGGGGGGCGTCAGGGTCGGAATCCTTACGGTTGCGGCCGGCGCCGCGATACGGCCACGCTTGGGCCGGGGCAGGGTCACAAGTCGGTCGAGCTTTCGGCGGGATGTCGCGCCAGAACGAAGGCGGGGCCGACTTGTCCGGCGCCCGGAGCTTAGAGAACCCCATGCCCCCCGTCATCCATCTCGGCCTCGCCGGCCTCATGATGCTGTTTGTCGCCGCCTGCGCGACGGCGCCGGCGGCCGTCGATCCGACCCCGCCGCCGCGTCGCCCGGACGCGAAGACGCAGCTCGAATACGGCAACCCGCCGCCGCCCGGCCCGCGCTACTGAGTTCGGGTTCGAAGGGCTTGGCCCTTCGCGGGTCCAGGGCAGAGCCCTGAGGTCTGCCCTGGACCCGCGAAGGAATGATCCCGTCGAGAACCCGGATTTCAGCAGGACCTATACACTTTCGCGGGCGCGACGGGTCTCGTAGGCTTTGAGGTGCGTCAGAACGCGGTCGAGCATTGGATGCCCGGCCGCGTCGGGTGCCCGCGCGATGAGATCGCCGATGATCTGGTCGGCCTCGATCCGGGCGCCGTTCTCGATGTCGCGCAGCATCGAGGCGGTGAAACCGGAGCCCTCCGCCGTCAGGGTGGCGCGGGTGCGGGCCAAGAATTTCTCACGCGGCGCATGGCCGGACGCTTCCGCGATGCCCCGGCATTCCTCCAGCAGGGCCTCGATGAACGCCCGGCCGCCCGGCGCCGCGACGATGTCGCCGATGGTGGCCCGCATGAGGCAGGTCGATCCGGCGAGAGTTGCGAGAAACGTCCACTTCTCCCACATCTCCAGCAGCATAGTCCGGCTGAGGCGCGGCTCGAAGGTGGCGCCCTGCATCAGGGCGTCGATGGCTTCGATGCGCGGCGACAGGCTGCCGTCGCGCTCTCCGTAGGTGAGCGTGTGCAGGTCGTTCATCTGGTGGACGGTGCCGTCCGCCCCGAGGGTGGCCGCGATGGCGCAGGTGCCGCCGAGCACGCGGTCCGCGCCGAACCGGGCATCGAGGACATCGAGATGGCGCAGGCCGTTGAGCACGGGCAGGATCGCCGTGTTCGGCCCGATGGCGGGGGCGACATCGGTCAGCGCCCCTTCGAGGTCGTAGGCCTTGCAGCTCAGGAACACGAGGTCGAAGGGCTCGGCTGCGTCGAGCCCCGTCGCCGTGACGGTCTTCGGGGCTGGGATCGTGAGGTCGCCGTGTGGGCTCTTCACCCGCAGGCCCGACGCCGCGAGCTTGTCCGCGCGGGCCGGGCGCACGAGGAAGGTCACGTCCCGGCCGATCTCGGCGAGACGGGCCCCAAAGTATCCACCGGTGGCACCGGCGCCGACGACGAGCACGCGCATGGGACGATCCTTGTTGTCCGGCGCCGTCACGCCCGGCCGGGGTAGTTCGGGCTCTCGCGGGTGATGGTCACGTCGTGGACGTGGCTCTCGCGCAGGCCCGCGTTGGTGATGCGGACGAACTGCGCCTTCTCTTGGAATTCGGGGATGGTCGGGGCGCCGACATACCCCATGGCGGCCCGCAGCCCGCCGGCGAGCTGGTGCAGGACCGCCGCGACCGGGCCCTTGTACGGCACCTGGCCCTCGATGCCCTCGGGCACGAGCTTGTGGGTGTCGTTGACCTCGGCCTGGAAGTAGCGATCGGCCGAGCCGCGGGCCATGGCGCCCACCGAGCCCATGCCCCTGTAGCTCTTGTAGGAGCGGCCCTGGTGCAGGAACACCTCGCCGGGCGCCTCGTCGGTACCGGCGAGCAGTGAGCCCAGCATGGCGACGGAGGCACCCGCCGCGATGGCCTTGGCGAGGTCACCCGAATACTTGATGCCGCCATCGGCGATCACCGGCACGTCGGCCCGGTCGGCGGCCTCCACGGCCTCCATCAGGGCGGTGAGCTGCGGCACGCCCACACCCGCCACGATGCGGGTGGTGCAGATTGAGCCCGGTCCGATACCGACCTTGATGGCGTCGGCGCCCGCATCGATGAGGGCCTGGGCACCGTCGCGGGTGGCGACGTTGCCGGCCACGATCTGGACGGTGTTGGAGAGCTGCTTCACCCGGCGCACGGCGTCGAGGACCTTGATCGAGTGGCCGTGGGCGGTGTCGACCACCACCACGTCGCAGCCGGCGTCGATGAGGCGCTCGGCCCGCTCGAAGCCGCCGTCGCCCGTGGTGGTGGCGGCAGCGACCCGCAGGCGGCCCTGCTCGTCCTTGACGGCGCCCGGATACGCGACCTGCTTCTCGATGTCCTTGACGGTGATGAGGCCGATGCAGCGGTAATGGTCGTCGACCACGAGAAGCTTCTCGATGCGGAACTGGTGCAGGAGGCGCTTGGCCTCGTCCTGATTCACGCCTTCGCGGACCGTGATGAGCCGATCGCGGGTCATGAGCTCGGCCACCGTCTCGCCCGGATTGGTGGCGAAGCGCACGTCACGGTTGGTGAGGATGCCGACGAGCTTGCCGCGCGATCCGTTGGGGCCGCGCTCCACCACCGGGATGCCGGAGATGCGGTTGCGCTTCATCAGCGCGAAGGCATCGGCCAGGGTCTCGTCCGGGTGGATGGTGATGGGGTTGAGCACCATGCCCGACTCGTACTTCTTGACGAGGCGGACCTGCTCGGCCTGCTCCTCGGGCTCGAGGTTGCGATGGATGACGCCCATGCCGCCGTTCTGCGCCATGGCGATGGCCATGGGCGCTTCCGTCACGGTGTCCATGGCAGAGGCCAGGATCGGCAGGTTGAGATGGATGGTGCGGGTGAGGCGGCTCGCGACGCTCACCTCCGTCGGCATCACCGAGGACGCGGCGGGGCGCAGGAGGACGTCGTCGAAGGTCAGGCCCTCGATGATGGAATCTGCAGTGATGCGCGCCATGAACCAACTCCCAAACGGGCCTGAGACGCCGTTCCGGCGTCATCGAGTTGGCACGGGCCAGTATCATGCGGGCCCGACACGCGCAAAGGCGGAATCGGTGTACGGCGGGGGGATATCCCCCGGCCGCATGGCTCACGGCGCCACGTCTCCCGGCCCGAGGACCGAGCGGCCGCGTCAGTTGACGCGCGCGGCCGGCCCCTTGTCGGTGTATTCCGGCGGCAGGCCGATATAGTCGGCCGCGATGCCGTCGAAGCCCGGCGCGCGGCCGAACGCCTCGCAATCGGGGTCGAGGGGCGCTTCGCCGAGGGTGGTGATGCGGATGCGGTCGTAGCTCGGGATCGCGAGCGGCGCCTTGAACGGATCGACGCCGGTGGCGAGATAGCCGCCCCAATCCTGCCCGAACTCGCCGGCGAGGTCGTAGGCATCGGAGATGGGGGAGAAGCGCGGCTGACTCGTGAACGAGTTGGCGGCCCCGCCCCAGACCATGGCGGCGCGCTGTTCGTGGCGCCCGTCGAGGGCTTCGGCCTCGATGGTCAGGCTTCCCAGACCGATGGGGATGCGCGGGATCGGGATGCGGCCGACGGATGTGGCGAAACCGACGCCCGCCTGCGACGCGATGCTGACCCCCGCCGAGGTGGCGATGGTGGCGCCCGCCGCCGGCAGGCCGGTGAGCTCGATCCGGGTCACGGCGGCGCGCACGGTGAGATCGGCCTTCCGGCCCGAGACCACGTCGTAGCGCAGGGACAGCTCGTAGCAGAGGGCCCGGTCGGCGGCATTGGCCACGAGGCGGCGTTCCGTCGGCGTCAGGCCGGGGCCCGAGACGGCCTCGGGGAACGACGTCGGAATGATCCGTACCGTGCGGGCGGCGGCCATGGCGGCACGGTCGATGTAGAGCTTGGCCCGGGTCGCGACCTCCTCGCTGTTCACGAGGCGGTCGTAGCGGGTGAGCGAACCGGAATCGTTCAGCACAACCGTGCCACAGCCGGCCATGGCGAGGAGCAGGGCCAGGCCGGCGGTCATGCCCGGCACCCTGAGACGACATTCGAAGCGCGAGGGCATCCAGGAACCTTGACGGAAGAACAGGAGAAACGGCCTCTGCGGACGTTCGGGACGCGGACGTCCGCGACCTACGCAAGGCCGTTCGTATAGGCACCAGCTTAGCGGGGCCGACGACACCGTGGAAAGGTATTCGGCCGATCGTCGCCACGGCGTCGGCTGCCTGTGGCGCAAGTGCCACGCCGCCGGAACGCCCTCGCGAGCGATCGTTTCCTCCATTGTCCGGCAACGAACGCCGCATTCCGCCGCGCTTGCGCGAACTTTCTCGGGGCGAGACGCAACCCGAGCCCGCTCCGGGGACTTGTTGCCCTCCGATGCGCCCGTCTCAGATCGTCCCCCTCGTCGTCGCCACCGCCCTGTTCATGGAGAACACCGATGCGACGGTGATCGCCACGGCCTTGCCCGCCATCGCGCGAAGTCTCGGTGAGGATCCCATCGCCCTCAAGCTCGCGCTCACGGCCTATCTCGTGAGCCTCGCGATCTTCATTCCGATCAGTGGATGGATCGCCGACCGTTACGGCGCCCGCACCGTGTTCCGGGTGGCGCTTGGGGTCTTCATGGCCGGGTCCCTGGCCTGCGCAGCCTCGGATTCCCTTGCGGGTTTCGTCGCGGCCCGTTTTTTCCAGGGTCTTGGCGGCGCGATGATGGTGCCGGTGGGTCGCCTCGTCATCCTGCGCAGCGTGCCGAAGAGTGAACTCGTCAGCGCCCTTGCGTATCTGACGATCCCCGCCCTCATCGGTCCGATCATGGGACCGCCGCTCGGCGGCCTGATCACGACCTATCTCGACTGGCGCTGGATCTTCCTCATCAACATCCCCATCGGGCTCATGGGGATCTGGCTCGCGAGCGTCTATTTCGAGAACGTGCGCGAGCCGTCCCGGCCGCCCCTCGACGTCGTCGGGTTTCTGCTCTCGGGCCTGGGGCTCGCCGTCCTGATGCTCGGGCTCGCCTCGACGGGCCGCCACCTCCTGCCGGAGGGCGTCTCGTGGGGATGCCTCGCCGCCGGAATCGTGCTGCTCGCGCTCTACCTCCGGCATTCGCGGCGCGTGGCGCATCCGGTGATCCGCCTCGATCTCCTGCGCTACCCGACGTTTCGCGCGGCGGTGACGGGGGGCAGCCTGTTTCGCATCGGCACCGGGGCGATCCCGTTCCTGCTGCCCCTGATGCTGCAGATCGGGTTCGGCCTCGATCCCCTGCAATCGGGTCTGCTCACCTTCGCGGCGGCGGCCGGCGCCCTCCTGATCAAGCTCGTCGGGCCGCGCATCCTGCGCACCTACGGCTTCCGGCCTGTCATGCTCGTCAACGCCGTCGTGGCTTCCGGCTTTCTCGCGGTGAACGGCCTTTTCACGGCCGAGACCCCGCACGCGGTCATCGTCTGCGTCCTGCTGCTCGGCGGCTGCGTGCGGTCCCTGCAGTTCACCTGCGTCAACGCCATCGCGTATGCCGACCTCGAGGCCAAGGACATGAGCGCCGGGACCAGCCTCGCCAGCGTCGCCCAGCAATTGTCCCTCAGCCTCGGCGTCTCGTTCGGGGCGCTCGCCCTCGAGGGCGCCGCCGGCTGGCATGGGCGTACGGCGATCCAGGCGGAGGATTTCGCGTTCGCCTTCTTCGCCGTCGCGGCGATTTCGGCCCTGTCGGTGTTCGCCTTCCGCCGACTCGCGCCGGATGCCGGCGCCGAGGTGTCTGGTCAGCGCCGGAGCGAGGCGGTTTCGTAGGTCAGGCTGCCGCGCGCGCCGGGCTACGTCCGGCTGGGCGCTTGGGCCGGGCCGGCGCCTTCGGGGCGGCGGCTTTCTGCGGTGCCGGCCGCGACGGGGCCTGGATCGCGCGGCTCATCCGCCAGCCCTGCCAGCTCCACCCCCCCGGGCCGATCAGGGCATAGAGGAGGAAGCCCCCGGCGAGGCCGAGATCCGCGAGCAGGAGGGTGCGCTCAGCGATCGCCGTCGGCCCGGAGAACAGCCAGAACGGATGCAGCAGCACCGCCATCGCGAGGGCGAAGGCCGCCAGCGCACCGCCGGTGACGCGCGGCAGCACGCCGACGATCAGGGCGAGCGGTCCGAACACCTGCACCACGACGGCGAAGGTCGCCACGAGGTTCGGCGAGGGCAGGCCGGTGCCGGCGAGCGTCAGGGCGAAACCCGCGACGTTCAGGGCCCGGGCTATGCCCGTGGGCAGGAGCGCGGCGGCGAGGAGGAGCCGCGCGAGGAGAAGCGTTCCATCATGGATACGGCCGGGCACGTCGGGACTCCGTTTGATCGATTGAGAACAAACCATGTCCCGAGGGTTTGAAGACGGGGTTAAGCCCTCACCCCGAGACGCCGCCGCGATACAGCCGACCCCGCTCCGTCCAGGCCACGACGAGGAGGGCGAGGCCGCCGAGCCCGGCATAGCCGAGGCCGATGGGCAGCACCGTGCCGTCGAACGCCTGCCCAATGATGAAGCCGCACAGGGCGCCCAGGATCGTCGTGTAGAATCCGAGGAAGGACGAAGCCGTGCCGGCGATCTCGCCCAGCGGCTGCAGCGCCAGGGCATTGAAGTTGGGCATGGCGAAGCTGAGGAGGAACTGATTGACCGCGAGAATTCCGAGGAAGAGGCCCAGGGGCGGACGGCCGCCATAGGCCAGGGCCACCATGACCTGAGCCACCGCCACGACGACGAAGGCGGTGAGCCCGGCATGGGAGAGCGGCCGCATGCCGATCCGGCGCACCAGGCGGGCATTGACGAGGGTGGCCGCCCCCATGGCCCCGGCCACGAGGCCGAAGGCGACGGGGAACAGGGCGCCGAGGCGGTAGAGCCCCGTATCGAAGACCTGCTGGGCCGAGCCGACATAGCCCATGATGCATCCCGTCAGCAGGCCCAGCGCCGTGGCGTAACCGACGGCGACGCGGTTGCGGAAGGTGAGGGACACCGCCTGGCCGATGGACGGCAGGGAGAATGTCCGCCGGTCCTGCGGATGCAGGGTCTCGGGCATGCGGGCGGAAAACCAGACCACGAGGAGGCCGGCGAGCACGAGCATCGACACGAAAACGTAGTGCCAGGAGCCGAGGTGCAGCATGGCGCCGCCGACGGCCGGGGCGATCATCGGCACGATGAGAAACACCATCATGATGAGCGACATCACGCTCGCCATCTCACGCCCGGCGAAGCGGTCGCGCACGATGGCCGTGGACAGGACGCGCCCGCCGGCGGCACCGATGCCCTGGATGATGCGGGCCGCGAGCAGCCAGCCGAAGGAGGGGGCCACCATGGCGAGGAGCGTGCCGGCGACGTAGACCGCCAGGCTCGCGAGCAGGACGGGGCGGCGCCCATAGGTGTCCGACAGGGGGCCGTAGACGATCTGCGCCGCGCCGAAGCCGATCATATAGATGTAGATCAGCCATTGCAGATGGTTCGGATCGGCAACCGCGAACTCGGCGCGGATCTCGGGAAACGCTGGCAGCAAATTGTCGATGGAGATGGCGGTGACCGCCATCATCAGGGCGACGATGCCGACGAACTCGCCGAAGCGCGGGCCGTTCCAGGCGGGCTGCGCGACAGCGATGGGATTCGGCGCCGAGCGCGCCAGATCGGGCGGGGATGTGACGGTCAAGGGCGATCCTCGAAGGGGGCCGACGCCGCATGGGACGCGCGTGGGCCACGGGTCCGGACCGATTGCCCGGAGATGCAGCCCAGCCCAACGGACGGACGGGCGGCCTCGATCCGTCGCAGAACGCATGACGGCCCCTCGCGCGTCGGTGCCAAAACACGCGAAGGCGCCGCTTGGCCTGCGCGGCAAACCGCCTCAAATTCGAAGGCATGCCGCACCTTCGCCTTCTCGCCTGCCTCATCGTCTTGCTCGCTGGATGCCGCGTCGCCCGGGCCGGAGACGATCCCGATTTTGCCGTGCGCGCCGACGCCCTCGTGGCGCCCTATGCCCGGTCCGGCATCTTTTCCGGCACCGTCGTCGTCGCCCGAGAGGGGCACATCCTGTTCCAGCGCGCCTATGGCCTCGCCAATCGCGAATGGGACCTCGCCAACACGCCCGAGACGCGGTTCCGCATCGGCTCCCTCACCAAGCAGTTCACGGCCGCGGTCGTGCTGCGGCTGGTGGAGGCGGGCCGGCTCGGCCTCGATGATCCGGTCTGCGCCCACGTGCCAGGCCTGCCCGTGTCATGGGCGACGATGACGATCCGGATGCTCCTGAACCACACATCGGGGTTGCCCAACGTCACCGCCCTGCCGGATTACAACACGCGGACGGCGCGCCTCGACCGGACGCCGCTGGAGACCGTGTCGCTCCTCTTCGGCGAGGATCTCCTGTTCCCGCCGGGATCGGGCTACGAATACAGCAACACGGGCTACATCCTCCTCGCCGCCCTCATCGAGCGGATCACCGGCAGGCCGTTCGTGGATCACCTGAATCACGTGCTCCTGGCACCCGCCGGCCTCGCGCCCATGGCCGATGGCGACGCCCTCCTGCCCCGGCGCGCCTCGGGCTATCACCGGGCCGACGGCGCCTGGCGCAATGCCATGCCCCTGGCCGCGAGCGTTCCGTCCGGGGCCGGCGGCCTGTGGGCGACGGCGGACGACCTCGTCGCCTGGGACCGGGCCCTCCTGTCGGGCCAGGTCCTGTCGCCGGCGTCCCGCGCGACGATGTTCGCCGATGGCGGCCATGGCTACGGTCTCGGCTGGTACGTCGGCAACGCCTACGGGCGCCGCCTGTGGTCCCATGGCGGCTTCCTCAACGGTTTCGCGGCGATCAAGGACACCTATCCCGACGCCGATCTCACCATCGTGGTCCTCGGCAACACCGAAACGGCCCCGGCGCAGGCCCTGTCGCGGCGCCTCGCCGCCCTCGTGTTCGAGGCCGTGCCCGACACGCAGCTCTCGGTCTCGGACGCGGTTCTAACGCGCTACGTCGGATTTTACCGGGTCGCACCCCGCTCCGTCCTCGCGCTTACCCTCGAAGGCGGACAGCTCGTCGCCAGCATCACCGGACGGGGCCGGATCGTCCTGAGCCCCGAGAGCGACCGGGTGTTCGCCAGCGAGGGAGACACGCGCATCGCCTTCGATATCGAACCCGACGGGCGTCCCACCGGTGCCCTCCTCGACGAAGGGGGCCTCGTTCGGTCCGGTCCACGCATCGATTCGGCCATGGCCCGGCGGATCACGGCCCGGCGGATCGGCCGCCTCACGATCCCTTGAACCGGCTCGCCAGGATACGCGATCGGGTCTAGCATGCGCGCCACGTCCGAACGCCATTCGGCGTGAACGCAGGGCTTGATTGGCCAAAGGTCTATCTTGCGCCCGTCGACCGACTGGCCTTGTCTGCCCACACAAAAACAAGACTGGAGGAACTACTCATGAACAAGCCCGAATTCCTTTCCACCGGCACCAAGGCGCCGTTCTCGGCCCGCTACGACAACTTCATCGGCGGCCAGTGGGTCGCGCCGGTGGCCGGCCGCTACTTCGAGAACACCTCGCCACTCACCGGCCGCGTCATCTGCGAGGTCGCCCGCTCGGACGCCGCCGACGTCGACAAGGCACTCGACGCCGCGCACGCCGCCAAGGAGGCCTGGGGCCGGACTTCACCGGCCGAGCGCGCGCTGATCCTGAACCGGATCGCCGACCGGATGGCGGACAACCTCGACCTGATCGCGCTGGCCGAGACCTGGGACAACGGCAAGCCGATTCGCGAGACCACCCACGCCGACATTCCCCTGGCCATCGACCACTGGCGCTATTTCGCCGGCTGTCTGCGGGCCCAGGAAGGCTCGATCTCGGAGATCGACCACGACACGGTGGCCTATCACTTCCACGAGCCGCTCGGCGTCGTCGGCCAGATCATCCCGTGGAATTTTCCGATTCTGATGGCCGTCTGGAAGCTGGCGCCCGCCCTCGCCGCCGGCAATTGCGTGGTGCTCAAGCCCGCCGAGCAGACCCCGGCCTCGATCCTCGTGGTGGCCGAGCTCATCGCCGACCTGCTGCCCCCCGGTGTCCTCAACATCGTCAACGGCTTCGGCCTCGAATGCGGCAAGCCGCTCGCCTCCTCGCCCCGCATCGCCAAGATCGCCTTCACGGGTGAGACGACGACGGGCCGCCTCATCATGCAATACGCCTCGCAGAACCTGATTCCCGTAACGCTCGAACTCGGCGGCAAGTCACCGAACATCTTCTTCGCCGATGTCGCCAACGAGGACGACGACTTCTTCGACAAGGCGCTGGAAGGCTTCACCATGTTCGCCCTGAACCAGGGCGAGGTCTGCACCTGCCCGAGCCGGGCGCTGGTGCATGAATCGATCTACGACCGGTTCATGGAGCGGGCGATCAAGCGCGTCGAGGCGATCACGCAAGGCTCGCCCCTCGATCCCGCCACGATGATCGGCGCGCAAGCCTCCTCCGAGCAGCTCGAGAAGATCTTGAGCTACGTCGATATCGGCCGCCAGGAAGGCGCCGAGTGCCTGACGGGCGGCGAGCGCAACGTGAAGGACGGCGAGTTCGCGGACGGCTTCTACATGAAGCCGACCGTGTTCAAGGGCCACAACAAGATGCGGATCTTCCAGGAGGAGATCTTCGGGCCGGTGCTCTCGGTGACGACCTTCAAGGACGATGCCGACGCGCTCAGCATTGCCAACGACACCCTCTACGGCCTCGGTGCCGGCGTATGGACCCGCGACGGGACCCGCGCCTACCGCTTCGGCCGCGCCATCCAGGCCGGCCGCGTCTGGACCAACTGCTACCACGCCTACCCGGCCCACGCGGCCTTCGGCGGCTACAAGCAGTCCGGTATCGGCCGCGAGAACCATAAGATGATGCTCGATCACTACCAGCAGACGAAGAACATGCTCGTCAGCTACTCGGCCAAGAAGCTCGGCTTCTTCTGAAGCTCGCGCCGAAACCGCCTCGCCCCGGCCGAAAGGCCGGGGCTTTTTCGTTTTGCGCCCTATCTTCCCGACCGGATCGCCTGCGTGAGGATTGCCCGATGAGCGATGTCTCCACCCCCGAATCGACCACTGCCGATCAGGCCGGCGTCGACGGCACGCCCCTGCGCGTCACCGCGACACCAGCGGCCCTCGCCCTGATCGAGGAATTGCGGGCCGACCACGGTCCGGTGATGTTCCATCAGTCGGGCGGCTGCTGCGACGGCTCCTCGCCCATGTGCTACCCGCAGGGTGAATTCCTCACGGGTGACAGCGACGTGCATCTCGGAACCGTGGCGGGGGCCGATTTCTGGATCAGCCGACCGCAATTCGAGGTCTGGAAGCACACCCACCTGATTCTCGACGTGGTGCCGGGGCGCGGCGGGATGTTCTCCCTCGAGAACGGGCGGGACAAACGCTTCCTCATCCGCTCGCGGCTGTTCACCCAGGCCGAGAACACCGCCCTCGCGGGCGCCTGCAAGCTCTGATCGCGACGCCTACGGCCAGACCTTGATGGCGAGGGGGCGTCGCACGAGGTCGCGGTCCGAGGTGACGGTGCAGCCGTCCACGCGCAGGGTCACGTAGGTGAGGACGGCCCGGTCGCCGGTATCGTCGAAGTTGCGGCCGTTGGCGGCGGGGTCGAGGAGCGACGGATAGGCGATGAGGCCGCCGGTCGCGCCGCACGGGTCGTCGTAGAGGGTGGGACCGGCGAGCAGCAGGCGCGGCGTGTCCCAGGTCAGGAGATCGCGCGAACTCGTCCAGTAGAACCCGGATTGCGGAAACGCCTCGGCGGCCTTCGCCATGAACACGGCGATCCAGGCCCCGCTGCCGCGATGGCGCACGATGGCGCCGACGGGGGTGGGGAAGGGGGCGATGGGCCGGCAGGTCGCCGGTTTCGGAGCCGGCTTGGCGTAGGGATCGGGAAACGCGGCGGTGAAGCCGGTTCCGGTCCAGGCGCGCCAGCGCGTCGGATCGGCCGGATCGTCGGTGCGGAAGAGGCAGACCCCGGCGGATTGATCGCTGCCGGGAATCGTCCACCCCGTCGTCGAGGCGAACATGTAGCGCCAGCGCCCGTCGCCGAAGATGTTCGACGGATTGAAGAAGCCGCGATGGCGCCCCTGGCCCACATCCTGGCGGAACGGCGCCCCGGCCACCACCACGGGCGGGGTGGCCCGCGTGAAAAGCCGCCCGCCATCCCGCGAGGCGGCGGCCACCACCGTGTTGTACCAGCACTCCATGTAGACCGTGGAGCGGCAGCGCCCGGGATGCTCGTTGGCCTGGTACTCGTGGTGGAGGAGGGCGGCCACGGCCGCGCCGTCCTCGGTCCAGGTCGCGGTGATCCAGGAGCGGTCGTCGTAGAGGGCGGGATCGGCCTTTTCGCCCGAGTCGAGGACCACCGCGCAATCGAGCTTGAGCGTGTCGAGGGACGGGCCGCGCAGGGCGCGGTTGCGGTAATGCATCCCGTAGAGGGCGATCGCCCCCGACGCATCGCGAAAGGCCCGGGCCGAGGCGTCGGGCACGTCGGCGCCGTCGCAGGCGTCGCGTCCCGCCTTGAACACCACGCTCGGCGGTCCGACCAGGGTCAGGGCCGAGAGCGGCGGCTCGGTGCCGGCCCGGACCCCGCCCGCGAAGACGGAGAGGAGCAGGGCGGTGAGGAAGCGGCGCGTCATCGCGTGTGCCTGGACATCGCCGCGAGTTTGGGTTTTGAACCGTTACAGACTGATTGCCGCGACGGCCCCCATTCCGGCCGTCCACATCCCAACCGCGAAAGCCCTCCATGCTGATCCTGATCCTCGGCCTCGTGCTATTTCTCGGCACGCACGCCTTCTCCATGGCGCGGGCGAAGCGCGCGAACGTCATCGGCGAGGTCGGCGAGAGCCGGTACAAGCTCATCTACACCGGGGTTTCGGTGCTCGGCCTCGTGCTCATCGCCTACGGCTTCCACCTCTACCGCCAGTCCGGCTACATCGAGGTCTGGAACCCGCCGGTCTGGACCCGTCACCTCGCGCTCCTCCTGACCCTGCTCGCCTTCATCGCCCTGGCCTCGGCGTATCTGCCGGGTCATATCCGCGCCAAGGCGAAGCACCCGATGCTGCTCGCCGTAAAGATCTGGGCCACGGCCCACCTCCTCGCCAACGGCGATCTCGGCTCGATCCTGCTGTTCGGCAGCTTCCTTGCCTGGGCCGTCGTCGCCCGCATCAGCGCCAAGCGCCGGGCCCTGAGCCCGGCCGCCGTGGCGGCCCAGCACGGCCCCGTCGCGACGCCCGCCGGATGGCGCAACGACGCCCTCGCGGTGGCCATCGGCTTCGCCGTGTGGTTCGTCTTCGCGAAGTATCTCCATCCGATCCTCATCGGCGTCGCGGCCTGGCCGGGACAGGCCTGAGCGCCGCGCAGACGAGACCGGTCGCCAAGGGCGCCGGCCTGTGCTAGGCGCTGGCCCTCCTCTTTCGTGAAGTGGTCGGCCGGGCGTTCCGGCCGACGTGAGGCAGCATGGCCGAGAACAACGAGTTCATCCGCGAGGTCAACGAAGACTATCGCCGGGATCAGGTTGCCGCGATCTGGCGCCGCTACAGCGGCGCGATCATCGCCGTGGCGATCCTCGTGGTGGCGGGTGTCGGCGGCTGGCGCTACTGGCAGCACGATCAGCGCGTGCGGGCCGACGCGGCCTCAGAGCAGTTCGACGCCGCCAACCGCCTCGCCCGTGACGGCAAGATCGAGGAGGCCGACAAGGCGTTCACGGCCCTCGAAACCGATGCACCGGGCGGCTACCGCCTCCTCGCGCGCTTCCGTTCCGCCGCCGAGACCGCGAAGCGCGATGCCGCCGCCGGCGCCACCGAATACGACGCCCTCGCGGCCGACACGGGCGTCAGCGATGCCCTACGCGACTTGGCCCGCCTGCGCGCCGCGCTCCTGCGCCTCGACGGTCCCCAGGCCGATGCGGCTCTGGCGAGTCTCCAGGGGCTTGCCGCACCCACCGGCGCCTTCCGCCACACCGCCCGCGAGATGCTCGGCCTCGTCGCCCTGCGCCGCGGCGAGTACGACGCCGCCGGGCGCTGGTTCGACCAGATCAACGCCGATCCGCAGGCGCCGCAGAACCTGCGCCAGCGCATCGAAGTCTACGCCGCCCTCGTGGCCGGCGGCCCCGTGACGGTCACGGCGGCGACGCCCGAGCCGGCCGCGCCCCCGCCCGTGACGCGCTGACACCGATCCCCATTCCGATCCCAACCGACTGAATCGAGCACACCATGGACATGCCGACCGTCGCGATCGTCGGACGGCCGAATGTCGGCAAGTCGACCCTCTTCAACCGCCTCGTGGGCAAGAAGCTCGCCCTCGTGGACGACCGCCCCGGCGTGACCCGCGACCGGCGCGAGGGCGACGTCAATTTCGGTGGCCTCGTCTTCCGCATCATCGACACCGCCGGTCTCGAACAGGCGGACGCCGATTCGCTCCTGGGCCGGATGCGGGCCCAGACGGAGGCGGCGATCCTCGAGGCCGACGTGGTGCTGTTCGTCATCGATGCCCGCGCCGGCATCCTGCCCGCCGACCAGCCCTTCGCCGAACTCGTGCGCCGGGCCGGCTGCCCCGTGATCCTCATCGCCAACAAGGCGGAGAGCGGCGCGGGCCTGAGCGGCGCCTACGAAGCGTTCTCCTTGGGGCTAGGCGATCCGATCCCGTTCTCGGCCGAGCACGGGGAGGGCATCGGCGAACTCCACGACGCCCTGTCCGAGGTTCTGCCGCAGCCCGACGAGGACGACGAGGACGAGGATCCGTCCGACCGATCCCTCAAGGTCGCCATCGTCGGCCGCCCGAATGCCGGCAAGTCGACTCTTATCAATCGGATGCTCGGCGAGGAACGCCTCCTCGTCGGCCCCGAGGCCGGGATCACCCGCGACTCGATCTCCCTGGACTGGGAGTGGCGCGGACGCCGGATCAAGCTCCACGACACCGCCGGCATGCGCCGCAAGGCCCGGATCGACGACAAGCTCGAAAAGCTCGCGGTCTCGGATGGGTTGCGCGCCGTGCGCTTCGCCGAGGTGGTTGTCGTGCTCCTCGACGCCACGATCCCGTTCGAGAAGCAGGATCTCACCATCGTCGATCTCATCGAGAGCGAGGGCCGGGCGCTGGTCATTGGCCTCAACAAGTGGGACCTCGTCGCCGACCAGAACGGGCTGCTGAAGAAGCTGCGCGAGGATTGCACACGTCTGCTGCCGCAGGTGCGCGGCGTCCCCGTGGTGCCGCTCTCGGGCCTCGCGGGCGAGGGCATCGACAAGCTCATGCAGGCTGTGGTCGGCGCCGAGACGGTGTGGAACACCCGCGTCTCGACCTCGCGCATCAACGATTGGCTGAGCGAGGCGACGCAGCGCAACCCGCCTCCGGCCGTATCGGGTCGGCGCATCAAGATCCGCTACGCCACCCAGGTGAAGGCCCGCCCGCCGCACTTCGCCCTGTTCGGCAACCAGCTCGACGGCCTGCCGAAATCCTACACCCGTTACCTCGTCAACGGCCTGCGCGAGGCGTTCGTGCTACCCGGCGTGCCGATTCGCCTCTCCCTGCGAACCTCCAAGAACCCGTTCGACAAAGAGAACAAGGGTTGAGGCCCGGGACAGACCGAAGGCCTTCGGATCTGTCCCGAGATAGCGAAAGACGTTGTCGTCGTCCGCCGGCAGGGCGTCTTCCGGCGGGTGCGCGGGGAGAACCTGCCCGTCCCACCCCACGATCGACAGGGGTTGGGGCTCCGCGGTGACGCGGGGGATCGCATCGGCATACGGCTTCCAGATTTCCCAGGCCGCCGGGTCCCAAGCCCGGTAGGTGAAGGCGATGAGGGGCAGGACCGCAATGAGATTCGGCGGTCGGTAGGGATAGCGTTGGGAGAGCTTTTCCCACGCGAGGGTGATGGTCGGTTCTTCCGCCGCATCCAGGAGGGCGAGGGCGCTGACGTGGATCATCTCGCAGATCGGGTCCTCGTTCGCCATGAGACCGACCGCGACGGTCCCGCGCCCCTTCGTCGGAGAGCCGTAGGACGCCAACGGTCGCGTCTGGTTGATGGCCCGGGCGGCCTGTGACCGGATGTGATCAACCATGTCCCAGGGCCGGTGGATGGGCGATGTCAGGTGCGCGGCGGGATCGCAGCGCAAGGCCGGTGCGGGCGCGTTCGGGTCGAGATCCGCGAAGTGGAGGCCCAGGTGGTCCACGAGGCGCCGATGCATCCACGCGAACGCAATGTCCTGGCGACCGGCCTCGCCGTCGTTCCACCGGCTATAGCCGCCGCCGATATCCGCATGGGCACCGGGGAACCACACCTGCTCGACATGGTGGCCGTTCGCCAGTCGCTTGACCTTCGGCCTATGCCACAGGGCGGCCTCGAAGGAAGGGCGGTGCTCGTCGATGGCCACGGCGTGGAAGCTGTTCTCCACGATGGAGGACAATTGGGTGTCGTGGAACTCGAACCGGCGCCGGTTCGCCGCGAGGAGAAAGCGGCTTGGAATGCCGAGGGCGCCCACCGTATCGAACACGGCCAGCGACTTGATCCTCAGGCAATCGACGTCGTTGAGGAACGGCTCGAGGGCACGCCAATCGCCGCGAGCGCGGTCGCCCGGACGGGTGCGATAATAGCGCCAGGCTTCCTCCTCGCGCTCCAGCGTGCAGTGCTCGGCCGTCAACAGGCCCGCAGCGAAGAGATAGCCGACGATGCTGCGGGCCGTATAGGCGCCGCGCGAGAACCCGACGAGATGGATCTCGTCGCCTGGCCGGTAATGCTTGCTGAGGAAGCGATAGGCCTGCCGAATCTTGTCGTCCAACCCCACGCCGGTCAGGCCGCCCGACACCCGGTCCCACACACCCGTTCCCACGCCGGAATCGTAAGAGACGATGTATTCGACCTCGCCCTGATCGGTCTTCAGGCGGCTGCCCTCGACCGGGGCGTCGGATGGCGGGTCTTGGGCCTTGCCTCGGTCGATCCCGATCTTCAGGGCCTCGCGCAGCCGGACGACATTCGTCAGGGGATTCTTGGCGTTGTCGTCGCTCCACGTCCCGTCGAGAAACAGCACGATGCGGCGGGTGATGGCATCCGACATGGCAGGAAGGCTCGATCTTCGCCTAAACCAAGTCGTGATGCTAACTCAGGTGGTGTTCGCCTCCGTCCTAACGCGTGAAAAGCGCGGCGTCTCAACCTGAGACGGCTTCGCCCCGTGTCGTCTGCGCCAGCCAATCGACCACGGCCGCGACGGAGGATGCGCCCGCCTCACCCCCGGCGGCCTCAAAGGCCGCGATTTGACCGTCCGCGCTGGTGCCGTCGCGGACGATGTGTCGGGCGGCCTCGACATCGCTCAGGCAATCGAGTGCCTCGGCGTCCTCGCGGATCAGGGTCAGCAACCCGTCGAGGGCCTCGGCGAAGGGGATGGCTGTCTCGCTCGCCTCATCGATCAGCTCGGCCTTCGTGCCTCCGTGCTGGGCGCGCCAGAGATTTTCCTGTGCCAGGGCCCGCGAGACGCCGTCGAGGCCGGCGTTCAACTCAGGACGGCGCACGGCGCAGCGCACGAGGCAGCGATACAGGGCCGCGATGGTGATGGCGTCGTCGACCCGCGTGCAGGAATCGGCGATGCGCAGTTCCAGGGTCGGGAACTTGATGGACGGGCGCAGGGACCACCACAGGAAGCTTGCATCCGCTATGGAGCCCGCCCTCGTCATGATGCGGACGTAACGTTCGTAGGCCGCCCAATCGGCGAACAGGTTCGGCAGGCCGGTCCGGGGAAGCTCCCCGAACGCGCTGAGGCGATAGGCGGCGAGTCCCGTCGGCTTGCCCTGCCAGAACGGCGACGAGGCCGACAGGGCGAGGAGGATCGGCTGGAACGGCAGCAGGCGGTTCATGAGGTCGACCCGCGAATCCGGGTCCGGCACCTCGACATGGACATGCATGCCGCAGATCAGGCTGCGCCGTCCGGCCAACCCCACATCTGCCAGGATGCCCGTGTAGCGCTCGCCCTGCGTCACGGCCTGACGCGACCACGCCGCCACGGGATGGGTGCCGGCGGCGAAGACCAGCACTCCGTGGTCGCGGCTGATCCGCGCCAGGGTCGCGCGGTGATGGACGAGGATGTCGCGCGCCTCGGTGAAGCCCTCGGACGGCGGCGTGCAGGCCTCGATCTGGGATTCGAGGAGTTCGCGGCCGATTTTCGGCAGGGCGGCACCGGCCGCCTCGTGGAAGGCGGCGAGGGACCGATCCGGCGTCCCCCGGGTCTCGGCATCGGCCAGGAAATACTCTTCCTCGATGCCGAATCGGTAGCTGTGCTGGCTCATCGGGCGCTTTCGGAACGGGTGGTCTTGCCTCAACCCGTCACGGCGCCGGTTGTGCCCTCAAGCGCGCAGGGGCCCGCCGACGAGCCAGGCCGGATCGAACCAGCGGTCGGCCTCGCCGTCGTAGGGCAGGCGGGTCACGTCCCAATGCTGGATGTATTGCGCGTAGACGTTCCACACGGCGATCCCGCCGCCCACGAAGATGCGCCGGCCGGGATAGCGCTTGAGCACCTCTTCCGGATCCTCGTGACTGCGGATCACGTCGATGGTGCGGTCCTTGAACGCGAAGTCCGGCACCGACGCCACGGTCTTCGGCCCGGCGATGAGCACATGGCCCATGGTAAGGGCGAAGAACCGCGTCACATCCTCGACGAACAGGGGATCGGTGTTGCCCTCCCACGGCAGCTGCCCGTTGAGGCCGAGCTGTCCCCGGAGGCCGATGGCGCAGATGCAGCGGACGTCGATCATGGTGTCACGGCCCTTCGGGGGAGCATCGGTCTTGGACCCGGCGGCGCGCCGCCGTCAGTCCGCCATGCGCGGGGTGAGCAGGCGGTCGTTCGGAAAGTCGTAGATCAGGCCCGTCTCCGTCCAGGCGGGACTCGCCAGGCGGACGATGTGGGGGGCGAGATCCTCCGGCGTCCGCAGACTTTCGGGATCCTCGCCCGGCATGGCGGCGCGGCGCATGTCCGTCCGTAGGGGGCCGGGATTGACCAGCATCGCGCGGATCGGCGTCGTCTCGGTCTCGGCCGCGTAGGTTCGCACCAGGGCGTCGAGGGCCGCCTTGGAGACGGAATACGGTCCCCAATAGGCCCGGCACTTCTGCGCGGCGCCCGAGGTGACGAAGATCGCCCGGCCGGCATCCGAGGCGCGCAGGAGCGGATCGAACGAGCGGATGAGACGCCAGTTCGCCGTGACGTTGATGTCCATCACCTGCGCCCAGGTCTTGGGCGTCACGTGGCCCAGCGGCGTGAGATTGCCGAGGATGCCGGCATTGCCCACCACGATGTCGAGGCGCTTCCAGCGCTCGTACAGGCCCGCCCCGAGGCGGTCGATGGCGTCGTAATCCGTCAGATCGAGGGGAACGAGCGTCGCGCTCGATCCCGCCGCCCGGATGGCGTCGTCGAGTTCTTCCAGGGCGCCCTGCGTGCGGGCGACGGCGACGACATGGGCACCGGCCTCGGCCAGGGCGAGGGCAGCGGCGCGGCCGATGCCGCGCGACGCGCCGGTGACCACGGCGACGCGCCCCGCCAGGGAACGATGCGGATCGAGCGCCATGGCGTCAGTCGGCTTCCGCCAGCATCGCCAGTCGCCGGGGACCGGTGATGGCCATGTCGGACAGGGGCGTGGGATAATCGCCGGTGAAGCAATGGTCGGTGTATTGCGGGCAGGCTTCGTCGCGCCGCTCCTCGCCCATGGCCTTGTACAGGCCCTCGATGGACAGGAAGGCGAGGGAATCGGCGCCGATGTAGCGGCGCATGCCCTCGAGATCGTGGGTGGCGGCGAGCAGCTTCTCGCGCTCCGGCGTGTCGATGCCGTAGAAGTCCGGATAGGTGATCGGCGGCGAGGCGATACGGAAATGCACCTCCTTGGCGCCGGCCTCGCGCATCATCCGGACGATCTTGATGGAGGTGGTGCCGCGCACGAGGCTGTCGTCCACGAGGACGATGCGCTTGCCCTCGACCACGGCGCGATTGGCCGAGTGCTTCATGCGCACGCCGAGTTCACGCACGGACTGCGTCGGCTGAATGAAAGTGCGGCCGACATAGTGGTTGCGGATGATGCCCATCTCGAAGGGCAGCCCGGTCTCCTGGGCGAAGCCGAGGGCGGCCGGCACGCCGGAATCCGGCACGGGGATCACCACGTCGGCGTCGGTCGCCGATTCGCGGGCGAGCTCGTGGCCGATGTTCTTGCGCACGGCGTAGACGCTCTTGCCGTTCACCACAGAGTCGGGCCGGGCGAAGTAGATGTACTCGAAGATGCACGGGCGCATGGGCAGGGCCGGGGCGAACCGGATCGACTCGATGCCCTCCTCGGAGATCACCACGATCTCGCCGTTCTCGACGTCGCGGATGAACTTCGCGCCGATGATGTCGAGGGCACAGGTCTCGGAGGCCAGGATGTAGCGTCCGTCGAGTTCGCCGAGCACCAGGGGACGGATGCCCATGGGATCGCGGGCGCCGATGAGCTTCTTGTTCGTGAGCGCCACGATGGCGTAGGCGCCTTCGATCTGCTTCAGGGCCTCGGTGAAGCGCTCGACGATGCGCGGGGCCCGCGAGCGCGCCGCGAGATGCAGGATCACCTCCGTGTCGGAGGTGGATTGCGTGATCGCGCCATCGCGCACGAGATCGCGGCGGATCGACAGGGCGTTGGTGAGATTGCCGTTATGCGCCACCGCCAGACCGCCGCTCGCGAGTTCGGCGAAGAGGGGCTGGACGTTGCGCAGGATGGTGCCGCCGGTGGTCGAATAGCGGACATGGCCGATGGCGACCTGTCCCTTCAACCGCGCGATGGTCTCGCCGTCGGAGAACGAATCGCCGACGAGGCCCGGCCGACGCTCCGAATGGAACACCGACCCGTCGAAGGAGACGATCCCCGCTGCTTCCTGCCCGCGATGCTGGAGGGCGTGGAGGCCAAGCGCTACGATGGCCGAGGCGTCAGGGTGTCCGAAGATGCCGAAGACGCCGCATTCCTCGCGCAGGGTGTCGCCATCGCGGTCGAGGCCGTCCACGGTGCCGGCGGGCGGACGGGCACTCGGTTTCACTGGAAACATGGTGAGGTGCATCCCTGGTTGCCCGCGACTGTCAGCGAACCGTCATGCGAGAACCGCCATGTAAGCGGCCTGGGCGCCGGCACCAAGCGCCAGCGCGCAGATCAGCGTCGCGGCGCGGTCGTGGCTGGGGACGGCGCATCGCTCCGGCGCTGCACCGGCACGTCGCCTTCCGGCGGCTCGACGGGATCGGCCGGGGTCTCGACCTTGGGCTTCTTGAACTGCTTCAGAAGGCCTTCGGGATTCTCGGGCAGTTGCGCCACCAGGGCCTCGCCCGATTTCTCCAGCATCGGCCGGCTGCGGGCCTGGGCGGCCCAATCGGGCATCTTGCCCTGGACGAGCCAGGCGAGGAACACCCAGCCGATCACGCAGATGAGGAAGCCGCGCCCGGCGCCGAACAGAAATCCAAGGGACCGGTCGACGGCGCCGATGCGCGAATCGAGAATCATGTCGGACACCTTCACGGTGATGATCGACACCACGATCAGGGTTCCAAGGAAGATCGCCGCGATGGAGACCACAAGGGCCACGGTGGCGTTGGTGACCTGCTGGCTCACGGTGGGCAGGAGCAGGGGATAGAGCTTCCAGGCGACGGCCGCGGCGGCCACCCAGGCGATGATGGCCAGCACCTCGCGGGTGGCCCCGCGAACGGCCGCGAGCAACGCGGACACCACGACGATGCCGAGCACGACGAGATCGAGAACGGAGAACGGCATCGCGGGCGATTGTCACTTCGTAGGGAGTTGCGGCAACAATTGATAGGAGCTGCGGCTTCCCCGGGCCGCGGCCCTGTATATCGTGCCGAATCTCGGTCGTCACCCTCGCGGCCGATGGACCGCCCCTGGCGCTTGACCCTTCAGTCCTCGTCGTACTCCACGGCGGCCCGTCCCCGGCCCGAACCGACCCGGCGTGGGCCGTTGCTGGCGATGCCGGCGACGAGGTCGGCGATGTGGCGCAGGGCCTCCGTGGGAAACCCGTCGCCGCCGCCCTCGCCGCGCCCCTGCGGCGTCACCGCCTTGGCAAAGCCGAGCTTGAGCGCTTCCTTCAGGCGGGCCGGCGCCTGGGCCACGGGCCGGATGGCGCCCGAGAGGCCGATCTCGCCGAAATACACCGTCTCGGGCGGCAAAGCCGCGCCCGACAGGGACGAGACCAGGGCGGCGGCGACCGCCAGATCCGCCGCCGGCTCGCCGATGCGCAGGCCGCCGGCGACGTTCAGATAGACGTCGTGGGTGCCGAGGCGGATGCCGCCGTGGGCTTCGAGGACGGCCAGCACCATGGACAGGCGGTTCGGGTCCCAGCCGACCACGGCCCGGCGCGGCATGCCGAGGGACGAGGGGGCAACGAGGGCCTGGATCTCCACGAGGAGGGGGCGCGTGCCCTCCATGCCGGCGAAGACCGCCGTGCCGGGGGCGGCGTGGTCGCGTCCGGCCAGGAACAGGGCGGAGGGGTTCGGCACCTCGGCCAGCCCCATATCGGTCATCTCGAACACGCCGATCTCATCGGTGGGACCGAAGCGGTTCTTCACCGCCCGCAGGATCCGGAAATGGTGGCCCTGGTCGCCCTCGAACGAGGCCACGGCATCGACCATGTGCTCGACCACGCGGGGGCCGGCGATCTGGCCATCCTTGGTGACGTGGCCGACCAGGATCACCGCCGTGCCGGTGGTCTTGGCGAAGCGGATCAGGGTCTGGGCCGAACCGCGCACCTGCGTGACGGTACCGGGCGCCGATTCCACCGTCTCGGTCCACATGGTCTGGATCGAATCGATGATGCACAGGGCCGGCGGGGTGCCCTGCGACAGGGTTTCGACAATGTCCTCGACGTTGGTCTCGGCCGCGAGTTCCACCGGCACGTCGGCGAGGCCGAGGCGTTCGGCCCGCAGGCGCACCTGCGCCACCGCCTCCTCACCCGAGATGTAGACGACGCGTTCCCCGGTG
>Ga0182232_1000110_pt1 | contig 25502 bp, 27 predicted proteins | sample G6R1MG_30_FD_155484 | JGI IMG/M metagenome (GOLD analysis project Ga0182232, IMG submission 155484) | Phyllosphere microbial comminities from miscanthus, Michigan, USA - G6R3_NF_07NOV2016_LD2 MG | ecosystem: Host-associated > Plants > Phyllosphere > Phylloplane/Leaf | place: USA: Michigan... | reverse complement strand
CTGGGAAGCCGGACGCTTCTGGCAGCGATCCCCACCTGAGCGAGGGCTCGGATCGCTCGCCGAAGAGGCCGAGAAACCGTCCAGAAGGCCCCTTCAACCAAAAACGAGCCGTCTCCCGACCGTGAGAAGCCCGTTCGAGGCGATTGACAGCCCAGTCTCGCGAAACCGGCACGTTACGCGACCGCAAAACCCCCAATCCCCGAGTTTTGACACGGCCTGGACCCAACTTAGTCATACAAGTTATTGCAGACGCCGCCAAAAAGCGGACATAGGCTCGGATTCGAATCGACGGCTAAGAGCTGGCCCGTTGCCGGTGTAGGTCGCTTGTGGCACGCACCGGGCCGACGAACTGCTTCTTCCCGCGGCAGAAGGTCGGCTCGTGGACGCCTATCTTCTGCAAGACAACGTCCACCGTTGCAGCGTTCTCCTCCTTTTGCAGAGCGGGGTGATCTAGTCGTTTGTGAAACGTTTGCGGGGCATGGCTTCCACCCTCCCTCGAAATTCAGGATACTCAGATAACTTGCGCTCAGGGCGGGCCAGTCTGGTGGGTTAGGAGCACTTGCCCTACGGCTCGAGCCCCTCGGCCTTGCGCCTAGCCGCGCGCATCCGCTCGACGCGGCCCACGGAAATGATCGAGGCCTCGTAGAGCAGGATCATGGGGATTGCGAGGGAGAGCTGCGAGATCACGTCAGGCGGCGTCAGCACGGCGGCGACCACGAAGACGAGGACGATGGCGTAGCGACGCTTCTCGCGCAGGAACGCCGTGTCAATGATGCCGATCTGGCCGAGCAGGGTCAGGATCACCGGCAGCTGGAACGCGATCCCGAAGGCGAAGATCAGCGTCATGATGAGGGAGAGGTACTCGTCCACCTTCGGCAGGAGGGCGATGGTCGCCTCCCCCGGCTGCCCGATCTGCTGCAGGGAGACCGAGAACTGGATGAGGAGCGGCATCGCCAGGAAGAACACCACTAGGGCGCCCAGGATGAAGAACACCGGCGTCGCCACGAGGTAGGGCAGGAAGGCCTGGCGCTCGTTGCGATAGAGGCCCGGCGCCACGAAGGCGTAGATCTGCGTCGCGATCACCGGGAACGCCAGGAAGCCGGCGCCGAACACGCTGAGCTTGATGTTGGTGAACACCTGCTCGAGGAAGTGCGTGGCGATGAGCTTGGCGTTCTCGGCCCCCACGACGGAGACGTAGGGCCAGACGAGGATGTTGTAGATGTGCCGCGAGACGAAGAAGCACGCGAAGAACATCACCACGAAGGCAGCCAGCGACTTGATGAGCCGGGCGCGCAGTTCGATGAGATGATCGAGGAGCGGGGCCCGCGACGCCTCAATGTCGGCGTCATCCGTGGCGTTGGTCATCGGGCTTGATCGGGCTGCGTGTTGGCCGGGGCCGGGGAAGTCTCGGCCACGACCGGACGGTCCGGCGTCCCGGTCGGCGGCGGGGAAGCGAGGAGATCGGCGGACGGGGCGGATTCGACGGGAGCCGGCTCGGCGGGAGGCACCAGATCGTTCTCGGCGAGACGGGCCGCGACGTTGGCTAGTGGCTGGGTCGGCGAGGGCGTGGTCTTGGTGTGGCCGTCGACGGTGCCCTTGATCTCGTCGCGGATGGTCTGGACCGGGTTGAACACCGGCCCCATGGTCCCGGCGGACTTGCGCACGCCATCCACCTCGCCGCGGATCTCATCGAACTCCGCCTCGCGCACCGCCTCGTTGAACTGCGACTGGAACTCGCCGGCCATGCGGCGCATCTTGCTCGTGATCTGCCCGACCGTGCGCAGGGCCTTGGGCAGGTCCTTCGGACCGATGACGATGAGGGCGACGCCGCCGATCAGCATCACCTCGCCCCAACTCATGTCGAACATTCGTGGACTGTCCCGCGCTCGCGCGATGCCGGTGACGGCGGGCTGCCTATCGCAGGTCGCGCGGAGTTCCGCCAGAGTTCGGCGCCGAGCGGGCCACCGTGCGACCGGCCGCCCCGTGCCTCAGACCGCCTTGCGGTCGGCGGCGACGGTGTTGGCGGTGGCCGGCTCGCCCTGGTGCGGCAGGGTCCGTACCGGCTCGCCCGTGCTCGGCGGCGGCACGGCGGCGGGCGCCTCGTCCTCGGCCATGCCCTTCTTGAACGCCTTGATGCCCTTGGCGACGTCGCCCATCAGGTCGGAGATCTTGCCCCGCCCGAAGAGCAGCATCACGATGCCGGCGACGATGATCCAGTGCCAGATACTCATGCTGCCCATGGCAACCTCCCGCGAACGGCGTGAACGCCACGTATCATGATTTCGTATGAGATATCTCGTGATACATAATGCCTATTTTGCGAAATTACAATAACATCAGATGCTGAAAATAGAAGATATGTTGATTTTTATGATTGACCATTCAAACCAAGGGTGTTGCCAAGATAACTTTCAGCTAAATATCGAATACGCTTAGGGATGAAGATGTGTGGAATTTTGGGGCTTGGCGTCAAGATTTGAGGGAATGTAATGCGATAGCTCGACTTACGGTATTAACAACGTCCTCGACACGTATCTCCCAGACTTGATCGTGAAATTCTGGATCGAGATCCTTCCAGGGTCGATGGGCGGTGCCGATCGCACAATCATAGTTGAGCGTGCGAAGCGCAGCAATTCGGCGAAAACACCAGTTCAAGTAGGCATCCATCATGAGCTCGATGACGATGCAGCCCGGCGAGGCAAAACCGATGTTCGTTAGTCCAGCCCCATGCGGGGAAACAATGACGGCCGCTTGCCGAAACAGGGCGACTTGCCGGTCGATGCTCAGATCTTCCAGACGAATCGCCACAAATCCTATCGCTTCCAGGGCCGTAACGACCTCATCCTCGTTCGACAGCCGCCGCTGTGCGGAGCCGCGCCGATCGATATAGAGTCGCTCGACCCGATGATGTCCAGTGACGGTATGGTGGGTAAGCACCACATCGAAGAAGCGATTGATGACGGGATGATAGTCGAACACCCCGTGAAGATCCCACGGGAGGACGAGCGTCTGAACTCTGAATGTCTCCCATGGATGGACAGGCCGCAACGCGACGGAACGCGGCAGGCCGGACAGGCCCAGGAAGTCCTCCTGGCCGATGGCATCCGACGAGAACAGGATCGTCTGGACGTTCTCCATGAGGGCCTCGGGGATGATCGACAGTTTGGCGACGCCATCGATGAGCGCATGCCAATAATTGCCCCCCCCCGGCGTCAAGAGATTCAGGTGCGTGCCGGATAGGAACGGCAGGCGATCCGCTTCAATGTGTATCGCGCCGTCTTCTCTCCGGTACCGATGCCGACTTGGCTCAGTATGCCACGTCGTCTCGATCACCATCTGATCGCCGATGCCGATGAGACCGGCCGATCCATGGACGAGGGCGTTCGCGATTACGTAGGCCGTCGTTGGGAGGGATTGGTAGGAGGTCTGCCGCCAGGAGACATGCTGCTCGTTCTCCCGGATCGTAATGCGACCGAGAGTCTCCGCACCGATGCTGAGGGGCGCAAGCGCGACGGTTTCTCGTGGAAAAGACACCAGCGTCCCGATCGGCTCCGCCCCCCCCTCGGCGTCCCGCATGATGTCGGCAAGCGGCCGAAGGCGCAGGGTCAGGACGACGGGTCGTAACGATTGCGTCGGTTCGTCAGAATAATCCAAATCGTCCGTGGTGTTTGGCAAAAGCGTCTGATCGCGCCTCGCCTGCGTCTCGCGAACGTAGGCGAGAAGGCAGCGAAAGAACCAATAGACGCTCGCCCGAATGGTACCGCTACCTCTGGTTCGCGCCGGTTTGCTCACGGATCGTCCCTTCCCTTTTCTGCATTACCGCGTCTTCGACGCCGCATGGGCCGGAAACCACCATTCAACACGGCCTCCCAAGGGTGCTGCGCCTCGCTTGTGATCATCCGAAAACAAGCAGCCTCGCGCTCCGGCGCCACAAGGTCCCATGGGGACCTCGATTACGGTTCCACGTCCACCGGTCGGAAGACGTCTCCCGTTGGGCAACCAAAGTGCCTTGCCAGGAGCGTGCCTGATAGGCTTCGATCCACGCGCGTCACCCCTTGGATCTACTCTTTTATGTCTCTCATAAAATGCCTGCCGCACCATGGTGCTCCGAGCCAGAACCCAACGGTGACCGAGAGTTCCATAAGGCACTCTGAATGCCCGCCCGTCACAGTGACGTTCCCTGATCCTGCCAAAGTTCGTCGAAGACACCGTTTGCTGGGAGATTTCCGCCCTGGCGACAAGCCCTGTCAGGGGGATGTGAGTGTCATATCACAAATCACGGTAGGACGCCCAAACACCACTGTTTCTCAGGCATGACCGTCTATTCAAGCTATTGATTTTTTTCAGTTTATACCAATTGCGTTCCAAGATCGGTATGCCGCATTCCTTCTGTCACGTTTTCGTGATGGCACCGATGTGAAACTTTCGGCGAGTTTCATCCGTAATGTTTTCTCGCCAATTTTGGTTTGGTCACGAAGTAGAAGATCTAGTTTTTCACATCTACTAACTCAGCATTATTTTATCGTGCTCACGATTTCGTGATCTAAGCGAATACTGCTTTCGTGAAGCTTGTCGTTCCTCTACCGTCGGGCGATCGATTGCGTCCGATCGACGAAAGGGAGCGATAAGAATTATGGAACAAATCTCCGACTCACAACTTGATTTTGCCGGCTTTGATTATACGGCTGGACGCCGGGCGTTTATGCGGACGTTGGGCCTTGGTGCAGCTGGAGCGGCGTTGTTGAGCGCAGCCGGCGGCCCGGTCAATGCGCAGACGGCGACCGTCGGCGCGGCGGAAGTATTTAACTTCGCCTTGAACCTCGAATACCTTGAGGCCGAGTTCTACCTGCGTGCCGCGTTCGGTCGTGGCCTCGCGGATGCCGACATCTCCGGCACTGGGACCCTGGGCGCCGTCACCGGCGGTCGTCAGGTCACTTTCGCCACCCCGCTAATCCAAGGTTACGCCAACGAGATCGCCGACGACGAGGAGAAGCACGTTCGGTTCCTACGTGCGATCCTGGGTGGCTCGCGCGTCGCCCGTCCGACGATCAACTTCGTCGACAGCTTCAACGCCCTGGCCCGGTTCTCTGGCCTCGGCAACACCTTCGACGCCTTCGCGAACGAGACTAACTTCCTTCTGGCGGCCTTCGTATTCGAGGATGTCGGCGTCACCGCCTACAAGGGTGCCGCCCCGCTCATCCGCAACAACGAGTTCCTGGAGGCCACTGCCGGCATCCTCGCCGTCGAAGCCTACCATGCCGGTATCGTCCGCACGGTGCTGGCCAGCCGCGGTCTGTTCCAGCAGGCTCAGGCGATCTCCGACCTGCGTGACTTCTTCGACGGCCCGAGCGACCTCGACTTCGGCATCGGCACCTCTGCGCGGCCGGACATCGTTCCGACGGATTCCAACTCGATCGCCATCAGCCGCACGCCTGCCCAGGTATTGGCGATCGTCTATGCCAGCGGAACAGCTCAGCCGGGCGGCTTCTTCCCGAACGGCCTGAACGGCGCCGTTCGCTAGTCGAGCTTGTCCAACCCGCCATCCGTCCGCGCGGGCGGATAGCGAACACATCCCGACGCGATCCGGATGGAGACCACGCTCCGGTGTGGTCTCCCTTTTTTCGCCCGCTCCGAGGCATAATTTGGCAGGAACGGCCCCTGGATACGCTAATCGACGGACTAGCCTGCACGACGCTCGTCTTCGTCGCGGTGGAGGATGCCCGGCGTTTTCGCATCCGGAACGGTGCCATTCTGGTCCTGGTCGGCCTGTTCGGCCTCGCGGTTTGGCTGTCGGGGACCGATCAGGATGCCATCTGGCACGGCGTCTTCGCGACCCTCGTACTGGTCCTGATGTTTGGAGCCTTCGCCCTCGGACTCGTCGGGGCCGGGGATGCGAAGCTGATGGCGGTGGCGTGCCTGTGGATCGGCCCTGAGAACGCACTCCTGTTCGCGATGGCCCTGCTCTGCCTAACTGGCCTGTATGGCGTCGGCGCCAAACTCAGGGTTTTGCCCGCGCGGCTGGATGGCCATAGGGTCAAGATTCCGTTCGGCCCAAGCATCGCCTTGGCCTGGATTATGACGATTGTTTTATCATCAAATGTATTAAACTAAACGCATCAATGGCAATGCGTTGTTGTGAGATTTTATGGTTGACGAGAGTGGCTTCCAGATTGACACCCGGCGGAGCTTAGAAGATTGTTTACCATCTTGGTTCGGCACGGAGGCGAAGCATGCGCGCCGGGCGACAAATGGAAACGGATCACATGAAGCATCTTATCAAGCGCTTCTGCCGCGAGGACGACGGCGCGGCGATGGTCGAGTACGCGCTGCTGGTCGCGCTGATCGCCCTTGTGGCCATCGTCGGCCTGACGGCGACGGGCACGAGTCTGAACGCGCAGTTCGCCAAGATCAGCTGCAAGATCGCCACGCCGACGGCGGATTGCACACAGCCGCAGTGATCGCCACGATGCGGGAATCGTCGGTCGCCCTCAATCGAGCGGTGCGGGCGTTCGGGCAGGATGGGCTGAGGCGGCTGGTGGGTGTTCAGGAGCGCGGCGCATGAGGGCATCCTCGGCGATTTCCCTTGGTGTGGCCCTAGCCTTCGGCGCCCTGGCCGCCTTCCTGGCTCGTGGCCTGGTGCTCAACATCGATCCACAAGCGCGGCGCCCTCCCCAGGGGCGCATGGTCGTCGCCTCCGCCCCCGTCGGGTTCGGCACGGCGCTCACCTCCACGAACCTGCGCGAGGTCGATTGGCCGGCGGGCGACATTCTCGACGGTGCCTTCACCTCCATCGCCGACCTGACCCGGGATGGGCGCCGCCTCGCCCTCGCGCCCCTCCAGCGCAACGAACCGATATTGGCCGCGAAGATCACCGCCCCCAACCAGCGCGCCACCCTGTCGACCCAGATCGACGAGGGCATGCGCGCGGTCTCGGTTCGCGTCGACGAGGTGCGGGGTGTCGCCGGCTTCGTGCTGCCAGGCGACCGGGTCGACCTGATCTTGACCCGTGGCGAGGGCGGAACCCAGGACGACGCCTATGCGGATGTGCTGATTCAGAATGCCAAGGTCCTCGCCATAGATCAGGTCGCCGGAGACCGGCAGGACAAGCCAACAGTGGCCCGTGCCGTCACCCTGGAGCTTTCCGTTGCCGAGGCGCAGAAGGTCGTTCTCGCACAAGGGGTCGGGCGACTGTCCCTGGTCCTACGTCAGACCGGCGAACCCGTGGCGGGTATCGCCCAGCGGGTCACCACCGCCGATCTCGGTCCCGGCGAGAGTGCCGCCGCCAAGGACCGCATCGCCGAGCTGACCGCCCAAGTCGAGGCCTTGCGCAAGGCATCAGAGGCCGCGGCGGCCCAAGCCGGCGAGGGCGCTCGGGCGCAGCTAGCCGAGATGGAAACCCGCCTGCGCGTCGAACTCGGCCAGCGCCTGCCACCCGGCATCGCGCCGACGGCGCCGACACCGCCGAAGCTGACCATCAACGTCATCCGCAACGGATCGAAGCGCGAACCCTATTCGGTGGATGCCGAGGATTGAGCCTTGCAGGACGGCCGTCGGTCGTGGCCGGCTCGTGTCGATGACGCACCTTGAATCCTTCGCCCTTCCGGAGCAGTCGTGAACTGTTTTCTCATCGCGGCCGAGCGCGGCACGGCGCGCGTACAGGCTTTGGCCGAGCTCGCCGAGGGTCTGGGCTACACGGTCCTGTACGCATCCGATTTCTCCGCCCTGCACCGCGACCGCGCCTTCAACGAGGCGCGCCGGCCCCTGGTTCTGGTGCCTGAGGGGCAAGGGGCCGTCGAGGGTGCGATTCAGCTCGCGCGCGCGGAGCCGAGCCGGGCCTTCGTGGTCTACGTGGCCGACGCCCTGGCGCCGGAGCTCTACAAGGCCCTGGTGCGCAGCCAGTCCGGCGAATGGATCGGCTGGGGCAACGCCACCCAGGAACTGCGCGACGTGACGAAGGGACTCGGTGTCACGGAGCCGGCGGACCGCAACGCCCGGATCGTCAGCTTCCTGCCGAGCAAAGGCGGGGTCGGTAACACCACTCTCGCGGTTGAGACCGGCGTCCGCCTGTCGAGCCGGCGCAAGTTGCCCCTCCGCATCGCCCTCCTCGACCTCAACCTGCAGGGCGGCACCCTCGCTGACGCCCTCGACGTCGAGCCCCGCTTCGATATCGCGGAGATCGTCGCCCAGCCGGAGCGCCTCGACGAGCAGCTCGTCGACGTGTTCACGAGCCGGCATACTCCTCGCCTCGACGTGTTCGCCTGTCCGCCCCGCCGCATCGCCCTCGGCGACGTGCCGCCGGCGATCCTCTTCACCTTCATCGACACCATCGCCCGGCGTTACGAGGCGATCCTCGTCGATCTGCCCCAGGCCTGGTTGCCATGGATCGACAACATCCTGCAGGGTTCCGACGCGATCGTCCTGTCCGGCGGCGCTACCGTGCCAGCCCTGCGCGTCTTGACCCAGTCCCTGGCCCATCTGGAGACCCTTGAGATTCCCACTGACCGCCTGGCGGTGGCCGTTAACGCCTGCGAGACCGATCTCTTCGGCCGCATTGCCCATCGAGCGCAGATCGAACGGCCCCTGTCCGGGCGCTCGGTGTTCTACCTGCGCCGCGACGCGGCCACCGCAGACGGGGCCCTCGATGCCGGGCGATCCTTGTTTGAGATCGCCCCCAACGCTAGGCTGACCCGCGACATCGGCCGTCTGGCGGAGTGGTGCGTCACCGCGGCCAAACTCGCGTGAGCCCGCCCCCGGAGGACGCATGAACGTCGGATTGTCCGATCGCTGGCGGACCGTGAAGGCCGAGGCACCGGCCGCGCAAGGCCCGGTCCCGGATGTCGCGGCCCCAGCTGCGGCGCCCAAGGTCACGCCCAAGCCCGCACCACCGCTCGAGCCGGCGCCGCGCGCGTCCCTCACCGATGCCAAGGTGAAGCTCCACAGCCAGATCATCGACGAGTTCAACCTCGCCCTCATCGACAAGATCTCGCCGGAGGACCTCGCCCGCCAGGTCGGACGCTTCGTTGCAGAATACGTCCTCAAGGAGCGTCTCGCCCTCAACCAGCGCGAGCTCGAGGCGTTCTCGGCCGAAGTCCTCGACGAGATGATCGGCCTCGGTCCCATTGAGCCCCTGCTAAAGGACCCGAGCGTCACCGACATCCTCATCAACGGCCATCGCTCGGTCTTCGCCGAGCGCGGCGGCCAGCTCGAACCGACCCTGGTCCACTTCAAGGACGAGGCGCACCTCCTGCGCATTGTCAACAAGATGGTCGCGGCGGTCGGCCGGCGCATTGACGAATCCTCCCCCATGGTCGATGCGCGCCTGCCCGACGGGTCGCGCGTCAACGTCGCGATCCGGCCCATCGCGGTCGACGGCCCCCTGGTCTCCATCCGCAAGTTCTCGAAGCGCCCGATCTCCATGGACCGGCTGGTGGAGCTCGGCGCCCTGCGCGCGCCCATGGCCGACCTGCTCAAGATCGCCGTGCGGGGTCGGATCTCCCTCATCGTCTCGGGGGGCACCGGCTCGGGCAAGACCACCATGCTCAACGCCCTGTCGTCCTACATCTCGCCGCGCGAGCGCCTCATCACCATCGAGGACGCGGCCGAGCTCCAGTTGCAGCAGCCCCACGTCGCCCGCCTCGAGACCCGTCCGCCGAGCGTCGAAGGGCGCGGCGAGATCCGCCAGCGCGAGCTGCTCAAGAACGCCCTGCGCATGCGGCCCGACCGCATCATCCTCGGCGAGTGCCGGGGCGAGGAAGCCTTCGACATGCTCCAGGCCATGAACACCGGCCACGAGGGCTCGATGACCACCATCCACGCCAACACGCCCCGTGACGCCATCGCCCGCGTCGAGCAGATGATCGGCATGGCGGCGGCCAACATGTCGGTGACCTCGATCCGCAGCCAGATCGCGTCCGGCGTGCAGTTGCTGCTCCAGCTCCAGCGCCTCAGCGACGGGCGCCGCCGTGTCACCAGCATCGCCGAGATCACCGGCATGGAGGGCGACGTGATCCAGATGCAGGAGATCTACCGCTTCGTCCGTGAGGGCATCGACGAGCGCCACCAGGTGCTGGGCAGCTATCGCGCCACGGGGGTGCGGCCAAAATTCCTGCAGGAACTGAAGGCGCAGGGCCTGGACATGCCGGCCCAGGCCTTCGACCCGTCGGTGGCCCTGTGAGACCGCGTCACGGGGAGGGACGCCGTGGCTGAGCCCTGGGCGATCTACCTCCTGATTTTCGTCTGCTCGGTGGTGGCGGTCCAGCAGTTCCAGGTGGGGCTGGGCGGCGCCCTGCGCGGCCGGAAGCGCCGGCGGCAGCGGCGCGCGGACCTCGACGGCCCGGCGGTCGCCGCTCCCGCCGAGTCCCTGCGCCGCCGCGAGGCCGGGAAATCCGCCCTCGTCATTGGCTGGAATCGTCTGCTGCTGCAGTCCGGCACGCGCAAGAGTTCGACGGCCCTGGCCGGACGGACCCTCGGCCTCGCCGTCCTCCTCCTGCTGGCTCTGCCGCTGGCCGGTTTCTGGCTGCGCCTCGCCGCGAGCCTCGTCGTCGCGGGCCTGCTGTGCCTCATGGTCCTGCGCATCAAGCGGGCGCGCCGCCTCGCGCGCTTCGGCGAGCAGCTGCCGGAGGTGCTCGACGTCATCGTCCGGTCGTTGCGCGCCGGCCATCCCTTGCCCGTCTCGCTGGGCCTCGTCGCCCGCGAGACGCCCGAGCCCGCCGGGCCGGAATTCGCCCTCGTGGTCGACGAGATGAACTACGGCCGCAGCATCACCGAGGCCCTCGACGGGCTCTACCTGCGGGTCGGCCACCCCGAGCTCGCCTTCGTGGTGGCGGCGATCTCCATCGCCAACCAGACCGGCGGCAACATCGGCGAGGTCCTGGCGCGCCTGTCGCGGATGCTGCGCGAACGCTTCCGCTTGTCCCGGCGCGTGCGGGCGCTCACCGCCGAGGGGCGGTTCAGCGGCTACGCGCTCAGCGGCCTCCCGGTCATCCTGTTCGTCGTCATCAACCTCGTCAGCGCCGCCTACTACGCCGAGTTCTGGGTGAGCCCGTCCGCCAACACGATCCTGGGCGTCGCCCTCGTTTTGCTGCTGCTCGGCAATCTCACCATCTACCGCCTCGTGAACTTCAAGGTCTGACGTGGCATGAGCGTCGTCCTTCTCGTCACCGTGCTCGCCTTCGCCAGCGTGGCGCTCGCGCTCTACACCGCGACCGCCGCCCTGTCCCGGCGCGAGCTCGTGCGCCGCCGCTACGGCGGGCTCGGTGCGCCGGCCGCCACCGCCGAGGAGGTCGAGCGAGACCAGGAAAGCTGGCTCGATATCGATCCGGCCCGCCTCGGCCTCGACGTCGATGCCCGCCGCGCCCTGCGGCGCGAACTCATCCGCTCGGGCTTCTTCGCACCCTCGGCGGTGGTCATCTTCACCCTGGCAGGGCTCGGGCTCCGCGTCGGCCTGCCGACGCTGGGCACCCTGGTGGTGACCCGCTTCCTGCCGAATTCGGGCCTCGCCGAGGCGGTGCTCATCGCCCTCGTCCTCTTCATCGTCGCCCATTACCTGCCGCGGGCCTATCTCAGCCGGCGCCAGCGCCACCTCGAGATCCGCTACCGCGCGGTGTTTCCGAACTTCCTCGACATGCTGGTGGTCTGCATCAATGCGGGCCTCAGCCTCGACGCCGCCCTCGACCGCGCGTCGGGCGAGATCGGCGCGTCGGATGCCGAGTTCCGGGCGAATTTCGACCTGATGGCCGGTGAGATGCGGGCGGGCAAAAGCACGCCGGAGGCCCTGAAGGCCTGCGCCGAGCGCCTCGGCCTGCCCGAGGCGCGCTCCTTCGCCGCCCTGCTGCAGCAGACTATCGAGCTCGGCACCGACGTGTCGCTCGCGCTCACCACCTTCTCCGACGAGATGCGCGACCGACGGATGTCGCGGGCCGAAGAAAAAGCTGCCTCCCTTCCGCCCAAGCTCACCCTGCCCCTCGGCCTGTTTATCTTTCCCGTGGTCCTCATCGTGATCCTGGCGCCGGCGGTGATGAAGGTGCTCCGTGCCACGGCCCCGTGAACCCTTCGCCCGGCGCCTGTGGGCCCTGGGCGAGGAGGAATCGGGGGCGGCGATCCTCGAATTCGCTCTGCTACTGCCGATCCTCGTCGCCCTCGTCTATGGTTGCTTCGAGGTCGGGCGCGCGCTTCTCGTGCGCCAGGCCATGGAAGGCGCCGTACGCGCCGGCGCCCGCGTTCTCGCGCGGGTTCCCGACCCCGTGTGCGACACGGCCTGCGCGCCGGGCGCCGCGCGGGCCGTGCGGATCACGCAAGGCCAGATCCGCGACAATACCGGCCTGCCGCCCGAGGCGGTGACGGTAGCGCCGCAGCCCGACCCGCCCGCAGGCACGGTGGCCATGCAGGCGACCATCGCCTTCGACGTCCTGTTTCCCGGCCCTGTTCCCTTCAAGCGCTGGACCCTCAAGGCCCGTCATCAGGAGCCGCACATTGGCGAATAGGCTTGCCTCCTTCCACCGCGACCAGGACGGCGCTGCCCTGGTCGAGGCCGCCCTGGTGCTGCCGATGCTTCTGATGCTCGTCTTCGCGCTGGCCGACCTGTCCCTGTACTTCTGGCAGCGCGGGCTGGCCGCCAAGGCGGTAGATCTCGGCGTGCGCGCCGCGATCGTGATGGATTCCGTGGCCGAAGGTCCGGGCCTAACGCCCGCCGACAGCGTGGCCTACTGGTCCGGGCGCCCGCCCGGCGCCCGCTGCGCGTCCGGTGGCAAGGCCGGCCCGTGCCCGGCCTTCCGGGTGGTGTGCGACCTCGCGGGCGGCTGCGTCTGCTCAGGGAGTTCGTGCCGGTTCGGCTATTCGCCGGCCAATCTCGCGCCGATTCTGCGGGCAATGCAGGCGGTGCTGCCGCGTCTCGAACCCGCTAACCTGCGGGTGACCTACGCCACCAACGGGCTGGGCTATGTCGGGCGCCCGCCGCCGGTCCCCGTCGACGTCACCGTGCAGATCGTCGATCTTGCGTTCGATCCGATCTTCGCCGGGCTGCTGTTTGCCAAGGCGCTGCCGCTCCACGCCACCGCCACCCTGCCGGGCGAGGATCTGGTGACCCGCCGATGAAGGCTCGCCCGGTGCGCACATTCGGCCGGAACGAGGACGGCTTCGTCCTCGTCTTCGCCGCCGTCTGTATTCCCGCCCTCCTAGGCCTCCTCGGCCTCGCCGTCGACGGCACCCGCCTAATGACCTTCGATACGCAGCTCGCTGCCACGGTGGACGCCGCGGCGCTGGCCGCCGCCGGCCAGCTCGACTGGACCGAGGGCGCCATCGAGCGGGCGGTGACCGCCGGCAACGCACTCACCAACGGCGTCGCTTTCGCGCGGCGCAACCGGGCCGGCCCGCGCCTGTCGTTCCGCTTCGCCGCGACGCTCGCCGATCTGCGCATCGACCCCGCCTACACCATGCCGGAGACGGCGGGCGCGCAGGCCGTGTTCGTGGAAGCGACCACGGCCGAGTACACCCTGACCGAAAGCCTGCTGCAGGTTTTCGGCACGCCCATCCGGCGCAAGGCCGTGGCGGAAGCCCAGTACTACGCCTGCGACGTCACCCCGATGGTGCTGTGCCACGCCGACCCCGAGGGGTTCGCGGCCTCCGCCCGGCCCGGACGCCAGTATCTCCTGCGCATGGACGGCAACATCGCCAACGGCTCCGTCGTCCCCCTCGACAGGCCGGACGATCTCGCGAGCCGCACCACCCTGCGCAACCTCGCCTCGGACGCGCCTGCCTTCTGCTACAGCCAGGGCGTTTCGTTGAGGCGCAACATCGCCCCGCGCGACTTCGACGATGCCTTGAATATCCGGTTCGACCGCTACTTCAACGGCGTCGCGGCGGTGGCAAGCGATCTCGCCGCCTTCCCTCCGGCCCCGAACGTGATTCAGGGCCGCCATCTCCAGGCATGTTCTTCGCCGCCCTCCTCCGGCGACGTGAATCCGCCCTATCACCTGCCGCGCGACGCGGCCTATCGCACGGTCCGGCCCGCGGCGGCCTACGACCAGGGGCTGGGCGACTGGGCGGTGACGGCGGCCTATGGCGGTCTCGGCGAGATGTCCGTGGCCAGGGCCATCGACGAGTACATCCTGTGGAATCACGCCGACAAGGACAACGGCTTCCAGGCCTCCTTACGCGAGGCGCCAACCCGCTATGACATTTACCTGCGCGAACTCGGGCTGACGCCGGCCACTGAATCCCGCCCGGTGGTGACGCAAGGCAACCGGCTGATGGGCAAGACCATGCCAACGGGCGGCCCCCTCAACGGTCCTTTTGCCTTCGTTCGCGAGAGCCCGATTCCGATCTGCTATCCGGGCGTGCGGCCGGCCACCGATGCGCGCCGGCGCGTCCTCTACCTGTCGGTGACCGATTGTCGCGCGTTTTCCGCCGCTCCGAGCCCGGCCCGCCTGTCCCGCCACGTCGCTAAGGTGTTCCTGACCGAGCCGGCGAGCGGCGGGTCCCTTCTGGTGGAACTCGTCGGCATGCTCACGCCTCGAAAGGACGACGGCAAGCTTCGGCCCGTCGTGCAGCTGGTGGAAACCCATTAACCACACTCACACGACCGGACCTGCGCCAGTCAGCCCGCGAACTTCGCCTTAAGGACGCGGTCGCCAGTATGCCTCATGTCGCGCGCCCTGAATGCCCAGACCTTCGGCTCGCTCGTGGTAATCGGCGCCTTCGCGGGAGCGGAAGCCTCGGCCGCCTGGCTCGCGGCCGCCCCCGGATCGAGCCTTGCTTGGTACCTGAACCTCGCGGTTTTCCGGCCGTTCGAGGCCGCCCGGGTGGAGACCTCCCCCCTCCATGTCCTGTTCGGGATCGATGCCCTGCGCTACGCCGCCGTGCTCGCACTGATCACCCTCGCGGTCCGTGCCCTTCGGTTCCGGTTCGGCGTGGCGGCCATCGCGAACCTGAGCTTCGTCTTCGCCGCTGCCCTGGCCTACGCTTGGCTCGGCTTGCGCGGCCCCCTCCAAGCGGTATCCCTCAAGCCCGTGGCGGCAATCCAGGGACCGGATTTCGCTATGATCACCGTGATGCTGGGCAGCTCATTCCTCGCCTTTGCGATCAGCCATCTGTCCTTCGCCATGCACATCCGGTCCGAACGCCGTCGATCCTTCCCGATTCCCCACCACGCGCCGTGACGGGGTGGCAGCTGGCTCGTTGCGGCGCGTGTCTTTTCACCCTGGCTCTCATCCAAGAGCCGTCCTTCGGACAGGGCAGGACTCCGTCATCTCCCCCGCAGCGGGGGCCGGACCAAAGCTTCACCCTTGCTGCCGACGGGTGGGCCCTGGAGCGGTTCGGCCGCGGTCTCGCCGTCCTCCGCACGAGCCTGTCGATGGCTTCGGGCACAGCCGGACTCCTCGTCCTATCCTGCGAAGGCCATGAACGGCGCTGGCGGCTGAGCTTTCCCCGACCTCTGTTCGATCGAATGCCCGCAAATGCGGCCACCGTGACCTCTGGCCACATCCTCCTGCGCCCGTCCGGGTCGCCGGAACGACTCAACCTCGCCATGATCGGCCGTATCCAAATCACCGAGGGACGTATTCTTACCCTAGCCGAGACCCGATCGTCGGGCGACGGCTTCGTGCTGGCCTTTGTGCGCCTGCTCAAGGCCGGCCCGGAGCGCTTCGATCTCCTGCTGCGGACAACCGGTTTGACACTCCAGCAGCGTCTGTTCGGATCGGCCGTTCCGGCCGCCGTGTTCGCGCCCGTCGTGCGGCGCACGGATCTCATCGCGTTCGACGACTTTCTCGCGACCTGTCTCGCTCCGTCCAAGTGACGAATTCCAAGCGGTATTCTTGTCACGGCGGTTCAGATACCTGGCTAGGGCAAATGAATCGCTTGGTCGCCCCCGCCAAATCTGGCATGTGACGCGGGAACGCATCCGCACCGTTCGGGTAACCCCGTCCGCAAGCGCGTCGCACGAAAGGCTCGTCGGGGTTTTCGCGGGCCGCCTGAAACTTTTCACTTCGGCTGCCGTATGGAAGACACCCGGCGTGTTCAGGTCTGCCCCATGCTTCTCCCCAGTCATCGCACGATCGTGGATACAAGCTTGGCCATTCCTATGGCAGGGTCGTCGTCTTGGCCGAGGATGACGGACGGATGAGGGTGCATCGCGCGACGCAGGCCATGGGCCTCTGCGCCTTTTTGTGGCTGGCCGGATGTCAGACCCGGTCGGACGAGGGGATCGCCATTGTCCCCGGCGTCGAACCCACGCTTCCGGCTACCAACGAAGCCTATCGGGTCGGCCGGGTGAACCTCGCCGCCGGTAATAGCGGTCTCGCCGAGCGCAATTTCCGACACGCCGTCGAAGTCAACAAGGACGATGCGGCGGCGTGGCTCGGGCTCGCAGCGGCCTACGACAACCTTGGGCGTTACGAGCTCGCCGACCGGGCCTACGATCAGGCCACGAGCCTTAGCGGGGAAACCCTCGAAATCGTGAACAATCGGGGGTATTCATACATGTTGCGGGGGAACGGTAAACGGGCGCTCGGTCAGTTCGAGCAGGCGCTGACCATAGACCCGGGTAATACCGTAATCCTGAACAATATTCAGATCCTTCGCTCCGCGCAGCGGCCGACCCGGTCGGCTCCATTCTGAACGGGTGTGACGGACTGATCGCTTGCATGTTGGGGCCAGCGTTGCCCGAACGCCTCTACCCTCTTGATAAGACTGCGGCCGTTCGCGCCTGACCTTGTGGTGACCGTGCCAACCTGCTTAACCTATTTTTAACCAGAAGGATGTGTGCGTGATTGGTTGCCGGCGAAAGGCTCGACTGACTTCTCGCCGGGTGTTCGATCTCGTCATGGTCGTGTCCCTGACCGCCGGCTTGGTCCCCGCTCAGGTCGGCCCGGCAGAGGCCCAGGTTCGGGCCGTGCCACGTACGGGCGGTAATGCTATCCTCAGCCGCCTCAAGCTGACAGTCAACAAATCCCAGACCGTGAAGGTTGATAGCGCCTTCGCCGACGTCCTTGTCGGGTCGTCGGACATTGCCGACGTGGTGCCGATCAGTGACCGAACGCTTTACGTCCTCGGCAAGCGCGCGGGCACCACCAACGTGTCGCTCATCGATTCCGAGCGCAAACTTGTCGGCCTTATCGACGTCGAGGTGCGACCGGACACGGGGGTCATCGAGTCTCAAGTCCGCCAAAGCACCGGCGATTCGGGTCTGCGGGTGGAAAGTCAGGGTGAACGTGTGATCCTGGGCGGTGTTGCGGGGGATGCGGTCAGCGTCGACCGGGCAATGCAGGTGGCGCCGCCCGGCACCCTCAATCTCACCCGGGTGCGCTCGCCCCAGCAGGTGATGCTTAAGGTCCGCTTCGTCGAGGTAAACCGCAATGCCGGGCGTGAACTCGGGGCGCGATTCGAGTTCGGAGGTCGCAGAACCCTCGCCAGCGTCGGCGCGTACGGCGCTGCGAATCCTGTTTCGTCGTCGGGTGGCGTGATTTCCGGAATCGTTGGCTCGGCGGTCAACGCTGCAACCACGGGCGGCGTGCCGTTCGCGAGTCTCGTCCAAGGATTCCGAGGCAATGCCGGGCAATTAGACCTCTTCGTCAGTGCCCTAGAGACCAAGGGTCTCCTGCGGCGCCTCGCAGAGCCGAACCTCATCGCCATGTCGGGCGACCGAGCCGAGTTCTTGGCCGGCGGCGAGATCCCGATTCCCATCGCCAATCAGAGCCTCAACGGCGCGCCGCAGATCACCGTGTCCTACAAGGAATTCGGGGTGAAGCTCGGCTTCACACCCACGGTCCTGCGCAACGGCATGATCCATCTCCAGCTCGAGCCCGAGGTGAGCGACATCGATCCAACCCTGGCAGTCGCCGTTGGCGGTGGCATTTCTGTGCCTGGCCTGACCAAGCGCCGTGCGAAGACTAACGTCGAGCTCCGAGATGGCCAGAGCTTTGCCATAGCCGGCCTGCTGCAGACCAACTCCACCAGATCCATCGACCAGTTGCCCTGGCTCGGATCGATCCCAGTTCTGGGTGCACTGTTCCGTTCATCCGAGTTTCAAGAGCGCGAAACCGAACTTGTCGTCATTGTGACCCCGTCTCTAGTCAATCCGGCGCGGCCGGGCCAGATGCTGACAACACCCATCGATACAAGCGTACCGGCTAACGATGTCGACTTCTTTGTGAACGGCAAGACGGAGCTGCGCCGCAACATGCGACAGTTCGTGAACCAGCGCGGTGGTGCCATCGGCCCTCACGGTCATATCTTGCCTGAGACCCAGTTGCCCACCGCTGTCGCCGTGCCGCGGGGCACCGTCCAGGTGCTCAATTGATGCGCGTAGTGCAACGGTACATGGGCTTACGCGTCCTGCGTCCGAGTCTTACCTTCGTAATGGTCCTAACTGTCTCCGGCTGCACCGATTATCTTAAGCGGCGGGACACCCTAACTCTCGAATCCGGTGAGGCCATCCAGGCCAATATGGCAGTCCACGTCATTGATCCGTCGCCCCCTGCTTCCGCTCGGATCGTGCGTGATATGGACGGCGAACGCTTGCAGCACGGTATTGAGCGCTATCGCAATCCGCAGTCTGGCCTCGGTGGCGGAACAGGGATCGCGCCCATTCCTATCGGTGCAACAGCTGTATCACCCGTGGGCAACCCTTTGAATAGGTGATATCGCTTAGCGTAGGATATAGATCGCTATGCCTGTGACACTTGAGGTCGAATACCCAGCCGATAACTGGTTAACCCTTTCGCCGAAATTTTTAAGCGATAGCGACGCCGTTGTGACGATCCGCGGTCGCGGCAATCGCCTCTATGTAGAGGATCCCCTTGTACCGAATGCGGCAAATTTTCTACTTTCGGGCGGAGCTACTCTCATCCTGCGAGCGGACTCAAATATTAATGAGCTTTCAGTCTCGGCTGTAGCCGATGGCGCCTTGATTGATATTGGCGCGTGGTGCTCGTTCAATGGATGTAGCCAGATCACAGTACACGAACGCGCAACGATCACGATTGGAGCATTCAGCCTTTTCGGAAATGGATGCCGCATTGCGGCAAGCGATGTACACAAGATTGTTGACCTCGCCACCCGCGAACGAATCAATCCCGCAGGCGATATCACAATTGGTGAGCGTGTATGGGCGGCCGAGAACGTTACGATCCTGCGCAATTCTAAAATTGGCCAAGGTAGTATCGTTGGCTCTGATTCACTTGTACGTGATGTTTTTCCACCTTACGTCTCCCTCGCGGGCGTTCCTGCGCGTATCGTTCGTACCGGCGTGACCTGGGAGTTCTGAGCAACTCGATTTCATTTCTAACGATCCATCGCCGATCGAATTTTTAGAGTTTCTAGTTGAGTGCGAATACGGTGCTCCAGTTCGATAACGACTGAATGAAAATTTATAGGTTTCCAGGTTTAAATCTACTTTCCTGACGTATAAATTTAAGCCACGTGAGGAATATTGCTATGAGCCCGAAGAGGCTTACAGCTTCGACTGAACATTTTGTTGTTCGACGCAACCCGTTGTTGCGGCCATCGCAGTGAACAGAGACCTAATGAAGTTAATAACCTGGTATTCGAGGATCATAGGGCACGAACCCGCGTGAAGCGCAGCGCACGAAGTATTCTGTTGATCGCCGGTACGTTCATGACTCTGCCGGGTCTGGCAGCCGAACGCTCGGGTGTGCTTTCGTTGCGGCGGTTCGAACTTCTCGATCGGTTTTCGGCGATGGATCATTCCAGCGAGGCCGACTTCTACCTGCGCGGCATTTCGGACGGACTGGCGTTCGCGAACGCTTCATTGGAGAGCGGCGGCAAGACGCGCCTGTTCTGCGCGAACCTGCCGACTGATGTCCCTGAGCTTCGAGCGATGCTACGGGAGCAGATCAAGTTTCTGGACAGAATCGGCCAGAAGTCTGATCAGGCGATGGAGCGTACGGCCGCCGTCGCCATCATTCTTCAGAAACTGCGCGAAAAATATCCTTGTCGATGATCGGCATTCTGCACAAAATGTTGCCGTTGCAGATATGGCTCCGAGATATGACAAATAATTTCCAGAGTTAATAAAAAATAATTAAATAATCGTGCAATGATCGAATAGCTATTGAATGACACCGTTCGCAGTGTTCGGCGAGAGCAAACTCAGTTAGAATTAATATTGTAATAAATACCTTACAGAAATTTTGAAGGCCTTCGAAGATGCTTATTGTCAGCATCATGTGCTCGACACAGGCACGTCCGCGAGTGGGGATCGGAACGATAGTGGGGCACATCCTGCAGGATCATTTTGTCGAGCTTCCGATTGATAATTGCATTGCGAAGAAAAGAGTTTTTGGTCTCCAATTCCATAATTTGTTGAGTCTGATCGCTCTCCAGGCTGCGTAGTTAACGCCGTCACCAGTAGTACGTCACTGCGCCTAGCCTATCGCGCGAATGTCCACTTGCGGCACTCATTTGAACAAAAGCAGCTGGACTGCTAGCCACCCAACCCGGTCATTCCCAGCATGTCCGTCGGACGATCCTTTAACGGACATTGGTAGGCGCGTCGTGCCACCAGCTACCCATCCTACACGGCAGTTTCTCATAAGCCCGACACGATAGGTTTCCCGTTGAGGAGTGGTCTACCGCACACGGTCCGCCCCGTCCCCAAGGCCCACGGGCGTAAACAAGGGGACCCCGCGTCCGTCGTTGTCCCTGCTCGGGGACCATCATACTGTCACGTCTCAGCCTCATCCCCCGCCTCCTGCATCGAGGCGAGTGGCGATTCCAGGCGGTAGGTGAGCCCGGTCGGAGCATAGGTGAGCTTCACGTCGCCTCCGACCTCCGCGGCGAAGCTACACTCGATCAGGCCCGAGCCGAAGCCGCGTCGGCTGGAGGAATTTAAAGCCCCACAGGCGCGCTACTGCACACATCCTTATGCGATGAAAGGGTTGGAAGGTGACGTAGGATGCGTGTCGCTGAATTTCGTCCACAGACGAATTCACGGGATTCCGTCGCACGCCTATCTCTTGTTCCTATTTTGTTCTATATGGTGTCTATCGCCTATGAAGCAGGCGATCTCCTGAAGCCGACGCCCGCCGAGCGCTCAGACCCCGTCGAGCCAGCCGCGTCGCTGCATCCAATCCAGCCCTCACGCTGACGGCCGGCGCCGCTGCCCGGCCGTGGGAGATCATGCCATGTTGCCGTCTTCGACACCTCAGAACGATCAGCATCCAGACGCCAAACCATCCGATGGACTTGCCCGTGCCTTCCTGAAAACCCTGACGCAGGAGGAGCGCAAGAAGGCTAAGCTCAGTCGCGATTTCGGATTGGATTTCGACTCCGACGACGGGGGCGACGATCCGGTCGAGCTCATCCTCGCGCAGACCGAGGGCGAGAGGAAAACCGAGCATGTGCCCATCCCCGCGGATCTGGCTGCGGTGGCGGTGCTGGTCGCCCGCGCCATCGAGCAGGAGACTGGGCTTGTCCGTCGGCTGCGGCGCGAGGCGCCGGTCGTCGTCCTCACCACCCATTTGCCTGATCTCGTCGAGCCGGTGCGGGACATCCTCGAGAAATGCGCCTTTCGACCCGGTGTCCACGCAATCGATCTGAGCAGCAATAGAGCCGTTGCTTTGAAACCGACGCAGGCCGGCCTGCTCGTCCGCGACGGCTCTAACAAGGAGCATAGACCGGACGCCGGCAACCTCATGGTTGCCTCCGCACTTCATTCACGAGTTCCGATCGTTGGGGTCGCCCCCGACCCGACGCGCCAGCTACCACGCGATCTCCTGCGCGCCGCCGAACATCGCATCGCCCTCCCCGGATTGGATGAGAGTGGGCTCGACCTCGTCATCGAGGCGGTGACGGGTGGGCGCCCGACGCGACGAATCGATCCCGACCTCGTCCGCACCGTCGACATCGCCGACCTGCCGATTGCTTTCCGAGGCGCTGTATCACCGGATGCGTGCATCGATGCGATCACCCGGGTCATGGCCGCCAAGGCGAACTACCTCCAGACCGGTCCGGCGCTCGAGGAACTCGATGGGTATGGGGCAGCCAAGGATTGGGGCTTGGCACTCGCCGCCGATCTGCAGGCCTATCGCGTCGGGCGCCTCACCTGGGTCGACATCGACAATCGAGGCTTGTTGCTGTCGGGCCCCCCGGGCGTCGGTAAGACCAGCTTTGCCCGTGCCCTGGCCAAATCCGCACGCGTGCCGATGGTGGCGACCTCCGTCGCGGAATGGCTGGCATCGGATTACTTGTCCGGAACCTTGCAGGCGATCCGCCGGGTGTTTGCGCAGGCAAGCGCCCAGGCGCCCTGCATCCTGTTCATCGACGAGCTCGACGGCATCTCCGACCGTGCGCAGATCCGCGGCGACTACGTCCAGTACTGGACTCAGGTGGTGAATCTGTTCCTCGAGCTGCTGGCTGGTGTCGAGGAGCGCCCGGGCGTCGTCGTCGTCGCGGCTTCGAACCACCCCGAGAAGATCGATCCAGCCGTGAAGAGGGCCGGACGCCTCGATCGGGAGATCGCGATCGAGAAGCCCGATACGATCAGCCTGGCCAAAATCTTCCGGCACCATCTCGGCGCCGATTCGCTGGCTGAAGAGTCGTTGACGCCTCTCGCACTCGCCGCTCGTGGCAAGACCGGCGCCGATGTCGAGGCCTTTGTCCGTCGAGCCAGAGGGGCGGCGCGCCGTGCAGGGCGTCAGATCGGTCTCGACGATATCCTGGCCGAGATCCGGCAGGGACGTCTCGCAATGCCGGATGAGGCGCGACGGCGCGCGGCCATCCACGAGGTAGGTCATGCGATCGTGAGCCAGTTGCTCGGCTGCGGAGCAATGGTAGGCCTGTTGCTTCACGATGAGGGTGGGCTGGCCCAGATCGAGTACTCGATCGATGGTACGTCAACGTTGCAGCAACTCGAGGTCGTGCTCGCCGTAATGCTTGCAGGCCGAGCGGCGGAGGAGATCGAGTTCGGGACCGTCTCGATCGGTAGCGCCTGCGGTTCGAGTTCGGATTTGGCTCAAGCCACGGCGCTAGCTCGCAGCATCGAACTGCAGTTCGGGTTCGGCAAGCTGGGGCTTTTCTACAACGATCCACGCGATGCGCATTTCTCCCTTCCCGACGGCCACGCGAGGGCGGTGGCCGAGCGGCTCGAGGAAGCTTACGTGCGGGCTCGTAGGGTGCTGGAGACACAAGCGACGGCGCTGCGGGCAATCGCTTCGAGGCTTGCCGAAACGGGGTATCTCTCTGCCGGCGACGTCGACCGGATCATGTCGGGCAACGCGGCGCCTGCTCGCTCGCTCGGGGCCCCCGTACCGGCCATCGAGAGGGAGGCCGTGTGATGTTCGCGTCTCCCCCCAACGAACACGATCACGGTGATCTGGAGCCGCTGGCCGAGGCGATCGAAGGCCTCTGCGCGATCCTCGATGGCGACCGTGAGGCCGTCATCGAAGGCCTGGCCGAGATCCTAAGAAAACGCATCGCGTTCGAGACCCTCAAGCGCAGCCCCGCATCTCGGCGTCACAGCCTGAACGATCCGAGGCTCTGAGATCGGGGGCTGCCGCCGTGGCATCCGGCCCCGGCTAGGCCGACCGCGCTTCTCACGACCCTCACCCACCAAAAATCCACGACCGAATGTCCCACCCAGACCGGCCGCGACGCGTGCCGGAGCACCGGAACACGCCCATGTGAGACCTGAACCAAGCAAATGGCCCCCTTCCCTCTCCCGAGGAGCAAGTTCGGAAGTACCGCACCATTGCGGAAGACCTCGATCGCATCGCCCGTGGATGGCATCCGACGGAGAGTGAGTTGCATAGCGCGCCGATCTTGAGAGCATGGCGGATGATCGAGCATCCCGTCCCTCATCTCATTGGCACCGTGAGCGGCCATCCGCGGCTGCCAGATGGCCCGATCCGGACGAGCGTGCTCCTGGCGTACGATCCGGATCGAGGCTACGCCCGGACCTTCTCAAGGTTCTATCGACTGGAATCGCCATCGCCCGAGGAAGGCGGCTTCATTGTCGGCTTTCGTTAGAGCCCGTCCGATAATGTCTGGCCGGGGTTGAGTGGCCGGGATGGCGGTGATTCCAGAAGGGTGCTGAAGCCTCATCTGGATGTGCCATGTGGACCCCGGCCACTCGCCGGCAGCATAACCGTGCGGACCTTTGATACGAAACCGACCTGACGGATGCGGAACAAGCGGTGATCGCGCCCCTGATGCCGAAGCCCGCCTTGCGGGGGGCGTCCGCCCCTCTGGACGATGCGAGAGGTTCTCGACGCGATCTCCTACGTTCCGCGGGGCGGCATCGCGTGGCGGTTGATCCCCAAAGATCTGCCCCCGCGCAGCACGACATTCGGCTACTTCGCGCGCTGGCGGGACGAGGGACTGTTCGGCGCATCAACCGCACCCTGGTCATGGCCGACCGTGAGCGGGCCGGTCGCGAGGCTTCGCCGACGGCGGCCGTTCTCAAGTGCCAGAGCGTGAAGACCACCGAGAGCGGCGGGCCGCGTAGCTACGACGCTGGAAAGAAGATCAAGGGCCGCAAGCGTCAGGCTCTGGTCGACACGGACGGGCGCGCCCTCGTGCTCGATCCGCAAGGCGCCGACATCCAAGATCGCGATGGGGCCGGACCGGTGCTGCGCCTGTCGCGGCGGACCTTCCCGTTCATTGTCAAAGCCTTCGCCGATGCAGGCTATGCCGGCGACAGACCCGCGACTGCTGGGCGCGTCAGCGAACCGCCCCCGGCGGAGCGGGACCTTGCCTGCGGCGAGGCGTACGACGCCCCGTCGTGCCTGCCGCCTCCGTGGGACAGGGTTCCGGCGGCTCGGGGCCTACATAGGGCCGATCGTCCAGCATCCGGCGCCGCACGTCGGCGGCCAGGCTGACGGATGACGGCGCGTCTCCGGCCGGAGCTGCGATATGCTCGCAGCCTACGAGAGGCTTCACGACGACCTCGAGCCGCGGCCCGGACGAGGCGACGGCTCCGAGTTCGGCTAGGGGAAGGTTGGTCGGTACGCGGCGTCGGGAGCCAGCTGCTCCTGCAGCGCGGATATCGAAGCCATCACGTCTTCGAAAATCGGGATATCGCCGAATATCATGCCTGACATTTTACGATAATCTTCGGCTAGATTCGATAGGACTTCCGGCGATGGATCGACCGTGAAATCTCCAGTTACAGCCTTGTCCAGCCCGAACGGCTTGCGGTCGAAAAACATCCGTGCGTGCCTGACAACGTCGTCGCACAGTTCCACGTTCTGCAGGGCCTCCTGTCCGAACTTGGAGGCGAGCAGCATGTGGAGATCGTAGTAGTGTCTCGTCAGACGCAGTCCACCACCCTTCAATTCGCCTCTATCTTCAAACCACTGTCGTTGACCGTGTGCGATGATGACCTTATCCCAAAAAGTACGCCTTGGATCGGCAGTCACGATGGCCTGCCCCCATTCGGTGGCCCAGGTTCGAAGTTAGTGCATCGTTGGTCGCGTGACGATGGCGGGGTGAGCGAGCGGCCCTGAGCCGCTCGGTTCGGTTGGCCAAATGACGACCTCGGGCGCAGG
>Ga0182232_1000109_pt1 | contig 25506 bp, 15 predicted proteins | sample G6R1MG_30_FD_155484 | JGI IMG/M metagenome (GOLD analysis project Ga0182232, IMG submission 155484) | Phyllosphere microbial comminities from miscanthus, Michigan, USA - G6R3_NF_07NOV2016_LD2 MG | ecosystem: Host-associated > Plants > Phyllosphere > Phylloplane/Leaf | place: USA: Michigan... | reverse complement strand
GATGATGTATGTGGCCGTGTAGGCAATCGCCTCGTCGACGTTGGCGACGACGATTTTCATATCGAAGAAGATATAGAGTAACGGCGCGATCATGAAGATCAGGCGCGGGAACGGAAAAAACCAGAACGTCATGCTCGAGAGGTAGCAGAGGCGCTGAATCGGCTTCAAACCGCCTTTAAACATCGGGTTCTTCAGGATCATGATCTGCAGCATGCCCTGGCACCAGCGCGACCGCTGACCGATGAAGGCCGACAGCGTCTCCGGCTGGAGGCCGGCGATCAGGGGCTTGTCCACGTAGATGCTGGTCCAGCCGCGCGAATGCAGCTCGAACGCGGTCTCGCAATCCTCCGTGATGGTGATTCCGGAAAACCCGCCCGCTTCATCGAGGGCGCGGCGTCGCAACAGGGCCGCGGATCCGCAGAAGAACGAGCCGTTCCACTTGTCGAGACCGCATTGTCCCACAGCGTAGAACATCTCGTTCTCCGACGGCATCCTGTCGAACGTCTTCAGGTTCCGTTCGATCGGGTCCGGATTGAGGAACGCGTGCGGCGTCTGGACGAGGAACAGTTTCGGATCGGCACCGAAATGTCCGATCGTGTCTCGCAGGAACGAGCGGAACGGAACATGGTCCGCGTCGAGGACGACGACGATCTCGCCGACCGAATGCTGCAAGCCGTTGTTGAGATTGCCCGCCTTCGCATGCAGATTGCGGCGTCGGGTCAGATAGGAGACGCCGAGATCCGCGCAGAGGCTCTGCAGCACCTGGCGGCGCGCCCGCGCCTCCTCGGCCTTGTCGGCATCCCCATCCGCGCATTTCTGATCCGTCCCACCGTCGTCGAGAAGCCAAACGGTGAGCTTCCCGGCTGGATAATCGAGGGATTTCGCGGCAGCGAGCGTGGTCGCGAGAATGTGCCGGTCTTCGTTATAGCTCGGAACGAAGATGTCGACGGTCGGAAGGTCTTCGTCTTCGTCGCGGGGGGCGGGCGCCCGGCGTAGGGGATCGGCGGTGATGACGAGGCTGAGCGCCAGGATGTAGAAGCAATACAATTCGGCCGCGATGAGGATCACACCCATTGCAAAGCCGAGCGGATCGCTGGCCGGCGGAAGCGTGCTCGAAAGCCGCCAGTAGATGTAGCGCAGGACGACGAGGCTGCCGATGGCGAGAAAGACCAGCCTGCTCGTGCGCCCCCGGCCGAACAGCCAGACGATGCCCATGAGCACGATGGCGCCGATGCTCATCTCGAGCTGGACCGTGGTGCCCAACGGCTGCGATAGCAGCAGCAAGGTCAGCGCAGCACTGGCCAGCCAGATTGTACGTGCGAGAAACGGCGGCATGCGACCGGTCCATGTCGATCGTTGGTGGGATGGAATGGAAGCGATGCCGGACTGCGACGGGCCGACCGCGCGATCTCAGAAGGCGATTCGACTATCGATGCTCGTGTAGTATCCACCCTTGCGCACCCGATCGTAGGCATAGCCGGCACCGAGGGAGAACTTCATCGGGCCGATCGCGAAGCCCGTGACGTGACCGCCCGCACGCCAGCCGTTGAAGAAATCATCGCCCAGCAACGTCACTTCAGGCCCGATGAAGACGCCTGGCGACACGGCGATGCCGGCACGCGCACGGGCGTAATAGGCATTGAACAGCGTCGAATAGGACGCGTTCACGGCAAGCATCGTGTTCTCGGTCGGCGTGACATAGAGATCGGCGGCAACCTTCACACCGATGCCGGTCCCGACCACCGGGTTGCCGGGATCGAGGATCGACAATTCGTTGCTTCGGACGTTCATGCCGATGAAGCCGGCCAGGGCGGCCTGCTGCCAGATCCATTCGTATCCGAGCAGGACCGTACCTTCCTGTTGGACACCCGTGACGGTCTGCCGGACCGCCGCGCCCGGATACGAGTAGGTGCCGGCGACGCCCTGTAGGCGCACGCGCGGTCCGCTTTCCAGGAGATGACCGACAGGGGCGATGGTCGCGGTGAGTGAGCCGAACGCGGAGCTGTTCGTGGTGACCGTCGCGCCGGCATCGACCGCCACGATCCATTCCTCCCCGGCGACCTCACGTTCCGCGCCCGTATACCAATCCGCCGCGACGGCGGTCGTCGAAGTCACCGTGAGCAAGCCGAGCATGGCCGGCAACGTCTGTGGACGGAAGGACACGGTGCAACCCCCTGAGCGCGCGTCGTCACTGCGTTTCGTGCGGTGCACCATAGGAGCGTAGTATGGTTAATTGTCCATTAATGATGTTTCGGTGATGTCAAGTGGGTGATAAGTATAAAATCCAATGTGTATAGGGCATCGACAATTCGAAACCTGAGTCTCGGTGTGCGCCGGTCTCATGCCGCCCTGGCTTTGCTGGGCGGTGACCATTCGGCGGACGCACGGACCAGATCAGGATCTGACGGCGCACGGAAGACGACGTTCGGATGGCGGACATCTGTCCGATGGGTATCCCGCGTCGTGGTCGTCAAAAGCCGAATGCGAGGTTCCTGAAGGGCAGCAATCGCCGCGAGTTGGCTTCGGTCCGTCGCCGGTAAGGCATGGCTACACAAGATGAGGTCGAAGAGCCGGTCCGTCGCCATCAGGGCGGCGGCACGCCCGGTGTCCCGCACAGATGTGATCTCACACCCGAGATCCGTCAGCATCCGGGTGAGACCGTCACGCAGAGCCGGGTCCGGCTCAAGAACCAGGATCGATTCAAGCCGCGTCGTCGTCCGGAGGTCGACCTGAAGAGGTCTCATCGGCAACCAGACCGTCACTGCGCACCCATACGGATGTCCGCCGACTTCAATGCCGCCACCGAGTTCGTCGACGAGGAAGCGCGTGGCACGCAGGCCTTCACCGATGGATAGGTCGCAGCCTGCCGACACGCCGACGTGAATTCCGTTCTCCTGGTTCCTCCTCCCCGCCTCGATCCGAAGCGTCACGGACCCGTCCGTATCCTCGGTGTCCCCCGAGGCACCGAGAAGGTTAAAGAGAAGAAGGGCCAAAACGCTTCTTCGGCAGCAAAGAGGCGGCAGATCGGCATCGAGCGATACGGCGATCGACATGGCTGCGGGGGTCGACCCGCGCAGAAACGTCACGATGCGATCCAGGGCGGATGCGAAGTCATTCGCGAACAGAGCGTCGCTCGTCGCGGCGGAGATCGTCCCACCGTCGACGGACGCATTGCCCGAGGCCAGCTCCGCGGTCCGCCGCAACGTGGAAGGGGCGATCCAATGTTCGGCGTGCCTGAGCGTAGGGACGGATGATGGGCCGCTCACGGCAGGCTCGATGGAGGCCCGGCTCAGGGCGTAGAGGCGGGAGGAGTTGGGTCCGGCCATCTTCGAGATGCGAAGCGCCAGCAGACGTCCGGATATGCGCTGCGTGCCGGCGCGCGTTCGCACGACCATCTCGCGCACCGTTCCACTTTGCGCATGGACCTCTCTCAGTGCCCGATGAATCACCGCATGGTCGGCGGGCTCGATGTGGACGAGAATGTCGTCGAGCACGCAGACGAGCTCCGCCTGTGCGCCATCGCCGTCGATCCAGACGACCTGCCCGGTGGCCAGATCGATCTCCCAGCAGGTCGAACCCGATAGGACACGCGATGCCTGAATCCGGTCCCGGCTGCGCGCGAGGGCCGCCCGGGTTTCTCGCAGGAGCCGTTCGCGAACGAGGCTTCTCTCGATTTCCGAGCGGATCGTGGCGGTGAGGTGGTGCAGATCGCGCGTCAGCGGCCAACACGCGGGAGGGGTAGTGTCCGCTCGTCCACAGAGGGCTTCGGCAACATCGAGGCTTCGTTTGAGCCGTCCGCCGATCAGATATCCCGCTGCAGCCGCGAGGACGATCGCGCAGAGCAGCGCCAAGGCGGGTGAGGTGGGCGCCGCCGGCTCCGGGATGCGTACGGTGACGAGCCAGCCCACGCCGCCCCGATTCACATCACCCACCGTGGCGCTGAACTCTGGCCCCCTCACGTCGGGACCCGACTTGTGGAGAACGTGTCCGGTGCCATTGAGAACGCTGATCGAGAGACGGTGGTTTGCATCCGGCTGGACGCGCCTCGCTTCGGCAACGACGCCATCGATCCAGTCCGGCGCGAGTTGGACGGCCGCGACGCCGATGGCGCTACCTCCTTCGCGCACCGGCGCTGCGACGATGATGTTGCGCGCCGATGCCGTGCCGGCCTGACTTTCGGCTGGGGCCTCTCCGATCACCGAGCCCGCCTGCGCCCTGGCGAACCATCGACTGCCGGAGACATCGGCGCCGATGATGCGTGGATGCGCGGCAGCGAGAATGCGCCCGGCTCGGTCCGTGAACAACAGGTCCGCGTATTCCGGACGCAGTCTGCGCCATGCCACGAGCAGACGGTCGGCGCCGTCCGCATCCCTTTCGGGCGGATGGATCGCCAAGCTTTCCGTTACGAGACCGAGATCCCGTTCCACCGAGCGAAGCGCCTGATCGATGCGCTCTGCGATCGATGACGTTCGGATGCGCAGATCGGCCTCGCAGCAAGGTTGAAAGCCGCGCGGACCAGGGTCGAGAATCAGGAGCGGCAGGCCGCCCAAGGCCGCCGCCGACGCGAGCAGGGCGAGAAGAAGACTGCGAAACGAGGAAAAGAGTCCATGGCTCATTGGAGCGCGGCACACGAGTGCGAGACAGGCACGACCGACAGCTGGGCCGCCAACCATCCGACTTTCGTTAAAACTGGTTAACAGATCATAAATATTGGCCCTGCCGGTCGATCGACGAATACCACTCGGGATTGTGATTCGTGCGCCGAGCAACGTCCTGATCGAAGCGTCCCGCTCGTTCAGGAGCGTCCCACGGGTGACCTGCCTCCGCCGGCGTGGACGGTCAGGGTGCCGCCTGAAGGGCCGGGGGTGCGAAGCGTCGCAATACCCGCGACAGGCCGATCGGCTGCGCCGACGAGGTGTATCGCCCCGAATTCGTCGCTTCATCGGTGCGCGCTCGGATTGGCGGCGCGGGCTTGAAAACCGCTACCATCCAGGCACGCATTCTCAGGACTTCAGGCTCGGCGCGCCGGATTCAATAACCATCGGTCGTAAGCCGAAGATTGCACCGGACGATGACTTCCAATCGGCGATTCCGACCGCTCCGGCCAAGGGTGGATGGTCGACCGAGGCCGCTATCGACAACACCGATCGCAGGGAGGTCCGTGCGGCGGCCGGGCGGATCGAGGCCGAGAACGCCGCCAAGCGCGCGCGTGCCGTGGCGTTGTGGGGGCTCACCGATATCGGGGGCGTGCCCCTGACAGGGGGGCTCGTGGGTGACCATGCGACGCATTCCGCGCCCGGCTCCCGATGCCCGTCGTGGCCGGATCGCGCCGTTCGCGATCCGGGACGGTCGTGGTGTCCGCCTTGGCTGATCGAGCCTGCTGTACCTTTCGCATCGCCCTGTGCGCCTGCGCTTCATGCACCGCAGCAAGGGTCATGAAGAGGTGGCGTTCGGCGGGATGCCGAGCCTGTTCCGAGCATGCCCTGAGGGCGACGGCATATCTCAGATGTTCCAACAGTCGTTCGAGCATTGTGCGTCCCGCTTGCGCGGTGAACCTACCGCCCGGGTGTGCCCAGGCCGTAAAGATTTGGTCCGCCGCAGGCAAAACACCCGTGAGCGAGCGTGGGGGGGGGCGACCGGTGTTGATTCTGATGCCCTGACGGTCCAGGGCCGGTGCGAACGGCGAAGGCCCGCGTCCGACCCGTCACGGACAGCCAAGAGGGGAGGGGCGGCCCAAGCGGCTGTCGTCGCAGCGGCGACGGGCTTCGCTGTCGGTGGTCGAACATGGCGGCCTCGAGCGCGTGGGTACACTGGCCGAAGTCTCCCGTCATTCGCACATTGGCAGCCTTATTTCGGTGTGGGGCGGCCGTCTGTGCCCCCCGGAGAGACAAGTGCGTCGTCTGGATCGCGTAGATCCTCGCTCGATCGCAAGACAATATCGTTCTCGATACAAGTACAATTCCATTGTCCGACAAAAGATTATAAATTTAAGAAATAATTAACTATTATAATATAGATCATGTTGATCAATATCGGCAAGAATGCGCGAAAGTCGATATCGGACGGGTCTATATTTTAAAAGTATCTAAACTTAGACTAATTTTGACTTGACGATCTGATGTCATGACATTCAAGTCATGCTGAAAGTCTGATCGATGTGCCGTGCCGCGATGCGCGAATGACGGGTAGGATTATGAGCCGAGTCTCCGAGCGTCTCCAGAGCGAAGCGTTCCGCCATCGAGACCGCCACCAGACGCAGTCCGCTGCCGGGCCTTGTGGAGCGAGAACCATGTCCGCAATCCGACAGACTGTTCTATACGCGCCCCTCGGCGTCCTCGTGCTCACAGGACTGCCCGATCGGGCGGTCGGGCAGACGACCTACACGACGACGCTGACCGGAACGAGCGCCGACACGCGCTATCCGGCGACGGTCGGTGCGAATGGCACGCGGACCTATACGTTCGGCAGCGGCGACGCGATCAGCACCCAGTCGGCCAACGCACAGGATATGACCGCCATCGACATCGCGGGCGGCTCACCGGTCGTTCTTCGCGCCGGGGCGGACGGCAAGGGATCGCTCACGATCTCGACGATCCGCTCCGATCTCACCACTTTCGGGACCGCCTTCGGCATCGACCTGACCAGCGGCGCCAACCTCGTCGTTGACGGCAACAGCACCATCTCCGCCCGGTCCGATCGTGCTGTCGTGTTCGGAACGGCGGGAAGCGGAAGCGAGTCGCACGCCCTGCATGTCCACCAGTCCGCCGCGACGTTCAACGGAGACACGAAGCTCACGGCCTATTCGCCGGGCTGGGGGCGCGCCTTGTGGGTCTATCAGGGCAACGTCGTCTTCAACGGTCAGACCGATATCTCGGCTCAGGCAAAAGGTGAATCCACGACAGGCATCTACAATTCCGGTGGCGGACGCAGTTTCATCGGGTTCAACGGCAACTTGAACGTGGTCTCGTCCGGAATATGGCCGAGCGACAACGTGCACGGCATTTACAACGATGGTCAGAACAGCCGCATCGCGATCGACGGCAATCTGTCCATCGCGGCCCGATCCTACGGCTCGACGGTCATGGGCGTCCGCAACCAGGGCTACCTCACGGTCACGGGCACGGCCGACGTGGACGCCACGGGCCCGCGCTCGGCCCGTGGCATCAGCAACACCCATCGGACCGCCCGCGTCGCCATCGACGGCGATCTCAGCGTCAAAGTCACCAATACGGGCGGCTATACGCCCTTCGGCCTGCCGACCGGACTCTCGAACCTCTACGGGCGCGGCGGCACGATGACGTTCGGAAGCGCTGCGTCCGTCTCGGTCAAGGGCGTGACCGACAGTTATGCCATCGACAACACCGGCCTCGTTACATTCTCGAATCCGGGCAAGCTTGTCACGCTGCGCACGGCGGTCGACTGCGCAAGCTGCGGATCCTACGGAATCAACAACAACGACGGCGTGGTCACCGTCGCGGGCGGTCTGGATGTCGCGGTCAGCAACACCGGGACGGGCGCGCGCACCGCGATCTTCAACCTTGCGACGGGCGTGGGCGCGCAGGTGAGCGCCAATCAGGCCGGCGGGCAATTGGTCCGGATCGATGGTGATGTCCTGACCGGCAGCAACGTGCGGGGCGGGACCTTCTACGAGGGCGTCACCGACCTCAAGCTCGATACGGCCGCGTCCTACCTCAAGGGCAACGTCCTCGGCTACGTCGATCCGAACACCGCCGACACGGACGTGTTCAGCGCCGGCCGGACCAACGTGTCGTTGGCCAACGGGGCCGTGTGGATGCCCACGGGCGGTACGCGCGTGACGAGCGACTTCGGCACGGGCTCCCTGACGGTCGGGGCGGGCAGCGGCATCGACATGGCGGGCGCCTGGGGCAGCTTCGCGCCCGGCAGCGTGCCTGCTCATGGCTTCCGGACGCTCACCGTCGATAGCACCGCCAGGACGGGCGCGAGCGTCTCCCTGGCCGATGGGGCCGTGTTCACGCTCCTCAGCGATGTGCGGAACGGCGGGGCCGACAAGATCGTCTTCGGCTCGGGCATCACCGCCTTCTCGGCTCTCGGCACGCAGTCGATCCGCATCGCCTACGATCCGGTCCTCAGCGACACGTCGTGGATCAACGCCACCACCCTGCGGCGCGGAACCACCATCGCGGCCGCGACGCCGATGACGATCGTCGACGCGAGCGCGGCCGCCGGCGGCACCGCGAGCTTCAAGGCCATCGCGGGCGCCATCAGCCGGTGGAGCGGCACGTTCGAGAACGCCCTCGTCCAATTCAACTATAAGCCCGTCGTCTCTCTGAGCGCGGACGGCAAGCAGGTCGTGCTCACCGGCATTACCCTGGGCGGCAATGGCACGTCGGCGCCGAAGACCTTCACCTCGACCCTGTCCGGCACCGCCGCCGACACCACCTACGAGGCGACCTCGGGCGGCAACGGCGTGCGCGTTTACAACTTCATCGGCGGCGACGCGATCACCACCGCCACCACGACCGCGCAGAATATCCAGGGGGTGTCTCTGCAGGGTGCGAACGCCGTCCTGCAGGTCGGTGCCGCCGGCAACGGGCTCCTGAGCATCGCCACTCAACGGACACGAGTCGGGGCGTGGGGAGACGTCACGGGCGTCCGGGTGGTCGATGGATCCAACCTCGTGGTCAACGGCGCGACCTCCATCAGCGCGACGACGGACAAGGCCACCAGTGCCGCCCTCGGCGTCTGGGTCGACAAATCGAGCGCGACCTTCAACGGCGCCACGACCATCAGCACCAACACGCCTGGGTACTCGCAAGGACTTTGGTCGCGGGACAGTCGGGTGACCGTCAATGGCGACCTGTCGATCACGACGCAGGCGCCCCTCTACGAAACCTTCGCGATCTACAACCGGGGCGGTGCGTCCAATCAGATCGTCGTCAACGGCAACGCGACCCTCGTCGCAACCGGCACGGGCGTGAGCCGCGAGGTCGCCGGCATCACCAATCAGGCGACCGGGCAGGGCCTATCCATCACCAAGAATCTGTCCGTATCGGCCACCGCCACCGGCGGCAACGTGACGGGCATCCGGAATGCCGGCACCCTCGCCATTGGCGGGAACGCCGGTCTGACGGTGAGCGGTCCCGGCCCGGCCTTCGGCCTCGACAACACGCAGACGGACGCGACCCTCTCGATCGGTGGCGCCACGACCGTCGCGGTCTCGAGTAACGGCGAGGCGAACGCGGTCCGTAACTCCGGGACGCTGACCCTCGGCGGTGCGAACAACGTCTCGTCCCTGAGCGTCGCGACGACGTGCGCGACCTGCGCGACCTACGGCATCCGCAACGAGAACGGCATCGTGTCGGTGGCGGGCGGCCTCGACGTGAGCGCGAAGAGCACGGGCTCCGGCCGCACCTATGCCCTATGGAGCCTCGGCAGCGCACAACAGGCCGCGATCTCCGTGAACCAGGGTGGAGGGCAGCGGGTCCGCATCGATGGCGACATCCTGGCGGCCAACCTCACCACGCGGGGCAACACCACGACGGGAACGGTCGCGGCGCGCCTCGACACGTCCGACTCCTACTTCCGTGGGCGGCTGGTCGCACCCGTCGACCCGAACGTCCGGGATGCCACGACCTATGCCAGCGGCGCCATGCGGCTGACCGTTCTCAACGGCGCGCAGTGGATGCCGACCGGAACCGGCACGGTGACGAACGATTTCGGCAGCGGTGCGCTGGTGCTCGGCGCGTCCGGCGGCATCGACCTGTCGGGAGCGTGGGGGAGTTTCGCGCCCGGCAGCGTCCCGGCACATCAGTACCGGACGCTCAACATCGGCAGCGGCGCCACGGGCGGCGCCACCGTCGATCTGCGCGACGGTGCGCGGTTCACGATCCTCAGCAATATTCTGGGCGGGACGGCCGACAAGGTCGTCTTCGGATCGGGCATCACCGCGTTCACGGCCGCCGGCACGCAAGGCATTCGGATCGCCTACGATCCGGTCCTGCAGAACGCCGCCTGGGTGAATGCCGGCACGCTCAGGACGGGTGTGACCGTGGCGGCTTCCGCGCCGATCACGATCGTCGATGCGAGCGCCGCCGCGGGCGGCAACGCCAGGTTCGCCGCCGCTGCCGGCGTCACGAGCCAATGGAGCGGAACCTACGAGAACGCCCTGGTCCGGTTCGGCTACACCCCGAACGTCGCCTTAGGCGCCGATGGGAAGACGATCGTCCTGACGGGCATCACCATCGGTTCGGGCTCGGCCACCACCGCGGTCCGGTCCGTCACCTTGGCCTCGACGGATAGCGCCAACGCCGTGGTCACGGCTTCGGCCGCGTCGACCGCCGCGCCCGAGGCCGCAACATCGACGGCGTCGACCGCCACGGCCGGGGCGGTTTCGTCGTCGGCTCCGGCTCTCACGCCCGAGGCCGCGACCGCGGTTGCAGCCGCGACCGCCGCTCCGGACGCCGCGATCCGCCCCTCCGACGCCGTGCTGACGGCGCAGGACGCGACCCTCGCCGCCGTTACCTCCTGGCGCTTCGGTGCCCTCCAGGCCCTTCGCGATCTCGACATCTATCGTCTCGATCCGAACGCTCCGGCCATCACGTCGTCGGTCGTCAGTTCGGTCGGCACCGTGGAGGGGGGCACCGCCTACGGCCGACGCTTTCAGCAGGGCTTCACCCAGATCAGCTCGCGGAGCGATCGGCGCTTCGACTATGAGGGCTACCGCAACTACCTCGGCCTCTCGTTGAAGCAGACCTACGGCCGGTCTTCCTTCGAAACCGGAACCGGTTTCTCATCCGATATCGCGGCGAGCGTTCATTCGACGTGGATCGCCGACAACGGCATCTTCCTCGCCGCCATCGGCCGCCTCACGAGCATGTCCCTCGACTACGGCTCCGGCAACGCGTTCGGCAACACTGCGCGTGGTCGAACGAGCGTTCTGGCCGGCGATGTGGCGGTCTCGCTGGGATCGAAGTTCGCCCTGCTCGACGGCCTCTATCTCGCACCCGACGTGACCCTCGGATACGGCACCTTCGTGGTCAGGGACTTCATCGACAGCAATGGCGTCTCCATCCGGTCGGACAAACTGATGACCGGTTCCGGAACGGCCGGTCTGACACTCGGCTATCAGGATGACACCACCCTCCGGGGCGGTCTGAACCTCTACACCCGCGTCGCGCTGGTGCAGCCCTTCGGCGACAACCTCGTTCTTACGGCGAGCAAGGACAACGGCACGATCTCACCGACGATCCTGGACCAGAACCGCCTCTCGGTCGATTACAGCATCGGTGGCCGCATCCGCATGCACGATCAAGTCAGCATCTTGATCGAGGGAGGACGAACGACAGGCCCCACACTCGCCTCCAACTACAATGCCCGAGCGAGGCTCGATGTGACGTGGTGATCCGGCGATTCAGCAAAGAGTGAGAGTCCGTCCGATAAATTAGAGCGTCCGCCCCAGCCTCCGGATGAGGATCATGACGGCTGCGGCGTAGAGGAAGGCCTGGGCGGAAGCGAGGGTGGCCTCCGGGTCCTTCCAGAGACTGCGGTTGCGCCTGATCCAGCCGAAGAAGCGCTCCACCATCCATCGGCGTGGATGCACGGCAAAGCCGACCCGATCCTTGGGTTTGCGCACGATCTCGACGGTGACGCGCGTGGCGGTCGCCGGCTCGTCGCCGGCATAGCCGGCATCGGCAAAGGCCTTGATGATGAACGGGAAGGTCCGCCGCGACAGGCGCAGCACCGGTCCGGCGCCGTCGCGATCCTGGATGTCAGCGGCCTCCGGATCGAGCACGAGGGCGCGCCCGTCCGTATCGACCAGGGCCTGGCGCTTGCGGCCGTTGACCTTCTTTCCAGCGTCGTAGCCGCGCGGTCCGCCGCTCTTGGTGGTCTTCACGCTCTGGCTGTCGAGCACGGTCGCCGTCGGCGACGCCGCGCGACCGGCCCGCTCACGGTCGGCCATGACCAAGGTGTGGCTGATCCGGCCGAAGGGGCCCTCGTCCCGCCAGCGGGCAAAGTATCCGAACGTCGTGCTGCGTGGAGGGAGATCCTTCGGGATCAACCGCCACGCGATACCGCCGCGCAGAACGTAGAAGATCGCGTTCAGGACCTCCCGCATCGTCCAGACGGGCGGACGACCCCGCGTGTCGGGATCCGGCATCAGGGGCGCGGTCACCGCCCATTCCGCATCCGTCAGGTCGGTTTCGTATCGACGGTTCGTACGGTTATGCTGCCGGCGATTGGTCGGGGTCCACACGGTACGTCCAGATCAGGCATCAGCACCCTTCTGGAATCACCGCCATCCCGGCCACTCAACCCCGGCCGAACCTCATCGGGCGGGCTCTAAGAGCGCCTGACAGAACGGCACTGAGAGTGGTTTTCCGCGTTGGTTTGGCATGGCCAGACCGCTTCTCCCCGATGATCTCCGGGATGAGATCGCTCCGCTGCTCCCGCCGCCTCGGCCGCGTCCAAAAGGTGGGCGTCGTCCGCTCGAGAACCGGGCTGCGCTGACGGGTATCCTGTTCGTGCTACGCTCGGGGCTGCCCTGGGAGATGCTGCCGGCCGAGATGGGCTGCGGCTCCGGCATGAGTTGCTGGCGTCGGCTACGGGATTGGCAAGCGGCGGGTGTGTGGCGCCGCCTGCATCACGTGCTCCTGGAGCGCCTGCACGCGGCGGGTGAGATCGACTGGAGCCGGGCTTGCCAGGACAGCGCGTCTGTCCCGGCCCAAAAAGGGGGCCTGCCACCGGCCCGAACCCGACGGACCGAGGCAAGCCGGGGACGAAGCGCCACCTTGTCGTCGATGCGCGGGGCACGCCACTCGGCTCCTGCCTGAGCGGAGCCAACCGGCACGACAGCGCGATGATGGCGGAGGCGCTCGATGCCATCCCGCCCCGGCGCAACGGCCGGCGCGGGCGACCGCGACGCCGTTCGGACAAGCTGCACGCCGACCAGGCCCACGATGCCGGACCCCGCCGCCAGGAGTGCCGGGCACGGGGGATCTTGCCGCGCATCGCTCGACGCGGCATCGACAGCAGCGAGAAGCTCGGTCGTCACCGTTGGGTCGTGGAGCGAACCCATGCGTGGTTCAACCGCTTCCGACGCCTCTCCATCCGCTACGAGCGCAGAGCTGACATCTCCAAGGCCTTCACAAGCCTCGCCGCCAGCCTCATCACCCTCAACCAGATCAAACGGTTCTGTTAGGCGCTCTTAGACAGCGGACGCCCTTGCCGGCATAAGCTTGCCGAAACCCCTGATCGCGTGAGAGATCCGCCGACGCCACAAGGCGGCGGGGGAATCCACGGCCATTGCTCGCGCCCTCGGCATTTTCGCTGAGGAACGTGTACGTTGTACTCGAGCAAGCTGAGATCGGAGCTCAACCCGCTTGACCCTGTGAAAGGCTGCCCTCGACCGGAAGATAGTCCGATCGCTCTGGGGTCCCTCCCGGGTACTCGGTGATCGGTCTTTTCCGAGCCGTCAGGCCGGACCAGGAAGATGCTGATCTCGGCCATTGCACCCTCACGCGGCGCGCACGGTCGCGAGGAAGCGGGCGACCTCAGACCCGAGGGACCCGGACTGACGCGACAACTCGGAGGCCGCCGACAGAACCTGGGTCGCCGCGGTGCCGGTCTCCTCCGAGGCCTGGGCCACGCCCGCGATGTTGCCGGTCACCTCGTTCGTCCCCGCCGAGGCCTGCGCCACGTTGCGAACAATTTCCTGCGTGGCCGCGCCTTGCTGCTCCACGGCCGCTGCGATCGAGGTCGCCACGCTGTCGATCTCTCGGATCCGGCCGGTGATACCGCCGATCGATGTCACTGCCTGAGCGGTCACGCCCTGCACCTCGCCGATCTGGCGGCCGATCTCCTCGGTCGCCTTGGCGGTCTGCTCAGCCAGTGCCTTCACCTCAGACGCAACCACCGCAAAACCGCGACCGGCCTCTCCGGCTCGTGCTGCCTCGATCGTGGCGTTGAGCGCCAGGAGATTCGTCTGGCTGGCGATACCCGAAATCATTCCAACCATGTCGCCGATCCGGGCGGCGTTCTGGCTAAGCGCCTGGACGAGGTGCGCGGTCTGATTCGCCTCGCCCACCGCCGCCTTTGCAAGATGGGCCGAGCCGGTCACTTGCCGGCTGATTTCAAGCACCGACGAGCCCAGCTCCTCGGCGGCGGCCGCGACGGTGTTGACGTTGTTGGCGGCCTCCTCGGCAGCGGCGGCCACGGAGGTGGACTGCGCTGCCGTCTGCTGGGCGGTGGCGGTCATCTGCTGGGCGGTGGCCTGCAGTTCGGTGGCCGAGTTACCCACCAAGCCGACGATGCCACCCACGGCACGCTCGAAACCGTCGGCGAGCTCGATCATGGTGCGTTTCCGCGCGGCCGCAGCGGCCTCGTCGGCGCGGAGCTTGAGGTCGGCCTCCTCGGCGGCCTTGCGGGCAACCATGGCCTTGATGCCCTCCACCGCCTTACCGACGGCGCCGATCTCGTCTCCGCGCGTGGCTTCCGGGATCTCGGTGTCGAGCTCGCCGCGGGCCATGCGATGCAGAACATTCACCAGACTACCGAGCGGGCGCGTAATACCCAAGACGACGATCAGGACAGACAGAGCGACCGCTCCGAGAAGGCCAGCCACGGCAGCGCCGATGAGGACCATCATCATCGTGGTCGCCGCTTGCTCAGCGTTGTCGCGCGCCTGCCGCAACTCGGCCGTCAATCGATCGATGCGATTTTGAACGAAATCCCGGACCTTGGCACGGGCCGCCGCTCCATCGGTCAGGAGCAGGCGAGCGGCGGCCTGCTTATCGCCCTTGAGACCGAGCGCGTTCGACGTTTCGATGGCGGCGAAGAACTCCTTGAGCAAGCCCTTGAGCGTCTGATTTGTTGTCTTTCGATCGGGGGAATCCGCCAGTGCGATCAGCGTGTCTGCCGCGTCGAGCGATGCCTTCACCGCCTCGTCATAGCGTACCTTGTGGCCGACTAGTTGGTCCTCACGCATCTCGAGAATGATGTTCCGGGTCATGACCGCGGATTCATTCACATTTATTCGGATACTGAGGATTTTTTCCAATCGGACGGCCTGCAGATCAACGATCTGGCGCGTTTGCTTTGCCAGATCGTTGAAGTTTGCAACAGCATAGTAAATCAATCCACTGGAGATCGCCGTCATCAGCAGGATCGGAATGATTGATTTGAGCAGGGCGTTGGTGTTGCGCAGCATGATCGTGCACCGTTTAACACAATGGCAATCATCACTGTGCAGGCATGCGAGCTAACAAATGATGTAAAAAATTTACGTCTCGTTCGAACAATGAAACAGAACATTTCATTCGACGTCAAAAATCCGGCGTTTAACGGCAGTGGCCGCCAACACGATCTTTGATCGGGCAATGAACACGTCAGCGCTGGAGCCTATATCACCGACACCAAGATTCCTGTGCTCAGGGTCGGCGATACCGTCATCCTCGACAGTTTGAGCGCCTGCAAAGTTGCCGAGGTGCGTAAGCCATCGGAGCGGTCGGCTCACGAGTTCTCTATCTCCCGCCCCCGGTCCCGACCTCTAACCCCATTGAAGGGTCCCGGACCGACTGGCTTTGACCCGGCGAACTGGTCTGACCTGACCGGTATTTTGGACCGGGCTGATTGAGAGGTTACTGCATGGTGGCGGCCATGGGTAGCTGGAAAGCCAGATCCGGAAGACGACAGGCGCGGGCGGCCGGTAGCCCAAGGGCGAATTCGGTCGAACGCGGTTGTACGTATTCTGTCAGATCCCAATTACGGTCTGAGCTTCCTTGAGTGAGCGGGCAGGTATTGGCGACCCATTTCCGCACAGCTTTCGAAATCGTCTCTGGGCTGCTGTCACAGCGGATGTTGTCTGGGATGCCATGCAGGCACATCGCATCTGCCAGCGCCTCGATCACACCCAGACTGTTGATGCGCCGCGCGACCTTGGGCGCCAGGCAGGCGCGACTGTGCTCGTCCAGCAGCGTCAGAATATGCAGGCTTCGCCCGTCATGGGTCTGACCCTGCACAAAGTCGAAGCTCCAGACGCGATTGCGATGGAGAGGCCGCAGCCGCACGCAGGAGCCATCGTTCAACCACAGCCGGCTTCGCGGCCGATGCTTTCGCGGAACCTTGAGCCCCTCACGACGCCAGATCCGCTGAACCCGGTCTTTCCCCACCCGCCAACCGCTGACCAACCAAAGCATCGGGATCCCAGGTCTTCAATAGCCATGGGACGTGCGCGCCGGCCATTGGCTTGGCATAAAGGTAGCCCTGCGCATAATCGCAGCCCATCGCGGCGAGGTGCTGGGCCTGCGCCATCGTCTCAACGCCTTCCGCCGTGACTTTCATCCCGAGACTTTTGCCGAGGCCGATCACGGCCGCAACGATCGCCGCGTTGTCCGAGTCTTGTTCAAGCCCGCGCACGAAGCTCTGATCCACCTTGATGTGGTCGACGGGGAACTGCTTCAGGTGCGTGAGCGAGGCAAAGCCTGTCCCAAAATCATCGAGCGCGATGCTGACGCCGCTGGCGTGCAGGCGGGCCAGTGTCGCGGGCACGGTCTCGGCCCCCGCACCGAGGAACACCGTCTCGGTGACCTCGACCTCAAACTGCGTCGCGGGGACCCCGAAGCGGCTTAGGACATCGAGGATCATGCCGGCCAGATCGGGCTTGCGGAACTCCGCCGCGGCGAAGTTCACCGCCACCCGCCCGAAGTCGATCCCCCGCTCGTTCCAGGCACGCATGTCGGCCGCCGCCGTTTCGAGAATCCTGTCGCCGATCGCGGTGGAGAGTTCCGGGTCCTCGAAAGCCGAGCCGAAGTAGCCGGGCGTCAGCAGCCCTCGCTCGGGATGCCGCCAACGTGCCAACGCCTCGAAGCCGACGATCCGGCCCGTCGCGACGCTGACCTTCGGCTGGTAGTACGGCACGATCTGCCCGGCCGCGAGGGCGGCGCGCACCTCGACGGCGATCGTCAGCCGGCGCAGGGCGTCTACCCGCATCGCGGCCGAGAATACAACGATACGGTCGCGACCCCGCGATTTCGCCTGGGACAGTGCGATGTCGGCATCCTTGAGAAGCTCGCGCGAATCGGTGTGATGATCCGGGTAGGCCGCCACACCGATGCTGGCCTTGCAGGTCAGCGTGTGTTCCCGAATCCGCAACGGCCGACGCAGCCGCTCGACCAGGGCTTCCGCGTGCTGAACGGCGTTGGACAGACGCAGCGGCTCGACGAGAATGAGGGCGAACTCGTCGCCCGTGAGTCTCGCAAGGGTATCGCAGGGCCGCAGACCGTCCCGCAGGCGATCGGCGGTGCCGCAGATCACGGCATCGCCGACGTCGTGGCCCAGGGTGTCGTTTACGTCCCGGAGATGGTCGAGATCGATCAACAGCAGACTCACGCACGTCGCCTCCCGCTCCGCCGCCGAGAGGGCCGCTTCCAGTCTCTCACGGAACAGTTGCCGGTTCGGCAAGCCAGTCAGGGCGTCCAGGTTGGCCGTCTGCCACAGCTGGTCCTGCGCGAGCTTGCGTTCCGTGATGTCGAAGGTGATGCCGACGATCCGATCTTCGTCGACCCGCTCGACCAACGAACACAGCCACTGCTTTCGTCCGGTGGGTGAGACGTACCGGAACTCGCGCTCCTCGCGTGCGGCGCCCGTTCTGATGAAGTCCACCATGGAGGCGCGATCGTCCGGGTGCACGAGATCGAGGAACTCCGATCGTGTCTGCGCCACCAGACCGAGGATGTGCGGGGCGTTCTCGGAGCGGGTCATCCGACCCGTCTTGAGGTCGCATTCCCACGCCACCATCCGGCCGGCGCGCAGGGCAAGACGCAGGCGCTCTTCGCTGGTGCGCAGCGCGGCGGTCGCCTGGCGCTGCTCGGTCACATCGCGCACCGCGCCGACGATCCGAATGGGCCGCCCCTGTTCGTCGCGGACGACGAAGGCCTGATCGATGACCTCCGTGTAGCCGCCGTCATCGCCGCGATAGCGGTACTCGGCCTGCCACCGATCGTCCGTGCCGTCGACGGCGGCGGCAAAGCTGCGGGCCACGCGCGCCCGATCCTCGGGATGGATGCGTGCGCCCCAGCGCGACCGCGAAGGCTTGCTCTCATCCTCCTTGTAGGTGAGCACTTCGCCGGTCGCCTTGATCCACGCGACATCGTCCGACGCCACGTCCCAGTCCCAGATGCCGTCCTGCGTGGCGCGCACGGCCAGGCGGTACCGCTCCTCCTGAACCCGGATGGTCTCGGCGGCCTCGTGACTCTCATGGATGTCGGTGATCGTGCCGACCCATTCCCGGACCTGCCCCGCCTCGTCCTTCAGGGGGACGGTCCGGCCCAGAACCCAGCGATAACGGTCCTGCACATGGTGGACCCGGAACGTGGCGCGGCCCGCCTGCCCGGTGGCCAGGGTGGCTTGCCAGGTTGCGACGATCGTCTCTCGGTCTTCCGGGTGCACGGCCTCGAGCCAGCCCTGGCCGAGATAGGCGTCCGTGGCCTGCCCCGTGTAGGCCGCCCAGCCGGAGATCTCGATGATGCGGCCGGCCGCGTCCGCGCGCCAGACCATGGTGCCGGTGGCTTCGATCAGGGCATGATAGCGCCGCACCGTCGTTCGCAGATCGGCATCCAGCGCGACCTGGGCGGTGATGTCGCGGGACACGGCCAGAATACGCTCGGACCCGTATCGGCTGCCCACGAGGGGGCTGAGGTTGACCTCCCACCATTTCGGCTGCCCCGAGGGTGTCGGACAGAAGCCGCGGAAGCTGGCGCTTCGCCCGGCCTCCGCCTTCGCCAGCGCGGTCCGAGCCGCTTCGCGATCCGTGCCGTGCCAGGACGCGAGCCAGGACTGGCCGAGGAGGGGCCGGATATCGTCGATCCCCATCAACGTTTGACCGCCGGCACTCATGAAGAGGAGGTCGCCGCGCGGATCGACGAGGGTCACGCAGTCCGTACTGCTTTGAAGAAGGCCGCTGCACAGCGCATCGAACAGCCCATGCTCGGATTCAAACGGGCGCGCGAGGTGCGTCGTCGGATCGAACGGCAGCTCTTGCGCGCTCCAGGCCGGCCCGACCTCCTCGGAGCCGTAGAGGTGATAGCCGCCGCGCCCGGCATCCTTGGCGCGATAGAGCGCCTGATCCGCGAGCGAGAACAGGCGCTCGGCGTCGAGGCCATCGTCGGGCGCGCGGGCGACGCCGATGCTGAGGCCGATGCTCGCCGGATACCCGCCGAGATCGACCGGCGTGGCGACCGCCGCCAGCAGCCGCTCGGCCAACGCCGCCGCTTCGTCGGCGCAGCCATTCCCGGTCTGGATGATGACGAACTCATCACCCCCGAGGCGCGCCACCATATCCTCGGGCCCCAGGGCGCCCTTCAACCGTTGCGCCACCGCGCAGAGCAGGCTGTCGCCGGCCTGATGACCGAGGGTGTCGTTGATCGGTTTGAACCGATCCAGATCGAGGCAGAGCAGCGCGAAGCCGCCGCCGCGCCGAGCCCGTGCGATCTCCCGCGCAAGCTGCTCGCGGAAGAGGAGCCGGTTCGGGAGGCCGGTGAGCGGATCGTGGCGCGCCATATGCGCCATCTGCCGCTCCGCCTCCTTGCGCTGGGAGATGTCTCGGATGACGGCGACATATCCGTCCGGCGCCCCCGTCGTCGGGTCGCTGGTGAGATTGAACGAGACCTCGACCCAGACCCACGAGCCGTCCTTGCGGCGGTAGCGTTGTTGACTGACGGCATGCTCGAGCGCGCCGCTGCCCAACGTCTCGAGCAGGCTTTCGAAGGCTCCGGCATCCTGCGGATGGACCGAGTCGAGCGGCTTCGTGCCGACAAGTTCGTCGGGCTCGAATCCGAGCAGCCGTTTGGCTGCGGGCGATACGTAGCGGCGGGTCCCGTCGACGCCGCAACGGACGATCACATCGGTGGTGTTGTCGGCCAGAAGCCGGTACAGCGCCGAGCTCTCGCGGGCCTCGCGCTCGGCCCTGCTCATGCGTAGCAAGGTGAGGGCGATCTGCGCCAAGCTCCGAAGCTGATCCTGCTGTTCGGCCGAGAACGTGCGCGGTACCCGGTCGATGATGCATACGGCGCCGAGGTGAATGCCGGGGGCGAGCACGAGGGGGGCTCCGGCATAGAAGCGGATGTGGGGGTCGCCCGTGACCAGCGGATTTGCGGCGAACCGTTCGTCACGCGTGGCGTCCTCGACCACCATCACGGCGTCGGACAGGATGGTGTAGCTGCACAGGGAGACCTCACGCGCGGTGCCGCGCGCCTCCAAGCCGCATCGCCCCTTGAAGCGCTGCTCGCTCTCGCCGACGAGGCTGACGAGGGCGATCGGCACGCCGAACAGCGCCTGCGCTGTTAGGCAGAGTGCGTCGAACTGCGGCTCGCCGGGGGTGCCGAACACGTCGAGTTCTCGCAACGCCTCCAGACGCCTGACCTCGTTCGGGTGCACCGGATACATGTCTGATCCACTTGGGTCCGCTTGCACCCCCGGGGTGCACCGTCTTGCTCGACCCGAGGGCCAAGCCATGAAATCAGAGCTTGAAGAAGAGGCTTCCTGACGCCACGCGATAAGACCCACCTCGCATCTGGTTCGCCGGCAAGAATTTATAGGTATTGCGATGGGTATCAAAGGGAAAGTTTTATTTTGAGAACATTAACGATCACCGTTCTGCGATTTTTTCGTCGCGGACACGCAGAATTCTTCGAATTTGGGCGGATTTTTACAGCGTACTATGGTTTTATACATGTAGATTGCAATCGAAAATCCCTGCATCCACCTCGCTTTCGAAACTTTGAAGCATTAGGGATACGAAGGATAAATTCAGCTTCACCCGGCGACGTTGGTCGACGAACACGCTCGGTCAGTAGCGGCTAAGAGTGCCTTACAAAATTCCCGATCACAGCCGGTTCTCGCTTTAGACACACCGGCGCAGTGGGAGTTTTGTGAGCGACACTAGATGTTTCTCATAGAACTCCCGCTGCGCCGCTGTCCCTGAGGCGAGACCTGACCGTAATCGAACGTTTTTTGAGGTCCTGTCAGTATCTCCACGCTTCCAGGAGCGTCACCAGCAACCGCAGGTGACGGGTTTGTGTCACTTACCGCGCGGCAGCGGCTTGCCGAGGCTGATTGCCTTAGCAAAGCGGGAGCGCTGCTCGGCATAGTCTTGAGCAACCATCGGGTAGTCGGCCGGTAATCCGTAGCGCGCGCGGTAGGTGCGCGGATCGAGCCCGCGACTCGTCAGGTGTCGCTTCAATGTCCGATATGCTTTTCCGTCGAGGAAACTTATGAGTGCCTCCGGCGTGATTGAATTGCGGATCTGCGCGGGCGTTGGCTTTTGTACGATTTCTATCTGAGTTTCCGCCGCGTCTCCATTCGCGAGTGCGCTGACCGCTGCATGGGTACGGCCGATGAGGTCTGGAAGCTCGGTGATAGGAATGGCATTGTTCGAGACATAGGCCGAGACGATCTTACCAGCCAATCCGACCAAACCAGGCGGATGCAACCCATTGCCTTTTGTCATAAGCTCTATCTCTTCGATCCGCCGAAGGGTGTTATTTCAACTGCGGCTTTATGGGTGGATCTGTATTCTGCTTTGGACTTCGCGAAGCCCGAAGCGCAGGACTGTTGCAGCCATTGGGATGAACGTCTCGAAAGACAGGGATCTCGTAAGTCTAAACGCATACCATTGTATTTTTACTCCGCTTTTCGCCGACGCGGCACATTCGCGTGTTGCAACGTCGATAATTCGGATCTCAGGTAGATAAACATCGGTATATCTGCAGAGCGAATTAAAACGGAAGTAGAACTCCTAATCTTTGAATGTTCGGCTCTATATGAGTTGAAATTCTCTCGAAAGCTTGTTTCGGTTAAAACCGTCTCGACCTCATCGGTAGGGTGACTTCGAAGCACGATCTTCGGTATCGTCCCTGGCGGCACCTTAAATTGAGAGTGCGCTCGTGTGTGGTCTCGACGGCGCTATCCGTCCACTGACCGCAGACGGCAACGCGGCGCGAGAGTGATCGAGGTCGGCATGCTCTGCCATTGCTTGCTCTTAAGGTTGCGGAGTGCTCGCCTGAGTTGAAGACGCATCGCCGTATACGATTTTTTATCCCTCGCTCTGGCGGAGCCGTATGTCATCGGCCTACTGGGAGACACTAACCACGACGGTGCGGCTTCGAATCGGCCGGGGCGGCACTCTTCGTCGGCTAGTCGAACGGGCGAGGGCCAAGTGAAAACCGTTTTCTCGACAGAGCACGTGCACCCTCGTGACCGGTTCGATCTCTGGCACGACGTGGCCCGAAAGGATGTCGTCGATCATGCCGCCACGCCGAAATGCCGGACCCGCTTTCGCGCTCAGCTGTGTACGGGCGCGGTCGGTTCCATCGGCCTTGTGTCGTTCAAGAACTCGGAAATGGCGGTGACCCACACGCGACATCACATCGCGCACGCCAACACGGCCGAGCTGCTCGTTTGCCGGCAATTCGAGGGGCAGCTCCTTCTGGAGCAGGACGGTCGCGAGGTCCTGCTGAAGCCGGGGGACATCACGCTGGTCGACCCGAGCTTGCCGTACCAGGGACGATTCTCCGAAGCCTCGGACGTTCTCGTGCTGAAGGTCCCACGGCAGCTCCTGGAGGCCCGCCTCGGGCTGGTCCCGGAGATGACCGCGCGGGCGATCAGGCCCTGCACGGCCGAGGCCGGTCTACTCTCGGCCAGTCTCGCGATGCTGCCGTTCCACACACCGGCCTCGGGCTCGACCGCCGAAGCCCTCTTGGAGCCGCACCTGCTGGATCTGATCACCCTCGCGGTCGGTCGGACGATGGGGCAGGATCGCGTGCGGACATCGTCGTCCCGCTCGCTCGTCCGCGTGCGGCTGCGGGCCGTGATCGAAGCGCGCTTGGCAGACCGAACGCTCGACGCCGGCATGATCGCGAGCGCGGCCGGAGTCAGTGTGCGATATGCCAATGCGGTGCTGGCCGACGAGAGCACGTCGATCGTGCAACTCATTCAGGCGCGGCGCCTCGCCCGCTGCCGGCAGGCGCTGGAAGACCCCATGCAGAACGCCCGGACGGTGAGCGAGATCGCCTATGGCTGGGGGTTCTCGGACATGACCCATTTCGGCCGCCGGTTCAAAGCCGCCTATGGCGTCTTGCCCAGTGAGCATCGTCGGCGCGGGGTGCGCAGTCACTGAATGACGGCCACGCCCTTTTGAAATGCGTCCCGCTTCGTCGGCGGGGTTGTACGCTGCCTGCCGGGAACGTGTGCGGCCTGCCGGGAACGCGTGGTGTCTCATCTCGCCGGAATGGAGATCGGAATGGCCGCGCGGCGAACCGGGATGCACGGCGCCTTGGCCCTGCGGACGATTGCTAACGACGTCCGCAGAGATCCGGGCCCGCGGCATCGGCCTCGGCTTTCGGCAGGCGACGACGCATCCTCGGCGGCGGTGCAGATGTGCACCGGCGCGCGCCGCCGCGAGGGCCTGATCAATGAGCGGTCCTCGGCCGACACGACCGCATCGGATCGCGTCGCCGGCTCGATGCCACGCACCGGCTCGCGTATATAATTGCGGACGTAAGCGATCGATCGCGTCCGCCATTGAATCTGCTGGGGCGTCGAAATCTATTTCGTTCAGTTAAATCGTAATTTCATCTTCAATCTGAAATTAGATTCGATTGCGCCGATCTCATGATCGTTGTTTTGACCGTTTGATAGCTTTCTTTGTTCCAACACTGTACTGAGTTACTCAACGACGGATGCCCGCCAAGCGGGTACTTCGAGCGTCACCACGGTTCTCCAAATTGCTGCTCGGCCATCGGTGAAGAAGGTCGAGGCGAGGGTGGATCAGGATCGATCTTCACTGGACGGCCACGGATCCGCCGCGCACGCAATGGGCGTGGACGGCTCACGGCACCGCAGCGGCGCGGCGATTGTTCCGGCGCCGGACACCGCTTTTGCGGCGTTCGTCCGGCAGGCGCAGGTCTGTGTTGGTATCGCCGACCCGAATCTCAGACCCGTCTCCCTGAGTGCGACCCGGCGCAGTTTGGTCGGCCCGCGACCGCGGCCGTGTGAGAACGCAAATCCATCAAGTTCAAGGCGAATGGCCGCGCAGGGAGTGGGCAGCAAGCGTCCGACCCGCACGGAAGCCTCTAAGGATCAGGTCGGGCGGCATGAAGTCGAGGACCGGCTGTTGGTGGCGGTCGCGACTATGGCGCTCGACCTTCTGGTCGCTGCGGAAGCGGCGAGCGACCTGCATCTCGTACGCCTGGATCGCGACGAGTGATTGCTGCGTCGGATCTTCGAGAAGGCCGTTGCGGGCTTCTACCGGCATGAACTTGGGGACCAACGGACGGTGCGAGCGCAAGTCGGCCTCGGCTGGGACATGAGCGCGCCCACCCCCGGTTTGGCGGCCCTTCTCCCGGGCATGCAAACCGACGTGATCCTAGAGGACCAGAACCGCCGGACGGTGATCGACACCAACTTCACCGGCATCCTTACGGCCCGGCCATACGGGGGCGAGTCCTTCAAGAGCCCGCACCTCTACCAGATGTACGCCTACCTTCGGTCTCAAACCGGCAGGGGCGACAAGCGGGCGGATGTGGCCGAGGGCGTGCTGCTCCACCCGTCCCTCGATCGTCACGTCGACGAGAGCGTCGTCATACAAGGACATCGCATACGGTTCGCGACGGTGGACCTTGCGCGCTCGGCGGAGGATGTGCGCGCAAGGCTCCTCCAGATCGCGCAGATGTAATCTCGAACCGATGGGTCTGCCGATCAATCATGTGTAGGAGTACGACGACACGTGGATGGTCGCGCGCCCCCATGCCAAGCAATTGAAGCTACGCAGCCACGGCTTCGCGGGCAGATGAATGGACGACGTAGCGGGGGAACAGCTTCAGCTCGGAAGCCTTCGTTTCGATCGTGTACCCGCCGTACTTCCCGCCCTCCGTTCGAGGAGCATGTCCCTGGATGGCGTCCAGGACCGACTCCCGCATCCCGCACGCGCGGCCACGCGTCTTGAAGCTGTGGCGCCAACCATGATTAGGATCGACGCCGACGTCGTCGATCCCGAGCTTGCGGACCCATGCTGCCAGCCGCTCACCCACCTTCTTCGAGATCGGGTTGGCCGCTGAGCCGCCACGTCCGCGTGCGGGGTCGTAGAACAGGGGGCCCGTGCGCGTCTCGACGTAGTCGAGGAACCCCATCTCGATTAGGTGTGGGTGGATCGGTACGTCCCGGAACTGCCCTGTCTTCACGGTGCCCGCCTCCGGTGTGATGCGGAGGTACGGTACACCCCCTTTTTCGAGAACGTCCTTGTGGCGCAACTGGGTGATCTCGCCGACCCGGGCGCCGGAATAGGCGCACATCCACGGGACCCATCGCCGAGCCGCTGCATGCTCGGCATTGAGGCGCCCTCCCTGGGTGTCAAACAGCGTTGAACATTGACCCTGGATCGGCGTCGAACTTTGACCCCCTGGACAGGTATGGCGGGACGCCCCTGATCAGCCCGGCGAAGCGGGTCGGGGTGGCGTAGCCGGGCTGATCAGG
>Ga0182232_1000108_pt1 | contig 25516 bp, 23 predicted proteins | sample G6R1MG_30_FD_155484 | JGI IMG/M metagenome (GOLD analysis project Ga0182232, IMG submission 155484) | Phyllosphere microbial comminities from miscanthus, Michigan, USA - G6R3_NF_07NOV2016_LD2 MG | ecosystem: Host-associated > Plants > Phyllosphere > Phylloplane/Leaf | place: USA: Michigan... | reverse complement strand
CATTACCAACATTCTGAAATTGGCTACAACTACCGCCTCAGCAACCTGCTCGCCGGCATCGGCCGGGGCCAGATGGAGCTGCTCGAAGACCGGGTGAAGCGCCGCCGCGAGATTTTCAACTGGTATAAAGAAAACCTGGCGGGCCTACCCGGCCTCACCGTGGCCCCCGCCCCCGAGCCCGCCGGCAGCCACGCCAACCGCTGGCTCACAACCGCGCTACTCGACCCAGCCGCAACTAACGCCACGCCCGAAACCTTGCGCCAACACCTCGAAACCAAAAAAATTGAGAGCCGGCCGCTGTGGAAGCCGCTGCACTTGCAGCCGCTTTTTGCGGGCGCACTCATGTACGGCGGCACGGTGTGCGAAGACCTGTTTGCCCGCGGCCTGTGCCTGCCCAGCGGCACGGCGATGGGCGACGAAGAGCTGCGCCGCGTGGCCAAGGCCGTGCGCGAAGGTCTTAGTCAGCCACTTCCAGCCGCGTAGCGGTTGGCGTCGCCAAGCTGGCCGCAGCTTGATAATCAGCATTTACCAAAACTTTAGACTGAGCAACCGGGCGGCCAAACCAGCGCCGCAGCAGCAGGTGTGTGGGCAGGTAGAAGACCACGAACAGCGTTAGCATCCAGCCCAGCAGGTACACCGGGCCGGGCAGCCAGGTTTGGGGCTTGGCATCGTCGAAGCCAAAGACGTAGTTGATATTGACCGGAATTTTGGGGTCGGGCAGCACGGTGCCGGCGGGCGGCAAAAAGAAATACGCCACCAGGCACAAGCCCCAGCCCAGGGCCGTCCAGGCCAGCAGCGCCCGGCGGTCGTAGCCCAGGCGCTTGACTAGGAACAGCAGCAAAAACGGCAACCAGCCGTGGAAAAATGAGAGACCGCGCAAAAACAGCGAGCGGTTGGCATCGAACATGTACCCCGTGAGGCCCACCAAACGCAGCCCCAGCAGCTCGGCGCCAAAATCGAGGCACCACAGCACCTGCGGCACCAAGATGCCCACCGCCGCCATAGAGGCAACTAGCGGCCGCTCGGTCCAGAGCGCTAAGAATGCCAGCAGCAGCGATATATCGCAGAAATACAAGAAGTTGGTTGCGCCGTAGTTGACGTAGTAGACCGGCACCAGCACGGTCAGGAAGGCGGTAACGAGCAGTTTGAGCGCGAGCGGCAAGCGGGGGGAAGCCGGAAACATAGTAGGAGGTAAGGTGAGGTGAGCCGCGATACCGGCCGCCCCTGAGGCTTACCGGCATTGCTGCGGCGAAATACGGCCCTACCTCCTGCCTTACCATTGCGAAATAAGGTTTTCCGGGAGTTTTGGATACTGCGTTTTTAAATTACAAATTGTTAATTATAAGCGTATTACCAATGTAATCATTCGACTTTAGTGAGAGCATCATCTACGCTTGCTTACCATTTTAAATTGACTGAGTTTTTTGATTAACACCAGAAAAGGGCTGCCAGCTTATTGCCAGCAGCCCTTTTCTGGTGCGATTGGCAAATTTGCGCTAGTCGAGTGCCTGCGCCAGGTCGGCCAGCAGCTCGGCGGGCTCCTCGATGCCTACGCTCAGGCGCAGCACGCCGGGCGTGATGCCCAGCGCCCGGCGCTGCGCTTCGGTGAGGCCGCGGTGCGAGGTGGGCCGTGGGTACGAGCACGACGAAGCCACGCCCGCTAGCGAGGGCGCCAGCGGAAACAGCTGGCTTTGCTGAATAAACCGCTCGGCCGCCGCCATGGTATCGTCGGCTAGGCGCAAACTCAGCATCCCACCGTAGAGGCCATTCAAAAGTTGGCTTTCAGCCAACTCGTGGCCGGGGTGCGTTTCGAGACCAGGGTAAAATACCTGGGCTATGGCCGGATGCTTAGCCAGAAAGCGCGCCACGACCAGCGCGTTTTCGGAATGCTGCCGCATCCGCAGGCGCAGGGTTTTGAGGCCGCGCACGGCCAGCCAGCTATCGAGCGGGGCCAGCATGAGACCGAGGTTGGTGGCAATGCGCCGCAGGTGCCGGCCAATTTCGGGGTCGCGGGCCACTACCACGCCGGCCGTGAGGTCGGAGTGGCCACCCAGGTACTTGGTGGCCGAGTGCCACACCATGTCGGCGCCCCAGTCGAGCGGCCGAGTGAGGATAGGCGACGTAAACGAGCTGTCAATCAGCAGCAAAATACCCTGCTCGCGGCAGGACTGGGCCAGGCGCGGGCCGTCGAGCACTACCAGCAGCGGGTTGCTGAGCACTTCGGCCAGCACCAGCTTGGTGTTGGGGCGGCGGTGCCGGGCCACGTCGTAGAGGTCGGCCAGTGGCACGTAGCTGGTTTCGATGCCCAAGCGGCTTAGCTCCTTGCTGAGCAGCACCACCGAGCCGCCGTAGAGCTCGGCGGGGCACAGCACGTGGTCGCCGGCCTGGCACACGGCTAGCACCCCGGCCAGGCCCGCGCCGGTGGCCACGCCCCCGCCGGCCGCGCCTTCGAGGCGAGCTACTTCGGTTACCAACTCATCGGAATTGGGGTGCTCGGAGCGCGAGTAGCCATACATGCCGCCGTGGTCGGGGGCGGTATAGTAGGTTTCTAGTTCGGCCAAGGAGGCAAACTTAAAAACCGACGTCTGGTATATCGGGGTGACTTTGGGATGAATCGGGGTCAGGTCCATAGGCCGCGAAGGTAGCGCCTGTGCTCCTACCCTACCGATTATTTGGTGCGCCGGACTTCCTCCGCGTCATCCCTTATTTCGCGGGAGCTGTCAATTATTTCCTCGGCCTTGCCCGTTATCGTATCGGGCACCAGGTGCAGCAACACGCGGTTTTCACGGGCAAAAACCTGCATCAGTACGATAAAATACGAGAGCAGCAGCGGCCCAATAACCAAGCCCACGATGCCGAAAATATCCACGCCAAGCGTCAGGCCCACCAGCGTTACCCAGGGGTGAATATCGCCCATGTACTTGGCCATCCAGATGCGCAGCAGGTTATCGACGTTGATAATCACAACCACACCCACTATCAAAATGCCGATGCCCTGCCCGTTGTGGCCCTGCGCAAACTGATAGATGGCCGCCGGCCCCCACACCAGCGGCGTGCCCAAAACGGGGATAAAGGCCATGAAAAAGGCGATTACCGTCCAGAACATGGGCGAGGGAACGCCGAATATCCAGAGCGTCAGCCCCGTTAAGATGCCCTGCACCAGCGCTACCACACCCTGGCCCAATACGTTTGCATTCACGTTGTTTCGCAGCGACTCACTCAGCTCGTCCAGCGTTTTTTCGCGGAAGGGCAGGTAGCGGCGCAGGCCCGCCAAAAAGGCTTCTTCCTGCATGAAGAGGTAGTACATCGTGAACAGCATCAGGCCCACGATGACGATGACGTTGAGCACGCTGCTGGCCAGCGTGGGTATCCACTGGCTCACTTTGGCAGCGCCCTGCTGAAGTAGTTGGCGCACCTGCGCCTGCTCGGTTACCTGCACGCCGAGCTTGCGCTCGATACCCTGCACGGTAGCCAGTATTTGGTCGGTATTCTGGGCCACGATGCGCACCTTGTCGATGAGGAGCGAGGTGAGGGCGAAAAACGGGATGATGAGCACTACCACCGCGAATAGCAGCAGCATGACCGTTACGAGCGTACGGTTCCACTTGCGCTGGTGCACCAGCGCCGTAAACCACGGCCGCAGCACCACGTACAGGATGCCCGCGCCCAAAAAGGCCGTGAGGTAGCCCAACAGGCCGTAAAAAGCGAGTAGCCCCAGCAGCACTACCGTTACGATGAGCAGCAGGTAGCGTTGGCGGGGCGAGTAAATGTTGGTTTCGAGCGGAAGCGACATGAGGCGGCGGCAAGGGCCGGTAAAATGGACTAATATCCGCTCAACGGAAACCGGCCCCAAAAGGCTGCCCTTGCGGCAAAAGCCGCCTTACTATTGCGCACCAAAAAGCGCCCGCCCCGGCCGAAGCCAGAGCGGGCGCTTTTTGGTAAAAACGAGAACTTACGCCGAAGCCGACTCAGCCAGTACGACTACGTTGTTGCGCAGCACCTCCACGATGCCGCCGCTAATGTGGAAGGTACCGCCGCCCACGCCCGTCACCGTCACGTCGCCTTCTTTGAGGGCAGCGATAAGCGGAGCGTGGTTGTTGAGCACTTCAAACGAGCCGTCGGTGCCCGGAAAGCGCACCGCAGTGGCTTCGCCGTCATACACCTTGCGGTCGGGGGTAATAATTTCTAGATGCATATTTCTCTGGCTGTTAGCTATTGGCTGTTAGCTATTAGCTTTTCTCCGCTAATGCCTTGATGGAGCTAACAGCTAACAGCCAATAGCTAACAGCTCAAAAGAAATTACTTGGCTTCCGCAATCAGGCGCTCGCCCTTAGCTACGGCGTCTTCGATGTTGCCAACGAGGTTGAAGGCCGACTCGGGCAGGTGGTCGTGCTTGCCGTCGATGATTTCGTTGAAGCCTTTGATGGTGTCCTTGATGTCAACAAGCACGCCTTGCAGGCCGGTGAACTGCTCGGCCACGAAGAAGGGCTGCGACAGGAAGCGCTGCACGCGGCGGGCGCGGTTCACGGTCTGCTTATCTTCCTCCGAAAGCTCGTCCATACCCAGGATGGCGATGATGTCTTGCAGCTCTTTGTAGCGCTGCAAAATCTCCTTCACTCGCTGGGCGGTGTTGTAGTGCTCGTCGCCGAGGATGGTGGCGTCGAGGATGCGCGAGGTCGAGTCCAGCGGGTCAACGGCTGGGTAGATGCCCAGCTCGGCGATTTTGCGGCTCAGTACCGTCGTGGCGTCCAAGTGAGCAAAGGTGTTGGCCGGGGCCGGGTCAGTCAAGTCATCGGCCGGCACGTATACGGCTTGCACCGAAGTGATTGAACCGCGCTTGGTCGAGGTAATGCGCTCCTGCATGGCACCCATCTCGGTGGCCAGCGTGGGCTGGTAGCCTACGGCCGACGGCATCCGGCCCAAGAGAGCCGATACCTCCGAACCCGCCTGCGTGAAGCGGAAGATGTTGTCGATGAAGAACAGGATGTCGCGGCCGGCACCGGTACCGTCGCCGTCGCGGAAGCTCTCGGCAATCGTCAAGCCCGACAAAGCCACGCGGGCGCGGGCTCCGGGGGGCTCGTTCATCTGGCCGAACACGAGGGTAGCCTGCGATTTTTCCATCTCGGCCATGTCTACTTTGCTCAGGTCCCAGCCGCCCTCTTCCATCGAGTGCTTGAAGGCGTCGCCGTAGCGGATGATGTTGGCTTCGATGAATTCACGCAGCAAGTCGTTGCCCTCGCGGGTGCGCTCGCCCACACCGGCAAATACCGACAGGCCCGAGTAGGCCTTGGCTACGTTGTTGATAAGCTCTTGAATCAGTACGGTTTTGCCTACGCCGGCACCACCGAACAGCCCGATTTTACCGCCCTTCACATACGGAGCGAGCAGGTCAATTACTTTAATGCCGGTGAAGAATACTTCCGACGAGGTAGCCAGTTCCTCAAACGCGGGGGCGTTGCGGTGGATGGGCAGGCCGCCCGTGCTCACGGGCTGCGGAATGCCGTCGATGGCCTGGCCGATTACGTTGAACAGGCGGCCTTTCACGCCGTCGCCGGTGGGCATCGTGATGGCGTGGCCTAGGTTGCGCACTTCGGCACCACGGGTCAGGCCCTCGGTCGAGTCCATGGCGATGGTCCGCACCCGGTCTTCGCCCAGGTGCTGCTGGGTTTCCAGCATTACCACCTGGCCGTTTTCTTTGGTTACTTCCAGGGCGTCGAAGATGTTGGGAAGGCTCGCTTCGCCCGCGAAGCTCACGTCCACCACGGGGCCGATAACCTGGGTGATTTTGCCCGAATTCGCCATTTGGTTTTGTTTTACGAAGTTAGTACAGTTTTGAGGGTGCAAAAGTACGCCAAAAACGGGGCTTTTCAAAGCTGCGCGCTCGCAGGCCCGGCCAGGCCGGTCTTGGCCAGATGCTGCTTCCGCTTGTCTGCAAGCTCCCAAAATCTTCTCCCCTGCCACTCAGCGCCAACCGCCGCTGCCTCAGCTATTAAGCGCCTGCTAGCGCCTCCGGGACCAAAAAAAGTTGATTTTTTTTCAACCCAACTCTTGCCTTGTAAACTTCTTTTTCTACCTTTGCAGCCCCGAACAGCACATCGCTCTACGGGACCTTGTCCGATGGTGTAACCGGCAACACGCTTGATTTTGATTCAAGAAAGTCCAGGTTCGAGCCCTGGTCGGACAACGGAAACCCAAAACGCCCCTTTTCAGCCTGCTGAGAAGGGGCGTTTTGGCGTTTTAGCCCGTCGCTGTTTCATCACTTCGGCTAGACGTTGCTTCCATATCTATTACGTTCGTTTTAGACGAAGAATGAGAATTTACTTCAACCTGACATACCGCGAGTAGCCAACCACACCCACTTCTTTATCTCTACGGTATAATACTAAGCTGTCCTTGGTGAGCTTAATAATATGGTCCGTCACCACAATGCCACCACTATAGCAAAAGGAGAGTTTGTTGTTAGAAATTTTCCAGTACGTCTGCCCTGCTTTCTCTTCGCTGCCTATTTCGTCAAAGAAATTGACCCGGCGCCCCTCAATCCAAAAAATAGCATTGCAGTTCAGGCAATTAGACCACGCCCCTTGAAGCAAAGAAGCCTGCGGGTGCAACCCTTTCCGGTGCGAGGTGCGCCTCACGCTTGGAGGCGGCTTAGGCAAAGTGTGAATACCAGCGTTGGTTTTTGGGGCTAGGTGAGTGGCAGGCGTTTGGCAAAAAGCATTTCGTAATAAGTGGGTGGCAAAGAGTAGTATAAGCATTTTTATGGATGTTTCTAACTTGTCTGAGAACGCAGGTTAAGTAAAATACTTATCTGCCTCATCCTCAAAGCTACTTTCATTAATCTTACCCTCACTCCTACCACAATTTCGTAAACCTATCGCAACTTTGCAGTCGCAAGCCGCCGCTAACGGGCGACCCTGCCCAGTTCGACCGCATGAGTAAGCAGCCGCCGCAGCCCCACGCATCTGGGATGCCCGCCCCGAGTAGTCGGGCGCGCACCGAGTGCCCGGCGGGCCGGCTGCCGCAGCGGCCTTGTTTTACACCTTGGGGAAAGCAGTGGCAGCAATGCTTCACGACGGCTACCCCACCCTCCGATTTTTGCAAAGGCGCTGGCTTCTCCCGCTTCGGGAGCGAGCCGGCGCCTTTCGCTTTTTACGACCGTTCGACAAGCTTTTGCTTGGCGCGAGGCGTAGCTCTTGATTCTTTACCCTTTCTTACGGCAAGCTAAAGCTTACCATACATTCCATGGAACCGATTGTTAAGATATTCGCTGGCACTGCTTCGCAGGAGCTGGGCCACCACATTGCCGAGTGCTACGGCCAGCCGCTGGGCGACCTCACCGTGCAGCGCTTTGCGGATAACGAGCTGGGGCCCAGCTTTAATGAGAGCGTGCGCGGCTGCGAAGTGTTCCTCATTCAGAGCACCTTCCCGCCTTCCGAGCACCTCATGGAACTGATGCTGATGGTGGATGCCTGCAAGCGCGCCTCGGCCCACAAGGTCAACATCGTGATGCCCTACATGGGCTACGCCCGCCAGGACCGCAAAGACAAGCCCCGCGTGAGCATCGGGGCCAAGGTGGTAGCCAACATCATTCAGAGCGTGGGCACCGACCGCCTCATGGCCTGTGACCTGCACGCGGGCCAAATTCAGGGCTTTTTCGACATTCCGGTGGACCATCTCGACGGGGCTACCGTCACGGCGCCTTACATCAAGTCGCTAAACCTCGAAAACCTCATCTTCGCCTCGCCCGACGTGGGCGGCGTGGTGCGCACGCGCGCCTACGCCAAGAAGTTCGGGGCCGAAATCGTGGTCTGCGACAAGATGCGCCTGCGGGCCAACGAGATTGCCTCGATGCAGGTAATCGGCGATGTGAAAGGTATGGACGTGGTATTTGTGGATGACATGGTGGACACGGCCGGCACCATTTGCAAGGCCGCCGACCTCGTGATGGAGCGCGGCGCCCGCTCGGTGCGCGCCGTTATCACGCACCCGCTGCTGAGCGGTCCGGCCCACGAGCGCATCCGCTCGTCGTCGCTTACGGAGTTGATTACGACGGATACGATTCCGCAGCGCGAGTCGAATGAGAAGATTCGGGTTATCTCGGTAGCACCGCTATTTGCGGCGGCGATTCGCAATGTGGTAACGCACGACAGCATCAGCTCGCTGTTTATTTAAGGGTTGCGCGGACTTTGCAGTCCGCGTGCGTGAGTAGTCGCCCGGCTGCCCGCTAGCACACGCGGACTACAAAGCCCGCGCAACTGCCTTGCTTTTCCCACCTTAAACCCGTACCTTTGCGGCCCGTTTCGGCAAGGGTTGCCGGGCGGTTAATTCATTTCTAACCAACTTCTTTTATGAAAAGCCTGGAGATTGTAGGGTTTAAAAGAGCGAATCTCGGCAAGACGGACGCCAAGGCACTGCGCCTCGACGCCCAAGTGCCTTGCGTACTGTACGGCGGCCAAGACACGGTGCACTTTTCGGTGCCCGCCATCCTGTTCCGCGAGTTGCTGTACACCCCGGAGGCCCACATCGTGGACCTGAACGTGGAAGGCACCACCTACCGCGCCATCGTGCAAGATGCCCAGTTTCACCCCGTGAACGAGATGCTGCTGCACGTTGACTTCCTGGAAGTTGCGGAAGGCAAAGAAGTGAAAATGGATATTCCCGTGAAATACGTAGGCGTATCGCCGGGCGTACTCGCCGGTGGCAAGCTCGCCAGCAAGCTGCGCAAGCTGAAGGTGAAGGCTACCCCCGAAAACCTGCCCGACTACGTGGAAGTTGACATCAGCACCCTGGAGCTCGGCAAATCGGTGAAAGTAGGCGCGGTGAAAGCTGAAAACTTCACTATCCTCACCAGCGCCCAGGCCCCCATCGCGACCATCACCATCCCGCGTGCGCTGAAAGGCGAAATGGCCGCCAACCGCTAGTAACCACAGATTAGCACGAATTTAGTCGGATTTCACGGATTTTGTGAACGACGCTAGTGCTTGTGTTTTTTTGTACAAAAAGCCGCTCTCTCGGGAGCGGCTTTTTTATGTAAGGTAGTTTCGGCTTACGCAAGCAGTAGCTCACCGAAAATCGTCCACAAAATCCGCGCAATCCGCTCCTATCCGAGCTAATCCGTGATTTATGAAATTTCTCGTCCTTGCCCTCGGCAACATCGGCCCCGAATACGTCGATACGCGCCACAACATCGGTTTTATGGTAGCCGATTACCTGGCGCAAAAATTCGAGGCGCCGCGCTTTGAAATAGGTCGGCACGCCTTTACGACCGAAATAAAGAGTAAGGGCCATACCTACGTAGTAGTGAAGCCCACCACGTTTATGAACCTGAGTGGCAAGGCCGCGGCGCATTGGCTGAGCACCCTCAAAATTCCAGTGGAAAATATGATTGTCGTAACCGACGACCTAGCCCTGCCTTTTGGCAAGCTGCGGCTGAAAGGCCAAGGCTCGGCCGGCGGGCACAACGGGCTAAAGGACATTCAGGCCACGCTGGGCACCGATGTCTACGCCCGGCTGCGCTTCGGCGTCGATGCTAATTTTCCGAAAGGACGGCAGGTTGATTACGTGCTCAACCCGTTTTCAGCCGACGAGCAGATTGACTTGCCCTCACGCATCGAGAAGGCCGGCGAAGCAGTACTGGCGTTTGGCTCGATGGGTTTGGAAAGGGCTATGAACGTGGTGAATGTGAAGTAACACCAAGCTCAATTGGCGCGGGGCACAGCCCCGCGCCAATTATTGTTATTGCTACAAGATGCTGCTGCCGTTGCGCACAGGAGCGCCGGGCTGCATCAGCGCCAGGCTGCCATCGGCGTTTTCGGCCAGTAGCAGCATCCCCTGGCTCTGAATACCTTTTATTTCGCGGGGCGCCAGATTCAGCAGCACCATTGCCTGCTGCCCAATCAACGCCTCGGGAATAAACGATTCGGCAATGCCGCTCACGATGGTGCGCTGGTCAAGGCCGGTGTCAATGGTCAGCTTGAGCAATTTCTTGGTTTTGGCCACCTTTTCGGCGGCGATAATCGTGCCGACGCGCAAGTCCATTTTGCCAAATTCCTCGAAGCTCACGTTTTCCTTGGCAGCCGTTACGGGCGTGTTGGCCAGGGCGTTGGCTTGCTTGGTATCGAGCAGCTTTTGCACCTGCGCGTTTACCACCGCGTCTTCGATTTTGGCGAATAGCAGCGCGGGCTCCTGCAATTGGTGGCCGGCGGGCAGTTGCTCGGCGCGGGTGGCGCTTTGCCAGTCGCCGGGCTGGAAAGCCAGCATTTTGGCCAGCTTTTCGGCCGACTCGGGTAGGAAGGGCGTGAGCACCGGCACGAGCGCGGCGGCCACTTGCAGCGCCACGTGTAGCACGGTACCGGTGCGGGCCGCGTCGGTTTTAATAAGCTTCCAAGGCTCGGTTTCGGCCAGGTATTTATTGCCCACGCGAGCCAGGTTCAGCACCTCGGCCAGCGCGTCGCGGAAACGATAGTTTTCAATTAAGTCACCGATGCGGGCCGGAAACTCGGCCATCTGACGGAAAACCTCTTCGTCGATTTCGGTGAGTTCGCCGCGCTCGGGCACTTTACCCTCGAAGAACTTCTGCGTGAGCACCGCAGCGCGGTTCACGAAGTTGCCGAGCGTGGCAACCAGCTCGTTGTTGTTGCGCGCCTGGAAATCCTTCCAGGTGAAGTCGTTATCCTTGGTTTCGGGCGCGTTGGCGCACAGCACGTAGCGCAGCACGTCGGCCTGGCCGGGGAAGTCCTGCAAGTATTCGTGCAGCCACACGGCCCAGTTGCGCGAGGTGCTGATTTTGTCGCCTTCCAGGTTCAAAAACTCATTAGCCGGCACGTTATCGGGCAGGATGTAGTCGCCGTGCGCCTTCAGCATTACCGGGAAAATAATGCAGTGGAACACGATATTATCCTTGCCAATAAAATGCACCAGCTTGGTGCCGGGGTCCTGCCAGTATTTCTGCCAGTCGTCGGGGAAGCCCTCCTTGGTAGCCGATATGTAGCCGATGGGCGCATCAAACCAGACGTACAGTACTTTACCCTCCGCACCGGGCACGGGCACGGGCACGCCCCAGTCGAGGTCGCGCGTGACGGCGCGCGCGTGCAGGCCCTGGTCTATCCACGATTTGCACTGGCCGTAGACGTTGGTTTTCCAGTCACTTTTGTGGCCTTCGATTATCCATTCGCGCAGCCAGGGCTCGTACTGGTCGAGGGGCAAAAACCAGTGCTTGGTTTCGCGCAGCACCGGCGTGTTGCCGCTCAGCATCGAGCGTGGGTTTATTAATTCCGTAGGGCTGAGCGAGGTGCCGCAGCGCTCGCACTGGTCGCCGTAGGCGTTTTCATTGCCACAATTTGGGCAGGTGCCAACCACGTAGCGGTCGGCCAGAAATTGGGCCGCCTGCTCGTCGTAGAGTTGCTGCGTGGTTTGCTCGATGAATTTATTGTCGGCGTATAATTTCTTGAAAAACTCGCTCGAAACCTCGGCGTGAGTTTTGGAAGAAGTGCGCGAATACACGTCGAACGACACGTTGAAATCGCGAAAAGAATCGCCGATTATTTTGTGGTATTTATCGACAATTTGCTGCGGCGTAACACCTTCTTTCTGAGCCCGAATGGTAATCGGCACGCCATGCTCGTCGGAGCCACAAATAAATTTTACGTCGCGGTTTTGAGCGCGCAAATAGCGCACGTAGATATCGGCCGGTAAATACACGCCGGCCAGGTGGCCGATGTGCACGGGACCGTTGGCGTAGGGCAGCGCCGCCGTAACGGTATAGCGCTCTGGAAGTAAGCTCATTGCAGAAATAAAAACGTCAATTACCTTGCCCTTGCCCTTTGCCTAAAAGTCGTGTTTGGATGGCTTTTTCGTGGGTCAGGCTTTGGGTACTTGATTCGATTAAAAATAAAATTGCTTGCTAACCAAGTAGCAATTTGTTCGTTTGCCAAGTAGCCAAATTATTTTTGGCTCAGCTTGGTAGCTAGGCCCACTTTTCACCTCTTCAAATTCCCACTTTTACTCATGGCTAAAAAGAATAATTCGGTAGCTGAGGCGCCGGTAGTTTCCGCTAAACGCACGCCGGAAGAAAAGGCGCAGCGCAAGGCCGAAAAAGCGGGCCGCCAGGCCAGCAAAGGCTTGGCAGACGACCGCGCCGAGCAGAAGGCCAGCCAGAAACAAACGCTCAAAACGGCGGCCAAGCAACTTCAAAAAGAGCTGGACGCCCGCATGAGTGAGCTGGTAACTCGCATCCGCAAAGAAACGAAGGCCAAGCTGAAAGAAGTGGTGAAAGAGGCAACGCGCCGCCTCGATGTGGATACCGAGCGCATGTTTGAGCAGGCCCTGCACACGATAGTGCGCCACTACGACTCGGTAGCGCCCGGCCGCAGCAGCGACCTGAGCTTTCCCGCGCCTGCCGCGCAGAATGCTGATGACCAACCAACTACCAAAACAGCCGCGCCCAAAACCAGTGCCACGGCTAGCAAAAGCTCCGCCGCCCGCAAAGCTCCGACTAACCCTGACGCCTCAGCCGCCCCGGCTCGCAAAACTCCCAGCCGCCCCGCTGCTAGCAAAAGCGCGGCGGCTGCCAGCCGTAGCCCCGGCCGCCCCAAGCGCAGCAATTCAGCCGAAGATGCTGGTAATTTGAGTGATAGCTTAAGCACGCCCACTGCCACCAGCAACGACGGAGCAGCCGTGGACAACGTTTAGCCTCGGTGACTTTTCAAAAAAGCGGCCTGTTTCCGATTGTTGGAAACAGGCCGCTTTTTTAGGTACAGTTCAGACTCCGCAAATCCCGGCTACGCCGAATTAGGGGCGGCGCAGGGTATCGGCCAGCGATTGGTCAATGCGTCGCAGGCGGGTTTCGGGCGTCGTGATGTTAGCATCATTGGTGTTCAGGCTTTCGGGACGCTTAGCGCGGTTGATGTCGGACGCTTCTTCGCCGAGGCGCATTACGTTGGGCGTGGCGTCGGGCACAGGCGCGCCGGCCCGCACCGCCGTGCCGTTAGAGTTGTAGAGGGCGCGGCGGTCGGCGTCGGAATTTACTTGCGTGGGCAGGCTGCGGGGGGCCGCGCTTTCGGCAGTTTGCTCGGTAGTGCTACAGCTAGCCAGCAGCGCGGGCAGGGCCAGCCAAGCCAGGCGGGAACGAGTAGTAAAGGACATGATTATCAAAAGAAAAGGCGACCCGAAATGGACCGCCTTCCTTAAACGCAAATTGGATTTAGGAGTTCCGATTTATTTCTTTTCGAAGACCAGCGCGTTGCCGTCCATGCAGTAGCGCTGGCCAGTGGGCTTGGGGCCGTCGTCGAAAACGTGGCCGAGGTGACCGCCGCACTTGGCGCACACTATTTCGTCGCGGCTCATGCCAAAGCTCTCGTCCGACTTCACCTTAACGCTGGCCACCGTGGCGGGGGCAAAAAAGCTGGGCCAGCCGGTGCCCGAATCAAACTTGGTAGCACTGGTAAACAGCAGGTTGTGGTCGGCCGCGCAGTAGTAGGTGCCGGCCGCATGGTTGTCGTGGTATTTGCCGGTAAAGGGCCGCTCGGTGCCCTCCTGGCGCAGAATGTAGTACTGGTCGGGCGTGAGCAGCTTTTTCCACTCGGCATCGGTGTGCTGCACCGGAAACTCGCCGGGCTTGCCCGTCACGGGCTGCGGCTGCGGGTACTTAGCGGTGGTCACGGTAGCACCTTTGGGGCCGGCGGGTACTACGCTAGCCACCGGCTTGTCGGCGCGGGTTTGGGAGCAGGCAGGGGTGAAAATAACGACGCTCAGCAAGAGCGAAAGCAAAGAGAGACGCATAGGTGAAGGACTGCTAGTTGGAGCCCTAACAAACGCAAAAAGCCCGGCGTTCGGATGTTAGGCCGGGTGGGGCCAAAATAGTTGAAATGGAATTTTTGCGCGCTACCCGCTGTCCGTACTCCGGCTGGCTAGTAATTAGATAATTAGGACGGTGACGGTTTTCTGCCTGATAACCCGTACCTTTGCGGCCGCAAAAACTTACGTATGACTCAGAACATTCGGAATATCGCCATCATTGCCCACGTTGACCACGGCAAGACGACTTTGGTGGATAAGATTATCCACGCCTCCAAGATTTTCGACGAGCACCAGCACTTCGACGACCTTATCCTCGACGACAACCCCCTGGAGCGCGAGCGCGGCATTACCATCGTATCCAAAAACGTATCGGTACGCTACAATGGCGTGAAAATCAACATCATCGACACCCCTGGTCACGCCGACTTCGGCGGTGAGGTAGAGCGCGTGTTGAAGATGGCCGACGGCGTGCTGCTGCTCGTGGATGCCTTCGAAGGCGCCATGCCGCAGACCCGCTTCGTGTTGGGCAAAGCCCTCGACCTGGGCCTGAAACCCATCGTGGTGGTGAACAAGGTAGATAAGGAAAACTGCCGCCCCGACGAGGTGCACGAGCAGGTTTTCGACCTTATGTTCAACCTCGGTGCCAACGAAGACCAACTTGATTTCGTGACCCTTTACGGCTCTTCCAAGCAAGGCTGGATGAGCACGGATTGGAAAGAAAAGACCGACAACATCATCCCGCTGCTCGACGCGGTAGTGGCTTCAATTCCGCCCGCCCCGGTGCTGGACGGTACGCCCCAGATGCAGGTAACTTCGCTCGACTACTCGTCGTTCGTGGGCCGCATCGCCATCGGCCGCGTGCACCGCGGCACGCTGAAAGAAGGCGCTAACATGAGCCTGATGAAGGCGGATGGCAGCGTGAAGAAAGTAAAAATCCGCGAGCTGCACGTGTTTGAAGGCCTGGGCCGCAACAAGGTAGCCGAAGTAAGCAGCGGCGAAATCTGCGCCGTTTCGGGCATCGAAGGCTTCGACATTGGCGATACGCTGGCCGACGCCGACAATCCCGAGCAGCTCGAGCGCATCAGCATCGACGAGCCGACGATGAACATGCTGTTCACCATCAACAACTCGCCGTTCTTCGGCAAGGAAGGTAAGTTCGTGACTTCGCGTCACTTGCGCGACCGCCTGTTCAAAGAAACCGAGAAAAACCTGGCGCTGCGCGTGCAAACCACCGACAAGGAAGACACCTTCCTGGTATTTGGTCGCGGTATTCTGCACTTGTCGGTACTCATCGAAACGATGCGCCGCGAGGGCTACGAGCTGCAAGTGGGCCAGCCCCAGGTGCTGTTCAAAGAAGACGACAAAGGCAACCGCCTGGAGCCCGTGGAGCTGCTCGTGGTGGACGTGCCGGAGGAAACCGCCGGCAAGGTTATCGAGCTAGTGAGCATGCGCAAAGGCGAAATGACCATCATGGAGCCCAAGGGCGACTTGCAGCACCTGGAGTTCAGCATCCCGTCGCGCGGCCTCATCGGCCTGCGTAACAACGTGCTGACCGCCACCGCTGGCGAGGCCATCATGAACCACCGCTTTGCCGCCTACGAGCCCCACAAGGGCCCGATTCCGGGCCGTATTTCGGGCTCGCTGATTTCGCTCGAAACCGGCCCTGGCACCGCCTACACCATCGACAAGCTGCAAGACCGGGGCTCGTTCTTCGTGGACCCAGGCGAGGAAGTGTACGGTGGCCAGGTAATTGGCGAGCACACCCGCCCCAATGACCTGACCGTCAACATCCAGAAAGGCAAGAAGCTGACCAACATGCGTGCCTCGGGTACGGATGACAACGTGAAAATCGTGCCCAAGCGCCAGTTCTCGCTGGAAGAAGCCATGGAATACATCCAGAAGGATGAATACCTGGAAGTTACGCCGAAATCGGTGCGCATGCGCAAGATTCTGCTCGACGAAAACGAGCGCCTGCGCTACGCCAAAACGGCCGACTAGACCGCAGATTCAAACGGATTTTTAGGATTTCGCGAATACGCCTGCTGCGCAGGCTGGCTATGCGAAGGAGATGGGAAAGGCTGCCAAAAGGCAGCCTTTCTTTGTTTTATAGAATTGCTTTGCTTGGCTTTTACTTTGCTTTTATGGATTCTCTAAATTCTTTTGTTCGGCTTTTTACCCTTGATGATGCGGCGGCTGCGCAGCGTGTTGGCGAGCGGCTGGCGCTGGTGCTTCGCGACCCGGCCACTTACCAGGCACAGTACGCTGAGGAGCTTGCGGAGCGCGGTATAGTGGGGGCGCTGCCGGCGCAGGAGCTGCGCGAGGTGGCGCTCATCGACGCGCTGCTGAGTGAAGAACTGCTGTGGGAAGCTGACTGGCAAGACGCTATAACCGACCTCGCCTACGGCCTTAACGAAACCCTAGCCAGGCAAAACCGCGCCGAGCGGCTCGATGAGCAAGCATTTGCCGGGCGCGCTAGCACTGGCCCCGAGGCCCTCGACATGTTGCAGGAAGCCTTGGAACCGCTGGGGCTGGCGCTGGTGCTGCTGACGCTGGACAGCGACTCGCACGCGCTGAGCGTAGTGGCCGAAAGCCAAGTAGCCGAAATGCGGAGCCTGGCCCAGCAATTGGGCTTTGGGCTGACCGTGTACTAGCCGCGCTGCCGCACGGCCTCAAACGTGAGCACGGCCGCCGCTACGCTCACGTTGAGCGAGTCGAGCACACCGCGCATCGGGATGATAACCGTTTCGTCGCAGGCCTCGCGGGTGGCGGGCGTGAGGCCGTCGGCCTCGGTGCCGAGCACCAGCGCCGTGGGGCCGGCAAAGCTGGTGGCAGTATAGCTTTTGGCCTCGTCGGCCAGCGCGGCGGCGAAGGTGCGAATACCTTTTTCGCGCAGAAAAGCCAGGATTTCGGGCATGGGTGCGGCCACCGTGGGCACGGTAAAAATGCCGCCCAGGCTGGCCCGAATCACGTTCGGGTTATAGAGGTCGGTGCGCGCGTCGCCCACCAGCACGGCGTGGGCGGGCGCGGCGTCGGCGGTGCGCAGGATGGCGCCGAGGTTGCCGGGCTTTTCCACGGCTTCGAGCACGATAAGGAGCGGGTTTTTGGGCAGCTCCAGGTCGGCCAGGGTGCGGCTGGGCGTGCGCAGCAAGGCCAAAACCCCATCGGAGCGCTCGCGCACGGCCAGCTTGGCAAACACGGCGGGGCTCACGGGCAGCAGCTCGTAGGGGCGCGGCACGAGGTGGGCGGGCGCGGTTAGCTCGCGCGCGATTTCGTCGCCAGCCAGCTCGGCGCACAGCAGCAGCGTAGCTACCTGCCAGCCGGCCTGGCGGGCGTTGGCCAGCTCGCGGTAGCCTTCTACCAGCGTTAGGCCCTGGCGGCGGCGCTCGGCCGACTTGTCTTGCAGGCGCAGCACTTCTTTGATGCGCGGGTTGTGCAGACTGGTGATGCGGTCGGGCTGAGCGGGGCGGGCGGCGTACATGGCCACGAAGGTAGGCAGCAGTAAAATAGGGCGGCGAGCACATGATAATTTCAGGAAGCCGCCGTTCTACCTTCGTCTGGGTATGTGCTGGTGGCTTGAAATTTTGCGTGCTTCTTTTCCTGGTTGCTCTCCCATCCTTTTCCCTCCCCCTGCTTGGCGCTCCGACTCAATACCAAAATTTTACTCGGCTTCGCCATCGCGCTGTCGGCGCTGGTGGCCACGTCCATCATGGCGTTTGTCGCCATTCGGCAGCTGAGCCGCTACACCGCGCTGGTCGAGCATTCCTACGATGTGCTGCAGCAAACGGACGATGTGCGCATCGCCATCCGCGACGCGCAAACCGGCATGCGCAGCTACCTGCTGGTGGGCGACCCTTTTTACCTCGACCTTTACCAACGCAATGGCCTCATGATGCAGCGTAAGGCGGTGGCCTTGCAGCACCTCGTGGCCGACGAGCGCCACCAGCGCCTGCGCGCCGACACGCTGCGCCAACTCATCGAAGGCCAGGAGCAGGAGCTTGAATTATTCAAAACCTACGACCCCTCGCCCGAAGTGGCCCAGGCGCTGCTGCTGCGCGAGCAGCAGCCGCTGCGCACGTTTAAGGGCGTGGTGCTGCGCCTGCGGCAGTATGAGGAGCGCCTGCTCAAGGGCCGCAACCAGCGCCAGCAGCTGTTTCAGCGGCTGGCCCCGCTGGCCATTGGGCTGTCGGCGGTGCTGGCAATCGCCATCGTGCTGTGGCTGTTCGGCCGCATTTCGGCTGAGCTGCGGGCCAACGAGCACTTGCGCCTCGAACTAACGCGCAACAACCACGACACGGCCCGGCGCATCCGGGGCATCGAGCACCTGGCCCAGCAAGTGGTGCGGGGCGATTATAAGGTCAAGATTCAGGACGAGGGCGCCGACCGGCTGAGCTCGCTGGCCCGGCTGCTCAACCAAATGACGCAGGCGCTGGACGACGCCTTTGGCAAGCTCGAAAGCCGCAACCAGGAGCTTGACCAGTTTGCCTACGTGGCCTCACACGACCTCAAGGCCCCGCTGCGCGGCCTGGGCTCCATCGTGAAGTGGATAGAAGACGAGCAGGCCGACGAGCTTTCGCCCGCCCTGCGCACCTACCTCGACCAGATGAAGGGCCGCCTGGCCCGCCTCGAAGACCTCATCAACGGCCTGCTGGCCTACGCCCGCGCCAGCCGCACCGAGCACCCCAGCGAGCAAGTGAGCGTGGCCCAGCTGGCCCGCGACGTGGCCGACCTGGTGGTACCGCCCGATTTTGCCCTGGAGCTGGCCCCCGGCCTGCCTGCCTTCCGCACCGACCGCCTGAGCTTGCAGCAGGTTTTTACCAATCTCTTCAGCAACGCCGTGAAGTACCACGGCGCGGGCGGCACCGGCCGCCTGCGCCTGAGCTGCCGCGACGCCGGCCGCCACTATGAGTTTCGGGTGCAGGACAACGGCCCCGGCATCGCGCCCGAGCACCACGAGCGCATTTTTCGGCTCTTTCAAACCCTGCGCGACCGCCACACCGCCGAAAGCACTGGCATCGGCCTCAGCATCGTCAAGCGCCTCATCGACGACCGCCAGGGCACCATCCACGTCGAGTCGGCGCTGGGCCAAGGCGCCACGTTCGTTTTTACCTGGCCTAAATCGGATAGTATCTAGTTGTTGCTCAGCAAGTATAAACCACCTATTCGCTATAAAACTGACTTTCATCAATTTTGAAACCCGGCTTACTCGCTAGCTTCGTTTAATTAAAGTTCATTTTATTTTTTTACGGTTATTTTTTAATTACTATGCGTTCAGTTTTATTGGTAGAAGACGATATTTTTGACACGATGATGGCGCAGAAGACCTTCGCCAAATTCAACGTGCCGCACCACCTGCACACCGCCTTCAACGGCGAAGAAGCGCTGGACTTGCTGCTGGGCCGCGCTGGCAAGGAGGCCATCACCCCCCTACCCGAGCTCATCCTACTCGACCTGAACATGCCGCGCATGAACGGGCTCGAATTTCTGACCGCGATGCGCGCCACGCCCGAGCTGAGCGACATTCCGGTGTACATCACCACCACCTCGGGCATGGAGCATGAGCGCGCCGCCGCCGCCGGCCTGGCCGTGAGCGGCTACATTCTCAAGCCGCTCGATTTTGAGTCGGGCCACGACCTCGTAGACAGCCTCAACCTGCTCGAAGAGCTGCTGAAATAGCGCGCGGCGGCATTTCGCAGCCCGGGCACTTTGCGCGGGCTGGGCTCGTTGCGGGCACACTAGCCACCATTGGCTGGTTTGGCTTTTCTTTGCTCGCATGAAACCCGTGTTTATCGCCGCTTTGGCCCTGGTGGGGCTGGGCGTGGCCGGCCAGCCCGCGCTGGCCCAGGATGATGCTCCCCGGCAGTTGGGTGGTGCGCCGACCCTGCCGGCCCCCGCCGGCCGGCCCGCCACACCCGCGCCCCGGCAGCTCGGCACGGTGCCAGCTAGCGCGCCCGCGGCGGTGCCCAGCCAGCCGGCCACGGCGGCCGACTCGGCGCGCCAGCCGGCCGCCGTGGCCGAGCCCGTGGCCCCGCCGCCCGCGCCGGCCGGTAACAGCCCCTTCAACCGGCCCTACGTGATGAGCGGCCCCGCGCGGCCAGCCCTTTTTCAGGTGGGCCTCAAGAATGGGCAGGTGTACAGCGTGCGCGACGTGGAGGTGAAATCGCCGCTTTTTGGGCGCTCGCACTTGCTGCTCGACGGCCAGCAGCGCGTCGACCTCGCCGATGTGGGCTTCTACGAGGACCAGACCGGCCACTACGTGCGCACCACGCTGCCCAACTCGAACCGCGAAGCCACCCTGCGCCGCGAAAAAACCGGCCGCATCAGCCTCTACGCCACCTACAATACCTCCTACGCCAGCTCGCCCTACGGCTACGGCATGGGCATGGGCGGCTTTGGCTACGGCGGCTTTGGCGGCTACCCCTATGGCGGCTTCGGCAATCCCTACGGCGGCTACCGCACCACCAAAACCGAGTATTTCTCGAAAGACAACGGCCCGGTGCAAAGCCTTACTTTGCGTAACCTAGCCATCGCCACCTCCGAAAATGCCGGCGCGCAGCAGCTCCTCAGCAACGCCCGCCGCTATCGCCAATCCAGCATCGCGGCCTACGTGGTGGGCGGCGGCCTACTGGTGGCCGGCCTGGTGCAGTCTACGCGCCCTTCGGCCAACCCCGGCATTTCGCCGCTATTCTACGCCGCCATCCCGGTGCTCATCGTGCCGCTCATCTTCCAGGGCAAGCAGGCCGAGGCGCAACGCCAGGCCATTGCCCTGTATAACAGCGGGCGCTGAGTAAATGAGTGAGGTACTGCGAACCCGCGATACTGGTTTGCAGTACCTTTTCTTATGCCTACCCCTCGCGCTACTCCGGCCCTTGCTGCCGCCGATTTTGCTGCCCTTCAAGAACTAGCGCTGCTGGCGCACCACCGGCTGTGCGCCGAGTACGGCGCGCCGTTTCTGTTTTTCAGCACCAAAGACCCGCTGAGCGAGCTCATTAGCGCGCTGCTCTCGCACCGCACCAAAAACGCCGACTCGCACCGCGCTTACCAGCAGCTGCGGGCCACTTTCCCGACCTGGGAAGACGTGCGCGACGCGCCCACCCTCGACGTGCAGCGTGCCCTGAGCGCCTGCACCTGGCCCGAGCAAAAGGCGCCCCGCATCCAGGAGGTGCTACGCGAAATAAGCCGCCGCTGCGGCGACGAGAACCTGCCGCCCTGCTCGCTCGACTTTCTGGCCGAGCGGCCCATCCCAGAGGCCCGGGCCTGGCTCGAAAGCATCACGGGTGTGGGCCCCAAAACCAGTGCTGCCACGCTGCTTTTCAGCAACTTGCGGCTGCCCGCCATGCCCGTCGATAGCCACCACCACCGCGTGGCCCAGCGCCTGGGCCTCATCGGGCCCAAGGTGGGCGAAGGCCCGGCCCACGCCCTGCTCGCCGCCCTGCTGCCGCCCGGCTGGACCGCCCAGCAGGTGTACGACCACCACGAGGCGCTGATGTACCACGGGCAGAAATGCTGCTATTTTCATAACCCCGCCTGCCAGCGCTGCGTGATGCTCGACGTGTGCCCGGCAGGCCAGACGAAGCTGAAGAGCGAAGAAAAATAACGTCGTCATTTTTGGAAGAGGCGCTCTATTTTTTGCTTAGCTACTGATTGTCAACTACTAGTTCGCTTCAATGCTATTGCACCTGCACGCCAAGCCCAACGCCCGCCGCAGCCAGCTGCTGCCCGGCCCCGACGGCCGCTGGCTGGTGCGCCTGGCCGCCCCGCCCCAGGATGGCCAGGCCAATGCCGAACTGCTGGCTTTTTTGGCCGGGGTGTTTGGCGTGCCCAAGCGCGACGTGCAGCTGCTGAGCGGCCATACCGCACCATTTAAGAAAGTGGAAATAAGCGGCCTGAGCGACGAGGCCGGGACCGCTATTTTGGCCCGCTACTGCGCCTGAGCCAGCCGAATAGCTAGCGGCGCGCCGTACTTTCGCAGCCGATTCCTGTCCTCTTATTTTATGCCCGACGCTACGCTGCAACCGCTGCTTGACGCCCTCCAGTTTTCGCCCGACAACCTGCCCTTGCGCCAGCACGTGGGTGGCCTGCTGCGCCAAGCCGGCCAGCACCAGCAGGCCGAAGACCTGTACCGCGAAGGCCTGCGCCACCACCCCACCGACTCCGCCTTGCAGCTCGGCCTGGCCGAAGCCTACCTGGCGCTGGGCAAAACCTCGGCCGCCTTTGTGGTGGTAGAAGAGCTGCTGGCCCAACATGACGACTCGGGGCCGGCGCACCTGCTGCACGCCCGCCTGCTGCACGCCACCCAGCAGCCCGACGCCGCCCGCGAGGCCTACGCCCAGGCCCTGCGCCTCGATGCCAGCCTCGCCGACCCCGCGCTAGGCCAGGAGCTGCAAGCCAGCGCCCCGCGCCGCGTGCCCGCCAGCGCCACCGGCGGCCCCGGCCCCGACGAGCCCAAAGGCCTCGACCAAGCCAGCCTGTTGGGCCTCGAAAAGCCGCGCATCAACTTTGCCGATGTGGGCGGCATGGAGGCGGTGAAGGAAGAGATTAAGCTGAAAATCATTCATCCGCTGCACTTTCCCGACCTCTACAAAGCCTACGGCAAGGCCAGCGGCGGCGGCCTGCTGCTGTACGGCCCGCCCGGCTGCGGCAAAACCTACCTGGCCCGCGCCACGGCCGGCGAGGTGCAGGCGAGCTTCCTGAGCGTGGGCATCGCCGAAATCCTGGATATGTGGCTCGGCAACAGCGAGAAAAACCTGCACCAGCTCTTCGAGCTAGCGCGGGCGCAGGCGCCGTGCGTGCTGTTTTTTGACGAGGTCGATGCCCTGGCCGCTAATCGCCACGACCTGCGCCAGAGCGCCGGCCGCACGGTCATCAACCAGTTTTTGGAGGAATTGGACGGTGTTTCGGCCTCCAATGAGGGCGTGCTCATCATGGCCGCCACCAACGCGCCCTGGCACCTCGACCCGGCTTTTCGCCGCCCCGGCCGCTTCGACAAAATCGTGCTCGTGACGCCGCCCGACGAGGCCGCCCGCGCCAGCATTCTGGAGATTTTACTCAAAGGCAAGCCCCTGGCGCCTGGCGTAAACGCCGCCGCCGTGGCGGCCCGCACGGCCGGCCTCAGCGGGGCCGACCTCACGGCCGTAGTCGATGCCGCCGTGGATGTGCGCCTGCGCGAGTCGATGCGCGCCGGCCGCCCGCTGCCCATCGAGCAAAACGACCTGCTGAACGGCGTGCAGCAAGTGAAGCCCAGCACCAAAGAGTGGTTTGCCACGGCCCGCAACTACGCGCTGTACGCCAACGAGGGCGGGCTCTACGACGAGATATTGGTGTATCTGGGGGTGAAAAAGCCGGGCGCATAACGCGGCGCGCCATGTCCACGCTACCCGCCCCTTCGGCCGCCCCCAGCGTAGCGGGCATCTGGCAGTTGCTGCACCTGCACCGCCCCGAAGCGGCGCTGCGGCTGGCCGAGCAGCTGCTGGCTGCCACTCCCGGCGCCCTGTCGCCCCAACTGGCGCGCATCGAAGCCTTGCGGCAGTTGGGCCGCTTGGCCGAGGCGGTTGCGGCGGCCCACACGGCCATCGAGCACGCGCCGCAGTCGGCTTTTGTGCACGCGGCATTGGCCAGGGTGCTTGGGCAGCAGGGCTACTTGGGGGCAGCGGAGCTGGCCATTCTGGAAGCCTTGCAGCTCAACCCCAACGAAGCCAGCTATTTTGCTTTTTTGGCAAATTTGCACTACTTGCTGCATAGCCCTGACGAGGCCATTGCCAGCGCAACGGAAGGCCTGCGCCTGAATGCGCGCCACTCCGACTGCCTGCTGTGGCGCGCGATGGCGCAAGAACAAAACGGGCAGCTGGCCGCCGCCGACACCGACTTTGAACTGGCCCTGCGCGTGGCGCCCGCTAGCTATTTGCTGCACCACCGGCGCGGCCAGCTGCTGCTCGCCAGGGCCGAAGACCGCACCGCCGCCCACCACCTGGCCGAGGCGCTGCGCCTAAAGCCGATGGCCAGCGCCGAGCTACTACCGCTACTGCGGCAGGCGCGCCGCTGGCAATGGTGGCCGGCCTGGTTTAGAAAGAGGCACCAAAAGCTGCGCTACGAATGGGACCGACACCGCGTACTCAGCTGGCAGGGCTTCCAGACGCTGCTGCTGCTTGCTTTTTTCCAGCCGCAGAGCCAGTGGCACACGCGCCACGACCCGCTTTTTCAGCGCTCACGCCGCCAGGTGTGGCAGCGCCGGCTGAGACTGTGGGTGTTAAGCATTTTCCTTTTGCCAGTGCTGATACTGGGCGGCAATTACCTAGGGCTTTTTAATGCCGCACAGTCGCTGAGTATTCCGCAGATGGTTGGGCTGCTCATCGGCGGGCTTTTATTCCACCTAGTCGTGCACTTAATGAGGCGAAAAATCGATTCGCTCGACGCCTGATTTTACTTTAATCCTACCCTCCCCCGTGAGCGAAACCTCCACCGCCTGGCTGCCCCGCGTGCAGCTGCTGATGCAGCAAAACCGCCCCGCCCTGGCCGCCGATGAGCTGCGCCGCCAGCTCACCCGCGACCCGCACGAGCCCGTGGCCCACACCCTGCTGGCGCTGTGCCTGCTGCGCCTCGACCAGCCCGCCGAGGCGCAGCAGGAGGCCGAATTAGCCATTCATCTCGCCCCCGAGTACGACCTTGCCTTCTACGCGCTGGCGCTAACCCAGAGCCAGCAGCACCGCCCCAAAGAGGCCCTGGCCGCCATCAACCAGGCGCTGGCCCTCGACCCCACCGATGCCGACTACTACCACGTGCTGGGCAGCCTGCGCCTCGAAAGCAACCAGTGGCAGGCCGCCCTGCAAGCCACCAGCACCGGCCTCACCTTCGACGCCGAGCACGCCGGCCTGCACAGCCTGCAAGCCCGCGCCCTGGCCCGCCAGGGCCGCAGCGCCGAGGCCGCGCAGTCGGCCCGCGAGGCGCTGGGCTACGGCGCCGAAAGCAGCAGCATTCAGGCCCAGGCCGGCTGGGTAGCCCTCGAAACCAACCGCTCGCAGGAGGCCCTGGGCCACTTCCAGGAAGCCCTGCGCCTCAACCCCGAGTCGGAGTACGCCCGCGCTGGGCTAGTGGAGGCGCTCAAGGCGCGCTACTGGATTTACCGCACGTTTATGCGGTTTATCTACTGGGCCAATTCGCTTGATGCGGGCCTGCGCCGGGGGCTGTTTTTGGGGGCGTGGGTGGTGGCGCGCTTCGTGCGGCCGCTGCTGCCGCTGTACCTGGCCTTTGCGTATTTCAGCTGGTTTAGCGATGTGCTGTTCGAGTCGCTGCTGCGCTTCAATCGCTACGGGCGCTACGCCCTCAGCGAGGCACAGCGGCGGCATTCCAACCACTTTTTGGCCTTGCTCGGGGTGGCGGCGGTGGCGGGCGGCGCGGCCTTTGCCCTGCCCCAGGTAGCGGGGTTAGCCAGCCTTTGCATCGTGGCCCTGGGGCTGCTGTTTCCGCTGGTGGGCACCGAGCGGCTGGGCTACAGCCCCACGCAGCAGGCGCGCTCGCGCTGGGCCGGCTGGGCGCTGGCCACCTGCGGCGTGCTCAGCGTGGCGCTGGAGCTAACGGGCCTGGGCGGCGGCCTGGAAAAGCTTTTGTTCCTGGCCTTTTTATTCGGCACGTTGGCCTACACCTGGGTTTTCGCGCTGCGCTAAGCGCGGGAAGTAGCGCTGTTCTTGTTTGGCTGCGCGCGCAAGGACAGCGCTCCTTCCCGCGC
>Ga0182232_1000107_pt1 | contig 26066 bp, 18 predicted proteins | sample G6R1MG_30_FD_155484 | JGI IMG/M metagenome (GOLD analysis project Ga0182232, IMG submission 155484) | Phyllosphere microbial comminities from miscanthus, Michigan, USA - G6R3_NF_07NOV2016_LD2 MG | ecosystem: Host-associated > Plants > Phyllosphere > Phylloplane/Leaf | place: USA: Michigan... | reverse complement strand
GGCGTCTGGCCAATCTGCTCAATCAGGTAGGCCGACATGCTGGCCGCCAGGTTCGCGCCCCGAATGACGATGAACACCCGCGAGGCAAACGTGGACAAGTACATGGCCGCCTGCCCCGCCGAGTTGCCGCCGCCCACCACGTACACCGGCTGCTCGCTACAGCTGCGCGCCTCGGTGCGCGCCGCCCCGTAGTACACGCCCGCCCCGCTGAGGCGGTCGAGCCCCGGCGCGTCGAGCACGCGGTAGCTCACGCCGGTGGTCAGCACCACGGCGCGGGCTTTTATCTCCGATTTATCGCTCAAGGTCAACACCTTGTAGCCGTCCTGCACACAGAGGTTCACGACCTCCTGCGGGGCCAGAAACTCGGCCCCCAGGCGCGTGGCCTGGCTCCAGGCGCGGTGGGCCAGCTCGGCCCCGCTGAGGCCGGTAGGGAAACCCAGGTAATTTTCGATGCGCGACGACGAGCCCGCTTGCCCGCCGGGCGTCTGCTTTTCGATGATGAGCGTCTTCAGGCCCTCCGATGCGCCGTACACGGCCGCCGCCAGCCCGGCTGGCCCCGCCCCAATCACTACCACGTCGTACAGCTCCTGCTTGGCCGCCACCTGAATGCCCAGATGCTGGGCCAGGTTCAGCTTTTCGGGCCGCGACACCGCCTTGCCATCGGGGCAGATGACGACCGGCAGCTCGTCGGCTCCGAAGCCGGTAGTGGCCAGCAGCGCGACGGCCTCCGCATCCTTCTCAAAATCAAGCCACTGGTAGCCCACCATGTAGCCGCTGAGAAAATCCTTGAGCTCGTGCGAGAGCGGCGACCACTGAAACCCAATCAGCCGCAGCCCCGCAAACGCGGGCCGGTACGTGGCCTGCCAGCTGCGCAGCAAGTCGTGCAGGGTAGGGTAGAGGAGCTGCTCGGGCGGGTCCCAGGGCTTGAGCAGGTAGTAGTCGAGCTGCGCCGAATTGATGGCCCGGATGGCGGCCGACGTGTCGGCGTAGGCGGTGAGTAGCACGCGCTTGGTGTCAGGGAACAGCTCGCGGGCGCGGGTCAGCACCTCCACGCCTTCGACCTCGGGCATGCGCTGGTCGGCCAGCACCAGGGCCAGCGGCTCGGCGCGGGCGCGCAGCTCGTCGAGCGTTTTCAGCGCCTCCGGCCCCGAGTTCACGCTCAGGATGCGGTAGTCCTGGCGAAACTCCTGACGCAGGTCGCGGGTGATGGCGCTGAGCACCTGCGCATCGTCGTCAACCGTCAAGATAATAGGCTTTTTCATGAAAGAGTGTAGGGTAAGTTTTAGTTTGCCAGTTAATTGAATAATTTACTGATTATTTCATCTCTTGCGCTGGCAAGCTAAAGCTTACCCTACATGAAGACGCACTACGAGTGCCGCTTGCCGCATATCGTGCCGCCGGGTGCGGTCGTCTTTTTCACATTCCGCCTGGCCGGCTCGATTGCGGCTGATGCCTGGCAGCACTATTCAACGACCGCGAACTAGCGTTGCGCGAAGCACGGCGGCAAGCAGCTCCCGCTGCGCAACAAGCGGAAATCCTCAACCGCCAGCAAAAGCGTCGCTTTGCCGCGTGCGACGCCCTGCTCGACCAGGCTAACCAGGGGCCGGTTTGGCTGCGCGAAGCCCGCATTGCCGAAGCAGTAATGAGCAAAATACACGCGCTAGCGGAATTAGAAGTGGTGATAGTGGCTATTGTCTGATGGCCAATCATGTACATCTGGTAGTGCAGCTACCCGATACGGCAAGCTTCTCGGCTGCCCGCATGATGCAGCGGCTGAAAGGCCGCACCGCACTGGCTGCCAACAAGCTGCTGGGTCGGCCGGGGCAGGCTTTCTGGCAGCACGAAAGCTGCGGCCATGTCGTGCGAAATGGGGAGGAGCAGGCGCGGGTAGTGGCGTATGCGGTAAACAACCCCGTGAAAGCCGGGCTGGTAGAAAACTGGACGCAGTGGCCATACACGTATGTGAGGTAGGGTAAGCTTTAGCTTGCCTTTTTCCACGTTATTTACAGTAAGCTGACGTGGAAAAGGCAAGCTAAAGCTTACCCTACATTTTAACCGGCAGCCAGACGGAAAACTCCGTTTTCCCCGGCTGCGACGCAGCCTCTAGCCGCCCGCCGTGCTCCTGCACGATGCGCCGGGCAATATCCAGCCCCTGCCCCGAGCCCTCGCCGGGCGGCTTGGTGGTGTAGAAGGGCTCGAACATATGGGCCAGCACCTCGGGCGTGATGCCCGCGCCATTATCTTGAATATCAATTCGCACGAAGCCGTTTTGCGCGGTGGCGCGCACCAGTAGCTCGCCGCCCTTGGCGGGCAGCGCGTCGAGGGCATTATCGATGAGGTTGGTCCACACTTGGTTGAGGCTGCCGGCTTGGCCCATCACCAGCGGCAGGCCGGGCACGTAGTCGCGGGTGAGGCGCACGTTTTTGTCACGCAGGGCATGGGCAAAAATGTTGAGCGTGCTATCGAGGCCATCGGTCACGGCGAGCGGCTCGCGGCCGCCGGCGCGGTCCATGTGCGAGTAGGTTTTCACGTCGCTCACCAGGGTGCTGATGCGCTGGCTGGCCTCCCGGATGTCGCGCGTGAGGCGCAGGGCTGTGAGGTGGGCTTCGAGCCAGGCCAGGGCGGGGGCGCGGGCCGCCTCGGGCAGCTGGGCCAGCAGCGGCGTGAGCTGGGCGGCGGTGAGGCCGGCCGCCAGTAGGCCATCGGTGAGGGCGTAGCCGTCGGGCACGCCCTGGGTTTCGAGCCAGTCGGCCAGCTCGTCTTCCTGGTCGGCGCGGTCGAGGGCCGACAGCGCCGGGGGCTGGCGCTCGCTGCTTTCGGAGGCCAGGGCCTTGAGCGCCACCATCGCGGTGGTGGGCGGGCCGGCCAGCATCAGGTTTTTGAGCAGCATTGGGCTGTTGCACAAGTGCTTGTTGAGGGCATCGGCGGCGCGGCCGATGGCGGCGGCGGGGTTGTTGAGCTCGTGCGAGAGGCCGGCCGAAAGCTTGCCCAGCGCCCGCAGCTTGTCGTCGCGCTCCTGGGCGCGCACCTCGTCGCGGGCGCGGTCATTCATGATGCCTACCAGCCGCTGCACCAGGGCGGGGCTGTGGTGTTCGAGAGCCGAAAACTCGCTGCGCGGCAGCGTGTAAAGAATGGTGTCGCCCACGGCGATGCCTTGACCTTTAAAGGTTTGCAGGCGCGAGTAAGGAAGCACGCCGCCCACCTGGCCCGGCTCCACCCGAAAGACGGGCGAGGCCTGGGTATTGGTAACGGCGTAGAATTGCAGCGCGCCGGCCACGATGGCCACCAGCCGGTCGGCTGGCGAGCCGGGCTCCACGATAACTTCGCCGGGGGCGTACTGGCGCAGCTCGCCGGCTTGCAGCAGCCAGTCGAGCACGGCGGGCGGCAGGCCCTGGAAGGTGGGAATGCCGCTGAGCGCGGCGGCCTCGGGAGGAAGAAGCTGGGACATGCGGTAGTAACCGGCCCGCTGCCGCGTGGGTTGGCGCCCACCGACCGGAATCGTCTCAAAGAAAACCCGGCAACCCGCACGCTACCCAGCCAGTACGTGTTATTTGTACCGTGACCGACGCCCCCGCCCCGACTTCTGCGCCCCCGCTGCTCACCCGCGAGCAGGTGCTGCGCGCCCTGCGCCTCGTAGAGCGCGAAGGCCGCCAGCTGCCGCCCAGCACCGTGTACGAGCTGCTGTACCGGGGCCGCCGCTACCCGCCGCGCGCCGTGGCCGAGCTGGCCTACCGCCTCGCCCAGGCCGACCCCAAAATCCGCTGGCCCCACGCCGCCGGCCAGCCCACTAATGCCGCCCTCGAAGCCCTCGACTTTACCATCGTGGCCAAGCGCCCCGTGCTGGCCGCCGGCTCGGTGCAAGACCAAAGCCAGGCCGCCGAGCAGCAGGCCGAGAACCTCTACACTGGCCCGCCTGCGCCCGAGCAAGCCACTGACAAGGAGCCAGATGCGGTAGCCGAGCCTGCGGCCACGTATACCAATCCGCCGCCCGCGCCTTACACTGAGAAAGACGCTTTAGCGGAGCTGTTTATCTCAAAACCTGAGCTGGATGCCGCGCTGGCGGGCCTGCGCCGCCGCCGCGCCCTGCTGTTGCAAGGCCCGCCCGGCACCGGCAAAACCTTTCTGGCCCGCCGCCTGGCCTGGCTGCTACTCGGCGCACAGGACGAGCAGCGTATCGAGCTGGTGCAGTTTCACCCCAGCTATAGCTACGAAGACTTCGTGCTCGGCTTTCGGCCGGGCGCGGGCGGGCAGTTTGGCTTGGTCGAGGGCGTGCTGCCGCTGCTGTGCCAGCGCGCGGCCATCGACCCCCAAAAGCCGTATTTTTTGCTAATTGACGAGCTGAACCGGGGCAACGTGGCCCGCATCTTCGGCGAGTTGCTGGTGCTGCTCGAGCCCACGCAGCGCGGCCCCGCCCACGCCCTGCGCCTGCCATACGCGCCGCCCGAGGCGCCGCTGTTTTTCGTGCCCGACAACCTCTACGTCATCGGCACGCTCAACCTGGCCGACCGTTCGCTGGCCCCGCTCGACTATGCCCTGCGCCGCCGCTTCGCCTTTGTCAATATGCGCCCGCAGTTCGGCGGCACCTTGCAGCTGCTGCTGCACGAGGCGCAGGTGCCCGGCAAGCTGGCCGCCCACCTCACCGAGCGCATGGCCGAGCTCAACCAGGCCATTGCCGACGACCCCGAGCTAGGCCCCGATTTTGCCGTGGGCCACAGCTACTTCTGCGACCCGCCTACTAATCCGAAAGAGGCTGCCGAGTGGCTGCGCCTGATTTTTGAGCAGGAAATCGGCCCCCTGCTGGCCGACTACTGGCGCGAGCAGCCCGCCACGGCGGCGGCGCATTTGCGCCGGCTGTTGCCTTAGCCTTGCCGGGTGCTAGCTTTAGGTGGGCCAAACAGCGCCCTTTTTTTACTGTATGACATCAATAGTTCATGCGCTGCGACTGCCACCGGGCCGGACTCGGGCGGTGGTGGTGGGGCTCGGTTTTGGGCTGCTCCTGGTAGGGCTAAGCGTGTGGCTGTACGCGCCCAGCATTGGGTTGCCGCCCAGCCATTACCACGCCTGGGCGCAGGCCGACTGGCTGGCGCTGGCGCTGAATTTTCGGCAGCGGGGCTTCGATTTTTTTCATCCGGCCACTTATAACCTGCTCACCCGCGACGGCGTGACGGGGGCGGGTTTTCCGCTGCCGGCCTACCTCACGGCCGTACTCATGCGGGTGGCTGGCTCCGAAGCGCCGGGGCTGATGCGGCTGCTGACGCTGGGGTGCAGCCTGGGCGGGCTGCTGGCGCTGTTTGGGCTGGTGTGGCGGGCCAGCGGCTCGGCGGGCCGGGCCGCGCTGGCGGCGCTGTTCGGCTTTTGCTCGCCCCTGTATGGCTACTACCAGGCGGGTTTTTTGCCCTCGGTGCCGGCCTTTGCGGCGGCGTTGGGAGGCTACTACTGCCTGTACCGGCTGGGCCAGGCGCTGGCCCAAGGACGGGCCAGCGGGCGCTGGCTGTACGCGGCCGTGGGCCTGCTGGCACTCGCCGCCGCTGTGCGCACGCCCTTCGCGATACCATTGCTGGTGAGTATGTTGCACGTGGGTTGGTGGCAGTGGTCGGGCCGGGCGGCGGGCCTGGGCTGGGCGCGCGTGCTGAGCGCCTACGCCCTGGCCTGGCTGTTCGTAGGAGGCTATTTTGAGTATAATGAATACCTGACCCGGCAATACGGCGGCTCCATGTTTCTGGTCCGGCCGCGGCCCTTTGGCAGCGCGGCCGAAGCCTGGGCAACCACCGGGCTAGTGGCCACCAAGTGGGGCCTCAGCCTGCTGAGCCGCTGGCAGTGGCTGGCCCTGGCCGGGGCCGTGCTGGGGGCGCTGGCCAGCCAGCGGCCGGCAGCCTGGCTGGGCTCTAGTTGGCGTGGGCACTGGCTGCTGCTGGCGCTGGGCGGCGGGGCCTACTACCTGCTGATGGGGCCGCAGTACCTCGACCACGACTACTATTTCATCGATTCACTGCTGCTGCCGCTGGTGCTGCTGTTTGCCGGGGCGCTCAGCCGGCTGCGAGTGCCGCCCAAAGGCCGCCGGGTAGCGGCGGGGCTGGCCTGCGGGCTGGTGGTGCTGTGGGCGCAGGGCACCCAGGCCGTGCAGCGCCAGCGCTACACCACCGAGCCCGGCGACCGGGGCATGAGCACGCTGGCCAACTTCACGGGCAGCGCCGACCTGCTCGACGCGCTGAAGGTGCCGCGCTCGGCCCGCGTGATGGTGCTCGATGCGTATTCCTTCAACGTGCCCCTGCTGCTGCTGCAGCGCCGAGGCTGGACGGTGCTGACGACCAGCGAGGAAAACCTGCGGGCTTCTTTCGGGCAGCCGGCCGATGTGGTGATTACTCAAAATCAGTTTTTTCGCTCCGACATCGTCAACAATTACCCCCTGCTACTCGAGCGGCTCGATTCCGTCTTCAGCGATGGCTACCTCACCATCTGGCGCCCGCGCCCCGGCCCGGTACCCGTGGTGTGGCAGCAGCGCGCCGACTTCGAAACGCCCCTGGACAGCACGCGCTGGCAGCACCAGCAGCCGAGCGACGAGCGGGCCGCGTCGGGACGCTTTTCGGCCCGCGTGGCTGAGGCGGCTACCGACGGCCCCACCTTCGCCCAGCCAGTGGGCGCGCTGGGCGTGCGCCCCCACGACCGCCTGGTGGTGCATGCCACCTGCTGGCTGCCCACCGACGGCGACTACTCGGCCAAGCTGGTCGTAAGCCTGGCGCCCGCCGGCGGCCTGCCCTACTACCAGCAGGCGCTCGACTGCCGCCGCTACCAGGGGCCGCCCGGCCGCTGGACGGTCGTGGGCGAGCGCTTTCACCTGCCGCCCGCGCACGCCCCCACCGACGTGCTCAAGGTGGCCTTTCGCAAAGAAGGCCCCGTGGCAATAGGGCTCGATGACCTGACCCTGACGCTGGTGCGGTAGCCGCCGGCCGGGCAACCGCCTGCCCCTCAGCCACCGCCGCCTAGCCCGCCGCCCACTACCAAAAAACAGTCAGCCCGGCGCAGCCGGGCGTATCCGTTAAATCCTGAAAATCCGTTGGAATCTGCGGTCCCGCTCGCCACCCTCTACTACCTGCTCTGCTACGCCTGGCAGCGCCTGCCCGCGCCGGCCGTGCTGCGCGCCACCGAGGCCACGCCCTTTCACCGGCCGCTGGAGCTGCTGACCCAGATGCTGCTGCACGCCACCCGCGAGCGGCTGCGCGGCGGCCTGCCCCGCGCCTTCCAAACCCAGCACGCCGACTTGCGCGAGCTGCGGGGCCGCATCGAGCTGGCGCCCAGCCTAGGCCGGGGGCTGCTGCCGCAGGGCCGGGCCGTGTGCACCTACGACGAGCTGGGTACCGGCCAGCCGCTGCACCAGCTGCTGCTGGGCACCGTGGCGGCGCTGGCCGCCCACCGCGCCGTGCCCCTGGCCCTGCGCCGCGAGCTAAGCCAACTGCGCCGCCGCTTCCCGGCCGAACTAGCGCCCCTGGTGCCGGCCGCGGCCGTTTTCCCGGCGCTGCGCCGCCAGCGGCCGGCCGCCGAGGAGGCTTTTTTGCTGCACCTCTGCGAGTTGATTTACGAAACCGCCCTGCCCGCGCCCGCCACCGAGGGCCGGGGCCGCTTCGTTGATTTTCGGCGCGACGAGCGGCTGATGGCCCGGATTTTTGAGCAGGCAGTGCGCAACTTCTACCGCCGCGAGCAGCGCCAGTACCGCGTGTTTGCCGAAACCATCGCCTGGCAGGCCGAGGCCCCCAAGGTCGAGGATATGGCCCTGCTGCCCACCATGCTCACCGATACCACGCTCGAAAGCCCGGCCCGCAAAATTATCCTCGATACCAAGTACTACGCCGCCGCCCTGCGCCCGCGCTACGACCAGCAGCGCCTGATTTCCCCGCACTTATACCAGCTCTACGCTTATCTGCAAAATGCGCGGGCCGCCACCGGCCAGCAGCTCGAAGGCATGTTGCTGTACCCCGCCGCCGCGGCTGCCCTGGACGTGCGCTACACGCTGGGCGGCCACCCGGTGCGCGTCGTCACACTCGACTTGCACCAGCCCTGGCCGGGCATCGCGGCCGATTTGCTGGCCCTGGTGCGGTGAGCTAGGCGCCGCCCAGCGCGGTTTGCCGAAGCAACAAGAAGTCTCATTGTCAATAAGATAGGGGCAGTAGGCCGGTGCCGCCGCCGCAGGCGAGCGTGGCGCCGGGTCGGCTTTGGGGCACCCTCGGCCGGCAGCCCAAGAGCATTAATTTCGGCGCCTGCGGCGGCGGGTGGGTCACGCGGCGCTGGTTGGCTACCGGCAGGTAAACCAGGTAGCAACCGGTAGAAACCAGTAGGTAGGCCGGCCGGTGAGGTGGCAGCCCGGGCTAAGCAGCACAAATTACCCGCATTTTTAGCTAATTATGAATTAAATACGGCTGCCCTTTGAAGTGATTATTAGCCATAATAGCTATCTTTATAATCCATTTTGTTTAATAATTAATTGGGCGGCTCAGCTTAGCTGCTTAAAAACAAGTAAGCAAGGGGGCGGAGTAGGCCGCCGCCAGCAGGCCCACTCCGCCGAGTAAGTAGTAAGCAGCCGAACTATAGTACGTGTTTATTGGTGAGTAATATTGCTGTTAATCATAAAGTTAATTTATTTGATAAGATTGGTATGCACCTGGACTTTTCTCTTATTGCCGATACCGCTTTTGATACGGATATCTGCATCATTGGCTCGGGGGCGGCCGGCTTTGCCTGTGCCGTGAGCCTGCTCGGGTCGGGTTTTCGGGTGCTGGTGGTGGAGAGCGGCCTGCACCAGCCGCACGAGCAGCTAACCGACCTGTACCGGGGCGAAGTGAGCAGCCAGCCGCACACCGGCGTCCACGAGGGGCGGGCGCGGGTGGTGGGCGGCACTACCACGAAGTGGGGCGGGCAGGCGCTGCCGTTTATGAGCGAGGATTTTGGCCATCGCCCCCACGTGCGGGAAAGCGGCTGGCCCATCGCGGCCAGCGAGCTGGCCCCCTACTACCAGAAGGCCGAGCGCATTCTGGGTACCGACCCCACGGTGCCTTTTGGCTACCAGCCCTGGCAAGACTGGGGCGTGAAGCAGCCCGCGTTTTCGGCCCATACCATTGAGCTGCTGGTTACTAAGTGGTGCAAGGTTCCCAATTTCGCGCAGCAGCACGGCGACAAAATCGGGCAGTCGGCCACCGTTGACCTGCTGCGCAACGCCAGCGTGACCGAACTGCTGCCCACCGCCGACGCGAGCGCGGTGCAGGCGATTGAAATTCGTTCGCTGGAGGGCAAAACCGGGCGCATCACGGCCCGCTACGTGGTGATGGCCGCCGGGTCCATCGAATCGGTGCGCCTGTTTCTGAGCTCCACCGCGTTTGGGCGCGAGGGCCTGGGCAACGAGCACGGCCTGGTGGGCAAGTTTTTTCAGGACCACGTAGCGGCTACCGTGGGCCAGGTGCTACCGAAGTCGCGCAAGTGGATGCACGACATTTTTGACCCCTTTTATCGCCATGGGTTCAAGTACTTGCCACGCCTGCGGCTTTCGCCGGCCTTGGCCCAGGAGCTGCGCGTGCTCCACGCCTCGGCGCAGGTGCTGTTTCCGGCAGAGGCGCGCAGCCCGCTCACGGTGGGCAAGCGCCTGCTGGCAAGCCTGCGCCGCCGCCAAATGCCCCGCGCCGAAGAGCTGAAAGTGCTGGCTAGCCCCCGGCTTTTGCTCACGATGGCCCAGGGCCTGCTGCGCTGGAAGCTGGGCCAGCGCGGCTCGTCGGCCGGCACCGGCCCCATCTGGCTGGAGGTGCACAGCGAGCAGGAGCCGCAGGCCACCAGCTACATCACGCTGGGCGCTGACACCGACGCCCTGCGGATGCGCCGCGTGCGGCTGCACTGGACCATCTCCGACCTGACTGCCTCGACCATTAAAACGGTCGCGCAGCTCTTAAAAAAGGAGTTTGAGCAGGCTGGGCTGGGTACCGTGGAGCTGCTGCCCTGGCTAACGGATGATACCGCCGACCCCCGGCGCTGGTTTGCCGACACCTTTCACCAGGCCGGCGGCCTGCGCATGGCTACCAGCGAAACCAAGGGCGTAGTGGACGCTTCCTGCAAGGTTTTCGGCCTCAGTAATTTATACGTAGCAAGCTCGGCCGTCTTTCCCACTTCCAGCTTCTCCAACCCCACGATGACCATTATCGCGTTGGCCATCCGCCTCAGCGAAGAAATAACGCGGCGCCTCCATGCCGAAAACGAGCCGCCGGCCCGGCTGGCGCAGCCGGTGCCTGCCCGCGCCCAGGCGTAGGCGCCGCTCAGCCGGGGCGGGCAGCACTGAGCAGAGCATAAAAAAGGCCCGCGCAGTGCTGCGCGGGCCTTTTTTTATAAAACATCCGGGCCAGGCCCGGCAGAATTACATTTTAGCTTTGGTGGTGTCGGTAGCCATTGCGCCATCGGCAGGAGCAGTGGTAGCAGCCGCCGAATCCGTGCTCATGGTCGAGGTGGTCGACTCGGTAGCGGGGGTCGTGGTGGTTTCGGTGGTGGTGGTTTCAGCAGCGGGCTTCGACTCGCACGAGGTCAGGCCAACAGCGAGGAACAGAGCAGCAGCCGATACTTTCAGAAGGTTAGTCATCTTGAGGTAAATTTGGGGAAGTGATTAGTAAAAAAGCTGCCCTTAATGCCGTAGCTGCCGCCAGGTAACCCAGCCACCGCAAAAATATTTTTTAATTTTCCCCCTGGGTTACTAATGCCTGTTAGTTAGCATTAAGCCCCGAAGCGAATGAACATGGATAGCACCACGGCGCTGGCGGCCGATGCCCACCTTATCCGAGCCATCCAAGGTGGCGACGAGCGGGCCCTGAGCCAGCTCTACCGCCTGCACTGGCCCATGGTATCGCACTTTGTGCTGCAAAATAGCGGCACCGAGGACGATGCCCGCGATGTGTACCAGGAAGGCGTCATGGTATTTTATGAAAAGGTGCGCGAAGGCTCTTTGGAGCTCAGCTGCCAAATCAAAACCTACCTCTACGCCGTGTGCCGCCGCCTGTGGCTCAAGCGCCTCACCACCAAGAGCCGGCTGCACGGGGTGCGCCTGCTCGATGATGATGACTACGGCCCCTACCTCAACACGGGGGCCGAAGACGACCTCCACGAGGCCGAGGAGCGCGACCGGCGCTTCGCGACCATGAGCGAGGCGCTCACCCACCTGGGCGAGCCCTGCCGCTCGCTGCTGGAGGGCTTTTACCTGCTCGACAAGTCGATGCAAGACCTCACGGCGGAGCACGGCTACACCAACGCCGACACCGCCAAAACCCAGAAGTACAAGTGCCTCACGCGCTTGAAGAAGTTGTTTTTTGCCAGTTATAAAGAAGCGTGAAGTCTTATAGCTGTTAGCCCTTAGCTGCTGGCTGTTAGCTCCTCAATAGGAAATGACAGCCGAGAAGCTAACAGCCAGCAGCCAAAAGCTAACAGCTCAAAAAGAAGATGCAAACCGAAGCCGACTACTACGCGCTCTTTGAGGCTTACCAGCGCGGTGAGCTGGCCGCCGGCGCGCGCGCCGACCTGGAGGCGCGCCTCAGCGCCGACCCGCGCCTGGGCCAGCGCTACGCCGAGTTTGAGGAGCTCACCGGCACGCTGCGCGCCTACGCCGAGCGCCGCCGCACCCGCCAGCTGCTGGGCGGCCTGCACACGGCCATGCTGGCCGCTGAAGAGGCCCCGGCCGCAGAGGAAAAGCAGGTCGGCGGCCTGTCGGTTTCGGTAAGCCCGCGCCTGAGCATCTCGCGCACCGAGCGCCGGCTGCGCGAATTCTGGCACGGGCACCGCGCTACCATGGGCGTGGCGGCCTCGGTAGCCGTGATGGCGGTATTTAGTACCTTGCTGGGAGTGGAATGGTACCGCGCCTCAAAAAACCAGACTTCGCTGTATGGTTACAATGTTATGCGCTTGGAAATCAATAAGATTAAGCGAAGCCAGCAGGCGCTTATTCGTAAGGTTGACAGAAAAATAGAAGGAGTGGTGCCGCCACCAGTAATAGACAGTAAGTTTAGTGGCACCGGCTTCGCTCTTACGGCCGATGGGTATATTGTAACCAGTGCCCATGTCATTCAAGGCTCTGATGCTCAAAAGGCTGACTCGGTGCAGATTGAAGGGCGCGACCACCAGCGTTACCACGCCGAAACGGTGTACGCCGACGTAAAGCACGACCTAGCCATTCTGCGCATCAAAGACCGTAAGTTCAACGGTTTTGGTAAGCTTCCCTACACGTTCAAAGGTGGGCAGGCTGACCTCGGCGAGCGTGTATATACGCTGGGCTACCCCCGCGAAGACGTGGTGTACGGTGAAGGTGCACTGAGCGCCCGCTCGGGCTTCGGCGGTGATACGGCCTTCTACCAGGTCAGCATTCCGCTGAACCCCGGCAACTCGGGCGGACCGCTGCTCGACGGGCAGGGCAACCTTATTGGGGTGGTGAGCGGCCGGCAGGACGACGTGCTCGGCGCGGCCTTCGCCACCAAGTCGTCGTACCTGGTGCGGCTCGTCGATTCGCTCAAAAACAAGCAGCCCGTGCAGGCCTACCACCTGCCCCACACCAACCAGCTGGCCGGCGCTGGCCGCCCGCAGCAACTCAAGCGCCTGCAAGACTTTGTGTTTGTAGTCAAAGTGTACGAGTAAGAAACATCATCCTGCTTTCTGCAAAACGTAGTAAAAAGCTCCGCCAATCGGCGGGGCTTTTTTTGTGGCCCTGCGGCGGGCAAAACCTGCTGGTTTGGCGGTGGTAGCCGGGGCCAAAAACCCGGCAATGCCCGTTGGTCCTGGCTGGCGCCAGGGTTGGCAAGCTTGGTTTTGAGCCGGTACCGCCATTGAGGCGGCTGAATTCTTCAGAAAAGCGGAAGCTTCTAAAAAACAGAAGCGAAATCTAATAAGTAGAGAGCCCGCGAGTGGGGAATGGATTGCAAGCCATTGATTAGCAAGATATATACTACTGATTAGTGGGTTTGGCACAGACCTGGCAAATGGCCGTTCAGTTCTAATGCTGCTCTACTCAGGTGGGCAGGGGCGCTTGCTCGGGGAGTGAGCGCCCACTGCCCGCCCACCCTCTACTCATTTCACTACTGACTGGAGCATCGGCCAAAACCCGCCGCTAGTGGCTGGCTCGCGATGCAGGGCAGCCAAGCGGTTAAATTTGAAATAAACTGCTGACTTAAAGTAATTTATAAACGCACAAATTCTTTTTACTCACTTTTATTAAGTTTTACTTTTTATGAAAGACGCTACCAAACTATTCTTACTGACCCTGGGGCTGGGTATGTTGGCGCGCCCCGCGGCCCACGCGCAGCTGGGTGTGGGCACCGGCGCCACTGCCCCCCGCACTATGCTCGACGTGAACGGCGCGCTGTCGGTGACGGAAGCGACGGCCGCCGTGAGTGCCAACGCGGCAACTATTCCTACGGGTTTTGGCGTGGTGCGGCTGACGGGCTCGCCCACGGCGGCCGTGGCCTTGACCACGGCCGCCACGCCGGCCCCCGTGGCGGGGCAGCACCTGGTGGTGGTGAACCCCACCGCGCAGCCGGCCACGCTGGCGGGCCAGAGCATCGCGGCCGGGCAAGCGCTGGCGTTTGTGTACGCCAACGGGGGCTGGGTGGCCACGGCGGGCAAGGCCGATTTTTATTCGGCCGACGGCACGCTGGCCGACACCCGAACCGTAATGATGGGGGCTAATAACTTGCTTTTCAATGCCACTACGGGCTATGTCGGCCTGAATGGCAATACGAACGGCGCCTACCGGGTAGAATTGCAGAACGCCAACAGTGGCACGGGTGCCAACACCCGCCTGGGGCTGAACAACGATATCGGCAACGCCTTTCTATTCCTGAACTCGAGCACGCGCACCTTTGATGGCGGCGTGAACGCGCTGACGCTGCGCAACAACGTGGGCGACCTGCGCCTGCAAGGCCAGGGCGGCGTGGGCCTGACGGTGGCCGCTACCACGGGCCTGCTCACGGCCAGCAACCTGGCCGGCACGGGCCTGCGCTCGGTGATGGCTGATGCCAGCGGCGTGCTCAGCGCCGTGGCGCCGACCGCGGCCAACACGCCTAACCTATATACGGCCGATGGCACGCTGACCGGCAACCGCACCGTGGCGATGGGGGCCAATAACCTGAGCTTTAGCTCGACCACCGGTCGCACGACCTTCTTGGGCAATGGCAACACGGTGCAAGGCATCGACCTGACCAACGCCAGCAACGGGGCCAACGCGCATACCCGCCTCAGCCTGAGCAACGACGCGGGTACGGCTTTTCTGTACCTCAACTCGAGTACCCGCGCCGACGGCGTGAACGGCCCCAACGCGCTGACGCTGCGCAACGACGTGGGCGACCTGCGCCTGCAAGGCAAGGGCGGCGTGGGCCTAACGCTAGCTGCCACCACGGGCATGGCCACGCTCAGCAGCGGCCTTATCATCGACAACAGCGACGCCAACAACGGCACGCTCACGGCGGGCAATGCTAGCAACGGCTACATCACCTTCGGTTTTGGCAGCGGCGAGGCCATCGGCTCGACGCGTACTGCGGGCGGGACCAACCGCCTGGGCCTGGACTTCTACAGCGGCTTTATCAAGCGCATGAGTATCACCCAGACCGGCAACATCGGCATCGGCACTACCGCGCCCGCCTACCCGCTCGACGTGGCCGCTATTGGTGGTAACCTAGCCGGCATGTATGCTTATTATGCGTTGAATACGAGTAATAATACGGTCAACACTGGGGTTGCAAACGGAACTGGCTCCGTGTCCATCCGGGCGGCGGGCCGCATCGCGGCCAGCGAGTTCAACGCTCTATCCGATGCCCGCCTGAAAACCGTCACGGGCTTGTCGGACAACCAACGCGACCTGGGCCTGCTCAAGCAAATTGAGGTTACCAACTACCGCATGAAGGACAAAGTGCAGTACGGCGACCGGGCCTTCAAGAAAGTAATCGCGCAGCAGGTAGAAAAAGTGTACCCGCTGGCCGTGAACAAGGGCACTGGCTTCGTGCCCACCATCTACAGCACCAGCACGGTAGCCCCGGCCGCCGGCGGCCAAAGCCTGGTAACGCTGGTGGCGCCCCACCGCCTGCAAGTGGGCGACAAGGTGCGCATGATAGGCGAGAAAAACGGCACCGTCGAAACCACGGTAACGGCCGTGAACGACGCACGCACCTTCGCGGTAGCCCTGCCCCAGCCCGAAACCAAGCTCTTCGTATTTGGCCCCGAGGTGAAAGACCTGCGCACCGTGGACTACGAAGCCCTGGCCATGCTCAACGTGAGCGCCACCCAGGAGCTGGCCAAGCAAGTGGAAGCCCTAAAAGCCGCCAACGCTCAACTGGCCGCCGCCAACGCCGGCCTGCGGGCCAGCCTCGATGAGAAAGCCAGTGCCAGTGCCCTCGGCGAAATGCAGGCCGCCCTGCAAGCCCTGCGCGCCGAAGTACAGTCGCTGAAAGGAACCGGCATCACCGCCAGCACCAAGTAAGCCCGCCTGATAGTTACGCCGCCCGGCCCCGCTGGCCGGGCGGCTAGTGCGAAGGCTGGCCACCACGAGCCAGGGCGTCTTTCAGGCCCCCGGCCCGGCTTTCGCGCCGTTGGTTTGCTACTTATTTTACTTGCTATATATGTTATGAAGTCTCCTTACTTAAGTATGCGGGCGCGCTGGTGGCCCGGCGCGGCGTCGCTGCTAGGCCTGCTGGCAGCGCACGCCAGCCACGCCCAGGCCACCCTCAACAACCCGGTGGGCAGTACCCTCAATCAGGTGGGCAGCCTCTACAATGCCGGCACCGTGCGCAATGCGGGCACTTACCTCCCTGCCAGCGGCACGCTGCTGGTGGCAAACGGTGATTTTATCAATACCGGCACCATCGGCACGGGCCCGGTCGCGGGCACGGTCAAGCTCGTCGACAGCACGCCCGACATCGGGCGCACGCTGTCGCTGGGCGGGGCCACCCTGCCCAACCTGGACCTCGACGTGCCCGCGGGCACCACCATGGACAGCGATGGCACCGTGCTCGGCACCCTCACGCTGCGCAACGGGCACTTGCGCACGGGGCCGGGCGCCGTGCTCACCCTAGGGCCCACCGCCACGCTGGTCGGCGAAACGGCGGCCCACTACGTGCAGGGCCGCGTAACCCAGGCGCGCAGCCTCAGCGGCAGCAGCCCCGTCGATATCGGCGGCATGGGCGTCAGTATCAACCCTTCCGGCGGTAGCTTTCCCCTCACCATCGAGCGCCGGGCTGGCCTCAACCAGGCCGGCGTTAGCTACGGGGCCAACCCCAGCATGCCTTCTCAGCACGGCATCGACCGGATGTGGGCCCTGAGCAGTGCCGCTACTACCCTGACTACCCCGGCTACCCTGACCCTGAGCTGGCCGGCCACCGACGACCACGGCCTAACCTTCGCGGGTACCAACGCCCAGGTGTGGCGCTCCGACGATGGCGGTGCCAGCTGGGTGCCGCAGGGCTCCGCGCAAGACGGTACCAGCCACGCCGTATCGGTAGAAACAACCCAGCTCAACGCGCTCTACACCGTGAGTACCAACGCCGCCCCGCTGCCCGTAACGCTGACCAGCTTCGCCGCCCAGCTTGCGGGGCCCGAGGCGGTGGCCCTGGCCTGGGGCACCGCCTCTGAAGCCAATACCGACCGGTTTGAGGTCGAGCGCAGCACCGACGGCCGCAGCTTTACGCGGCTAACCCAGGTGGCGGCCCGCGGCACCAGCGCCACCGCCCAGGCCTACGCCCACCGCGATGCCGCCCTGCCCGGCGGCGCCCCCGCGCTCTACTACCGCCTGCGCATCGTAGACCGCGATAACTCGGCCGTGTACAGCCCCGTGCGCACGGTAGCGGTCTCCGGTGCCCAGCCGGCCGCGCTGGCCATCAGCGTGGCCCCCAACCCGGCCGTGGCCAGTAGTGCCGCCAGCCTGTGGGTCGCGAGCCCGGTCTCGGGCACCGGCACGCTCACCATCCTCAACGCCCTGGGGCAAGTAGTCGCTACCCGGGCTGCCACCCTGGCCGAAGGCCCGCAGCAAGTACCCCTGGCCTTGCAGGGCCTGCCGGCCGGTGCCTACACGCTGCGCCTGCAAGCCAGCGGCCGCGTGGCCACCACCAGGCTGCTGGTGCGCTAGGCAAAGCAAGCATAAGGAGGCGCGCAAAAACGGCCGCCCGCAACTAGTTAGCTTCGCCAGAAGGTAGCCAGTTGCGGGCGGCCGTTTTTGCGCGCCCCAAAGCCGGTTTTTGGGGTATGCCCAAGCGCAAAGCCGCCCGAGGGCCGCCGGCGTGGGCCGCCCGCCCGGCCACTACGAGATAGAATATAGGCACTTAGAGATAGAAAATAGAAGTAAAAGGCTAAAAAATTAGCTTTCAATCATTAAACTTTCATTTATCAGGTTAATCTTAGGGCAGTATTTCCACCCCGCTGCCTATGAAACGCAGAGCTTTCCTCCAGCGCAATACGTCGGTGCTGACTGCCCCCGCGCGGGCCGTGGCCGCGCCGCCCGCCGCCACCGACCCGCCCGAAAAGGTGAGCCGCTACGCCAATAAAACCCTGCCTGCCGCCGGCAGCCGCACCACCTCCACGCTGGCGCCCTACGCCGGCGCCTGGGGCTACGACCAGGCCGCGCACCTGCTGCGGCGCTGCCTTTTTGGCCCCACGCGGGGCGAGATTACAGCGGCTGCCGCCTCCAACCTCACGGCGGTGCTCAATGGCCTGCTCACGGCCCCGGTCGCGCCCGCGCCGCCGCTCAACGTGTCGGCCACCGACACCACCGTGCCCATCGGCCAAACGTGGGTGGGCCAGGCCTTCGACCAAAACCTGGAGGGCGTGCGCCGCACCTCGCTACGCGACTGGTGGCTGGGCCAGCAATTGACCCAGACGACCTCGCTGAGCGAGAAAATGACGCTTTTTTGGCACAACCACTTCGTGGTCGAATTCGGCGACATCAACAGCGCGCAGTACGGCTACGAGTACGTGCGGCTGCTGCGCCAGCACGCGCTCGGCAATGTCAAGCAGCTGGCGAAGGACATCACAATTAACCCGGCTATGCTGCGCTATCTCAATGGCAACCAGAGCGTAGTAGGCGCGCCCAACGAAAACTACGGCCGCGAGTTATTGGAGCTGTTCACCATCGGCAAAGGCCCGCTCATCGGCCCCGGCAACTACACCACCTACACCGAGGCCGACGTGCAGGCCGCCGCCAAAGTGCTGACCGGCTGGCGCGATAACGCCACCACCGTAGCCGGCTACTTCACCGCCAGCCGCCACGACACCAGCATCAAGCAGTTCAGCAGCGCCTTCGGCAACGCCACCATCGCGCCCAACGGTGCCAACGAGTACCAGGACCTTATCAATCTGATATTCGCGCAGGCCGAAACGGCGCGCTTTCTGGTGCGGGCCATCTACCGCTGGTTTGTGTACTACGTCATTGACAGCCAGGTTGAAACTGATATTATTCAGCCGCTGGCTACCATTCTTATTACCAATAATTTTGACGTAAAGCCGGTGCTGCGGGCGCTGCTGGGCTCGCAGCATTTCTTCGACGCGGCCACGGTGGGCTGCCTCATCAAGAGCCCGCTCGATTTTACCATTGGCGTGTGCCGGCAGCTGGAGCTGGCGTTTCCGCCGGCTAGCAGCGTGGTGGCGCAGTACGGCATGTGGGACTACCTCTACGCCCTGGCCAACGTGCAGCAGCAAACCCTCGGCGACCCGCCCAACGTGGCCGGCTGGGTGGCCTACTACCAAAGCCCGCAGTACCACGAGCTTTGGATAAACGCCGTGACGCTGCCCCGCCGCAGCCAGGCCACCGACCTCTTTATCGGCACCGGCTACGTCCGCAACGGCTTCACCCTCAAGGCCGACCCCATCGCGCTGGTGCAGGCCATGCCGGCCACCATTTCGGGCTCGGGCTCCGACCCCAACCTGCTCATCGACGAGTTTGTGCGCCTGCTGCTGCCCCTCACGCTCACGGCCAGCCAGCTGGCCTTCCTCAAAAACGCCCTCATTCCCGGCCTGCCCGACTTTGAGTGGACCACCGAGTGGAGCCAGTACCTGGCCGCCCCCACCAACGCCGCCCGCAAAAACGCCGTGCTCACCAAGCTACAAGCCATGCTGAAAGCGCTGGCCGGGCTGGCCGAGTACCACTTGTCTTAGTGGCTGTTAGCTAATGGCTGCTGGCTGTTAGCTTTTTCTGAAGTGCTCATAGGTGCGAGGCTTTTCAAGGTTTTGGTTTTCATCTCAAAAAAAGCTAACAGCCAACGGCCATTAGCTAATAGCTATAAATATGAAACGGCGCGAATTTCTCCAAGCTACGGCCGCCGCTACGGCGGGCACCACGCTGCTCAGCGGTTTTCCCATCGGGGCGTATGGCTACTCGGCCGAGCTGGCGGCCCTCACCAACGCGGCCACCGCTACCGATAAGGTGCTGGTAATCGTGCAGCTGCAAGGCGGCAACGACGGGCTGAACATGATAATCCCACTCGACCAATACTCGGCCCTGATGGCGGCGCGCAGCAACATTGCCCTGCCCCAGAGCCAAGTGCTGCCGCTGACTACGGCCACCGGCATTCACCCGGCTATGGCCACGGCGCAGCAGCTCTACCAGAATGGCAAGCTGGGCGTGGTGCAGAGCGTGGGCTACCCGAACCCCAATTTCTCGCATTTTCGGGCCACCGATATCTGGACCTCGGGCTCCGACTCGGGCGTGACCTGGACTACCGGCTGGGGCGGGCGCTACCTCGATGGCGAGTTTGCGGGCTACCCCACCGGCTACCCCAGTGCCCAAAACCCCGACCCGCTGGCCATCAGCATCGGCTCGGTGGTGAGCAACTGCGTGCAGGGGCCAAGCGTGAACATGGGCATGGCCATCGCCAGCACGTCGTCGTTTTACCAGCTGCTGAGCGGCGGCGTGGCCACCGCGCCCAACACGCCGGCCGGCCACGAGCTTACCTTTATCCGGCAGGTAGTGAGCCAGACGCAGGTGTACACGGCCACCATTCAGGCGGCGGCTGGGCGGGCGCGCAACCTCTCGCCGCTGTACCCGGCGGCGGGCCAAAATGCCTTGGCCGACCAGCTCAAAATCGTGGCCCAGCTGGTGGCCGGCGGCCTCAGCACCCGCATCTATGTGTGCCAGTTCGGCGGCTTCGACACGCACACGCTGCAAGTGCCAGCCACCGGCAGCACCACCACCGGCGCGCACGCTACGCTGCTGGGCAAGGTGGCCGACGGCATCAACGCCTTCCAGGACGACCTGCGCCTGCTCGGGGTGCAAGACCGGGTAATTGGCATGACGTTCTCGGAGTTTGGCCGCCGCATCCGGTCCAACTCGGGCCTGGGCACCGACCACGGCGCGGCGGCCCCGCTGCTGGTTTTTGGCTCCAAGGCCAACCCCCTTGTGCACGGCCCCAACCCCACGCTGCCCGCCAATGCCGGCGTGAACGACAACGTGCCCATGCAGTTCGACTTCCGCAGCATCTACACCAGCATTCTCAAAGACTGGTTTCAGGTAACGCCCACCACGCTCACGGCGCTTTTTGGGCAAAGCTTCCCTTACGTGCCGGTTATCAAGCCCAACGCGTTGGCTACCAGTGCCGCTACGGCCGTGGCCGACTTTGGGGTGTACCCCAACCCCAGCGTGGGCGGCCCGGCCACGCTGGCCTTTACCAGCGAAGGTGGGGTGGTGCAGGTCGTGGTTTTCGACGGGCTAGGGCGCGAGGTGCGCCGCCCGGTGCCGGGCCGCACGCTGGGCGCGGGGCCCCAAAAGGTGCCGCTCGACCTCAGCGGCCTGGCGCCCGGCGCCTACCACTGCACCGTGCGCGAGGGCAGCCGCAGCAGCTCGCAGCTGGTGGTGGTGGAGTAGGCAATCGGAAAGCAAAATGGGCTAAATAGTTAGCTGAGCGGGAACATGGCCCGCCCGTTCCCGTACAAACGGCCTGCGGGAGCCGTTAGCCGCTGCCTGCCCAACCTCACCATTTCATTCTTTCCTCCGATGGCCGACCAGCTTCAACAAATCGAAAAAGTATTGCCCGAAGATATTGCCCGCACTTTCGAAGCCGCGGTAAACGTATTTCAGGGCAAGACCGAGCACATGGACGACCTGCTCAAAAACGGTGGCGTGCTGCTACGCAAAGTATCCAAGAATTTCTCGTCGACCCAGCTGATTCTGGCCGTGGCCGCCCTGGCCGTAGTATCGATTGTGGTAGTAAAAAAAGTAGCGGATTCGGAAGAATAAGCAGCTTCTTCTCAAGCCAAAAAGGCTCCTCATTCAGCTGAATGAGGAGCCTTTTTGGCTTGAGAAGAAGCGGGCGGGGGGCGCTACGGGGCGATGGGTGGCGCAGCCACGGCGTCGTTTACGGCCAGCGCGGGCTGGCCCGGCAGCTGGCGCACCAGGCCGGCCAGGCCCTTGGCTTGCAGGCGGCGGCGCACGGTTTCGGCGGCCAGCCAGCTATCGAGCTGCCCGATGAGCACGCGCTGCAGCGGCTTACCATCAATTAGTTCTTCGCTCAGCTGCACGGCCAGGGCCGGGTCGAGGGCCAAAAGGCGGTCGCGCAGGGCCTGGGCATTCTGCGCGTCGGCAAAGGTGCCGGCCTGCACCAGAAAGCGGCTGGCCGGCCGCGCCGCCAGCAGCGAGCCGGTGGGCAGCGCCGAGGGCGCGGCGCTGGCCGCCACGGGGGCGGTGGCAGTGGCCGGCGCAGCGGCCGCCACCAGCGCGCTATCGGCGGCGCTGGGCAGGTCGTAGGTAGCGAAAGCGGCGGCAGGCGTGGGGTCGGCGGCCTGAATGGCCAGTAGGTTGGCGGGGGCGGCCGACGGGCCGAGCGGCGTGGTGGCGGGCACTACCTGGGCAATGACGCTGGCCGCGCCGGCCGAAACGATGCCCAGCGGGCGGGCGGCCACTTCGGCCAGGTCAATGATACGCTGGTGGCGGAACGGGCCCCGGTCGGAAACGCGCACTACGACGGCCTTGCCGTTCTTGATATTAGTAACGCGCAAGCGGGTGCCAAAAGGCAGCGTTTTGTGGGCGCAGGTGTATTTGAAGCGGTTGAACCGCTCGCCGCTGCTGGTGCGCATGCCCTGGTGCTCGCGGCCGTACCACGAGGCCCGGCCCCGGAGCACGGTAGTAGTAGATAGGGTGGTAGCGGTGGTCTTGGCTTTGTGCGCCCGCAGCGAGCGCGCTGCGGCTGGCGAAGCCAACGCGCAGAGTAACACTAAGTAAACACTTATAAAAAGAAGGCCGGAAGTCAGAAAAGTAGTTCGCGTGAGCGTCATGCGCTTTTTGGGATGGTAACTAACCGAATGTACCACCGCCCTCTTAAAAACCTGCTATTGGCTCCTACTAACTCCGTTGTCAATTTATTAAAATTGTTCTTTTCTTAGAAAACTTGCATTTAAGTTAAATGAAGACCAGTTAATCGAGCCTCCTTAATAGCCGATTGTGTTTGTTAAAGGCGGTTTTAGGTCTATTATTGTATTATTCCGATACGGCAGTCGTAATTAGATTTTGCGGCGGGTGCAAAATTTTGGCATTTACCCAAAAGCCGCGTCCGAAGCCGGGTTGCGTAAGTGCTATTTATTTCGTATATGACGGGCCTCTTTTCAGCGGCAAGCGTACCTTCGCCGCATGGATTTTGGCCGACTGCCCGACCTGCGCCACGTTGATTTTCGGCTGCCCGCCGACCACCCCGAAACTGCTCAGGTGCTGGCCCGCGCCCAGCCCACGGCCCCGGCCGCGCCGGGCCTCTACGTGGGCTGCCCCATCTGGACCAATAAGGAGTGGCTGGGCTCGTACTTCCCGCTGGGTATCAAGGAGCCCGAGTATTTGCACTACTACGCCCAGCAGTTCAACAGCTTAGAGCTGAATACCACGCACTACCGCATTCCGGACGCGCCCACCGTGCGGCGCTGGCGCGAGGCCGTGGGGCCGGGCTTTCGGTTTTGCCCCAAGCTGCCGCGCAGCATCAGCCACGAGCGCGAGCTGTACAATACCGATGCGCTGGTGCTCACCTTCACCCGCGCCATCGCGGAGCTGGACGACCGGCTCGGGCCGTGCTTTTTGCAGCTGCCGCCGCACTTCGGCCCCGAAAACCTGCCCCGGCTAGAGCGCTTCCTGCTCGACTGGCCCGCCGCAATACCGCTGGCCGTGGAGCTGCGCCACCCCCGCTGGTTTGCCGACCGCGGCCTGGCCGACACGGTTTTCGCCACCCTTGAGGCCCTGAATAAAACGCTGGTCATCACCGACGTAGCCGGCCGGCGCGACGTGCTGCCCCAGCGCCTTACCACGCCCGTGGCCTTTCTGCGCTTCAACGGCCACGGCCTGGTAGCCAGCGACTTCCAGCGCGCCGACGAGTGGGCCGCGCGCCTGGCCGACTGGTACCAGCAGGGCCTGCACGCGGCCTATATTTTCATTCACCAGAAAGATGTGCGCCACGCGCCCATCTGGGCGCAGCACTTTTTGGGCCGCGTGCACGCCCTCACGGGCTTTCCTATTCAGCCGCCCCGGCCCATTCCGCAGGTGGTGCAGGGCAGCTTGTTTTAAGGCGCCGCTCGTCATGCTGAGCGGTGCGCAGTGCCGTCGAAGCATCTCTGCCGCTTCGTTGCTAGCGTTAAGAGTTAGTTCACCGATAGAGATGCTTCGGCTCCGCTCAGCATGACGAGCGTAGCCAGAAACCATTACCGAAACTTGCCCTGCGGGTCGGGTAGCTTTTCTTTGAGGTCGCCTATCAGGTTGAAATCCAGGCTACTCATGTTGAGGGCCTGGCCTTTGTGCACGGCCTCCCAGGCACCGGCATAGTCTTCCTGCTCGTAGCGGATGCGGGCCTGGGTTTGCCAGGCGTCGGCGAGGTTGGGGTCGGCGAGCAGGGCGCGCTGCACGTAGCCAGCGGCTTCGGCGAGGTCCTTCTTTTTCTTGGTTTGGGTGTAGCGGTCGGCGGCCGTGGTGGCGGCGTCGGTGAGCAGGTAGGCGTTGGTGGGGGCCACGGCCAGGCCTTGCAGCAGCAGCGTCTGCACCTCGGTGGCGGGGGCTTTGCGCTGGCTCAGCAGCACGGCCAGGCCGCGGTAGGCGTCGGCGTTTTGGGGGTCGAGCACCCAGGCCAGGTTAAAGCGCACGGCGGCCGTGTCGGGCTGGTGCTCAATGAGATACTCGAAGCCCTTGGTGCTGAAAAACTTGCTGGCCTCGGCCCGCGACCCAAAGCTGCGGTCGATGTCGGCCAGCACGGCCGCCCCCACAAACTGCTGCGCCTGCGCCGGGCTGGCCCCGCCATACAGCGGCAGCAGGCGCGAGGCACTGGTAAGCTCGACGGGCGCGGCATCCTTTTTTTTGCGCTGAGCCTGGGCCGGCAGGCTGCTGGCCACGCCGAGCAGCAGAATGAAAGCCGCACCCAACTGGGAACGCCTGGAAAGCATCGAAAAAGCCACTGGGAAGGGAATAAAAAGACCGACGAATAAAATGCCACACACTGGCAGCCAGCAAAAATAAGGTTTCGCCGGGTTTGCCGGCCATGCCACCCGCCCAAACCGCCGGGCGCCAGCCGGCGTAGGTGAGGCCGCGCCCGCCATTCAACTTAAGGCCGGCCGTTTCCTCAATTTTATGCGCTATTTCCGCCTGCTGGCGCTGCCGCCGCTGGGGCTGCTTTTGGCCGCCGCCGTGGTGCTGCTGGCTACCGAGTGGGCCGTGGCCCGCGCCAGCCGCCGCGTGGCCGACGTGGCCTACGTGCCCGCCTCAGCCCCCGATTTTGATACCCACCGCCACCGGCTCGACGTGTACCAGCCCACCCAAAAAGCCGCCGCGCCGCGCCCCGTGGTGCTGTTCATCCACGGCGGCAGCTGGAACAGCGGCGGCAAAGACGATTTTATTTATAAAGCCATCGGCCGGCGGCTGGCCAAAAATGGCGTCGTGGGCGTGGTCATCAGCTACCGCCTGAGCCCGCAGGCGCAGGTGCCGCAGCAGGCCGACGACTGCGCCCGCGCCCTGGCCTGGACGGTGAGCCATATAAAAGAGTACGGCGGCGATGCGCAGCGCATCGTGCTCATGGGCCACTCGGCGGGCGGCGGGCTGGCCGCGCTGCTCGCCACCGGCTCCGACACGCTGCTGGCCCGCCACGGCCTGCCCGCCACGGCCGCCCACGCCGTGCTGCTCGACGACCCCGCCGGCCTCGACATGCTCGACTACCTCACCAAAATGCAGTACGAAGGCGATGCGCAGTACCTGATTCCGTTCAGCAAAGACCCGGCGGTGTGGCGGCAGGCCTCGGCGCTCTACCACCTGCGGGCCGGCGCGCCGCCCTACAGTATCTACATCGGCGGCGATACGTACCCGAGCATCAGCAGCAGCAGCGAGCGGTTTCGGCAGCGGCTGGCGCAACTGGGGCAGGCGCCGAAGTACACCGTTTTGCCCGGCAAGAAGCACGTGGGCATGGTTACGCAGCTGTTTTGGGCTCATAACCAGCTGTATGACGAGCTGCGCCGGCTGGCGCAATGAGGCCGTAATTATTGAATGTCCAGCGTAATAGGCACGTTATAGCCCACGCGCACGGGCTTGCCATTTTGGGTGCCGGGCTGGCGAAAGGGTTTCAGCTTTTGCACGGCCTGGATGGCGGCGGCATCGAGCAGCGGGTGCAGCGGCTGGTCCATGTGAATGTCAACTACTTTGCCCTGCTCATCCACCACAAACGCGACCACCAGGCGGCCTTTGGCCCCCGCCCGCAGGGCCTTGCGCGGGTACCGAAAATTGCGCTGCACGGCGGCGATGATGGCCTGGCTGCCGCCATTGCCCTCCGCATACACCGGCATCACCTCCACCACCACCGGGCATTCCATGGGGCGGCCGTTGGGGTCGAGGCACTCGCCACCCGTGCGCTGCCCGGCGGCAAATACCTCGCGGCGCTGGAGCTTGCCATCGGGGTAGTATTGCAGCTGCTCGCCCTCCAGCTTGCCGTGCTGGCTGTTGGTGTGCGATTCGAGCTGGCCGGTGGCAAACCAGGTATCATACGCCCCATGAATGATTTCGCGCCGGATATTATCGAACGTCCCCCGGCTTTGCAGCTGGCCGTTGCTGAGGTAGTAGTCGCGCACCTCGCCGGCCGTGCTGT
>Ga0182232_1000106_pt1 | contig 26400 bp, 15 predicted proteins | sample G6R1MG_30_FD_155484 | JGI IMG/M metagenome (GOLD analysis project Ga0182232, IMG submission 155484) | Phyllosphere microbial comminities from miscanthus, Michigan, USA - G6R3_NF_07NOV2016_LD2 MG | ecosystem: Host-associated > Plants > Phyllosphere > Phylloplane/Leaf | place: USA: Michigan... | reverse complement strand
ACATTGGCCGCCGCGAGCGCCAGGGCGTCCATGGGGCCGGAGGCGGACAGGCCCTGGCGCTGGTAGCCGCGCCGGCCGGCATCCTGCAGGCTCGCCGCGCCCGTGCAGGCGAGGACCGCGAGGCGCCCGCTCACGGCGCCACCTCAGCCACGGGGTCGCCCGCCGCCGCCGCGCGGTCGAGGGCATCCCAGCGGGCGGGATCGGTCGGCACGAAGCGGATGCCGTCACCGGGCTCGAACAGGAACACCGGATCGCGTCCCGGCAGGAACGCCCGGACGGGTGTACGGCCGAGAAGATGCCACCCGCTCGGGGCCGCGATGCTGGCGACGAGGGCCTGAACGCCGCCGATGGAAATCGTCCCGGCCGGCGTGATCGGGCGGGGGCTCGACCGACGCGAAAGCGCAAGACCCGGATCGAGGCCGTCGAGATAGGCGTAACCGGGGAGAAAGCCGATCATCACCACGCGGTACTCCGGCGCGGCGTGGCGTTCGATGACGGCGGACGGGCTCAGGCCGTGATGGGCAGCGACATCCGCCAGATCGATCCCGAAGTCACCGCCATACATCACCGGTACCTGCCAGACCCGCTTCGGTGGCACGGGCGGCGCCGGGAGGGCGGCGAGGGTTCGGACGGTGGCCTCCAGGCACGCCGGATCGACGAGGATGGGATCGAGGTGGAGCGTCAGGGAGCGATAGGTCGGTACGGTCTCGATGAGGCCGGGACAGTCCGCATCACGTAGGCGGCCGTCGAGGGCAAGGACGCGGGCATTGAGGGCAGGGTCGATTCGGTCGCCGAACTCGACGGTCAGGGCCGTATCGCCACACCAGAGCAGGCGGATCGCCGGAGGGCTCACGTCGTCGACTTTCCGTCGGGGGTAGAATCTTCCCAACGATAGAGGGGTGGCGCCCATTCGGACACCACCCCTTGTCGGTTCAGATTGTTTTCGCCGCCTTCAATGAACGGGCGAGGTCGGACGCTCGCCGGGCGTACCCTGGGTGTCGGTTCCCGCCACCCGCTGAGCGGCAGCCTGGAGATTGTCGGGATCGAGCGCGCTGGCGACGAATTCCCGGCCGCGATGGGTCACGTCGCGGGCGTAGCGCAGGCCCTGGTCGCGCACCTCGTCGGCCCAGGGACCGACAGTCTCGTCCTCCTGGCGGGTCCGGGGCAGGAGCGCGCCGAGGAGGAGCCCGGCGGCGAGGCCGACCACGCCGACGAGCAGGGGATTGTCGGTGACGAAATCTTCCACGGCCGAGCGCCCTTCGCGGAACCGCTCGGACCCGCGCTCACCGAGATCGTCGAGCCGGCGCCGCCCATCATCGTAGACGTGGGAGGCCCGCTCGCGCAGGTCGTGGGCCGTGTCGGCGACCTGGGCGCGAACGGTCCCGACCGCGTCGGCGGCTCGGTTCGTGAGGTGGTCGGCGGCCTCAAGGGCATTGTCTCGGAGGCTCTCCGTGCCGGATCGAAGGTCGTCCGTCGTCGACGCGCTGTGGGAATGCGGGACGTCGTCATAGTGTCCGCGCGGCATGCCGGCCGACAGGGCGATGTCGTCCGGCAGGGAACGGGGCTTGTCGCCGGGCTTGGGGGAATGGGTCATGGGTGGCTCCTGAAGGGCGGGGCCCGCGTGTGGGCCGGAACGGGTCGGGTTCAGATCTGGGTCGTCTCGCCGAGATCCCTCGTCGGGTGGCGCGTCGGAAGGTCGGGATCGTAGACCCGGTCGGCGCCGGTCTGGACGACGGGCAGGCTCTCCTCGGCGAGGCGGACCCGGCGCCGGGCTGCCGCCGCGGAGGCGGCCTCCGACGACATGCGGTGGAGCAGCCAGCCGACCCCGGCGGCGATGAGCAGCACCGGCACCGGATTGCGACGCACCGCGTCGAGCGCCCCGTCATAGACACCGCTCAACGGCGTGCGACGGGCATTGCCGAGCATCTCGTCGACGATGCTCGACACCGAGAGCCGCTCCTGGATCTGGTCGATGGTCTGATCGAGGCGAGCGCGGCTCGCCTCGATGTCCTTCTCGAGTTCGTTCAGCGATCCGCTCATCCGGAAACCTTTTCAGACAGGACGCGGGCATCCTGGCGAACCTGCCGCGAGGTCCGCACGGGGGCGAGCGCCGAGAGCGACATGGCGTTGCGGCCGACAAGGGCGAGGATGACCGCGACCACGAGGAGCACGCCGCCGACGATGAGGGCCGCCAGGGCCTCGGAATGAACGACGGTGGCGAGCCATTTCACGAGGGCGTCCACGAGGACGAACAGGGCAACGACGCCGAACACGGCGGCGCCCACGAGGAGCCCGAGACCAACGAAGAGCGAGCGGACATTGCTCGTCATCTCGTTGCGGAAGAGGGCGATCTCCTTGCGGGCGAGTTCGTTGGTCTCCCGCAGGGCGTCCCCGATGAGGCCCTGGATGCTGGATGGATTCGGGTTCGACATCGTCGCCGTTCCCTAGAGGCCGTGATCGCGGCGCAGACCGGGCGGCGGCACGTCGTTGAGTGCGCCCTCTCGGAATGATGCGTCGCGCACGTGCACGTCGCGGGAGCCGACGGTTCGGTTCTGCGGCAGGCTCGACGACTTGATGAAGCGCGCTACCACGAACCCCGTCACGAAGGTCGCCACGGCCACGGCCACGGGGGCGCGGCGGGCGATGGCCTCGGCATCCTCGTAGAACTCTGCAAAGCTCTTGTTCTCGATCTGGGTGCCGAGGTGCTCGAGGCCCTCCGCCGCGCTGTCGAAGAAGGCGCGGATGTTGGGGCGGTCCTCGAAGGTCTTGCTCGAATCCCTCACCGTGCGGGCGAGATCGGTCACCGACTGAGCGGCATCGCCCTTACGACGGTCCACGTATTCCTGAGCATGCCCGCGAGCCGCTGCGACGAACCCGCGCCCGCGCTCAACCGCCACATCGGCAATCCCCTCAACATCCCCACGCAGGGCCTTCCAGTCGGCTGCCTCACGATCGGTGGATGATTCCGGCGCCTGTGATCCTGTGGGATGACTCACGTTCACGATGTTACTCCTCGACCCTGCTCGATGTCGCTGTTGCCGCAGTTCAACAGTCACCGTCGAGGCAGGGTTCCGCAGCGGCGACGCGTGTCAGGCTCCGTTCAGGCCAAGGTGTCTAAACAGCGCAAGCTTCGCCGGGGATCGCGACCATGATGACAGGTTCAGGATTGGAAACGCGGTCGTCCACCGGCCGTGCGCTTGGGACCGGGCCGACCGTAATTTGCCGTGAGACGGGCAAAACCGCCCCTTGACCGGGATAGGCTTAACGCGCTTGGCTGCAACCAACGGATCGCGCTCGGCTTCCGCGCGTTCACCCACTGTAACAGTCTGGTCGCGCGCGATCCCCGCGCCGCCCTGAGGACCGGAGCCGGCTTCGTGGCACGTCTCGTCATCGTATCCAACCGCGTTGCAGTCCCCGAGGAAGGGGGCAAAGCTGTGGCGGCCGGTGGTCTCGCCGTCGCCGTCAAGGAAGCCTTCACGGCCTATGAGGGGTTGTGGTTCGGCTGGAGCGGCAATGTCGTCGAGAACCCTTCGACGGAGCCCACTCTCATCGACCGGGGGCGGGTTCAGTATGCCGTGGTCGACCTCTCGCCCCAGGATCACCGGGAATATTATAGCGGGTTCGCCAATCGCGCCCTCTGGCCGATCATGCATTACCGCCTGGGGCTCGGCGCGTTCTCGCGGTCGGACTATGCCGGCTACCAGCGCGTGAACCGCACCTTCGCCCGTGCCCTCGCCGACCTCATCCAGCCCGACGACATCATCTGGGTGCACGATTACCACCTGTTGCCCCTCGCTTCAGAGCTGCGCGGCCTCGGGATCGCCAACCCCATCGGCTACTTCCACCACATCCCGTGGCCGGCGGCGGACGTGTTCAACACCCTGCCGGCGAGCAACGACCTCCTGCGCGGCATCGCCGATTACGACCTCATCGGGCTGCAGACGGATCCCGACGTCCACAACCTCACCCGCAACCTCATCGACGAGCTGCGCGCCATTCCCCTCGGGGGCGGCTCGCTGATGGTGGACGGGCGCCGCACCCGCATCCGGAGCTTCCCCATTGGCATCGATGTCGCGGGCTTCAAGGAAGCGGCGGAGAATGCCGGCTCCAACCGGACGGTGCGTGAGACGATGGCCGGCCTGCGCACTCGCAAGCTCCTCATCGGCGTCGACCGCCTCGATTATTCGAAGGGCGTGCCCGAGCGCATGGAGGCGGTGGAGCGTTTCTTCGCCTCGAACCCGGACCAGCGCGGCAACGTGGTCTACCTGCAGATCACGCCGAAATCCCGCACGGAGGTTCCCGAGTACGAGGAACTCAGCCGGGAGGTGAACGAGACCGTCGGCGAGATCAACGGCGCCCTCGGCGAACCGAACTGGACCCCGATCCAGTATGTGACCAAGCCGTATCCGCGCCCCGTCCTCGCCGGTCTCTACCGCGCCGCCCGGGTCGGCCTCGTGACCCCCATGCGCGACGGCATGAACCTCGTCGCCAAGGAATACGTCGTCGCCCAGTCCGACGAGGACCCCGGCGTCCTCGTTCTGTCGAAATTCGCAGGCGCGGCCCGGCAGCTGCCCGAGGCGATCCTCGTCAATCCCTACGACCGCTTCGAGGTGGCCGAGGCCATCCGCACCGCCCTCTACATGCCGCGCGGTGAACGCCTGGAGCGCTGGAAGCCGATGGTCGAGCGCATGACGCGCGAGGACGTCGATTGGTGGGCCCGCAACTTCATGACGGATCTGGAAAACTTCCGGACCGTCGAGCGCGAGCCGCCCCGTACGGCGGCGGCTGCGGAATAAGTCTTGCTGATCCACACGGGCGGCCGAGGCCCGTCTGGCTCACTCTTTCGCGGACCACCGTGTGACTGACAGCATGATCGGCCTCGACGACGGCGTGCCCGCGCCGCTCGGGGCCCACTTCGACGGCCGCGGTGTCAATTTCGCGCTGTTCTCCCAGCACGCCACCGCCGTGGACCTCTGCCTGTTCGAGCCCGGCGAACGCCTCGAAAGCCGCCGCATCCGGCTGCCCTGCCGCACGGACGACGTCTGGCACGGCCACCTGCGCGGGGTGTTTCCGGGCCAGCTCTACGGCTACCGCGTCCACGGGCCGTGGGACCCGGCGCATGGGCACCGCTTCAATCCGGCAAAGCTCCTCCTCGACCCCTATGCCCGTGAGATCGAGGGCCGCATCCGCTGGCACGACGCCCTCTACGGGCATCGTCGCGGCCTTCAGCGCGAGGACCAGATCGACCGGCGCGACAGCGCGGCCTACATGCCGCGCGGCGTGGTGACCGCACCGGAAGTACCCAATCTCGCCGTCAGTCCCGTACGCCGCCCCCTGTCGCAGACGGTGATCTACGAGGCCCACGTCAAGGCCCTGACTCAGCTCCATCCCGAGGTGCCGGAGGCCGCACGCGGCACCTACGCGGCTTTGGGCCATCCAGCGATCGTCGAGCACCTCCTGCGTCTCGGCATCACCGCCGTCGAACTCCTGCCGATCCAGGCTTTTGCGGACGACCGCTTCCTCGTCGACAAGGGGTTGGTGAATTTCTGGGGCTATTCGCCCCTGAACTACTTCGCGCCGGAGCCGCGCTACCGGGGCCCGGCCGGCATCGGCGGCCTCAAGGCGGCGATCCGGGAACTGGCGGCGGCCGAGATCGAGGTGTTCCTCGACGTGGTCTACAACCATACGGCGGAGGCCGACCATTCCGGCCCGACCCTGTCGTTCCGGGGCATCGACAACGCGAGCTACTACAAGCTCGAACCGGACGATCCGCGCCGGGAGATCGACTGCACAGGCTGCGGCAACACCTTGAACCTCGACCACCCACGGGTGATGCAGCTCGCCCTCGACTCCCTGCGCCACTGGGTGACGGCCTACGGGATCGCCGGCTTCCGCTTCGACCTCGCCACGAGTCTCGGCCGCACGCCACACGATTTCACGCCGAAGGCCGCCTTCTTTCAGGCCGTGGCCCAGGACCCCGTGCTCTCGCGGGTCAAGATGATCGCCGAGCCCTGGGACATCGGCCAGGGCGGCTACCAGCTCGGTGCCTATCCGCGCGGCTGGAGCGAGTGGAACGATCAGTTCCGCGACAGCGTGCGGGGCTTTTGGCGCGGCGACCGGGGCGTGCTGCCGAAGGTGACGCAGGGACTTTCGGGCTCGCGCGAGATCTTTTCCGCCTCCGGCCGGACCCCGCTCGCCAGCATCAACTACGCCGCCTCGCACGACGGGTTCACCCTGGCGGACGTCGTTGCCTACGAGGAGAAGCACAACCTCGCCAACGGAGAGGACAACCGGGACGGCCACGGTCACAATCTCACGCGCAACTACGGCGTCGAGGGGCCGACGGACGATTCCGCGATCCTCGGACTGCGCGCCCGCCAGAAGCGCAACATCCTGGCCACGATCTTCCTCGCTCAGGGCATCCCCATGCTTCTGATGGGCGACGAGCGGTCGCGCAGCCAGGGCGGCAACAACAACGCCTACAACCAGGACAACGCCACGAACTGGGTCGATTGGGAGTTCGACCCCGATCCAGCCCTCACGGCCTTCGTCGCCAACCTCACGCGCTTGCGTCGCGAGCAGCCGGCCCTGCGCCGCCGCGACTTTCTCCACGGCGACCTCGTGGAGGACGGCCCCTTGCGCGACGTCCACTGGCTGTCGCCCTGCGGCGCGGAGATGGACGGCAGCGCCTGGGCCGATGCGGGACGCCAGGCCTTCGGCATGCAAATCGGCAACGACCTGCCCGACGCCGACCGCCTCCTCATCCTCGTCAACGCCGCCGAGAGCCCGTGCGACTTCACCTTCGCCCCGGTCATCGACGGCCCCTGGAGCCTCGTGTTCGACACCACGCGGGCGACCGGCATGGTTCCCGAAGGCCGGACGTTGTTTCCGGCCGGCGCGCGCCTGCGTCTCGATGCCCACGCGCTCTACGTTCTGCGGACGCGGCCGGCGACGTACGGGCGATAGACACCGCGCGGGTCCCGCCCAGCGGGATCGTCGGTGTGCGCTTCCAGACACAGAGTCCCGATAGACCGCGACGCGATGGAACAAGAGCGCGGCCGATCGCCTTCTGAAGGGTCGGCGGCCGCTGTCCGCCGGTTGCCCCTCACGAGATCACGAAAGACGAACCGCGATGCGGCGAGCCCATGCGATGGCCTTCGGCAGTGAGGCGGGACACGACGGGGTGCGCTTCGCCCTGTGGGCGCCGACGGCGAAGGATGTCGTTCTGGTGGTCGACGGCACCGACCATGCGATTCCCGAGGCCGGGGACGGCTGGCGCCGGGTGACGCTGCTTGGGACCCGGGCCGGCGCCCGCTACGGCTTTCGCATCGACGGCGACCTCGTGGTGCCGGACCCCGCCTCCCGCTTCCAGCCCGACGACGTCTCGGGCCTAAGCGAAGTGATCGATCCGCGCGCGTTCGATTGGACCGATGCGAGCTGGACCGGCCGCCCGTGGGAGGAGACGGTCCTCTATGAACTGCATGTCGGCACGGCGACGCCGGAGGGCACCTACGCGGCCCTCGAGACCAAGCTCGAGGACCTGCGCGACCTCGGGATCACCGCCATCGAGCTCCTGCCGCTCGCCGACTTCAAGGGCACCCGCAACTGGGGCTACGACGGCGTGCTGCCCTACGCGCCGGACAGCGCCTATGGCCGCCCCGACGACCTCAAGCGCCTCATCGACAAGGCGCATTCGCTCGGCCTGATGGTGTTCCTCGACGCCGTCTACAATCACTTCGGCCCGGCGGGGAACTACCTCAACGCCTACGCCAAGACCTTCTTCACCGAGCGCCACCAGACACCGTGGGGCGCCGGCATCAATTTCGACGGGGAGACCAGCGGCCGCACGGTGCGGGATTTCTTCATCGAGAACGCCCTGTACTGGCTGGAGGAATACCACTTCGACGGCCTGCGTTTCGACGCCGTCCACGCCATCCTTGATGACTCCGACAAGCACTTCATCGGCGAGCTTGCCGAGACGGTTCGCGCCCGTCTGCCAAGCCGTCACATCCATCTGGTGTTGGAGAACGAGGCCAACGAGGCGAAGTGGCTGGAACGCAAGGCGGATGGCCAGCCGGTGCAGCACACGGCGCAATGGGCCGACGACCTGCACCATTGCTGGCACGTGCTGCTCACCGGCGAGGAGGCCGGCTACTATGAGAGCTTCGCCGACAAGCCAGTCGTGCACCTCGCGCGCTGCCTGTCGGAGGGTTTTGCCTATCAGGGCGAGCCGTTCCCCAGCCTCGACAACCATCCGCGCGGCGAGCCCTCGGGCCACCTGCCGCCCTCGGCCTTCGTCACCTTCCTGCAGAACCACGATCAGGTCGGCAACCGGGCGCTCGGCGAACGCCTCTCGGCCTTGTCCGACCCGGCGAAGCTCGCCCTCGCGCGCGCCGGCCTGTTGCTGAGCCCGCAGATCCCCATGCTGTGGATGGGCGAGGAATGGTCGGCGAGCGCGCCGTTCCTGTTCTTCGTTGATTTCGCGCCGGACGAGGAGCTGAACAAGGCCGTGCGCGAGGGGCGCCGGCGGGAGTTCAAGAGTTTTGCGGCTTTCGCCGACGACACCTCGGTGATCCCCGATCCGACGGCGGAGACGACCTTCGCGGACTCGCGCATCGACTGGTCGGAGGCCGACCGTGCGCCGCATCGCGGCGTGTGGGCGGACACCCGCAATCTCCTGCAGATCCGGCATCAGGCCGTCGTGCCCCTGACCAAAACCGCCTATCGCGGTGCCACCGCCATCCTGCCGCGCCCCGACGCCGTGGAATGTACCTGGCGCTACGAGGGCGGCTGGCTGCGCTTCGTCGCCAATTTCGGCGATGCTCCGCTTCAAACGCCGCGCGGCGGCGGCCAGATCGTTTGGTGCAACGGCGCCGACGTGGTCTCCGGAGAGACCATCGAACTCCCGTCCTGGACGGGCATCTTCCTGACGGGTGTGAACTGATGAGCCGCGACCTCGAACGCCTCGCCGACCTCCTCGGCGTCGCCCCCGGCTACACCGACGCCTTCGGCCAGCCCGTCGAGACGAGCCTGGAGACCCGGGCCGGCATGATCGCCGCCCTCGGGTTTCCCGTGGGCACCGAGGCCGAGATCGCCGACAGCCTGAAAATCGTCGCCGAGGTCCGCGAGGGCTTGGTTCCGGCACTTCTCCCCGTGGAGGCACGCCGCGCCACGCGAATCCCCCTGCGGATCACAGGCAGCGGCGGCACCCTGGCGTGGCGCCTCGTCGACGAGCGCGGCCATGCCCGCGAGGGTCGCGTCGCCGTCACGGGATCGGGCGAGGCCGACTTCGAATTACCGCCCCTGACGCCGGGCTATCACCGTCTCACGGCGGCCTTGGGCGAGCACCGTGCCGAGGCGTGGGTGATCGCGGCGCCCCAGCGCTGCTGGCGTCCCCGCGCCTATGCCGACGAGGGTGCCCGCGACTGGGGCCTTGCCGCCCAACTCTACGGCCTGCGCTCGCCGGACAACCTCGGCATCGGCTCCTACGCCGATGCCGGCCGGGCTGCCCGCGATGCCGGTCTGCGCGGTGCGTCGTTCCTCGGCCTCAGCCCGGTCCATGCCCTGTTCGCCACCGACCGAACCAAGATCTCACCCTATTCACCGTCCTCGCGCCTGTTCCTCGAGATCCTGTTCATCGAACCCGGTGTCCTGCCGGGCTTCGTCGGCTCGAAAGCCGCCGACCTCCTCGCCTCCATGAGCGCGCGGGTCGAGGCCCTGCGCGAATCGAAGCTCGTCGATCACGCCGGCATCTGGGGTGTGCTGTCCCCGGTCCTGCGCGCCCTCTGGCAGGAATCCGCCGCCCGAGACGGCACGGATGCGCGCTTCGCTGCCTTCCGCACCGCCGGTGGCGAGGATCTCGAAGCCCACGGTACGTTCGAGGCCCTGGCCGAACATTTCCAGGGCCAGGGCGCCCAGTGGCTCGGCGACTGGCCGGAGGAATTCCAGCGCAACGGCACTGACGCGGTGCGGGCCTTCGCAGCCGAACACGCCGAGGCCGTGACCTATCACGTCTGGCTCCAGTACCTCGCCGATCGCCAGCTTGAGGAGGCGTCCGAGATTGCCCTCGGCACCGGCATGCGTCTGGGCCTCTACCGCGACCTCGCGGTGGGCGCCGACCGCGGCGGCTCCGAGATCTGGTCGCACCCCGAGCGCTTCGCCAACGGCGTCTCCATCGGCGCGCCCCCGGATCTCCTCGCGCCGAAGGGCCAGGATTGGGGCCTGCCCGCCTTCCATCCCCTGGAACTCGAGCGCGACGGCCTCGCGGCCTTCCGGTCCCTCGTGCAGGCGAACATGCGCCATGCCGGCGCCATCCGCATCGACCACGCGTTCCAGCTCGCGCGGCTGTTCCTGATTCCGCTCGGTGCCTCAGCCCAGGCCGGCGCCTACGTCGCCATGCCCTTCGAGCCGATGCTGGCCGTGCTGCGCCTGGAAAGCCACCGCGCCAAGTGCCTCGTCATCGCCGAAGACCTCGGCACGGCGCCGGAGGGATTCTCCGACGCCCTGATGCAGGCCGGCATCCTCAGCTACCGCATCCTCGCCTTCGAGCGGGAGCAGGGGGCCCGGTTCAAGCCGCCCGCCGCCTATCCGCGCGATGCGCTCACCGCCATCACCACCCATGATCTGCCGACCTTCGTCGGCTGGTGGCGCGGCGTCGACACCGACACCCGGCAGGCGCTCGGACTCTACGATTCCGAGCGGGCCGAGGCGGAACGGCGCGAACGCGTCGACGAGCGCGCCCGCCTGACCGAGGCGCTGGCCTCCGAGCAGCTCCTGCCGACTTACGACGTACCCGAGGCGGCGCCCTTCGAGGCGGCGGCACGCTACCTCGCCCGCGCCCCTTCGATGCTCACCGCCGTGCAGTACGAGGACGTGGTCTCGGAACTCTCCCAGGCCAACGTACCGGGCTCGACGGAGGGCTATCCGAACTGGCGGCGCAAACTCGACCGGACGCTGGAGGCCATTGCAGCGCCGGGCGGGCCCCTCGCCAAGCTCGCCGCGTCACTCTCTGCCGAGGAGCGCGGTCCGCGCTCGGGCGCCGCGCGCCTCGCTTCGCCACCGCCGCGCGCAACCTACCGCCTGCAGTTCCATAAGGACTTCACCTTCGCGGACGCGGAGACGATCGTCCCGTATCTGGCGAAGCTCGGCATCAGCCACGTCTACGCCTCGCCGATCCAGAAGGCGCGGCCGGGCTCGACCCACGGCTACGACATCGTCGACCACGCCACCATCAACCCGGAACTCGGCGGCGAGGAGGGCTTCGTGCGCTTCTCCGAGACGCTTCATGCCGCCGGGCTGAAGCTGCTCCTCGACATCGTTCCGAACCACATGGGCGTCGGCGGCGCCGACAATCCGTGGTGGCTCTCCGTGCTCGAATGGGGCGGCCTGTCGCCCCACGCCGAGGCCTTCGACATCGACTGGTCGCGGTTGGGAGCCAACAACAAGCTCGTGGTGCCATTCCTCGGCGACCGCTACGGCGAAGCCCTGGAGAAAGGCACCCTTGAACTGAAGTTCGACCCTGAGAAGGGCGCCTTCAGCGTCTGGCACTACGAGCACGAATTCCCGATCTGCCCGCAGCAATACCCCACCATCCTCAACCGGGCGCTGGCGGCGTTGGGGGATATCGAGGACGCGGCGGCCCTGGAAGTGCTCGGTGTTTCCGAGCGCCTGCGCCTAATGGGGGAGGAGACGCATCCCGAGCGCCGCCGAGCCTTCCCGGCCGAGGCCGAGGAGCTGAAGGAACGACTCGTCGAAGCCGTGGCGGCCTCGCCCGCCATCGCGGAGGCCATCGGCCGGACCCTGCGGCTTCTGAATGGCGCCAAGGGCCACCCCGACAGCTTCGGCCCCCTGCACCGCCTGCTCGAGCAGCAATCCTATCGCCTCGCCCATTGGCGCGTGGCGGCGAGCGACATCAACTACCGCCGGTTCTTCGACGTGAACGGGCTCGCGGGCCTGCGCGTCGAGAAGTCCGACGTGTTCCAGCGCGCCCACGAGACGGTGTTCCGCCACATCCGCGAGGGCCGCATCGACGGTCTGCGCATCGACCACATCGACGGCCTCGCCGATCCGCAAGGCTACGCCCGCGCGCTCCAGGCTGCCGTCGGCCCCGGCTTCTACGTGGTGGTGGAAAAGATCCTGGAGCCCGGCGAGCGCCTGCGGCCCTGGCCGGTCGCCGGCACCACCGGCTACGACGTCCTGAACCAGCTCGACGGCATCCTGGTCGACAAGGGCAAGCAGGCGGCGATCCGCGACCTCTACGAGGCACGCACGCATTTCGACGAGCCCTACAAGTTCATGCTCCGCGCGGCGAAGGCCGAGATCCTGGAGATCAGCTTCGCCTCCGAACTCGAGGTGATGACCTCCGACCTTAAGGCCGTGGCCGATGCCGACCGGCGCACCCGCGACTTCTCCGTCAACGCCATCCGCCGGGCACTCATCGAGATCATCGCGCGCTTCCCTACCTACCGCTCCTACCTGCCGGGCGACCTCGACGAGAGCGATGTCGAGGACGAGGACGTCCGCCTCATCGAGAACGCGGTGAAGAAGGCCAAGCGCTGGAGCGCCCTGCCGGACCGCTCCGTGCACGACTTCGCCGCCGACGCCATGCTGGGGCGCATCGACGTCACGGGGCCGGGCCGTCCCGATCCGGAGGTGATCCTGCGCTTCCGCCGCCGCTTCCAGCAGCTCACCGGCCCGGTGATGGCGAAAAGCCTGGAGGACACCCTGTTTTACCGGTTCTCCGAGCTGCTGGCGCTCAACGAGGTCGGCGGCGATCCGGGTGAGTACGGCATCGACGCCGCGCATTTCCACGCCCTGCAGGCGGCCCGCGCCCGCGACTGGCCCAACGCCATGATCGCGACCGCGACCCACGACACCAAGCGCGGCGAGGATGCCCGCTCGCGCCTCCTGGCCCTCTCGGAGATGCCGGAGGATTGGGCGCGGGCCTGGACCCTGTGGCGCGAGCTCACGGAGCCGCACCTCACGGTCATCGACGGCGAAGTGGCGCCGGATGCCAACGACCAGTGGATGATCGTCCAGGCGATCCTCGGGGCGTGGCCCCTCGAATTGCTGGACCGCGACGAGCCCGGCTCCATCGACGACTTCCGCAAGCGCCTCGACGCCTACTCCGAAAAGGCCCTGCGCGAGTCGAAGCGCCGGTCGAGCTGGGTCAATGTCGACGAAGCCTACGAGGGTGCCGTTCACGCGCTCTTCGCCAAGCTCGTCGCGCCGGGCTCTGAGTTCCTCGCGCGGATGCGGCCCTTCGCGAAGCGTCTGGCCCATCTCGGCATGATCGCGGGCCTCGGCCGCACGGTGCTGAAGGCGACCCTGCCGGGCCTGCCCGACACCTACCAGGGCACGGAGTTCTGGGACTTCTCCTTCGTCGATCCCGACAACCGCCGGCCCGTGGACTATCCGGCCCTGGCCCGCTCCCTTGAGGAGGGGGGCGCTGCCGCCGATCTTCTGGCACATTGGAGCAACGGACGGGTCAAGCAGGCGACCCTGGCCCGTCTGCTCGCCGACCGTGCCGAGCGGCCGGCCTTCTATGCCGAAGCCGACTACCAGGCCCTGCTCCCAGCGGGCGAAAAGGCGGATCATGTCATCGCCTTCACACGTTCGGATGCCACGAGTGGCGCGGGCGACCTCCTCGTCGCCGTGCCGCGCCTGGTCTCCGGCCTTGTTGGGAATGCGGTCTGGTCGGGGGCGGCCTTCGCCGGCACGCACCTGCCGGTGGCGGCCGACAGCGCCTGGACCGACCTCGTGACGGGGGACAGCGTGAATGCTCCGGACGGACGGATCGAACTCGACCGCCTGTTCGCGCGTCTGCCCTACGCGGTCCTGAAACGGACGGGCTGAAGAACCAGAACCCTCCCCCCTCTGCGGGGGAGGGTGCCTGCAGAGCAGGCGGGAGAGGGGCGACCTCTCCGGAAATGGCGTTCCCCTCTCCCGACCCGCTTCGCGGGCCACCCTCTCCCGCAGAGGGGAGAGGGAAAGCGCAGACATAAAAACCCGATGGAGAACGCATGAACGCACTGAGCCCCGCAACGCGTACCGCCCAGCGGACCGACGCCGGCCCGGTGCCGCTTGCCGCCAACCTCGCGCCCCGCGCAGAGGGGCCGCGCATCTACAATCTGTTCCCCCTCCTGGTCGGCCGGGTCTCGGCCTGGACCGCCGAACTCCCGCGCATCGCCGCCCTCGGGTTTGACTGGGTCTACCTCAACCCGTTTCACCAGACCGGCGGCTCGCGCAGCCTCTACGCCGTGGCGGACACCGACCGCCTGGACGAACGCTTCCGCGACCACGACGGCACCTCGGACGATGAGCAGATCCGCCGGTTCTGCGCCGCCGCCCGCGACCAGGGCCTCTCGGTGATGACCGATCTTGTGGTGAACCACACCGCCCGCGACGGCGCCCTGGCACGCGAACGGCCCGACCTGTTCCTGCGCGACGCCGACGGCGAGATCGAGAGCCCCTACGCCGTTGATCCTGTCGATCCGACGAAGCGTACGGTTTGGGGTGACCTCGCCGAACTCGATTACCATTCGGAGAAGAGCCGCGCAGAGTTGACCGCCCTGTGGTCGGGCTACGTCAACCGCCTACAGGATCTCGGCGTGGCGGGCTTTCGCTGCGACGCCGCCTACAAGGTGCCGGCGGCCGTCTGGCGCGATCTCATCGGCGCAGCCAAGGCCGTGGAGCCCGGTTGCCTGTTCGCCGCCGAGACCCTGGGCTGCACCTTCGAGGAGGCGCAGGCCACGGCGGGCGCCGGCTTCGACTACCTGTTCAACAGCTTCGCCTGGTGGGACCTGAAAGCTCCCTGGGCCCTGGAGCAATACGACCGCCTGCGCGTCGTCGCCCCCTCCATCGCCTTCCCCGAGAACCACGACATGGCCCGCTTCGCGGCGGACCTCGATGGCGATGCGGAGGCGCTCGGCCGACAGCTCAAGGCGCGCTACGCGCTGGCCGCCTTCTTCTCGGCCGGCGTGCTCATGCCCATCGGTTACGAGTGGGGCTACGCGAAGAGCCTGCACGTCGTCGAGACCACGCCCGAGGCGCGTGAATCCGACACCGGCATCGACATCTCGGCCTACGTCACCGCCATCAACGCCCTGCGGGCCGAACTTCCGGCCGCCAATGTCGAGGGTGCCCAGGCCCGGATCTCATCGCCCGACGCGGATTTCGTCGCCCTCCTGCGCTTCGACACCGGCCACGGCGCCTCCGCGCGCAACGCCGTGCTGGTGCTCCACAATCCCGGCCCGACGCCCGTGACCGTTGAGGCCGCGCCCCTCGTCGCCCGCGCAGGCGGCATGCTCGGGGCGTTCACGGACCGGACACCGGATGCCGCACCCATCACCTTCACCCCGGGCATCGGCGTCGACCTGCAGCCGGGCGAGGTCCGCATTCTCAGCGCCACCCGTGACACCGTCACGAAAGCGCCGCCCCTCACCACGCCGACGGGCGAGGGCCGCGTCGTCATCGAGGCCGTGGCACCCGAGATCGACGGGGGCCGCTCGGCGGCCAAACGCGTGGTGGGCGAGAGCGTCCATGTTACCGCCGACATTTTCAGCGACGGCCACGAGATCATCGACGCCGAGATCCTGTCCCGCATCGTCGGCGAGGAGGACTGGGCCGCCAACCCCATGGCATTTATCGAGAACGACCGCTGGGGCGGGCACTTCCCCCTCGAACGGAATGCCCGCTACGAATTCACGATCCAGGCCTGGCGCGACGCCTTCGCGTCCTGGATGCGCGACACCGTGAAGAAGCGCGACGCCGGGGTCGATGTCAGCCTGGAGACGGTCGAGGGCATCGCCTTCGTGGTCGACGGCGTCGACGCGGCAAAGGGCGCTGACCGCGACCGCCTGAAGGCCTTGGCCAGTGCTCTTGAAGCCGAGGCCACGGGCTCGGCCGCCCAGCTCGACCTCATGCTGCGGCCCGAGAACGCTCGCCTGATCCGGCGCTACGCCACCCGGGTGAACCTCTCGCGCTATCCCGTGACGGTGCCGGTCATCGCCGACCGCCTCGCTGCCCGGTTCTCGGCCTGGTACGAGATCTTTCCGCGCTCGCAATCCATGGACGTCAACCGCCACGGCACCTTCGACGACGTGATCCGCCGCCTGCCCGAGATCCGCGAGCTCGGCTTCGACGTCCTCTACTTCACCCCCATCCACCCCATCGGTAAAACCAACCGCAAGGGCAAAAACAACACCCTCAAGGCCCTGGAAGGCGATGTCGGCTCGGTCTACGCCGTGGGCTCAGACGCCGGCGGCCACGAGGCGGTTCACCCCGACCTCGGCACGCTGGATGATTTCCGCCGGCTGGTCGCGGCGAGCCACGCCTACGGCATGGAGATCGCCCTCGATTTCGCCATCCAGTGCTCGCCCGATCACCCCTGGATCAAGAACCATCCCGAGTGGTTCGAGTGGCGCCCCGACGGGACGCTGAAATTCGCCGAGAATCCGCCGAAGAAGTACGAGGACATCTCCAACGTCCACTTCTACGGCGGCGCGCTCCCCTCCCTATGGATCGAGCTGCGCGACATCGTACTCGGCTGGGCCGCCCTCGGCGCCCGCATCTTCCGGGTCGACAACCCGCACACGAAGCCGATCCCGTTCTGGGAATGGATGATCGCCGAGGTGAACGGCCGCTATCCGGACGTGATCTTCCTCGCCGAGGCCTTCACCCGGCCAAAGATGATGAAGAAGCTCGCCAAGGCCGGATACCAGCAGAGCTACACCTACTTCACCTGGCGCAACACGAAGCAGGAACTCATCGACTACAGCACCGAACTTGCCGGTGAGATGGGCGAATATTATCGTCCGAACTTCTTCGCGAACACGCCGGACATCAACCCGATCTATCTCCAGACCAGCGGCCGGGCTGGCTTCGTGGTGCGCGCCACTCTGGCCGCCACCCTGTCGAGCGTGTGGGGCATCTACAACGGCTTCGAACTGTGCGAGGCCGCGCCCTATCCGGGCAAGGAAGAGTACCTGAACTCCGAGAAGTACGAGCTGAAGGCCTGGGACTACGATCGGCCGGGCAACATCCGCGAGCACATCGTCAAGCTCAACCGCATCCGACAGGACAACCCCGCCCTGTGGGACTTCCGCAACGTGGTGTTCACGGCGGCCTACAACGACGCGATCATCGCCTACGCCAAGACCACGCCGGAGGGCGACAACTGCGTCTTCACCATGGTCAACCTCGACCCTAAGAACCGCCAGGAATGCACCTACGAAGTACCCCTGTGGCTGCTGGGCCAGCCCGATGACGGTGCCGTGGAGGTGGAGGACCTGCTTCTCGGCTATAAATTCGAGCTGCGCGGCAAATCGCACCGCATCGCCTTCGACCCCGCCGAGCGTTCGGCCATCGTCTGGCGCCTGCGCGCGCCGCGCCGGGTTGCGCCTTGAGGTCACCCATGTCAGCACAAAACCCGGCGATCGGACCCGATCGTCGCGGTGTCGCCTCAGTGTCGGCGCCTATCCCACGGACGGACGCCACACACGGCGCCTTCCCGTCCGGGACCCGGCGCCCACGTCCGACCACGCCCTTGAACTCGATGCATGAGGCAACGACGCGATGATCGATCGCAGCGATCCGCAATGGTACCGTGACGCCATCATCTACCAGATTCACGTCAAATCGTTCTTCGACTCGAACAACGACGGGATCGGCGATTTCGAGGGCCTGACGCAGAAGCTCGATTACGTCCGCGACCTCGGGGTCACGGCGATCTGGCTCATGCCGTTCTATCCCTCGCCCCTGCGCGACGACGGCTACGATATCGGCGACTACCGCGAGGTGAACCCCTCCTACGGGACGATGGAGGAGTTCCGGAAGTTCGTGGAGGCGGCGCACGAGCGCGGCCTTCGCGTCATTACCGAACTCGTGATCAACCACACCAGCGACCAGCATCCCTGGTTCCAGCGTGCCCGCGAGGCACCGGCCGGAAGCCCTGAGCGTGACTTCTACGTCTGGTCGGACACCGACACGCCGTATTCCGACACGCGCATCATCTTCCTCGACACCGAGACCTCGAACTGGACCTGGGACCCCGTCGCCAAGCAGTACTTCTGGCACCGGTTCTACAGCCACCAGCCCGACCTGAACTTCGACAATCCGGCCGTGCTCGAAGCCGTCATCGAGGTGATGCGCTACTGGCTCGACATGGGCGTCGACGGCCTGCGTCTCGACGCGATCCCGTACCTGATCGAGCGCGACGGCACGAACTGCGAGAACCTGCCCGAGACCCATACGGTCATCAAGGCGATCCGCGCGGCGTTGGACGCGAGCTATCCCGACCGGATGCTCCTGGCGGAAGCCAACCAGTGGCCGGAGGAGACGGCGCAGTATTTCGGCGACGGCGACGAATGCCACATGGCGTTCCACTTCCCGCTGATGCCGCGCATGTACATGGCCATCGCCCGCGAGGACCGGCACCCGATCACCGACATCATGCGCCAGACCCCGGAAATCCCCGAGGGCTGTCAGTGGGCGATCTTTTTGCGGAATCACGACGAGCTGACCCTGGAAATGGTCACCGCCGAGGAACGTGATTACCTCTGGTCGTTCTACGCCGCCGAGCGGCGCGCCCGCATCAACCTGGGCATCCGCCGCCGTCTCGCGCCGCTCCTTGAGAACGACCGGCGCAAGATCGAACTCATGAAGTCTCTTGTCCTGTCGATGCCCGGCACGCCGGTGCTCTATTACGGCGACGAGATCGGCATGGGCGACAACATCTATCTCGGCGACCGCGACGGCGTGCGCACCCCGATGCAATGGTCGCCCGACCGCAACGGCGGTTTCTCCCGCGCCAATCCGGCGAAACTGTTCCTGCCGTCCGTGCAGGACCCGATCTACGGCTTCGACGCCATCAACGTCGAGGCGCAGACCCAGTCGCAGACGAGCCTGCTCAACTGGACCCGGCGCATGATCGCCATCCGCAACAACTCGGTCGCGCTCGGGCGCGGCGGGATGCAGTTCCTGTATCCCTCGAACCGCAAGGTCCTGGCCTGGATCCGCGAGTTCGAGGGCGAGCGCGTGCTGTGCGTCGCCAACCTGTCGCGCGCCCCCCAGGCCGTGCAGCTCGATCTGTCGGAACTGCGCAACGCCGTGCCGATCGAACTCACCGGCGGCTCGGAATTCCCGGCCATCGGCGAGCTGCCGTACCTCCTGACGCTGCCGAGCTACGGCTTTTACTGGTTCTCCCTGAGTGCAGCCAACACCGGCACCATCGGCCCGCAGCCAGAGACACCGGAGCTGTTCACCCTCGTGCTCACCGGCGGCATCGAGACCCTCATGGCGGGGCGCGAGCGCATCGCCTTCGAGCGCACGGTGGCGCCGCGCTTCATCGCCACCCGGCGCTGGTTCGGCGCCAAGGGCTCGCGCATCAAGTCCGTGAACGTGACGGACAGCGCGACCCTCAAGGACGCCTCCGGCGAGGCCCGCTTCCTGCTGCCGCGCGTGGCCGTCCACCTCGCCAACGGCGAGCGCCAGGATTACTTCGTGCCCGTCGCCGTCGACGAGGGCCGCGAGGACGAGGCCCTGATGCCCTTCGCCGTGGCCCGCGTCCGGCGTGGTCCACGCACGGGCCTGCTGTTCGGCGCCGCCGCCGCGCCGGCCTTCGCCGTCGCCATGGTCGAGGGCATGCGCCAGGGCCGCGAGTTGGAGACAGAGACGGGCAAGCTCGTATTCTCCACGACCTCGGCCTTCGACCCCGACGTGACGTTCGAGCCCGGCGAGGTCCGCCGCCTCTCGGCCGAGCAGAGCAACACCTCCGTCGCCATCGGCTCGAAGATGATGCTGAAGCTGCTGCGACGGCTCCAGACCGGCACGCATCCCGAGATCGAGGTCGGGCGCTTCCTCACGGAGACGGCGCATTTCGCCAACACCCCGGCGCTTCTCGGCGTGGTCGAGCACGTCGATGCCGAGGGCGTCCGCACGGCCATCGCCGTGTTGCAGAAGTTCGTCCTGAACCAGGGCGACGCCTGGACTCTGATGCTCGAGGGCCTGCGCCGCGACTTCGACACGGTGGTGCTCGCCCCCGAGAGCGAAGCGCCGACGCCGGAGGAGGCGTTCGAGTCCCACCTGCGCTGGGCCGTCCTGCTCGGGCGCCGCACCGCCGAGATGCACAACGCCTTCGCGGTGGAGACCGACGATCCGGCCTTCGCGGCCGAACCGTTCGAGCATGCCGATCTCCATCTCCTGGGCGACGACACCCGCCGGCAGGCCGAGCGCGCGTTCCGGGGGCTCGACGCGCTCGCCGGCCGCACGGCCAACGCGGCGAGCACGGAACTCGCCGGGCGCCGCCGCGAGGTCGAGGATGCCATCGAGGCGCTCACGGCCCGTGCGCCGCTCGGGGCCATGAAGACCCGCATCCACGGCGACTATCACCTCGGTCAGGTTCTGGCGGCCGAGGACGACCTCATCATTGTCGATTTCGAGGGCGAGCCCTCGCGACCGGCCGATGAGCGCCGCCTGAAGTCGACGCCCCTGCGGGACGTCGCCGGCATGCTGCGGTCCTTCGCCTACGGTGCCGAGACGGTCACCCGCGAGATCGCCACGCGCTTCGCCGATTCCGAGGAGCGGGCGCGCCGGGCCTCCACCGCCTGGCGTGGCATGATCGATGCGGCCTTCCTCGACGGCTACCGCCAGGCCGTCGGAGACAGCCGCGCAGCCGTGACCGACCCTGAGACCGAGAGCCGGCTCCTGAAGCTCTCGCTCCTGACGAAGGCCCTCTACGAGGTCGACTACGAGGCGAACAACCGACCCGATTGGATCGAAATCCCCGCACGTGGGGTTCTGACCATTCTGGACGACATCAAGAGAGGCGTTTGAATGACGGGCATCGACGAGACGTTCGCGGGCCGCAGCGGGCACGCATCGGCCACCACGGGGGCCGCGAACGTACCGCCTGTTGCCACGGGGGCGCGGGCTCCCGAGATGCGGGGCGTGCATCCCGACGCGGTGGCCGCTCTCATGGCGGCCAACCACGGCGACCCGTTCTCGGTGCTCGGCCCCCATGAGGTGGGCCCAAGCGCCTGGGAGGTCCGGGCCGTCCTGCCCGAGGCGAAGTCCGCCACCCTCCTAACGGGGGGCAAGCGCATCCCGTTCGAGCGTCGGCATCCGGACGGCTTCTTCGTCGCGAAGGTCGAGAGCCAGGGCCGCCCCCTCTACGAGATCGCCGTCGAGGACTGGGACGGCAACGAGCGCACCCGCCATGACCCCTACGGCTTCGGCTCGTCCCTGGAGCAGCACGACATCGACAACCTGCGCGAGGTGGGCAGCAACGTCACCTATCGCATCCTCGGCGCCCAGGCGCGGGAGGTTGACGGCATCCAGGGCTTCCGCTTCGCCGTCTGGGCACCCAACGCCCGCCGGGTCAGCGTGGTCGGCGACTTCAACGCCTGGGACGGCCGGCGCCATCCCATGCGCCTCTGGCAGAACGGCGGCGTCTGGGAGCTGTTCATCCCCGGCCTGAAGGCCGGCGCGCACTACAAGTTCGAGCTGCGCGGCCCCGACGGCACGCTCCTGCCCCTCAAGGCCGACCCCGTCGCCTTCGCGGCCCAGCAGCCGCCCGAGACGGCCTCCGTCCTCCAGGGCACGAACGATCCGGCCTGGGCCGACGAGAAATGGATGGCGACGCGCGGGGAGAAGGACCCGCGCCACGTGCCGATCTCGATCTACGAGGTCCATCTCGGCTCGTGGGCCCGCGTGGCCGAGGAGGGCAACCGCTATCTCACCTACAAGGAACTCGCCGATCGCCTGATCCCCTACGTCAAGGAGATGGGCTTCACTCATATCGAGATGCTGCCGATCACGGAATTCCCGTTCGACGGCTCATGGGGCTACCAGCCGGTCTCGCTGTTCGCGCCGACGAGCCGCTTCGGCACGCCCGACGATTTTGCCGCCTTCGTGGACGCCGCCCACGCGGCCGGCATCGGCGTGATGCTCGACTGGGTGCCGGGGCACTTCCCCCTTGACGCCCACGGCCTCGGCCAGTTCGACGGCACGCATCTCTACGAGCACGCCGATCCGCGACAGGGCTTCCACCAGGATTGGGGTACCTACATCTACAATTTCGGCCGTACGGAGGTGTCGAGCTTCCTCGCCGCCAACGCCCGGTTCTGGCTCGAGCACTATCACCTGGACGGCCTGCGCGTGGATGCCGTGGCATCGATGCTCTACCTGGACTATTCGCGCCGGCAGGGCGAGTGGATCCCCAACCGCTACGGCGGCAACGAGAACCTCGATGCCATCGAGTTCCTGCGCAAGACCAACGAGGCGACCTACAGTCACGCCCCCGGCACCCTGACGGTGGCGGAGGAGTCGACCTCCTGGCCCGGCGTCTCGCACCCGACCTACACGGGCGGCCTCGGCTTCGGCTTCAAGTGGAACATGGGGTGGATGCACGACACCCTGAACTTCGTCTCGAAAGAGACGATCCACCGCCGCTACCACCACCACGACCTGACCTTCGGCCTGCTCTACGCCTTCTCCGAGAACTTCATCCTGCCCCTGTCCCACGACGAGGTGGTGCACGGGAAGGGCTCGCTGCTCGGCAAGATGCCGGGCGACCGCTGGCAGAAATTCGCGAATCTCCGGGCCTATTACGGCTTCATGTGGGGGCATCCGGGCAAGAAGCTGCTCTTCATGGGCTGCGAGTTCGGCCAGGAGAAGGAGTGGAACCACAACCAGTCCCTCGACTGGCACCTTTTGGACGACGCCCACCACCGCGGGGTCAAGGATCTGATCCGCGACCTCAACCACCTCTATGCCGTTGTGCCGGCCCTCCACAGCCGCGACACCGAGGCCGCCGGCTTCCAGTGGCTGGTGGCGGACGATCAGGACAACAGCGTCATCGCCTGGGCCCGCAAGGGGCGCGAGGCCGGCGAGGTCGCCGTCGTGGTCTCGAACTTCACCCCCGTGGTCCGCGAGGGCTACCGCATCGGCGTGCCGGAGGCGGGCTTCTATCGCGAGGCCATCAACTCGGACGCCGAGCGCTACGGCGGCTCCAACGTCGGCAACATGGGCGGGGTTCGGGCCGAGGCAGTGCCGAGCCACGGCCAGAGCCACTCGATCAGCCTGACGATCCCGCCCCTCGCCACGACGATTTTCGTGCGCGAGGACTGAGCCGGATTTTATTCGGGTGCCATGACGAAGCCGGCAGTGTCCTCGCGACGCCGCCGGCTTTTTCGTGGGCTCACGTGCCTCAGCCATCCTCCAGGGGAAACCGCTCGGCGACCCAATAGGGTTCGAGGGGACTGCCGACGATGTTCTCCGCTTCCCACCGGTGCAGGAGGGCGGCTAGCCCCGCCCGGTCGTCGGCCATCAGCGGTTCATCGATCAGGCAGAGGCGGTCATACTCCAATTGGTGGTATGGCTCGTCCATGATACGGCCTGGGCGATACCACCCGTCGGTCTTCGCCCAAATCGCCCGCGCCGCGTCGAGGTCTCCCGCGGCGATGGCGGCGATAAGGTGCCATGTTGATGCAAGATAACCCTGGAATTGTGGACGCGTCCGGACGAAATCGAGCCGCTTGCGCACCGTATCCAAGGGCCGGAGAAGTGGAATCACATCGGCTTCGACGCGTGTGACGAAATCCGCCGCCATGGTCGGATCGGACCAATACCAGCCCTGACCACCACCTGAACTCTTGGATCGAAACAAGCGATCGTGACAGCGCCCAAGACACTCCCAGGAGTAAGCCTCCGGCATGAAAAATATCGGAATTCTCCAATCCACGATACAGCAATGTGCCCTGCTGGTTCGATCGATCCGGATCATCCGCCCGACCGACCCGACGTCGCGTAGCCAGACTCTTTGATGGCCGACCAGAACGAGATCCGCGTTTCTCTCCAAGAGTGGCTGTACGAGATCCTTGATCTGCCGTTTCGTCGTCATGGCTCGGGCCTCACTTGAATCACGATGATGCCGTCCGATTGAGGATAGTGATACTTTGCAGTTCGCGCCAACCGCATCGCACGACTCCCACCAAGCCCTTTACTTCCGGTCTTGTAATCATAGACACAGACTTTGTTGCTCGGGCTTAGCTCGTAGAGATCGAGGCGAACGGAATTATTTTCTCCGTACCCCGTCTCTTTTCCAACACTATCGAGAGAAAGCTCAACACGAAAATTAGGATAATTCAGTCGATCGAATGTATTTGCAATATCGTAATGAATCAGATTTCCAAGCCTCGCATTGTCTAATTTGGGGTTTAGCGCGCGCAGTCGCTTTGCCGCCTCGTTCGTCACCGACTGCACCTCTTCATTGAGGGGACACGCCTGATTGAGTGTCGTTTGGTGGATCGGGCCGACCCAGATCAACGGAAACTTCTTCCCCGCGTCCGGTTCGAAATCATAGCGCAGGGCCGTCGTACCGGGTGCCTTCCCAAAACTCGGCCCCCGCGCCAGGAGGTAGGTGAACAAAAGCGCCGCCGCCTCGAGCGTGGTCGCGACGGCGGGGGCGGCAACGAGCGGCAGGAACACCGGCCGGATCGTCGCTTCGGGCAGCGCGCCCGATCCCGAAAACGTCCCACGCGAGAGAACCTCGCCGGACTGCCCGTCACGGATGGTCTGGACGTCGCCCTCGTTTTCGAACAGGCGGCTGTCGCCATCAGGCGTGATGACCCGATGCTGTTCGTCGTCCACGTCGCGGCGGGAGCGGATGCGGAGGGTCAGAATCTCGCCGCCGCCATCGAGCAGCGTCCGCTGCTGCGTCTGCGACGGCGAACCGCTCCCGCCTCCGGACGGGCTCCACTGCCCACCGCCACCCTGGCCCGCCGGAACGCGCGGCTGGTTCGGGTCGTACTTCCGCAACAGATGGCGGACGCGGAGCAGCTTCATCTCCGTGGTCAGGAGGGCGAGGCGAAGCCGCAGCTCGTCCAACTCATCCGTCGTGCGGGAAGGGGCGTTCCGGTCGCGCGCTGCCATGGCGAACACTTTTGTTCATGAAATGTTCCATTTCAAGTTGCACAAAATAGGAAATTATTCAAGAAAATTCGGATTTGTTCGGATCGGCCCCGGGCACCCCGAACGAGAAAACGCCGCCCCGCGAACGGGACGGCGTTTCCGAGAGACCAGCGAAAGACCCGGTCCGCGAGAGACCGGGGGAGGGGCTTCAGGCCGCCTGATGGCGCGGCAGCAATTTCCGGTTCACCAGCATCTCGGCGATCTGCACGGTGTTGAGGGCGGCACCCTTGCGCAGGTTGTCCGACACGCACCAGAAAGCGAGGCCGTTCTCCACGGTGGCGTCCTCACGGATGCGCGAGATGTAGGTGGCGTCCTCGCCCGCCGCCTCGTGCGGGGTCATGTAGCCGCCGGGCTCGCGCTTATCGACCACGAGGATGCCGGGGGCCAAGCGCAGGATCGCGGTGGCCTGCTCGGCCGACATAGGGCTCTCGAACTCGACGTTGACCGCCTCGGCGTGGCCGATAAACACCGGCACGCGGACACAGGTCGCCGTGAGCTTGATCTTCGGGTCGAGCATCTTCTTCGTCTCGGCCATCATCTTCCACTCTTCCTTCGTGAAGCCGTCTTCCATGAAGACGTCGATCTGAGGGATGACGTTGAAGGCGATGCGCTTCGGGAACTTCTCCTGCACCATCTGGCCGGCGGTGAAGACCGAACGGGTCTGCTGGAACAGCTCGTCCATGGCGTCCTTGCCGGCGCCCGAGACCGACTGGTAGGTCGAGACCACGACGCGCGTGATCTTCGCGACATCGTGCAGGGGCTTGAGCGCAACGACGAGCTGCGCCGTCGAGCAGTTCGGGTTGGCGATGATGTTGAGCTTGGAGAAACCCGTGATCGCGTCCGGGTTCACTTCCGGCACGATGAGCGGCACATCCTGGTGGTAGCGGAACGCCGACGAGTTATCGATGACGACGCAGCCGGCCTGGCCGATGCGGGGCGACCATTCCTTCGAGGTCTCGCCACCCGCCGACATCAGGCAGATGTCCGTGTCGGAGAAGTCGTAGGAATCCAACGCCTGCACCTTCAGGATCTTGTCGCCGAAGGAGACCTCCTGTCCCATGGAGCGGCGCGAGGCGATGGCCACCACCTCGTCGGCGGGGAACGCCCGCTCGGACAGGATATCCAGCATCTCGCGGCCCACATTGCCCGTGGCACCGACGACGGCGACCTTGTAACCCATGATCCTCACCCTGTTCCTCAAGACGCCCGGATCCGGGACGGCGCTCGGCGCGGTGCGAAGCGGCAACGTTCGGGTTCGGGCGCCGATCTCGACGAAATCCTCCTCACCGTGCGCCGCCCTCCCGGACTGAGGAGGACGGCGGCCTGCCGGCCGCAGAGGTCACACCGCATCGCGGCATGATTCGACAAGGGCGGGAGCAAGACGCCTCGCACCCGAGGCTGTCAAGGGTTCGACCCCGGTTTCAGGGGGCC
>Ga0182232_1000105_pt1 | contig 26522 bp, 12 predicted proteins | sample G6R1MG_30_FD_155484 | JGI IMG/M metagenome (GOLD analysis project Ga0182232, IMG submission 155484) | Phyllosphere microbial comminities from miscanthus, Michigan, USA - G6R3_NF_07NOV2016_LD2 MG | ecosystem: Host-associated > Plants > Phyllosphere > Phylloplane/Leaf | place: USA: Michigan... | reverse complement strand
GTACCGCTTGGTTTGCCCAGCCTGCGCCAGCACCTGGTTCGAGACCGTCTCCCACTCCCGGCGCAGCGTCGGGATCCAGTCCTGGCCGTTCGTCGCCCGGTCCTTGTTCTGGCGGAAGGGCCGCGTGAGATGACGCTTGCCGCAGGCGTAGACGACCTCCGTTTCGATCTCGAAGTCCCAGACCGCCACCCCCGTGTCCGGGTGCGGCATGCGCCGGCAGGGTCGGTCGTAATAGACGATGTGGACGTGATAGTTTCGCGCATCGTTGTTGTGATCCGGTGCATGGATCACGGCCCAGAAGGGAAACTGCTTCCGCGCGAGCACGTCGGTGAAGCGCTTCACGATCTCCAGGCGCTGCGTGGCATCGAGTTCGTGCGGCAGTTCGGCGATGATGCGGGTTTGGGTACGGCCGCCCTTGCCGGGTGAGATGACCAGCGGCTTGTCCGGGCCGACCCCGGAAGCCCATCTCCAGACCGCGAAGGCATCGTCGGTCGACAGCACCAGATCGAACGGCTCGGTCCGGGGCGCGCCGAGATACGCCCGAATCGCTCTGGGAGCGCTGTCGGCCTGCGACCGCGCCCGTTCCCACCAGGGCATGTTCCGGGCCGGCTCGACGCGGATACGGTCGCCGCGCGGCGAGGCCTCGGTCCGCTCCACGGCTTCCCAGAACTGGAGCCTCTGTCCGGGCGTCTCTCCCTGCGTCCCGAAGGACGCCACGGGCGGCACCATCGGCATGGGACCGTCCGAGCCGGGATGCGCGGCCTCGGCCGAGCCGTGGTCTTCCATGTAGCTTTGATATTCGAGACTGCTGCGGCCCTGTCCCCTTCGTTCGACGGCATCGGTGAAGGCCGGGCCGGCGCGTCGCGGCTGTGTCGCGGTCTCCAGCGTCTCGGCTGCGCCGTCGCGTCCGAGATAGACGATGTGGTCGCAGGCGCTCGAGCCGGAGAACCGCCGGCCGCTCCTGGCCGCGCGGATCCGTGCGAGGATCGACGATGTTTTCGAGATTGAGGTCTGCGAGAAGTGGCAGGCCGTCTCGCCGTTGCGCGAGGCAGGCCGCTCGCGGCCGCCCCGGTTGCCGAAGGCAACGCCGGGATTGTCGTAGACCTTCGCGAGAGCCGGAGGCACACCGAGCTTCCCGTCGAGCGCGACGGATCGGGAAGATCCGGGCGACATCTCCTTCCCCGGCGCCGTCCAGCTGTCACCGGAAGTCCTCCTTGCAGCACGCGGGAACTGGAGCGCGACCGCGTGCACCGGCGATTGGCCCTGATGGCCTGGGCTGGTTGCGGCAGGCGTGCTGGCGTCCATCGCAGCCGAGAAGCGACGAAGAAGATCGGCCTCGAGTAGGCGTGAACCGAAGGGCATGAGCGTGATGGATCCGTGACCGGACAGCACCGAGGCGGCCAATCACAAAGCATATTCGCATCCATCAAGAAAAATCAAATGAATCGCGAATCGCTAAATTTGACTAAGCGATTCGATAAGCGATTCGACCTTCACAGAGGCCTGTTATGTCTCAACATGATTTTGTCGAGTTGAGAATTGTGCGTGGCGGCCGAGCAACACGCATTGTCGGAAAGCGCGGACGAACGGGCGATCCGCGAGGTTGAATTGAAGGCGTCGGCGGCTGGTCCCGGACGCCACCATCACGCAGTCCAGCAGGCGCGGAAGCGCGCACTGGATATCATTTTTTAAGTGGTCGGACCCCCGACGTCATTGTCCCGGCAAGGGAAACGAAATCGGTCCGCAGGGACCGTCAGATCTTCGCCGGCCGCAGGGACGGAGAATATCTGAGGAATTGAGCATTCACGTTCTTTTGGGTCAGAGTTCTTCCGGGATGCAATAGCCTTCGCGACAGGGGCGAACCTATGGTGCGCCCGCTGTGGGAATCCTGGCCGCTCGGCCAGTGCTTGCGGCACCGATCGTGTGCCGCGTCTTATGGGGCTTTCGTCATTTTGGGATTTGCAGTCGGGCGCACACCGGTGCGCCATGCTCGGATGTCTCCGATATCGTTCCAGTGCAAAAACCTCGGCTGTGGGCACCATACACCAGCGTGCGTTGACGCCGTCGTCCACTGAAGCGCCGGCCATCGGCGATGCCTGTTCCAATCAGGCCAAGCACGTGCGGAGCTACCTCGAGCAACGTCGCAGGGCTCGTGATCAAGCGCGTCTCTCGACGGTGGCGTGCGGTTCCCTGCACGGTGTCCATCGCGGCATCGACAACCTCGAAAGCAGCGGTTGAGCAGGGCGTGATCGATCTCGGAATAGGATGGTTGACAGGCCGTTAAAGCCATGCAGTGCGAATCGCCAATTCTTTTTCCAGTGAAGGCCTCTTGTGTGAATCGAGCAACCGATACTAATCGATAGGCGGCCTCGATCGGGGGCAGCACGGATCATGTCAGTGTCGACAGAGGAAAACGGGTCGCAGCCAGAGCACGAGCGTCGCCCGGACCGCAAGGCCGGCAATGGGAGCGGGGGCTCCAAGCGATATGGCTGGGGGACGACGAGACCCAGGGAGATGCTGGACCGCTACGCGAGACAGTGTGACGGAGACGAGCGAGCCTTCGTGGTCGATCAGCTCCAACATGTTCTCGCGACACTCCTTCAGCTTAAGGATCAGCAGCTGAACCGGAACCGTCTGGCTTACCTCAATCGAGTATGCCCCAACGGCGAGTTTTCCGCCGAGGCGGCGCACGGCACGGCTTGGCCGGATGGGACGTCTAACGCCACGATGGTCGAGTTGCTCGAAGATACCATCGAGGCCGCCAAGACACTTCTCACACCTCGAGAGCATGAGCTGGCCATGTTCGAGAGTGCGAGCAAGACCCTTCGCGCAAGAGTGACGATTGAAGCCGGCCTCATAGGGCTGGATGTCAATGCGCTTGCTGATAAAATCGCGCATATTAACATTGATAGCGGGCGAGAGGTTGCAAACCTGCTCGGCATTAAAGTTAACAGTATAAAACTAGAAGAATTATTCCGCCATATTGATGCAGAGGCGCCGTTACCCTCTGGATGGCCTGCATGTCCTGAGTTCGAAGCTGACTGGTACGATCCTCATAATCCTCCGGATGTGATCAAAGAGCGGTACCCAAACTACAAAACTCCACTCGCTGAAGAAAACTCCGAAGATTACATTTTCTGGATGTGGATTTGGAAAATATTCGCGCCTGACAGTCGAGATCGCGACCCCGAGTGGAGGTACCTCGCACTAGAAAAATATGACTACGATCCGCGGAACGCCTTCTATAGTCTTATATCAGATGAAACCTGTGATCTTAATATGCAATATTATCGGGAAAGTACACGTCGAATGTACTGGTATTTTGTGTTGCTTCGCAAGGAGCATGTGCGTCATCTTTTTAGACTCGTGGATTGGGATGTCATCGATATACGTGACGTTTTCAGTCATATCGCGGATTACGACGACGGGACCTACCGACACTTGGGGAGACTTCCATTGGAAGGGATCAAAAAGCCTGTCGAGCTAGTTCCTTCCCCGTGGAGTCGTTGGAACGCTGAGCTTTACCAGGACTTGGTCGACTGCCTGCCGTGGCCCTTGCGATGCTCGCCACCTGAGATCCGGGCTCAGTTCGCGCATGTGACGGTGCCCGATCCGACAATCCTCGAGAAGCCCTGCCCAATGGATTTCGGCGAAACTGCCTCTCCGGCGGGCGGAGAAAGCGAATGATCGGTGTTGCCCGGCACCCCCGTTGTAGTGAGCCGCCTCGTGATCAATACGCCAAACCCGGCGCCAATCATTCGAGCGGATAGAACTGTCGCGCATATCCTGCGCGCGCGAGGTCTAAACAACTCGTCCAAGAAAATTTATCTACTGATGATGCCTACTGCATCACGCAAGTAACCGCCGTCGATCCGTCCCTTAGACCGGATCATTGCGCACGCTCGCGCTTGGGTACCTCCATCGCAGCCAAGCTCTTCCTAAAGCCGTCGGCGGCCACGCAACCGCTTGGTCTGTCTGCCTCGTTTCATGGAGCGATCGAGTCCGATGAACATCATGCTCGGCGGTCATCTCGACTGTGCTTTCGTGTCCGGTTCCTATCCCGGCAAGTTCGCGCGATGCGGATCCGAACGACCCTCGGTTCATAAAACCGAGGATGACCCATATCGCGCACTGTTCCACCGGGCCGGTATGATCGCATTGCTGAGCGATGCCGTCATCCGGTTTCCCGACTTATCGCTCGGCACACGGACGATGCGGTCCTTCCGAGCCGCAGACGGGCGGACCTACGACCCGATCTCACTGCAGGATCTCGAGCAGGATGCCCAGCGCTTGGCTCGCCTACTCGTGTATCTCGGCGTGTTCTCGGATGAAGCACTGGCTACCATGCATCTGCGGGCCCGTGACGACTTTCAGGAGGCAAAACCAGCTCATCACGTCGAGGACGTGTTGGTCGCGGCCCTGCATGCCTGGATGACGAGGTCGACGTTGGTGCTGTCGCGTGGTGACCAGCAGATCCTGCAGGAGATTGTAGCCTCGGTTATCGAGCATGGTCTCGCGCTGCCGTTCGGTCTCCCGGACTTGCACCCAGTATCCTGGTCTGACCCGAGCACCTTTGGGGCGATCGCAAATCTCAAGCCGGACGACGTCGCTGACCTCAACGACCTACGCGACGAACCCGTCATCCGGACCTATCGCCAGCGACTGCGCCTGATGCTCAACAATCCCCGGGCCAATTGCGCAACCGTTCTCGCTGCCGCGTTACAAGAAGCGCGGGCTGCCGATAGACGTCTTCGAGAGGCACCAGCTGACATCCTGCTCACGACCTGTCGCGCGCGAATCTTCGATAGTTCCAATATCGGGTGCGTCGAACTCGATCCGTTCAACTGGAGGGACCGCCGGGGATCGACGCGAAAGATGCACGTCATAATAATGTCGGGCGAGTCTGACCTATCTCGAATTTAGAGTGGCGGCGCAAATGACAGATTGTGAGGTCGAGGTTTTTCTGTCGAACCGTTGATTGCTGTTTGGACGGCTGTGACGTGACCGGCTGACTTTAGACCGGGCCGATTGAGAGGATCAGTGTAAGCGCTCGGTGATGGGCCTTGCGGATCAGGCGGCCTGAGCGAGGGACGCGAGCGCGTCCCAGTTCCACGGCTGTCGATATGCACCGAAGAATGACCCCAGTAGAACTCTCTTTAACGCCTTGATATTTCGCTGTTATAAGAAATCGTGGTGGGGTCACTGTCGGCGCCGATCGTGACCCCACCTCGCTATCGGGAATTCTTTATAACCGCAATAACTTAGACCTGCTCTAGGGTAGAGTCATCCTTGGAAGCTTTTTCACAGCCTCGTCAAAATACTGAATGGCGGCAGGATGCTGGCCGTATCAGTTATAAAATTATTGCTCCGATCATTGAGGTCGTGGCAGTGCTAAAATCCCAATGAATATGGGGAGGTATGATGCGTTCATTGGAGCGGATAAAACGATGGTAATATCGTTCTTGCTATGGATCGCTCATATGATATTCTATTGCCGATATATTTATACATATACTACAAAATAATTTATAAATTATCAAATTTATTTCGGAAGATATATTCGATACTTATGAAACTTGAATCGAGCCATCCTGCTCCCAGATGGGGGCATCCAAGCCGTCCCGGGCGAACATCGCATCGATAGCGCTGCGCACGGGGGCGGCTCCCTCTTGCTTGGCGGCACAGTCGAGGAGACGCGTCAGTTCACCAACGTCTGCCTGCGTGTCGCCCATCGGCCAAAGAGCCGCCGCCGCCAGTCTTCGTTTGCGGTGCATCAAGCCATGGAGCAGGCAGTCGAACGAGCCCTCGCGATATCCCGTGTGAATGGCCATCGGCACGTGGATTGTGACCGGGCGGGTTTGACCGAGCCGATGGACGCGGTCGTTGCACTGTTCCTCGACCGCCGGGTTCCACCAGCGCGACAGGTGAATGACGTGGGTTGCGGCGGTGAGCGTCAGCCCCGTCCCCGCCGCTTTCGGGCCGAGGACGAGGAGATCGAACCGATCCCCGCCGTCCAAGTGCCGCTGAAACCGATTGACGATGGCTTGCCGCTGCGAGATCGGCGTGTCGCCGTTAATGAGATCGACGCGGGGAAGGCCAAAGCGCGCACGGGCAAGTTCGACCAACCGGTGCTGCATGCGGCGATGCTCGACGAAGACGAGGGCGCGCTCGCCCCGCTCGGCGACCGCCCCAAGGATATCGAACACGGCGCTGAGGCGTGCTGACGCCTCAACAAAGGCGGCGTCCGCTTCCGTCCCGTCGAGGCCGGGATGGACTGATACGGTGCGGATGTGGTGCAGCATCTTGAGTGCGGCCCCGGCACCGCCCTGTGCGAGTTTGAAGTGTGCGTCTTCGTAGGTTTGCGCTTGGCCAATTGGCATCGGCCGGGGGTGCAGACGCCGCACCTTTTCAGGCAGGTCTCGCGCGACGACGTCCTTGATGCGCCGCAGGGCCAGGGGCGCCAAAGGCGGCGTGGACAGGAACACACGACGATGGAGTTCCGTCATGTTCGTCGCATCGGGCGTGCCGTACCGGGCACGGAACTCTGGCAGACTGTCGAGGGAGCCAGGCGCCAGCTGATCCATGATCGCCCACAGGTCGACCGCGGCATTCTCAATCGGCGTCCCCGTCAACCCTATGCGGAAGTCCGCCCGGACGCCACGAGCTGCCGCGGCGCGCAGGCTGGCGGGGTTCTTCAGCGCCTGGATCTCGTCGAAGACCACTGCGCTGAAAGGGATCTGCCGGAGGCTGTGCTGATAATTGACCAGGGTCGTGTAGGTCGTGAGGATCCAGTAGCGGTGGGCGCGCCCCTCTTCCACTGCGTCGCGCAGGAAGGTGAGGTCGAGCTTGCTCCCTCCGTCGTCTATGTCGCGTCCGGAGGCGCCAGCGCGCTTGCGGGCGCCAGTCCCGGATCCATAGAGGCGAATGAGGTGCCCGAGGCCCGGTTCCCGCGTATGGCGGGCGACCTCTTCCTCCCAGTTCACGAGGAGCGAGGTCGGCGCGACGACGAGCACCGGCCCATGCTGGAGCGCCTGTGGATCCGACACCTGTTGTTGCAACCAAACCAGGAACGCGATCGTCTGAAGCGTTTTCCCGAGGCCCTGCTCGTCAGCGTTAAGGATGCCCGGCAGGCCGGCCTTCCAACACGCGATCTGCCATTCGAAGCTCTCGCGTTGATGCGCCTTGAGATCCGTGCGGATGATCGACGGGACAGCTTCACTCCCCGGCGCAAAGCGCGGCTGCAATCGTCCGATCCACTTCAGGTCATGGAAATTGTCGACGGTCTCGAGGACGACGAGCTTAGATGGTTCCTTTTCCCACTCGATGGCGTCGTCGGTCGTCTCGTCGCCCCCGCGGTACTGCTGGATGAGCGCAAGCGCCTCGGAACGCGCCGGCAGGTCGAACCCAGCAAGTTGCACGGTCGGCTCGCCGACCGACATCGCGTGCGAGACCTGATCGTGCAGGGCGTCGAGTTCTGCCGGGGCGAGCGCCGCGAGGGCGCTTCTCAGCTTTTCGACGAAGGCCTCGGGCAGCCAAGTCGTGCCGCTGCCTGGGCCGATCTCGAGATCGGGCTTGCGAAACACACCGACGCCCGTCACCCGGTCCGCATATTCCTGTGTCTCAACGAGTAGCGGAAGGGCCGCGGTTTCGATGGCGTCCTCCTCGCCGATCGCGTCGAGGCCGTCGAGTTGACCCGCACCGCGCAGAGCCGTCTCAACGGCCTGCGTGATGAGGAGGCGGGGGTTGCGCAGGAAGGCCGCTCGCTCCGAGGCCGGGGCGTGCTGCATCCTGGCCATCACGGACAGCGCCGGGGCGGCGGCGGGGTCGACGACGAGAAAGTTGCCGTGCCCGAGTCGGTACGCCGAGAGCGCGCCCCGTGACCGAACGCGTTCCTGAAAGCCGCGAAGAACCGGCCCCGCAAGCAGGCTCGATCCTTCCGGAATGCCGACCGCGCCCTCTTCGTAGCCGGCCTGTGTGAGGTCTTGCCTCGAGAACGGGACGACATCGAAATCGTCTTCGACGGTCGGCGAGAGAGCGAACCGATCCGCGATCCGCACCTCGAGACCGGCTAGGAAGTCCGTCATCGAGACGCGGGCCGCCGCCGTCGGCTCCGCGATCCGGATTCCAGGGTCGAGCAACTGGCGGAACCGCGCCAAGGCGTTCCAGTGCTGACTCTCGTTCCGGCCGGGCTCGAAGCCCTCTGAGACCGCGACCGCATCCATGAGCCATTCTGGCAGCCGGCGCGGACCCGCCGAGGTCTTGAGGATGGCACCCACCCGCTGCACGGTCTGGCGCTGGCCGTTCTTGACCCACTCGTGGCGCAGGCGAAACGAGGGCGACCCGAGCACGCCCTCGACATCCGTGCGCAGCGACAGGTCGACCACGGGCGGCAATCCGAGCGAGGCTGCCGTCTCGGCGTCCAAGGCCGCCGCCAACCGATGCGACAGGCGAATATGCTCGGGCGTAATGTCGAGAAGTTCGGCTGGCTTTTCGGCCGCGGCGGCGCGCAAGTCCGCGATCGCGAGGAGAAGTGTGCGTTCCGCAAGAGGCAGGCGGTCGAGTTCGCGACGATCCCGCCTAATCCCAAACCGCCCGAGGAGGCCGCCGCGCGTCGGGCGGGACAGCGTGATCGCTTCCGGGTCGAAGGCGAATTCTAGGGCGGGCGACGCCATCAGATCCGCTCCTCGACCCATCCCTGCCAGTCGCCGAGATGCGATCTCGACTCGGCGCCCGGCTCCAGACGGATCTTCTCGCAATCGTAGGCACGCTGATACAGAGCCGGCGCGCGCGGATGTCCCTCCCGGAAGATATGCACCTTGTAGCTGTGAGAGCCCTCGACGACGATCTTGTTGCCGCACTTCAAGACCAGAAGCGAGGTGTTCGCCCGGGAGTAACCCGCAGTCTGCTGGCCGTAGTTCAAAACGCTTCCTTCCCCACGGACCTTGAGCATGCGTCGCGCGTATTCGGCGCCGCTCTGCGAGAAGGCAACCCATGCGGCATCGATCCGGCGCTGTGCGTGCAGCTTGAGCCAGAAGCGCCGCCGGGGCTCCCACATATGGCTGTCCTCCACGGCCGAGACGACATCCATGAAGAATCGGATGTCCTTGCCCGTGAGCCAGCGCATGATGACTGCGAGGCAATCCGCCGGAACGCTCGCCCAGGCCCCACCCTGCTGCACGCGGGGGTCGCCGTAGAACTCGGTGAGGGACCGGGTGATGAGGTCGATGTCGGCGTCGGGCGGATTGCTGTTCCGCCAGTGACCGAGCACCGCCTCGATCGCCACAGATGCCCCCGACGCGCGGGCCACAGCTTGGCCATCCGGTTTCAACCACGACAGCAATTGCGCGAGTTCGGTCCGTACCATCAGATGCGGCTTCAGCCGCGCCACGTAGGCTTCGTGGACGACATCCATTAGGCCAGGGGCGTGCGGGGAGCGCAGTCCGAGCGCCTTCAACTCCGCCCAAGGGGATTGCATCCCCACCATCCTGCGTGCGATTGCCTCGGGGGCGACGTCCGGCTGGAACACCTCCGGGACGCCCTCGGCGAGGACGCGCCAGCGCGCACCGAAACGGTCACGGACCGCGCTCAAGGCCTCGCCAAGCGCCCGTGTGTGCGGCGCGTCCGCCTCAAAGCTCTCGAGGTAGACGGAGACTATCGCCCCGAGAAACGTCGTCCTGTGCGAAGCTCGAACCTCCGCGAGGTAGAAACTGCGCAGGTCCGCAAGGTCGGGTCGGCGTCGCCTCACCCCGTCGAAGACGGCCCGCGCCGCGGCGGTGACGAGCGACATCCGGACCCCATCCCAACGGTCCTCGGCGAGATGCGCTTGCATGCGCAGGACGAGTTGCTCGCGGTCGCGCTCGGGCGGGTCGGGCGCGACGTCCGGCCATCGGTGCAGGACCCGCTCCGCCGCCGCCGAGAAGGTCTTGAGGCTCGGCAGGACCGGCAAATCCGGAGCCCGCGCGCGGGCCAGGCGATCGTCGCGGCTCACCGGAGCATCGTCCCGGCCATGCCGCGCCTCAGGCTGTCTTTAATCCGTTCGACCTCCTCCACATTCTGCGGCGTGTACATGATGATGCGCAGATCGATGCGCCGGTTCGTTGCCTTGCCACGCTCCGAGGCGTTGTCCGCGACCGGGCGCAGACGTCCATAGCCGGCGACGGAGACGACCGGCTGCCCGGCGCTGTTGAGGTCGTCGAGCAAGGCGGGCTCGCGGGTGCTCATCGCGAACAGGGTCTCGATCGCCCGCTCGGTCGAGAGGCTGAAGTTGGCCCTGTCCAGGCCGGAGGCATCAGTATGCCCCTCGATCTGCACCGCCTCGATCACCGCCCCGGCCGCGTTGCACTCCGATCGCCAGCGGGCGGCCTTGCCGAAGGTGTAGCACGGCAGAAGCTCGTTCAGCCGGACCGCGATCGCCGCCACGACGCGGCGCTTGTCCTCGACAAGCCGGCTCGCACCGCTGGCGAACAACCCGTCTCCCTTGAAGCGCAAGGCATCCGTCTCGATGCTGACGATGTCCTTGAGTTCGGGGAAGTCCACGAGCAGCCGGTCGCGCAGCGTCCGCAAAATCCTGTCGCGCTCGCCGGACACGCTGGCGAGGTAGGTCTGGAGCCGGTTCGCGCGCTCCTGGCGCAGCTCCTCCTCGAGGCGTGCGACCTGGCGGCGAAGCTCCGCGCTTTCGGCAGCCGAGCGGTCGCGCTCATGCTCGACCCTCTGGTACTCCGCGATCGGAACCGTCTGATCGTCCTTCAGTTGCGAGGCGAAGAAGGCGAGCAGGATGATCACGATGAACAGGAAGCTCACCGTGAGGTCCGTCATCGAAACGAACGCCGATTCCTCTTCTTCCTCATGCGCGAGACGGCGAGTCGCTCCACGCATCAGCTTGTCCGCCGTCCGGAGGCACCCCGGCTCTCGGGAATGAACTGCTCGGCCTGCTCGACGACGGCGCGCAGGGTATCGAGGGCCGGTGCGAGTTCGGACTGCATCCGGCGCACGTAGTCGGACAGCGTGTCCACGGCGGCAGCGACCTTCACCGCGTACATGTCGAAGGCGGCCCCGAGCTTCTCATCCAGGGTGTCGAGCTGCGCGCCCTGGCCCTTGAGGCGATCCACGACCTCACCGACGCCAGCCAGCGACGCCTCGATCGCCCCCGCGTGACCGCCGAGCGCGGTCTGCGCGGCGGCGAGCGCGTCGGCGGCGCTGCGCGCGGTCTGCTCGGCCGACCGGCTCACCGTTCCGGCCACGTGCTGCGTCGCGTCCGTGAGTTGGCGGATGCTGGCCTCGATCCGCTCCGTGGTGGCGCGCAGGGGGCTCGCCGCCGAGACCAGGGCCTCGGACGAGCCCCGGAATGTGCCGGCCGCGCGCTCGGCGGCCTCCGCGCCCGCGCGCACCCCGTCGCTCAGGCGCCCGACTCCGCCCGCCGCCGCCGCGACGCCGTCGGCCGTCTCCCGCAGGTGCGCGGAGATGCTGTCGAGCGGGCCGAGCAGGTCGCGGGCTGCCCGCGCCCCGATATCGCGCGTCGCCTCGGCGATCTCGCTCGCCGTGCGGCCGAAGGCTTGCACGACGTTCGATCCGGCGGCGCTGATCTGTGCGCTGGCATCCGTGCCGGCGGCCTGCATCCGGGCGGCGGCACCCGCCGCCCCCGAGCGCGTCGCCGCCTCGAGTTCCGTCCGGAAGCCCTCCGCCGCGCCGCGCATGTCGGCGGCCGCGGCGCTCATGGCCTCGGCCCCCGCGCGGGTGTTGTCGCGGATCTCCTGGAGGGTCTGGTTCATGGCCCCGAGCAGACGATCCGCCCCGTCGGTGAAGGCGCCGCTCGCCGAGGCGGCCGTGGCGCCCATGGTCCCACGCAGATCGTCGACGGCCTGGGCGAGGCGGGCCACGGCGGCTTCCATCTCCGACCCGATGCGGCCGGAGCTCTGGTCCATGCGCGTCGAGAGTTCGCCGATGCGGTCGCCGGCCTGGACCAGGCGCTCGCTCGCCTGGGCCAGGGCGCGGCCGACATCGTCGGAGAAGCGGGCCGAGAGGTCCTTGACCATGCTGCCCATGTGATCGGTGCCGAGCTGGCCGACCTGCTGCAGCAGCGGGCCCATGGTTGCGTTGATGGACGAGGAGATCGCGGCGGGTAGCTCCTCCCGCAGGGGGCGACCGAGTTCGGCGACGAGTTCGAGGCCGATCAGGCGGAAATGCTCCCGCTGTTCGCGGGTCGCCCGCAGCTGCTCGGCCGCGAGGCTCTCCAGGCTGATGAAGCTGAGGCGCTTCTCGATCTCGGCGCAGAGGGTGTGCAGCGCCCCCTCGATGCTGCCGATGCCCCAGCGCAGGACGACCGTGAACACAATGGAGCACAGGAGGCCGGTGAGCGACATGATGAACTTCGCCGAGGCGATGAGCAGCAATTCGCGCAGCGAGCTCTGCACCTTGTCCGGCGTCGAGAGGTCCATGGCGCCGAGCGCGGAGACCAGGCCGAGGAAGGTCAGGAACAGGCCGACCGTGACGAACAGGCCCGGCACCGCCCGCCAGAAGCCGGAGCCGAAACCGAGGTCGTCGGCGTTGAAGAAGACCGCCGGTCGCACCGAGTTGCGCAGGATGATCGCGCCGTCCTCGTCGTGCTCGACCAGCGTCTCGCGGTACTTGTCCCAGGCCGTGGCGATCTGCTTGCGCGCGCCCCGGCTACCCGACCGCAAGACCTCGGCGTCGAGGTCGGCGATGGATTTTCCGAATGACGCCTCGTCGGCGGCCCGGCGCACCACAAGGCGCAAGCCCCGCAAAGCCGCCACGCGCGCAACGATGCCCCGTGCGTACAAGATGATGAGGCCCGCCAGGGCGAGCACGAGCGCGACGGCGATGAGCCCCGGGACGGCCTCGCTCTTCAGCAATCCCGCCGCAGCGAGGACGGCATCGCGGGCGGCGATCCCGAAGGCAAGAACCAACTCGGTCATGGGGGTGTGAGGCCTGGATTTACTCAAGGTGCTGACGGTGGGCGCGAAGCTTCACTCTGCCGCTTCCAGCAAACGATCCTCGTCCGGGGCGAGTGCCTCGGCGAGGAGTGCATCGAGCAGACTGCGGCGGGTGTCGGCCGCGGTAGTAAGGCTTGCTTCGAGCTTGTCGCAGAGCGCCATCAGCGTATCGACTTTGGCGACGATGCGGTGTTGTTCGGCGAGGGGTGGAACGAGAATTTCAGCCGCCTCAACTTGCTTGGATGAAATATGTGGAACTCCATTGCTACGACCAGGATCGATTTGCTCGTTGAAGTGCGGAGATGTGATCCACAGAAACAAATATCCGTCGTCTAGGCCTGGCGCTATTTCGATGAATCTGCCAACGCGCTGAAGCAGAAGCGACGGTAGATCATCGGGGCCTACACGAGCCACTTTGGTTCCAGTGGTGATAAACGGTCGGTCAAGGGTGAGAACGATATCTCCCTCTCGCAATCTGAAGCGTTCAAACTCGGGAACGCGATTTTCTGGCAAATGAACAACTTCGTTCCATCGAATCGTATCATGTCCGATATTTGCGTTTCGAAGTAGGCGCACACCTATTTCGCTGAACCAGTCGCTTTTGAATGCGTAGCCATTCTGAAGACTGCGATAGCAGCCGACGCGAGCCAACTTCGTCACTCTACTGTTTATCAACTTACCGCGCACGGCGAGGTTAAGAATGGTCTGCCGCAAGGTCTTGATCTGGTCAGGTCGTGCTGTGAGGGCCGGCAGGGCGTCGAGGACGAAGCGGGCATCATTCGCGAAGGTGCGGCTGGCGTCTGGCACCGGCGAGGCCGCAGCAGTCTGGATGGCGGTCTCGGATACGTTGAGGCGGGCAAGGCTCGCTGCCGCCAGCCGGTCGCGCACAGTCTCGCGGTCCGCCTGCGCCGCCTCCAGCCGATCGCACAGGCCCATCAACTCATCGACCTTGGCGACGATGCGGTGCTGCTCGGCGAGCGGGGGCAGGGGAATGAGGATTTCTTCAAGCTTCCCCTTTGTGATGTGCTGCAGACCTACGCCGCCATGCGCTCTAGCAATCATTTCATCAAGGCGGCCGTTAATAGCGAGCCGTAAAAACGATGCGCTGACAGCATCTGTTTTAAAATCACAGCGAAAGATATGCTGATTGAGAACAGCTGGCCCGCGATCCCAGATGAATGCACCAAAGGATGTACCAGGCGTCCCAGACCAACTAATTAGAAAAGATCCATTGTCAATCAATGATCTGTCGCGCGCTTTCTTCGGATCGCAGCAGTTGAAAGGCGCTGCGCGATTATTTATATTTTGAATTCTGACGATTCGTAGGCCGGAATCTATCCAGTCATTCGGCTTGAACGCCATGCCATTGAGCAGATCAAGTTGGTCGCCGATCCGAAACCATTCCCAATTGCACGGAATTTCAAAAGGTTTTAATTTATCGAATTTGTTATAGGAAATTCTACCAGGAAGCTCGTTCGAGTTTTGCGGCGTCAGTTTCCCACGCACCGCCAGATCAAGAATGAAGTGACGTAGCCGAGTAATCGCGTTGGGCGCAGCAGCTACTTGCTCATAATACGCCAAAAGACTTTTAGCGTTCATCGCGCCAGCGCCTCAGCCAAAATTGCTTTTAATTGATCGCGGTAGCCCGCAGCCTTGCCTTCGGCACGGGCCAGGGCCGCCGACAGCGCCTCTGGGTCGTCGTGATCATCAACATCGACATGCGGGTTTTTGACATCGAGATTGTACCCCCGTGCCTTCACCTCCGTGATCGGGACACGCCACGCCTGCTCAGTCTCCACGCGCCCCTCGCGCGCCGTCCCGCCCCACCAGTCGATGCAGCCCTGAAAATGCTCCAGCCGGATCGGCCTGGTCATCGAATAGGCCTTCTGGCCCGCGGGCACCCGGTGCTCGTAGAACCAGGTTTCCTTCGTCGGCCGTCCCTTTTCGAAGAACAGGAGGCTAGTGCCGATGGAGGCGTAGGGTTTGAAGACCGAGTTCGGCAGGCGGACGATGGTGTGGAGGTCGCATTCCTCCATCAGGTGTTCCTTCAGCCGCGTCTTGATGCCCTCACCGAACAGGGTTCCGTCCGGCAGCACCACAGCGGCGCGGCCCTGGTCCTTTAGGAGCCGCACGATCAGCGCGAGGAAGAGGTCTGCCGTCTCCTTGGTGCGGAAGGTCGGGAAATTGTCCTCAATGCCGTCCTCCTCCCGGCCGCCGAAGGGTGGATTGGTGACGACGATGTCGACCCGCTCGGCCCTGCCCCATGAGATGAGTGGGCGGGCCAGGGTGTTGTCGTGGCGCACGAAGCTCGGGTCCTCAATGCCGTGCAGTAGCATGTTGGTGACGCAGAGCATGTGCGGCAACTGCTTCTTCTCCACCGCCTTCAGGGCGCCCTGCATCCGCTCGCGCTGCTTCGGCGTGCGAACGTAAGCGTTTTCCATGTGCCTGATCGCGCAGGTCAGAAACCCGCCGGTGCCGCAGGCCGGATCGAACAGGGTCTCGCCGGGATGCGGATCGATGCGGTCGACCATGAAGGCGGTGACGGCCCGCGGCGTGTAGAACTCGCCGGCATTGCCGGCCGATTGCAGGTCGTTGAGCAGCTGCTCGTAGAACTCACCGAAGTGCCGGCGCTCGTCGAGGTCGTTGAAATCGATGAGGTTGACCTTGTTGACCACCTGCCGCAGCAGCTGGCCCGACTTCATGTAGTTGTAGGCGTCCTCGAACACGTCGCGCACGACGCGACGACGATCTCCCGGCAGCCCGGTGGGCGGCAATCCCTTGAGGGCTGGAAACAGCGCGTCGTTGATGAAGTCGAGCAGCGTCTGCCCGGTGATGCCCTCGGGGTTCGCCGCCCAGTTGCGCCACTGAAAGCGATCCGGAATCGGCGACCGATAGCCGGCCTTGGTCAGCTCCAATTCCTGATCCTGGTCATCGATGATCTTGAGGAAGAACAGCCACGTGAGCTGGCTGATGCGCTGCGCATCGCCATCGACGCCCACGTCCTGGCGCATGATGTCCTGGATCGACTTGACGGTGGTGCGGACGATCATGTCTCAGGCGGTCTCCTGGTAGAGGGCGTCTTGGTAGAGGGCGTCCTGCAGCGCCTGCGCGGCTTGCTCGTAGCCAGCCTTGTCGCCGAAAACGGTAACGAGCTGCTTCACGCTGCCCATCGCGTTGAACGGTGGCACCCTCAGCACATTGGTGTCGTCGAGGGTGAGCACGCCCTCGTCGCGGTACTTGTCCAGCAGCGCGTCGAGCACGGCGCGCGCCTTCGGGCCGTATTGCGTGAAGACGTCGCGCTTCCTGACGGTCTCGGCCCGCTCGCGGCGCGTGAGCGGGTTCCGGTCAAAGGCGATGTGGCAGATGAGATCGAACGGATCGAGGTCTTTCTGGCCGAGTTCCTCCGCGATCACGTCGAGCGCCAGGCCCTCCGCCTCGAGTTCCTCGACGATCGCCTGCTTGCGCTCGGTCGACTTCCACCGCTTGAGAAAATCGTCGAGGCTCGCGAATCGCTTGCGCAAAGCCGCCTTGGTGAAATCGCGCAGCGACTCGGTGACGAGGCGGCCGGCCTCGTCGAGATACTCGACCCGCTCGGCGACGATGCGGGCACCAATGCCGTCGACGTAGACCTTGCGGGTCGGACGGCCGGGCGGCTGGGGTTGATCCGGCCCGTCGATGACGGTCTCGTCCTCGGGCGGCTCGAACGTGGCCTGCTCGCCCTCGGCGAATCCATCGGGCGGTGTGATCGGTTCGTCCTCGCCCGGTGCATAGATCTGCACCGGATCACCGTCGAAATCCGGGTCGGCGAAATGATGGGTCACGCCTCGGAAGTCGATCAGGGTGAAGTAGAATTTTCTGGTGTCTTCGTGGACACGGGTGCCGCGCCCGACGATCTGTTTGAATTCCGTCATGGAGCCGACCGCCCGGTCGAGCACGATCAGCCGACAGGTCTGGGCGTCGACCCCGGTCGAGAGGAGCCGCGAGGTCGTGACAAGCACGGGATAGCGCGATTCCGGATCGATGAAGTTGCCGAGCTGATCCTGGCCCTCCTTGTCGCTGCCGGTGATGCGCATGACGTAGCGCTGGTTCTCGGCCACGAGATCGGCGTTCTCATTGACGAGCGCCTGGCGCATGCGCGCCGCATGCTCCTCGTCGACGCAGAACAGAATCGTCTTCTGGTAGCGGTCGCCGCTTTCTTTCAAGAACTCGGTGATCTTGCGCGCCGTCAGTACCGTGCGGTCATCGAGGACCAAGGTCCGGTCGAAATCCTTGGCGTTGTAGATGCGGTCCTCGACCGCGTTGCCGTGCCGGTCGAGCTGGCCGAGTTCCGGCCGATAGCCTTCGACGTCGCGGTCGATATGAACCTTCACCACCTTGTAGGGGGCGAGGAACCCGTCGCTGATGCCCTGCTTAAGCGAGTAGGTGAAGACCGGCTCGCCGAAATAGTCGATGTTGGACACATACTTAGTTTCATTCGGCGTCGCCGTCAGGCCGACCTGCGTGGCGCCGGAAAAATGCGTCAGGATCTCCCGCCAAGCCGAATCCTCAGCTGCACTGCCGCGGTGACACTCGTCGATGACGATCAGGTCGAAGAAGCCCGGCGAGAACTCCCGGTAGAGCTTTTGCCGTTCTTCCGGCCCGGTGATCGCCTGATAAAGCCCGAGGTAGACCTCGAAGGCGGTATCGATCCGCCGTTTTCGGTTGAGGGCGAGCGTGAGGTCGACCTTCGTGCCGTCCTGCCGCTCGATGGTCTTCGCGCTGGTCGAAATCTTGGCCATCGTCCCGCCGAAATGACGGAAATCGCCCACCATCGTCTGGTCGATCAGCACGTTGCGGTCAGCGAGGAATAGGATGCGTTTGCTGCGGCCAGCCTTCCATAACCGCCAGATAATCTGAAACGCCGTGTACGTCTTGCCGGTGCCGGTCGCCATGACCAGCAGCACGCGGTCGCGGCCCTTGGCGACCGCCTCGATCGCGGCGTTGACGGCATTGACCTGATAGTAGCGGGGCGCCCTCCCCCCATCGTCGAAATAGTCCTGGAGCACGATCTCTTCGGCCTCATCATCGAGCCCCTTCCAGGCGCGGTAGCGCGCCCACAGGTCGGCCGGCGATGGGAAGGCGTCGAGCCCGAGATTCGCTTCAATTGGATCGTTGCGTCCAGTGCGATCGTGGAACACGAAACCGTCGCCGTTCGATGCGAACACGAAGGGGACGTCCAGGGTCGCCGCGTAGTCGAGGCCCTGTTGCATGCCGTCGCCGACGCTATGGTTGTTGTCCTTGGCCTCGATCAGCGCGATCGGGAGATTCGGCTTGTAGTACAGGACGATGTCGGCCTTTTTCGCCGTGCCCCGCGTCACCAGCTTGCCGCGCACGATGATCCGGCCCTTGGTGAAGAACACCTCCTCACGGACCTGCGCCATCGCGTCCCAGCCGGCGCTCAAGATGGCCGGCAGGATGAATTTCGTGCAAATGTCGCGCTCGGTGAGGCTGCGCTTATCCATAGGCGGACCACCTCCCCGGTCGTTCGCACCCCGTTTGTCTGCCGGTGCCCGCTAGGGTGCGACGGTGCGGAGGCGCCGTACGGCCGCCGATCCGGACATCGCTCCCTCCGTTCTAGAACTTGAACGATAGTCGCACGGTGGTTGTCTAGGGCAGACACGCAACAGCGCGATGGACTGTTGAAGCGAGGATGCCCGCAGCCGTTATGACTCTCGCTTCATCGCAACCAGACGGCGGAACTCAGGGTTCGATCTATCCCTTTTTCCCACGGAGCGTGGCCCGCCACGCGGGACATGCCGCCAAACGCCCGCACTGACGCTGGAGTATGGGGAGGAGACGCTGGCCAAACCCGCGGCGCACGCCACCGCAGCGTCCTCCCAGCGCAAACCTGCCCGTCGGCCTATGCCCGAGCACCCGCCGCGCGAACGCATCGTCCAGCCCGGACCGACCACCTGCGCCTGCTGCGGCGGGGCGCGGCTTCGCCCGATCGGTGAGGATAGGACCCAGACCCTGGAGCGGATCCCGGCCTGCTGTATGGTGATCCAGCACCTGCGCGAGCGCTTCTTCTGCCGCGATTGCGAGACCATCGCGCAGCATCCGTCCCCACTCCAACTGATCCCACGGGGTCGGGCTGGGCCGAACCTCCTGGCCAAGGTGATGATGGCGAAGTTCGGACTGTACATGCCGCTGCACCGGCCAGAGCCAACGCTTCGCTCACGAGGGCGTACCGGTCGACGTCTTGACGCTCGCCGGTTAAGTCGGTGCCGTCACCACCGCCCAATCGCCCCTCGTTGCTAGGATCGACGCCCATGTCCGGGGAGGCGAGCGCCTGCATCTCGACCACACGCCGGTGCCGGTCCCGGCCCAGGGTAAGACCCGTACGGGTCCAGGCCGTGTCAAAACTCGGGGATTGGGGGTTTTGCGGTCGCGTGACGTGCCGGTTTCGCGAGACTGGGCTGTTAATCGCGTCGAAGGGGCTTTTACGGTTAGGAGACGGCCCGTTTTTGGTTGAAGGGGCCTCCTGGACGGTTTCTCGGCCTCTTCGGCGAGTGATCCGAGCCCTCGCTCAGGTCGGGATCGCCGCCAGGAGCGTCCGGCTTCCCAGGATGTTGAGAACCCGCGTCAAATTGTAGGCCAGAACCTGGAGCGCCATCTCGGTCGAGACGCGCGGCAGGGTCTTGGTCAGGAAGTGCGTGGCCCCCATCCGCGCCTTCAGCGTGCCGAAGGGATGCTCGACCGTCTCGCGCCGGACGCGCATGGCCAGCGGATCGCCGTCCAAGCGGCGCTGCACGGCCTCCAGCACGTCTTCGTGCTCCCAGCGCGTCACCCGGCGCTCCTTGCCCGTCGTGCAAGCCGCCTTCATCGGGCAGGCCGAGCACACGTTCGTCCAGTACCGATAGAGCGTCAGGCCATTCTCCACCGTGGTGTAACGGTGGGGCAGCGTCTCGCCCGCCGGGCACAGGTAGGCGTTCTCCTGAGGGCGATAGAGAAAATCTTCCTTGCCGAAGCGTCCGGCGGCTTTGGCGCCCGAGGTCATCGGCCGGGGCAGCGTGACGGAGATGCCAGCGCGTTCGCAGGCGAGGATCTGTTCACCGGAATAATAGCCCCGGTCGGCCACCGCATCGAGCGTGTCCGCTTCCAGGGCCTGCTTGGCCCGCGCGGCCATTCCGCTGAGCTGCGCCCGGTCCGAGCCGGCATTCGTGACCGTGTGCGCGACGATGAGATGATGCTCGGTCTCGACCGCCACCTGGACGTTGTAGCCCACCAAGCCCGACCCGCGCCCGCTCGTTGCCATCGACCGCGCGTCGGGATCGGTCAGCGAGATCTGCCGGTCGGGCGCCGCCTTCATCTGCTCTTCCAGACCGGCCAGCCGCTCCATCTCCTGCCCGAGGCGGGCGATCTTCTCCTTCAGCCGCACCACCTTGGCGGCCAGTTCGGGTGTGGGATCCTGACGATCGGCCGTGTCGAGTTGCGAGAGATAGCGCGACACGCTCTCCTCGATCTGCTGGCGCCGCCGGTCGAGCTTACCTTGCGTGAAGTTGCGGTCGCGGTTGTTGACCGCCTTGAACTTCGAGCCGTCGATCGCGACGCGCGTGCCGGTCAAAAGGCCCATCTCGCGGCATAGGGCGACGAAGCGGGCACAGACGCGCCCGATGGACGGTCCGTTCTGCCGGCGGAACTCGGCGATCGTCTTATGGTCGGGCGACAGCCGGCCCGTCAGCCACATGACCTCGACGTTGCGGCCCGCTTCCCGTTCCAGACGTCGGCTCGACGGGACCCGGTTGAGATACCCGTAGACGTAGAGCTTCAGGAGAGCGGCCGGATGGTAGCCCGGTCGTCCCGTCCGTGCCGCATCGGTGCCCTCGAAGCCGAGCGCGCCAAGATCCAGGGCATCCACGAAGGCATCGACCACGCGGACCGGGTTGTCCTCGGCGATCCAGTCTTCGAGACAAGGCGGAAACAGCGTCGTCTGATCGCGCTCAGCGCCGACAACAAACCGGCCCATGCCATCCTCCGGTCAACCCGGAGACAAAGTACCATCATCAGGGTTTTGACACAGCCAGGGTCGACTCCGGACGATGATACGCGACTGATCATGCCCCCTGGTGTACCCCTATCCTGAAAATAGGGTCCGACAATTATATTCGTACGATGAGAAAGATCCGAGCTAGCTCAGGAGTTCGTGAATGACGGCTTGCGGCACAGATTTCTTTGCTAGTTCGCAAAGATGCCGATGGTGGGTAAAGTAAATAACTTGCCCTGTCTCCGATATCTTGCCGAATAGCGCGAAAACCTCCTCTGAGCGGGGCTCGTCGAACGTCTCCATGATATCGTCGGCTATGAAGGGCACTGACTGTCGCGTCGCGACAAACTCTGTGTACCCCGCAAGGCGGAGCGCTAAGTAGAGCTGGAACCGCGTACCCTTGGACATGTCGGTGGCGAGCTTCGATCCGCCCGATCCAGACAGCCCGATCAGCGTCTCGCGGTCCTTCTCCGGTCGGGTGGCCAGCCCGGAATATCCATCGCGCGTGATGATGCGAAACGCTTCGGACGCGCGAGCCATCATCGAACCGCGATGCTTCTCCCGATAAACCTGGAGAGCCCGCTCCGCGAGAATCGCGCCCGTTCGCAGGTGTAGAAATCGGACCGCCTTGTCTTCGATCTCCAGCATGACTGTTCGACGCTCGGCTTCTATGCGAGCAGCGGCATCGTCGTTGCCGATCGCGGCGAGCTTGTCGGCCGCTCCCGAACGGGCAGCGAACAGCGACTTCAACCGTTCGTCCAGATCCTCCAGCCGCCGGATGCACTCCTCATGCTCCCGAGCCTGTTCCCCGGCGTTCAGACCGGCGAGGCATTCTTCGGCAACCTCCATGGACGGCAAGCCGGTCTCCTGCATGATCCTGGAGGCTATACTGCTTCTCTCGCTTTCAAGTCGGTCACGCGTCCCGCAGCGACTAAGGCAGGCGGATACCTCCTTGAGATCCTGCACGTTGAAGAACGTCAGGAGATCCGCTTTCAGGGCATCATGAGTGGCTATCTCGTCGACTACGGCGGCGCGCTCCTTTTCGATTTCCGCAAGGTCGTCCCGCTTCCGCTGGCGTTGCGACCTCGCATCGACTGCAACTCGATGTCGCTCGATCAGGTCAGCAGCCGCGGCGCCAGGTGCCTTATCTCCGGCTTCTTCGCCGAGTTCATGCTGAAGCGCCTCCAGGTCGGACAAGAAAGATTCCTGATCCGCCTCCATGCTCCTAACGCGACGCACGAGCTCATCCCGCTCCGCCAAGCGAGCCGGCAGACCTGTCAGTTCGTCGACGATCGACCGTACCGCGCGCCGGTCGTCGCTCCGGTCCCGGAACCACGTTCCGGTCAGCGCGATCGCCCACTCGTCGCGCCAAGCCTGCCCTCCCTGAACGGCAGACTCGGCCGCCTTGCGCCGCGTGCCGACCGAACGTCCGGCGTCCCGGACGAGCTTGTCAGCCGCAGCTCGCAGCTGCGCCTGCGACGCCTCCTTCGCGAGCAGGTCATCCGTCGCCTGCAGCAAGACGGTGAGTTCCAGGTCTTTCGACACGGCGCCCACCGACTGTGCCACCTTGTCGAGGCTAGCTGTCGCCTCAACGATCGCGCACTCAACAGCCTGAATGTCGGCAAGCGCGGACCGATGCTCGCTCATGGCAGATACAGCCTGTTTCCGCCGCGCGATCCAAGCTTCGATCTTGGCGATGCGCTCGCCTAGCGACGTGGACGGCTGATCCACGATGCCGATCGCGCAGACCTCCTTAACGTGGGCGGCGAGACTGCCGGTCTCGGCATCGACCTCCGCAAGGAGCTCATCCTCGCGCACCATCCTCGCTTTGCACACGTCCAGGTCCCGTTTGAGCCGCCGCAACTCGGCCAGCCTGTCGGCTGCTGCAAGGCGCGCATCGGCCATCGTGTCGACGGCGCGCATCAACTCCTCGAACACTGCGGCGCTACGCACGTCAGGGCCGTCGCGGAGAGCAGTCCACGCGCCGTCACGGCGCTCGCGAAGAGCGGCCGCCTCATCGTCGCCGATCGTGCCGGCACATGTTTCTGCCGCAGCGATACTGGCCTGCAGTTCCGCCTTCTCAGTCTCCAGGTCTCGTCGATGCTGGCGATGGCTCTTCCGTCGTAGGTCCTGTCCAGCCAGCGTGTCACGCCAATCTTGGATCTGGCGGCCCGAGGGTACCTGTACCTTTTCGATATCCTCTCGCTTACCCGGCCAGGGAACGAGGTGCATCGCCTCCTCGACGGCACGGGCTTTCGCGCTGACGGCAGTTGCCGCCAATCGCCGCCGGGGTAACAGATCAGACGCTTTGACCCCGGTCACGGCCGCCTGAAGCGCCGCCCTCCTGGTCGCATCGAGCGTCGGCTGGTCGCGCTCCAGGATCTCGCGGTCCTCCTTCGCGTGCTTCTCCGCCTGAGTCGCCGCTTCGAGCTCGGTCCCCGTCGAGGCAAGTCGCGTTTCGACCCCCGACCACCTTTCGATCAGTTCACGTAGCTTTGCGAGCGTCCCGGCGTCGACAACCAGGGTGTCCGGATCGACGTCGCAATCCTCGCCCGTGATCGAGCGCGCGAACTGGATTAAGCGGGACCGAATTTCGTTGAGCGCGGTGCGGCGTTTCGGGAGGTCGGTCTCGGCTCCAACGTTGCGAGCCGAGCCGGACGAGAGTGCCGAGATGCGGTCCGTCAGCCGTACCAGCGCCTCGTTGACCACGATTGCATCGCGCTCGTCTCGCAGCCGTCGAGTCTGCCTATCCAGGCCGGACAACCGCGTTTTGAGCGTAGCGTCACCATCGATTAGGGCCGGCAACTCCGAGGCCCAATGTCCAGGCGGATTGGGGAGAGCACCCAAATCGCTCAATTGCTCGCCCAGCCTTCGATGCTCAGCGAGGAGAGGTGCGGCGCGCACGAGCCCGCCCAACTCCTTCGACCGTGCCTTAAATTCAACGTGCTCCGTCATCGCCTCTTCGTAGGCCCGCTCGGCGCGGTCGAAATCGGCGACTAGAACGCTGTAGGCATTGGCCTGGATGTCGATCTGGTCCCGAGCGGCCTTGAGTTCCGTCAAGCGTCTCTTCAGGCCTGCGATGTCCGTCGACGAGGCACGCTTGCGAAAAATCCCGTCCGCCTCGCCCGAGACCGCCGTCAGCGCCTTGCTTAAACCAGCGAGTCCGGCGCTTGCCGAAAACAAAAGTTCGCCCAACTCTCCCTTGCTGTCGAGGATGGCATTGCCACCGTTTTCCAACGTCTGGTCGTCGAGGGAGAACATCATACGGTAGGCGTCTCTTGTCAGCCCGCCCAGCGCTCCGACGAGTAGGCCGTCACCAACGGTCTGCCCGGAAGCGTCCCGAAGCGAGCCCGTCCGCTGCTTCACCCTGCGAACCTCGTGGAGCTTGCCGCCGAACTCTAGGACGGCGCCAACCTCCATCGCGGCATACTGGTGCAGGAAGCCGTAGGTCGATCGCTCCTCGATCCCAAACAGGAGATCGAGAAAGCCCGAGAAGGCGGTCGACTTGCCTGCCTCGTTGAGTCCGTAGACGATATGGAAGTCGGGGCCGCCGACCGCGCGCTCGCCAAAATCGAGGGCGAAATCCGTGAATTTCCCGTACCGGGTCAGGTCGAGGCGGCGGAGACGCATCAGCGAAACTCGGCCCCGTCCTGGGCCAGTCGCGCGACGATCTCCTCGCCACTCTCTCCGAGCAGGCGATCGACGAAGCTGTCGAACCCAGCCTCGTCGTCGCCGCAGAACCGTCTCGCGTCGGGCGGGAGGTCGTCCCGGATTTCTTTGACGAGTGCGGCCACGCTCTCGCGCACGCCGTGCTGGGACCGGATCTCGTCCCGGATCAGGATGCCCAATTCGTCGACCGGATCCGGTGTCCCTCTCGCCGTGGGCACTCCACGGGAGGCCGCGGTCCCAATTTCAATCTTGTCGATCCAGGTCCGCCCCGAGTTGCCAAGACGGTGCTCGATATCAGCCCGCAGCAAGTCGCGGTCCCGTCTCATGCGCCAGGAAAGTTCTGTCTGCCCACGGAGAAACAGCCGCCCTACGAGATGAGGCGCGGACGTCGCATCGCGAACGGCGATGATCTCGCGCTCGATCCTATCGACGATCTCGGGCCAGGTCTCGGCGCCCGTGAGATCGACAGGGACCCGCTCGAACTGCGCAATGCTGGTTGGCCGTTCCTCGATCTGAATGCTGTGGTCGTCTGCCACAGTGACGAGGCTGACGGTCTTGAGCCCAGCCTCGCCGATGTCTCGCCCTTGCGGCATCCCGGGCATCACGACCGCGCCGGCCTCACGATGCTCGGAGCGGACGTGGATGTGGCCAAGCGCCCAATAGGCAAAGCCCCACTCGTGCAAGTCCGCCACAGAACAAGGGGCATAGAGGTCGTGCCCCGCCGCGCCAGCGAGGCTCGTATGCATGATGCCGACGTTCACTGCGCCGGATCGGGGCCGGCCGTATTTCGGAAGCAGGCTCTCGGGAGCGTGTGGCTTCGAGAAGCTAAGTCCATGTATCGCGACGTAGAGGTCGTTTAGGCGAAATTCGACGGTCTCACCTCGACCACCGAAAAGCTTCAGTGACGGCGGCAGGACCAGTTCGTGTGTAATCTTCGACAGCGCGTCGTGATTGCCCCGGACCTTGTAGACGACGATCCCGGCTTCATGCAGTCGCTTCATCTGATCCGCGAGAAATCGTGCCGTCTTCATCGACGTTTGATCGCCGTCGTAGAGGTCGCCCGCGATGATGAGTGCATCGACCTCCTCCTCGAGGCACAGGTCCACGATGCCGTGCAGCGCCTGCCGGGTCGAGCCGCCGATCAGCGACGCGAGGTCCGGATCCCGCATGGCGAGTGTCCGCAGCGGCGAGTCCAGATGGATGTCGGCGGTGTGGACGAAACGAAAGGGCATCTCAGAACCTACAAGCGGCCGCGTCGCCAACCGACCCTGCCGATTTTGCAACCCTAGCGAGACCTGAATTTAGTTCAATAGTCGGCCGGGTATCACGAACAGGCATGTCGAATCACGAGCGCGTTGCCAGCCCCGACCCGAAGCAAGCAAATCGTCCTCTGGATACCGCTCCGTCTGCCCGAACGGTGTTACGGCATTCTTCTGCCGGGTCTGATCAGCGTTTAAGGCAAATGGGACGGCGTAATTAAATGTCAGCTTTCAGGCATCAGACCAAGTTCCGCTCCTGGCGCAAACCAGAATATCAATCGAAGTCGTAGAGGCTCATTCCCGCGCCACTCCAACCAGCCTAACGCCGCTGCTGGACAAGCTCTTTCTCCCTGTGAAGTTCGAGGGGCTATGGTGTTGACCCAGGTCCACTGGGATGGTCCATTCCCCGAGTTCGATGCCGTCGGAGACGGGTGACTCAGAGGCTAACCCCTTGATGACGTACCCCTTCAGTTTTGGCTGAGAATCCTGGCGCGCCAGCCAAATTTCCCTAGAGAAATCAGCACTTAGCCCTGCGGACAAATCGGACAAATTAGAACAGACGGTGTTTTGGGCCGCACAAAGGCCCGCACAGTCTGTTCACGGCTCGTCCCGCCTGCCTGC